>Ga0268257_1000661_pt1 | contig 37081 bp, 36 predicted proteins | sample AgamicAtPrz_FD_200249 | JGI IMG/M metagenome (GOLD analysis project Ga0268257, IMG submission 200249) | Agave microbial communities from Guanajuato, Mexico - At.P.rz (v2) (version 3) | ecosystem: Host-associated > Plants > Phyllosphere > Phylloplane/Leaf | place: Guanajuato, Mexico | collected... | reverse complement strand
GTCACGGCAATGGCGATGGCCGGTGGGGCGATGCTGGGGTACTGGTTGATGGGCAACTTCAGGATCGACAAGGCGCCGACCAGCATGATCACCAAGGCGATCACCCAGGCGAAGATCGGGCGATCAATAAAGAACTTCGACATGGTTTACTCCGCTTTGGCGTCTGCTTTCGCTGCGTTGCCCTGGTTGGGGCTGTCCGGCTTCTTGACGTTGGTGGCTTCGCTGACCTTGACCTCGGCACCTGGACGCACGTACTGCAAGCCTTCGGTGATCAGGCGGTCGCCTGGGTTCAGGCCTTCCTCGATCAGCCAGTCGCTGCCCACGGTACGGCTGGCCTTGAGCTGGCGCAGTTCGACCTTGTTGTCCTTGTTCACCACCAGCGCGGTAGGGGCGCCCTTGAGGTCGCGCGTCACGCCCTGCTGCGGTGCCAGGATGGCATTGGCGTTCACGCCCGCCTTGAGCCGTGCATGCACGAACATGCCAGGCAACAGGGTGTGGTCAGGGTTGGGGAAGATGGCACGCAGGGTGACCGAGCCGGTGGTTTCGTCCACGGCCACTTCGGAGAACTCCAGGCGCCCTTCCTGCTTGTACAGGGTGCCGTCTTCGAGCACCAGTTGGACCGACGCTGCGTTGTCGCCAGCGCGCTGCAGTTGGCCGCTTTCCAGCTCGCGCCGCAGCTTGAGCAGCTCGGCAGTGGACTGGGTCACGTCGACGTAGATCGGGTCCAGTTGCTGGATGGTGGCCATGGCATTGGTCTGGCCGCTGTTGACCAGCGCGCCTTCGGTTACCGCCGAACGACCGATGCGGCCGCTGATGGGGGCCAGGACCTTGGTGTAGCGCAGGTCGATCTGCGCACTTTTGAGCGAGGCCTCGGCTTGCAGGCGCTTGGCATTGGCGTCGTCGTATTCCTGCCGGGAAACCGCCTGTTCCTCGATCAGCTGCTTGTAGCGATCAGCCAGAGAGCGGGTAGCCTGCAGGTCTGCCTGGGCCTTGCTCAGGTTGGCTTCGTAGACGGCCGGGTCGATCTGATACAGCTGTTGACCCTGCTTGACCTCGCTGCCTTCCTTGAACAGGCGCTTGAGGATGATCCCGTTTACCTGTGGACGAACTTCGGCGATCCGGTAGGCATTGGTGCGGCCTGGCAGCTCGGTGGTCAAGGTGAAGGCCTGCGGCTGTAGGGTCACTACGCCGACTTGAGGCGCCTGCTGCTGCTGTTGCTGCTGCGCGGCTTGGTCTTCTTTATTGCAGCCACTGAGCAGGGTTGCGAGGGCTACGGCTGAAACCAGGGCGGTAACGGCTGGCTTGAATTGCATGAGAATCCTCGGATCGCAGGAGCAGGGAGACGCTCAAGAGTAATGGAATGTCTTGATCTGGATAAATGGCTATCCGGTGGATAAATAGCTTGCTAAGGAATATACTTACATTCATGGTTGTTTGTAAATACCGCCGGGTTGTCCATGGCTACCGCCACAGCCCTTGATTAGCTTGATCCGCCAGGTGCCCCTAGAGGCGCCCCGGAGCCTTCCCGCACGCGTCGCCGCGTTCGGGCCAGATGAGGTTGTACTGCCATGGTCCGTCGAACCAAAGAGGAAGCCCAGGAAACTCGCGCCCAGATCATTCAGGCGGCAGAAAGGGCTTTCTACAAGCGCGGGGTTGCGCGAACCACCCTTGCGGACATCGCCGAACAGGCGGGCGTCACGCGAGGTGCAATCTACTGGCACTTCAATAACAAGGCCGAACTGGTGCAGGCACTGCTCGACAGCTTGCATGAAACCCATGACCATCTTGCGCGCGCCAGCGAAAGCGAGGACGAACTCGACCCGCTCGACTGCATGCGCAAATTGCTGCTGCAAGTGTTCAACGACCTGGTGCGCGACGCCAGGACACGCCGTATCAATGAGATTCTGCATCACAAGTGCGAGTTCACCGATGACATGTGCGAAATCCGCCAGCAGCGCCAGGTGGCAGTAGCGGACTGCCACACAGGCATTACCCTGGCCCTGGCCAATGCAGTGCGCCGTGGCCAACTCCCGGTGGAGCTGGATGTGGAGCGGGCAGCGGTGGCCATGTTTTCTTACGTTGATGGCTTGATCAGGCGCTGGCTGTTGCTGCCCGACAGCGTGGACCTGCTGGGCAACGCCGAGAAATGGGTCGACGCCGGGTTGGATATGCTGCGCTTGAGCCCGGCGATGCGCAAATGAGACTTTGTGAAGGTTTGTGAGGGCTAGTCCCCAGGGACGTGCCAGTGATCAGCACCTGAGCTTCCCTGCGGGCCACCTCAATGCCCGCGCAGTGGCCGATCCGGCAGCAGCACCGCCACCACCAGTGCAATGACGCCGACCCCTGCACTGGCCATCAACAGATGCCGGAAAGTGATCGCCAAGTGTGCCTGCAGTTCAGGGCTCACCTGGTTGGCCTTGAAGGTACCCAGCAACGGATTGTCCAGCAACGCGAACCCGCCTTGGTGCAGCAAGGCCAGCAGCAGGCTCGACATGCAGGCCACGCCCATGGCGCCACCGAGGGACCGAAACAGGTTGGTGGTGCTGGTGGCGACCCCCATATCCTGGGCCTGCACGGCATTCTGCGTGCCTACCAGTGACGTTGGGAACTGCATCCCGCACGCGATCCCTGTCAGCAGCATGAACAGTGCACTGGCCAGCCCGGCCTGCGGCGGCGTGATCGCCAAGGCGAAGATAGACACCGGCATCAGCAGGGCGCCAATAAGGATCTGCGGCTTGTAGCGGCCAAGCCGCGTTGTCAGACGTCCTGCGGTAAAAGCACCGATGGGTAGCCCCATGGCCAACGGCAGCAGATGCAAGGCGGCGCTGTCGGCACCGGCACCGGTGAGGCCCTGGTAGCGTAAGGGCATCAGCATGGTCAGGGAAATGGCCTGGAAGCTGGCGAAGAAAATCACGCCCCAGCACAGCACCGCGGCGCGATTGCCGAATAGCGTCAACGGCAGAAGTGGCTCGACGCAGCGGCGCTCCTGGAGGATGAACAGGATCATGGCGATCACGGCGCAGGTGAACAGGCCTAGCACGGCGGGCGCCGTCCAGGCCTGCCCCTGGCCGACCAGGGTGATCCCGAGCAGCAGGCTGCCCAAGCCCACGATCAGCAGCAGCGCGCCCGGATAATCCACTTGTGCGGGCCGATGCTGCACGGGCAGACCGGCCAGGGCGCGGTGGATAGCCCAGAGCGCGGCGATGCCCAGCGGCACGTTGATCCAGAACACCCAGCGCCAGGACAGGTACTCGGTCAGCCAGCCGCCCAGTACCGGCCCCGCCACGCTGGCCAGGGCATACATGCTGCTGAAATAGCCTTGATAACGGCCTCGTTCGCGCGGGGGCACGAAGTCGCCGATGATCGCCTGGCTCACCGATACCATGCCGCCTGCGCCGATGCCTTGCAGCACTCTGGCCAGCACCAGTTGCGGCATGTCCTGAGCCAGCGCACAGCCGATCGAGGCGACAGTGAACACGCCGATTCCGGTCAGGATCATGCGACGCCGCCCATAGAGATCGCCCAGCTTGCCGTAGATCGGGACGGCCACTGTCATGGCAACCATATAGCCGGAAATGACCCAGGCCAGCAGACCGACATCATTGAACTGCGCGGAGATCGCAGGCAATGACACTGCCACGATGGTTTGATCCAGTGCGCCGAGAAAGATGGCCAGCATCAAGGCGGTCAGGATCTGGCGCAGGGCAATCGCAGGCAGGGCAGGGGGCACGGCAGTTCCTTTGGTTTGAGTGGGCTTCATCCGAACGATCCCGCAGGCTACAGCTACGCGCGATCAAGACCAGGGCACGCCTGCACAGGGGCAGTGAAAGCATGGCAGTGTAACCTGAGTTACGTAGCTTCCTATGTACTCTGAGCATCGCCTATGCATGATCGGCATCAACGCATTCATCCAGCAGAGGCTGGCCCCGTGATATCTTTGGTATGCCAATCCCGCGCTAAGCCCCTGTTTGCACTAGCTTGGTGCGACCTCTCGGGGGTTAATCGGATTCCCCTGGCTCCTACACCTTTATTCCTCTGCCTGCATGTGGAGCATGACCGCGACTTGAGTGGTCCATGAATTGTGCAGGTACGCCCGATACAGAGGCCGGTAGTTACCGTTCAGAAATTTCTACAATTGCGGAGTGATCATGCCCAAGGCTTCCCACCAAGATCTGCGTATTGCCTTCCGCGAGCTGCTCGCTTCAGGTTCGTGCTACCACACCGCCTCGGTGTTCGACCCCATGTCTGCGCGCATTGCCGCGGACCTGGGTTTTGAGGTCGGCATCCTCGGAGGTTCGGTGGCATCGCTGCAGGTACTGGCTGCGCCGGATTTTGCCCTGATCACACTGAGCGAATTCGTCGAGCAAGCCACGCGAATTGGTCGCGTGGCCCAGTTGCCGGTGCTGGCAGACGCCGACCACGGATACGGCAATGCGCTGAACGTGATGCGCACTGTCACGGAGCTGGAGCGTGCCGGCGTGGCGGCGTTGACGATCGAGGATACGCTGTTGCCGGCTCAGTTCGGGCGCAAGTCCACCGATCTCATATCGGTAGAAGAAGGCGTGGGCAAGATCCGCGCGGCGCTCGAGGCGCGCGTCGATTCGTCCCTGTCGATCATCGCCCGTACCAACGCCGGCGTGCTCAGCACCGAGGAAGTGATCGTGCGGACCCAGAGCTACCAGAAAGCGGGTGCCGATGGCATCTGCATGGTAGGGGTGAAGGACTTCGACCAGCTCGAACAGATCGCCAGCCACCTGACCGTACCCTTGATGCTGGTGACCTACGGCAACCCCAACCTGCATGATGACGCGCGTCTGGCAAGCCTGGGCGTGCGCATCGCCGTCGACGGTCACGCGGCTTACTTCGCCGCCATCAAGGCGACGTACGACTGCCTGCGCCAGCAGCGTGGCCAGCAGCACAAGTCCGATAACTTGAGCGCCACCGAGCTTTCGCATACCTACACCCAGCCCGAGGACTACATCCGCTGGGCCAAGGAATACATGAGCGTCGAGGAGTAAGCAGGCGCTTACAGGTCCCGGTCCCAGGCCGGCTCCTCCTCGAAGCGCTGGACGAGAAAGTCCAGCAGGGTGCGCAAGGTCGCGGGCATGTGCTTGCGTGAGGTATAGACCGCCGTCAGGTCCAGGGTCTGCGGCCTGGCCTCGGGAAGCAGGCGCACCAGTTCTGCGCTGCGCAGGGCGGCAGCCGCCTGATAGGTGGGGAGCAGGGCGATGCCGGCGCCTGCTGCTACCGCCTTTTGCAATGTCAGGGACTCGTTGGCGCTGATGTTGCCCTGAACCGGCACCGCAACCTGCTGGCCGTTGACCTCGAACTGCCACACCCCATTGCCGTAATAGCTGTGCGTCAGGCAATTGTGGTGTGACAGGTCCTCGACCCGCTCGGGTGTGCCGTGCTCGGCCAGGTAGGCGGGCGCGGCGCAGATCACCGAGCGGCATACGCTCAGGCGGCGGGCAACCAGGCTGGGGTCCAGGTCGTTGCTGTTGCGGATGGCCAGGTCGATGCGTTCGTCCACCAGGTTCACGGTGCGATCGAGCATCTGCAGGTCGACTTTTACCAATGGGTACTGACGCACATAGGCGGCCACGGCATCGGCCAGCTGCGCCTGTCCAAATGACGTACTGACGCTGATACGCAATGTCCCCCGCGGTGTCTGGTCTTGCTGTTGTACGGCTCCTTGCAGTTCGCTGGCCAACTCCAGCAATTGCCTGCAGCGCGGCAGGAGGTCCTGGCCTGCGGCAGTCAGGCTGAGCCGGCGCGTGGTGCGCTGCATCAGCCGCGCGCCCACCCACGCTTCGAGCTGTGCCAGGTACCGAGAGACCACGGGCCGCGAGAGCTGCAGGTGCTCGGCCGCCGCCGACTGACTGCCAAGGTCCACCACCGTGACGAAAACGCGCATAGCTGTTAAACGATCCATCATTTGCCCGATTTCAGAAACAAACCATGTGCAAGCATGGCATTTTTCTGCAGGGTGTCGCCCATTAAGCTGCAGGCATTTCCACTCTGACGGATGCCTGCGATGACACTCCTTTCTCCCTTGCGTGGCCTGGTGCTCGGATGCCTGGCCTGTGCCGCCCCACTGCTGGCCGCCGCTCCCTTGCAATTGGACGTGTACAACCCTGGCGCCGATGCGCCGTTTGCGGTCAGCTCGGTGATCGTGAGCGGCCAGCGTGACGCCGTGTTGATCGATGCACAATTTGGCACTGATCACGCCCGGCAACTGGTGCAGCGTATCCGTGCGAGTGGCAAGCGCTTGACGACGATCTACATCAGCCAGGGTGACCCCGATTATTACTTCGGCCTGGCAACCTTGACCCAGGCGTTCCCTGACGCCGAGGTGTTGGCCTCGGCCGCCACGGTCGAACACATCCGCAACACCATGGAGGCCAAACTGGCGTACTGGGGGCCTGAAATGGGGGCGCAAAAACCTGAGCGGCTGGTGCTGCCCAAGGCGTTGACAGGCAACCGCCTGCTGCTCGAGGACCAGGTGCTGGAGGTGCGTGGCCTTGAAGGACCGCAGCCGGACCGCAGCTTTGTCTGGATACCTTCGATCAAGGCAGTGGTTGGCGGGGTCGTGGTTTCGCAGAACATTCATGTGTGGATGGCCGACACACAATCGGCGTCCTCGCGTGCCCATTGGCTGCAAACCCTGGCGGACATCCAGGCGCTTGCGCCGCAAACCGTGGTGCCCGGGCACTTCGTCGGTGCCAGTGATTACTCACCGCAGTCCGTTGGCTTTACCGCCGATTACATCCGCACCTTCGAGGCGCAGGCGCGCGCAGCAAACGATGCGGCTGCGCTGGTCGAGGCCATGAAACGACGCTATCCGGGGTTGGGCGATGAGAGTGCGCTGGCGCTCAGCGCCAAGGTGGCCAAGGGCGAGATGCAGTGGCCCCTCCAGTGACGGTGCGCGCGTACGCAATGCAGCGCTGCGGTGACCTTGGTCTTGCTACACCGCGCTGGACCGCAGCCGGGCCATGTCACGAATAGGCGGTGCGCCGTAGAGCCGGCTGTACTCACGGCTGAATTGCGAAGGGCTCTCGTAGCCCACTCGATAGGCCGCCACGGCGGCCTCAAGGCCATCGTTGAGCATCAGCCGCCGGGCTTCTTGCAAGCGCAGTTGCTTCTGGTACTGCAGCGGGCTCATCGAAGTCACCGCCTTGAAGCGATGGTGCAGGGTGGAAACGCTGAGGTTGACCTCGCGGGCCAGGTCCTCGATGCGCAGTGGCCGCTGATAGTTGTCGTTGAGCCAGCTGATGGCCTGGCACACGCGGTGGGTCTGGCTGTTGGCCAAGGCAATTTCGTACAGCCGGTAGCCCTGCGGGCCGCGCAGCAGGCGGTAGAGAATCTCCCTGCGCACCAGCGGTGCCAGCATGGCGATGTCGCGTGGCGTGTCGAGCAGGCGGAGCAGGCGCAGCAAGGCATCGAGCAGCGCGCTGTCAGTTTTTTCCACGTACAGGCCGCGCCCATACGGGCGATTGGGTACCAGCATCGGACCGCTGTCGGCGATCAGCTGGCTGATCTCGGCAGGGTCCAGGTCCATGCGCAACCCCAGGCTCGGGCGCTGCGGGCTGGCGTCGAGCTTGACCGCGCTCAGCGGCAAGGTGACCGAAACCACCATGTAGTGCAGCGGGTCGTAGGCGTACTGTTCGTCCCCGAGGAACAGGCTTTTGCTGCCCTGGGCCAGAATGCACAGCGCAGGTTGCGCCAGCGTAGGTACCGAGCGAATGTTCTCGGTGTAGCGCACCAGGAACAGGTTGTCGATGGCCGAGGCCGGCCCATAAGGGTCGCCTGCATGGCGAGCGATCAAGTCGGCCAACTCCTGGCGCTGGACCTCCAGGTGCGGATCAAGGGACGGGGCGATGGACATGGGGCTTTCCTCTGCTGACCGACGCAGAATAGGTTTGGGCAACCGCCGAAGCTAGTCGAATACTGCAGATCGATTGCCTGATCCTGCCGCGATGCAGAATCAGGCAATCGGTGTGCAGTAATGGCCTAACGCGCAAACGCGCCCAGGCCCTAGCCTTGCAAGCCAGGTATTCGATGGCTGCTTCAGGGAGAGTGTGCAATGAGGCTACAACAACCGGTCACCCACCTTGCCTTGATTCGCGCCAGCAGCGGGCGCTCGGCCGAACTGGGCGCACGCTTGCGCGACCTGTTGGTGCCGTCGCTGCACACCCCGGGTTGCCTGAGTTTTTCGGTGCAACGCTCGCAGGCTGATGACGACCTGTGGTTATTGAGCGGTAGCTGGCAGGACCAGCAGGCGATGAATGGCTACTTCGCTTCGCCGACGCTGAATGTGTTCGGCGAGTTGGTGCAGTCCCAGGTGGTGAGCAGTCTGGATCTGCACACGTTTGGTTGAGCCTGCCTTACGAGCGCCCAGGCCAGTGATTGCCGCATCATCGAGCCAGTGGGTACCATCCAGGTTTCACCCACGAGGCGTATGGCAAAGATGGCACGTAGAGAGTTTCCCCAGTTCGAAGCCGTGTCGGCAATGGTGCCGGCCGAAGGCGGTGGCTACCACGCAGCCATTGCCGTCAAGGCCATGGGCATGGGCGGTGCACCGCGCTTTCACAAGGTGCTCGATGGGCAAGTGTTCAAGGGCGCCGTGGCTGCGGACGAGGCGGCCACGGGCGAGTTGCAACGCCTGCAAGGTGTCGGCGAGGCGGGTGAGCTGATCTGGTGATCAGGCTTTGGGCCTGGGCATCTTGAACAGGTTGCCCAGCTCGAAATAGTCCGCCGGGCCACCGCCACGCAGGATGGGCTCGGCCGCTGCGGTATCGTAGATGCCGTCCTTGAGCAGGCGCTCGGCGATGTGCACCGCCACCACTTCGCCCAGGATCAACCAGCTCTGTACCAACGCCTGGTCGGCGCGCTGCAGTTGCACGATCTGCGTCACCTTGCATTCGAACGCCACAGGGGTTTCCCCTACCCGTGGCACCTGTACCACGCTCGACGGCGTGGCCGTCAGGCCGCTGAGTTCGAACTCGTTCACCTCAGGCGATACCGCCGAGCAGCTCAGGTTCATCTGCTCGGCCAGGGGGCGGGTGGCCAGGTTCCAGACGAATTCACCGGTTTGCTCGATATTGTTCAGGCTGTCTTTGCGCCCGACGCTGCAGAAACCGATGATCGGTGGAATGTAGTTGAAGGCGTTGAAGAAGCTGTAAGGCGCGAGATTCAAATGGCCTTGCTGGTCCTGCGAAGATATCCAGCCGATCGGGCGAGGGCCGACGATGGCGTTGAATGGATCATGGGGTAGGCCATGGCCTTTGGCGGGTTCGTAGTAATACATCTGCGCTGGGCTTGCCGGCCCACCTCCTGGTTTGAGAGGCGACCAGTGTGCCAAGCCTGAGGCCAACTGGGAATGCTGGAGCCCGGCGAAAGCCGGGCTGAGTGCGCATGGCTACTATCAGCTAATGCGATGGGCGTTGGTGCGGTCGAAACCGTCTTCGGCGAAGCGCTGGCCACCGGTGCGGTCGAAACCGTCTTCGGCGAAGCGCTGGCCACCAGTGCGGTCGAAACCGTCTTCGGCGAAGCGCTGGGCACCGGTGCGGTCGAAACCGTCTTCTGCGAAGCGCTGACCGCCTGTGCGGTCAAAGCCGTCCTCGGCATAGCCGGTGGCCTGAGCAGGCGCCGCTGCGAAGGTATGCGCATGGGTGCGATCGAATCCATCTTCGGCGGATGCGCCTGCGGCAAATGCGAAAAGGGCGAGGGTCAGGATGAATTTGCTTTTCATGGGGATGCTCCAGAGTAGGTGTGTCGTTTCGATAAAATGAATGCTACGCCGATTAATGCGATTAAAAAGCGCTAAAAATCGTGCTTAATAATCTATTTATCCGATTGATTGGAGCGCGCACCTGGGCTGGAACGCAGGCAGCCGGGGAGTTTCGAGGCGCAGGTACTGGCGCTTTAGCTGATGGGGGTAATGTGCCGGAGTGTGATTAATGGGCCATTAAGCCAAGCGCGTCGGACGAACGTCGTGCCAGTGCGGGAAGAGAAGGTGCAAGCTGGGCCTGCAGAGGAGGGCTGGCGCCTGGATGATCCGACGAGGCCCGGCGTGGCCAAACGAAATCGGGCGCCCTCTAGGCGCCCGAAGCAGTGCTAAGCGTGGGATGGACTTAGTCGGTGGTGATCCGCGAATGCTGCTTGGTGTCCTTCATGGTGGCGTACACTAACAGCGAGCAGGCGATGCAGCCTGTGACGTACCAGTAGAAGCCGCTTTCCATGCCGGCGCTCTTGAACCACAAGGCCACGTATTCGGCAGTACCGCCGAAGATGGACACGGTCAGGGCGTAGGGCAGGCCAACGCCCAGGGCGCGGATTTCGGTGGGGAACAGCTCAGCCTTCACCACCGCGTTGATCGAGGTGTAGCCGCTGACGATGATCAACGCGGCCATGATCAGGAAGAACGCGCCCCACCAGGTCTGGATGGTGTGCAGGGTGCTGAGGATCGGCACCGTGAACAGCGTACCGAGCACCCCGAAGGCAATCAGGATAGGGCGCCGGCCGATCTTGTCCGACAGCCCACCCACCAGGGGTTGCAGGCACATGAACAGGAACAGCGTCGCGGCCGAGATGGTGGTCGAATCGCTGATGCTCATCCCGACTGTGTTGACCAGGTATTTCTGCATGTAGGTGGTGTAGGTGTAGAAGGCCAGGGTACCGCCCATGGTCAGGCCGACCACGGTCAGCAGTTCCTTGGGGTGGCGCATCAAGGTACGCATCAGGCTTTCCTTGGCTTTCTCCTTCTTGGTGAACGACGCGGTTTCTTCCATGCCCCGTCGCAGGTAGAGGGCCACCACCGCACACAGGGCACCGATCACGAACGGCACACGCCAGCCCCAGGCGTACAACTGCTCGGTGGTCAGGGTCTGTTGCAGAACGATCAGTACCGCCAGGGCGATGAGCTGGCCCGAAATAAGCGTCACGTACTGGAAGCTGGAGAAGAAGCCTCGACGCTCCTTGCTGGCCATTTCGCTCAGGTAGGTGGCCGAGGTGCCGTACTCACCGCCCACCGACAACCCTTGCATCAAGCGAGCGACCACCAGCAGGACCGGCGCTGCCACACCGATGGTTTCATAGCCGGGGGTGAGGGCGATCACCAGCGAGCCTGCGCACATCAGCAGCACCGAGGCCATCAGTGCAGCCTTGCGGCCCTTGCGGTCGGCGTACATGCCCATCAGCCAGCCACCGATCGGGCGCATCAAAAAACCCACCGCAAAAATGGCGGCGGTGTTGAGCAGTTGAGCGGTGGAATCGCCGGCCGGGAAGAAAGCCTTGGCGAAATACAGCGAGAACGCTGCATAGACGTACCAGTCGTACCATTCGACCATGTTGCCGATCGAACCGCTGAAGATCGACTTGAGGCGACTGGCAGTGGTTCTTGGCGCGGCAGGCGTTGCGGCCGCCCCGGTAGGCAGGGAGGTAGCGTTATCCATCAGGGACACCTTCTCATTGTTGTTGTGAAAGCGCGCAGGGCGCAGCTTGCAGTAGCTTTTGCAGAAGGTGTGCCAAAAAGAGGCGCGATTGCTTCGTTTAGGTGCGCGCTTGTGTGAAACCCGTATGAATCATGGCGTTGAGCCGAACGTGCGACGCACTGAGGGAGAGATCCGCGGCAGGCCGGTTCACTTGCATAGGCAAGATCCCGCTCATTAGGGCGTAGACGTCGGCGAGTTTCCGCTTACGGTGCGTTGACGAATTCGTCCCGAACCAGCCCATGACGCTGCATTTTCTCGTTCAAGGTACGGCGGGGCATTTGCAGGTCCTGCATCACCGCCTTGATCTCACCGGCATGTTGGCGCAGTGAAGCACGCAGGCACTGCGCCTCGAATGCTTCCACGCGCTCAGCCAACGACTGCCCGGCAGGCGCCTGTTTTGGCATGGGCGAACCAAGTCCCAGCACGTGGCGCTCCGCCGCGTTGGCCAGTTCACGCACATTGCCTGGCCAATCATGGGTCAGCAGTTGAGCCAACTGCGGGCCCGACTGCGGCAGGGCCGTACGGCCAATGCGGGACGCGGCTGCCTGTGCGAAATGCTCGAACAACAGGACGATGTCTTCCCGCCGTTCCCGCAGGGGCGGCAGGCGCAGCTCTGCAACGTTCAGGCGGTAGGCCAGGTCCTCTCGAAAGCGTCCGGCCCGGGCTTCGTCGAACAGGTCGGGCTTGGTGGCGGCAATAATGCGCAGGTCTACGCGGATGCTCTGATTCGCACCCAGGCGCTCGATCTTCTGGTCCTGGATCACCCGCAGCAACTTGGCCTGTTGCGCCAGGGGCATGCTTTCGATTTCATCGAGAAAGACCGTGCCACCATCGGCATATTCCAGCCTGCCGATGCGTTTGCCCTGGGCGCCGGTGAAGGCGCCGCTTTCATGGCCGAACAGCTCGGCCTCGAACAAGGCTTCGGGAATGGCCGCGCAGTTGAGCGCAACGAAAGGTTTGCTGGCGCGTGGGCCAAAGTCGTGCAGGCAGCGGGCGACCTGCTCCTTGCCGCTGCCGGTTTCGCCGCGAATCAGCACGTTCACCGGCAACGCGGCCAAATCCAGTACCTGGCGGCGCAACTGCTGCATGCCTGGTGATACCCCAAGCAGCGTGGTTTCAAGGCGCGTCCTGAGGTCTGCCTGCTGATGCAGGCGTCGATTTTCCAGCACCAATTGGCGTTTTTCCAACGCCCGGCGAAGGCTGCCGAGCAGGTGCTGGGGGGTGAAGGGCTTTTCCAGGAAATCGTAGGCGCCGCTGCGCATGGCCTCGACCGCCATAGGCACGTCACCGTGACCGGTGAGCAGGATCACAGGCAGGTCCGGATCGTCGGCCTGCAGCCGTTCGAGCAGTTGCAGGCCGTCCATGCCAGGCATGCGCACATCGCTGATGATCACGCCTGGATAGTCCCGGCCAATGTGCACCAGGCCGTCCTCGGCACGGGCAAAGACCTGGACCTCGAAGCCCGACAGGCTCAGCCATTGCTCGACTGCCGTACGGATACTGGCTTCATCGTCTATGACCATCACTGAGTTCAACATGCAGGCTCCTGATCGCGAGGCAAGGTGATGCTCAGGCGCGCGCCGCCCGGTACGTTTTCGGCCAGCAGCTGCCCACCGGCGTCGTGCACGATGCCATAGGAGATCGCCAGGCCCAAGCCCAGGCCGTCCCCTACGGGCTTGGTGGTGAAGAAGGGGTCGAAGATCCTGGGCAGGTCCTCGGCCGCGATGCCGCCCCCCGAATCGAGCACGCTCAAGCGCCAGTGCTGCGCATCGGGCTCGATGCGGATTTCCAGGCGCCGGTAGCGCTTGTCTGCCATGGCGTCCAACGCGTTGCTCAGCAGGTTGATCAGCACCTGTTCCAAGCGGATGGCGTCGCCGCGCACCCACGCCGGACGCGCCAGGTACAGGGCCAACTGCACGTCCAGGGCATGCAGGCGTGCCTGCAACAAATCCAGCGCCTGGTCGACAACGCCGGCCAAGTCCAGGCGCTCGCGCAAGCCACCGGGGCTGTTACGGGCAAACGTCTTCAAGTGCCCGGTCAGCGACGCCATGCGCGTCAACATCTGCTCCAGCGGCTCCAGGGCCTGGCGAGCCTCGTCGTAACGCCCGTGGTCCAGCAGCAGTTTCAGGGTTTCAAGCTGCATGCGCTGGGTCGTGAGGGGCTGGTTGATTTCGTGCGCCATGGCAGCGGACATCTGCCCCAGGGCAGCCAGCTTGGCCGTTTGCACCAGGCCTTCCTGAGCCGTGCGCAGCTCGCGGGTGCGCTCCTCGACCTGGCGCTCGAGCTCCTCGCGGCTGCGTTGGCGCAGGCGCGACAGGCGCAGGCGCTGGCTGACCAGCAAAGCAGCGAATACGAGGCTCAACCATACCGCTGCAGCACCCAGGCCAGCATTACGCGCGTCGGTACCGACCTGGGGCCTGCGCAGCAGGTGCAGGGTCCATTGCTCGCTTTCCAGCGGCAGGCTTTCCCACAGGAACTCGGTCTCGCCTTGCGGTGCCTGCACCCGGCTGAGTGTGCTGTTTTCAGCGAAACGCGTCAGCACCTGGTGCATCAGCGGTATCAGCGGGTGTTTGTCGTACTGGCGGGTCTGCGCCAGTTCGGCCCGGTCGGCGCCGTCCAGCGGGCGCAATTCCCGGTAGCGCCAGCCGTCCTGGTTGGCGATGAAGGTAATGCCACGGGCATCGCTGACCAGCAGGATGTCGCTGCCCTGGCGCCATTCTCGCTCGAGCTCGGGAAATTCCAGCTTGACCACCATGGCGCCGAGAAAACGGCCCTGTTCGTCATTCACCGCGCTGGACAGAAAGTAGCCGGGCACCCCGCTGGTCACGCCAACGGCATAGAAACGGCCGTTACCCAGGCTACGGGTTTGCTTGAAATAAGGGCGAAAGCCGTAGTTGGAGCCCACGTAACTGGTTGGCAGCCGCCAGTTGCTGGCCGCCACGGCCAGCCCGTTGCGGTCGAGCAGTTCGAGGGTGGAGGAGTTGGCTGCACCGTTGATGCGCTCGAGTTTGCGGTTCAGGGCAGCCTGCGTCTGCTCCTGGACCGGGCCGCGCAACGCGTCGATCAGTTCCGGGTCCAGGGCCAGCACCGCTGGCAGGGCCCGATAGCGGTCGATGAGGGTGTGCAAGGCATTGGCGTACAGCCCCAGTTGCTGGCTGGCCCGGCGGGCGTCCGCCTCCATGGCCTGGCGTTTGGCCTGGTGCATGGCCCAACTGGCACAAAGCACGGTACCCAGCACGATCACCAGGGTGATCAGGCCCAGACGCAGGGCGCGAAAGGAAAAAGGCATTGGGAGCAGATCCGCATGGGTGGGGAAGGGGCCCGCTTTGGCGGAACCGGAGCGCTGCACCGCCGCTCCGGTCTGTCCGCGAAATGGCCGTCAAGGGTCGACACTTACAGCAGTTCAAAGCCCTGCTGTTGCACCGCCTCGGAATCCAGGCCCACCTGGACGTTGAAGGTCCCGGGCTCGGCAACGCGCTGCAGCTGGCCATTGTAGAACTTCAAGTCTTCTTCGCTGATGCTGAAGGTCACGGTCCGTGTTTCGCCGGGTTTGAGCATGAGCTTCTGGAAGTTCTTCAACTCCTTGACCGGGCGACTCATCGAGGCGGACACATCCTGCACGTACAGCTGAACCACCGTCTCGCCGGCCACCTTGCCGGTATTGCGCACCACGACGCTGGCTTGCAACGTGTCCCCGCGCTTGAGCTTGTTGCCTGAAAGCGCGAGCCCCGACAGTTCGAACGTGCTGTAGCTCAGGCCGTAGCCGAAAGGATACAGCGGCCCATTGGGTTCTTCGAAGTACTGCGAGGTGTAGTTGCCGGGTTTGCCAGGCGTGAACGGACGACCGATACGGGTGTGGTTGTAGTACATAGGAATCTGCCCGACCGAACGTGGGAACGTGATCGGTAGCTTGCCGGAGGGGTTGTAGTCGCCGAACAGCACGTCGGCGATGGCGTTACCGCCTTCGGTACCGGCGAACCAGGTTTCGAGCAGGGCGTCGGCCTGCTCGCGCTCCCAGCCGATGGACAGCGGCCGGCCATTCATCAGTACCAGTACCAGCGGTTTACCGGTGGCCTTCAAGGCCTCGATCAACGCGCGCTGGTTGGCCGGCACCTGCAGCGAAGTGCGGCTGGAAGATTCATGGGACATGCCGCGCGATTCGCCGACCACGGCCACGACCACATCCGCCTGCTGCGCGGCCTTGACCGCTTCGTCGATGAGCACTGCAGGTGGTCGAGGGTCGTCGACGATTTCCGGCGCATCGAAGTTGAGGAAGTTCAGGTAGTCGAGAATGGCCTTGTCACCGGTGACGTTGGAGCCCTTGGCGTAGACCAGCTTGCCCTTGCCCTCGATGGCGCGGCGCAGCCCTTCGCGCACCGTGACCGAGTGGTTGGGCCGCCCGTCGGCCGCCCAGCTGCCCATCATGTCGATCGGTGCGTCGGCAAGGGGACCGACCAGGGCGATGGTGGCGTCTTTGCTCAGCGGCAGTGTCTGCTTGCGGTTTTCCAGCAGCACCAGGCTGCGGCGCGCCACGTCGCGCGCGGCGTCGCGGTGCAGGCGATCCTCGCCGTAGTAGTCCTTGAGGTCGTTCTGCGCCGCGCCGATGCGCACGTAGGGGTTCTTGAACAGGCCCATGTCGTACTTGGCGCCCAGCACTTCGCGTACGGCCTGATCCAGCTCCGCCTGGCTCACGTCGCCCGCCTTGAGCAACCCTGGTAGCTCTTCGCCGTACAAGGTGTCGTTCATGCTCATGTCGATGCCCGCCTTGATCGCGAGTTTGGCAGCCTCGCGACCGTCGCGCGCCACGCCATGGCGGATCAGCTCCTGGATAGCGCCATGATCGCTGATGGTAACGCCCTTGAACCCCCACTCCTTGCGCAGCACGTCGTTCATCAGCCAGGTGTTGGAGGTGGCCGGCACGCCGTTGATCGAGTTCAGCGCAACCATCACCCCACCGGCGCCTGCATCGATCGCAGCGCGGTAGGGCGGCAGGTAATCGTTGTACATCTTCGGCAGGCTCATATCGACCGTGTTGTAGTCACGCCCGCCTTCCACCGCGCCGTAAAGGGCGAAATGCTTGACGATGGCCATGATGCTGTCCGGGTTGGCCGGGCTGCTGCCCTGGAACGCGCGGACCATCACCTGGCCGATCTTCGCCGTCAGGTACGTGTCTTCGCCAAAGCCCTCGCTGGTGCGACCCCAGCGCGGATCCCGGGCGATGTCGACCATCGGCGCGAAGGTCATGTCCAGTGCGTCGGCAGCCGCTTCGATGGCCGCCGTGCGACCGACCTTGGCGACGGCGTCCATGTCCCAGGTGGCGGCCATGCCCAGGCCGATGGGGAAGATGGTGCGCTCGCCATGTACCGTGTCGTAGGCGAAGAACATCGGGATCTTCAACCGGCTGCGCATGGCCGCGTCCTGCATTGGCCGGTTTTCCGGTGCCGTGCGCGAATTGAACGTGCCTCCGATGCGTCCGGCGGCGATCTCTTCGCGGATTTTCTCCCGGGGCATTTCAGGGCTGATGCTGATCAGGCGCAGCTGCCCGATTTTTTCGGCCTCGGTCATCTGGCTGATCAGATGGTCGATGAAGGCCTGTTTGTTCTCGAGCGGCGGCGCGGAAGTGGCGGCGACAGCCGCCTGGCTGACGAGGCCCATGGCCAGGCCCAGCAGAGACAGTTTCATCATGAATTCCGTAAGGGGGCCGATGCACGGTCAACGGTGACACACGCACGGGCGAAGTTTTCGGGCGGCTGTTGTTGTACGATTTGCACGCAGATCTTCCTGCGGCGGATTATGCCTGAATCCGTCGCGTGCTGACGAAGCCCCGTACACCGGGAAAACAACTATAAGAACGCTCACGAGAACACGGCATGACCCCGCTTGAACCCTACTACCAGCGTCAGCTCGCTGAAGCCATGGCCGGTGTTGGCCGGCGCACGGATGTCGCGTTGCTGGCAGTGCTCGCCCGCCGCGCCGATGATTACGCGTATTTCCCACTATTCTGGTCGGCCGTGCTGGCGCTGGCGCTGCCTGGCTTGCTGCATGGGGTGCTGGGCTGGCCCAGCGTGCGCGGCCTGATCGTCGCCAACGTGCTGCTGTTCGTCGGCCTGTGCGTGCTGTTGCGCAGCCCGCGCCTTGAACGCTTGACCGTACCGCGGGCCTGGCGCCGCTGGCGAGCGTCGCGTCTGGCCACTCGTCAATTTCTCGACCTTGGCGCTCAGGCCTTTACAGGTGCCGGATGCGTCATGATTTTCGTCAGCGAGGCCGAGCAGTACGCACGGTTGCTGATGGACAAGCAGGTCGCGCTTTGCCTTGATGACGCGGTGCGGGTCGCGCTCACTGACCGTCTAGCCAGCCAGGTTCGCCAAGGGCAAACCATGCAGGGCATGATCGAGTGCGTCGAGGCGTGCGGCCTTCTCCTTGGCCAGCAGGCGCCACGCGCGCTTGCGTGCAGGCGTTTGCCCCAGCCGCTGGTAATCCTCGACTAACGCAACCCTGGCCGACTGCGCGGGGGTGTAGAATACGGCCCCCGCTATTGGAGGTACCGTTTGCCCATGTCTGCCCTTTCTACTCCACCGGATGCGCGCGTCCAGTTTCTCGACCTGCTTCGCACCGGCTTGCAGGGCAACACTGTGGTCAAGCTGGTACTGGCGCGGCCTGTGGGCACCGACCCGACCCTGCAACGCATTATCGCCAAGCCCTTGCTGGTCAAGGGGCAGGCGAACCTGTCCCTGGTCTACCGTCACCAGACCCGCGATATCACCCGCAACCTGCCGCTCGATGATGCTCTGCAATGCATCGCCGAGCTGCTGCCAGAACATTTTCGCAACGCTCACCTGTTCGATGCAGAGGGTGAGCTGCAATTGACCTTCAGCAAGAAGGGCAAGCCCATGCTGCAGCGTCATGGCGCCCAGGCGCCCCGGGAAACCGTTGGCAGCAACGGGCATGACCGCGAGAAAAAGCGCTACCTGGACATTGCCCGACCGTTTTTGCGTGACCTTGGCGTAACGGATGGCCAGGGCGCACTGATCCCGTCGATGTCGCGCAAGTGGAAGCAGATCAACAAATTCATCGAGGTCTTCGACCACGCCCTGGCCAATGCGCCCTTGTCGAGCGAGCAGCGCTTGCGGGTGGCCGACTTCGGCTCGGGCAAGGGGTATCTGACCTTCGCCATGCACGATTACCTGCGCAATACGCTGGGCCGCGATGCCCAGGTAACGGGGGTGGAGCTGCGCCAGGACATGGTCGAGCTGTGCAACGCTGCCGCCGCGCGGCTCGAACACCCAGGGCTCGAGTTTCAATGCGGGGATGTGCGCAGCGTGGTGCCCGATGCCATCGAGGTGATGATCGCCCTGCACGCCTGCGACGTGGCGACCGACTACGCCATCCATACCGGCATCCGCTGCAACGCGGCGATCATCATGTGCTCACCGTGCTGCCACAAGCAGATCCGCCCGCAGTTGCACAGCCCAGGTCTGTTGCAGCCGATGCTGCAATATGGCCTGCACCTGGGCCAGCAGGCCGAAATGCTCACCGACAGTCTGCGCGCACTGTACCTGGAGGCCTGCGGCTACGAGACCAAGGTGTTCGAGTTCATATCGTTGGAGCACACCAACAAGAACAAGATGATCCTGGCCGTCAAGCGGCGCCAGCCAGCGGATCAGTCAGCCTTGCTGGAAAAGATAGAACAGCTCAAGGCGTTCTATGGCGTGAAGGCGCATTGCCTTGAAACGTTGCTGCGGGCGGATGGTTTGCTTTGAACCTGATGCGCTCCAGCCTTGGATATGCTCATCCTTGCTTCGCTGCTCATGAGCGCGTTCTGATGCTGCAGGCATGCTTGATCACTCAGCTTGAGCAATCAATTGCACAGTCGTGCTTGCCAGCCCCAGCGGATGCGTCTGGGCATCGAAGAAGTGCAGGGCCGTGTCCGGCATGTCTTCGAAGCGGCTGGTGAAATGACGCTTCTGATTGATGACCGATGCCTCTCCCAATGGGCGTATGGCAATGGCCAGGTGGCTGGGCCGGGCTGAGCGAATGGCTTCGAGCAGGTGCCGGTCGTTGCTGTCCAGATGCTGGCCGAACAGGCACATGCCTTGGTGTTCACCGGCCAACTGGCCGAGGCTCCAGCTGAGGTAGTCCGAATGCCGGATGGCACGCAGTTTTTCGTCGCTGCGCTCTTCGTTGACGAACAGCGGCACTTCACCTGGCACATTCACGGCGAACCCTTCGAGCATTTCAGCGCTGCTTGCACTGCGTTGCCGGGTGGTGCCGTCAGGCAGCTTGAGCAGGTGCATGCCACCGTGCAGGTGCAGCACCCGAGTGCCTTTATCCGTCGTTCGGCGCACGTCGAAAAAACCCTGCTCGTCGAACAATTCGGCGAAGCCCTTCGGGTCGTGCTGCACGGCCCAGACCAGCAGCAGGTCATAGTTGCTGGTATAGACGTTGCGGTAGCCGCGCAGGGCCTGGTTGAGGGTGGTCAGGGCGGCTTCGGGCATGGCCGACCAGGGCATGTGCACGGTGCGCACGGCGTGGATCAGCGCCTCCTTGATGGAGTAATAGCGGTTAAGCGGCGCTGTCGAGTTGATGGCCAGCGCAGCGTTGGTGCGCACCGTAGTGTTGAGGGCGGTCAGCACCGGTTCGAACAGCTCAGTGCCCAACGACTTGAACAAGGCCTGATCGCTGATGGCCAAGCCCTTTTTGCGCCCGGCCCGTTGCGCCTCCTCATACAGCGAGAAGTACCCGAACGGCTTCCAGAAGGCCCGGCTTGCGCCGTTGCCGACCAGTAGGGTTTCGCAGGGGTACTGGTCGGCAAGGTCTGACCAGGCGGGGAGAGTGGCGTCGAGTGCGGGCATGCTGAAGTCCGTAAAGCGGGATCCGGCAGACTTTACCACGCCAAGCCCAGGTCATGAGTGCGCCGTGCCAGAGCTGGCAGCGCCGTGTAGGGGGCATTGGTGAGGGTGAGGGCATCTGCAGAGGATTGAAAGTGAACACGAGCGGACTTCATTCCCTCCAAGGTATTGAGTGGTCACGGTGCAGTGCCTAGCCAGCATCGGCCACACCGACACATAGATCGTCATGTCTTTTACTTGAACAGGAGATCCCTCATGGACACCTATCATGTAAGCCCTGCCAACGACGGGTGGGAACTGAAGAAGGCAGGTGCTGCGCGTGCCTCGAAACACAGCGCGACCAAGCAAGAACTGGTGGGGTCGCTGGCCACCTTCTTTGAGGGCAAGACCGCCTCGGTTAAGATCCACAAGGCCGATGGCACCCTCGAGGAAGAGCGCACCTACCCACGTGCCGCTGACCCGCGGCGCACCAAGGGTTGATACCGATCAGCGCCGCGCTGCTTGGCATCGACATGCACCAGTGCCATGGGCGCGGCCTCTACAAGTGGTTGCTTGCAAGCTTTCTGATCGGCAAGCGCATTCGCGCCAGTGTCGCGGTCCAGGCCTATCAGGTACTGGTCGATACCCACGGCCTGGACACACCGGGCAAGCTGGCGAGGTGCCCGCATCACACGTTGGTGAAGCTGCTGGGTCAGGCCGGTTACGCACGCTACGACGAATCCACGGCCCGGCGGCTGCATCGGTTGGGCAAAGGGCTTGAAGCGGAAATGGACCACGTGCTGCTGGACGACGCAGTGGACATGGCGCACGTAAACGCTTGGCTGCTGAGGTTTGAAGGCGTGGGGCCCAAGACGCTCGAGATTTTCATGCGGGAAGCGGCGCCGGTACTGCAGCATCAACGTGCGCAATGAGGATGGGCGGTAGAGGAAGCGTAAGCCATGTGAACGCTGGCTTGAAGGTGGAGCGGGTAGAGGGAATCGAACCCTCAACTAAAGCTTGGGAAGCTTTCGTTTTGCCACTAAACTATACCCGCATCTGAGCTGCACTTTTTACCAGAACGTTCGGCAAATTAGAAGCCCGCGTTATAAAAAAACGTCATTTCCCTCCGTTTTCCCGTGCTCCCCTCCATGCGCCTAAGGCTCGCCTACACGGCAGCGATTTCCTCGCGCGTGAGTTCACGGTATTCCCCTGGCGGCAGGTCCAGGTCCAGCGCGATGGCGCCCATGCGCTCCCGGTGCAGCTTGACCACCTTATTGTCGTAGAACCCGAACATGCGTTTGACCTGATGATAGCGCCCTTCGACGATGGCGAGCCGGGCCAGGCGCGGCCCGAGGATCTGCAGGTCGGCCGGTTGTGTCGTCAGGTTTTCGAAAGCAAAGTGGAAACCCTCCTGAAACCGGGCCACGTAGTGCTCGCCGATCTCGTCCTGGGTTTCGACCAGGTAATGCTTGGGCAGCTTGGTGGTGGGTTGGGTCAGCCGCCGGGACCACTGGCCATCGTTGGTCAGGATCATCAGCCCGGTAGTATTGAAGTCCAGGCGCCCGGCAATATGCAGACCCTGCGCAAGCGCGTCGGGCAGCAAGTCCATGACGGTCGGATGCTGGGGGTCGTGGGTGGCGCTGACGCAACCGGCCGGCTTGTGCAGCATCAGGTAGCGTGGCGGGTGGCCCGCCTGCAGCACCTCATCGTCCAGCTCGACCCGGCTGAACGCCCGCACTTCCGTCAGCGGGTCGCTGGTTACCTGGCCATCGACGCGCACGCGACGTTGAGCCAGCATCAGGCGCGCATGCTGGCGGTTGCAGGTCGGCAGGTTGGCAAGAAAACGATCAAGGCGCATGGGTGAAACCAGCAGGCGATGCCAATTGGGCCTCGACGCCCGCGCAGCTTGGGCACAGGCAGGCACGGTCGCGCAGTTCGGCAGGCAGGGCCTGCAGCACGGCCGGGTCGATGCGCACACTGAAGCACCAGCAGGCCTGGGTGGCCTGGGCAGGGTCGGCCAGGGTGCACTGGTTAAGGGCACCGCAGGCGGGGCAGTATCTATCGTCGTTCATATCAGGTTTCAGTGCAGACACGGTTGCGGCCAGCCTGTTTGGCACGATAGAGGGCGCCGTCGGCGCGGGTCAGGAGGGTATGCAACGTGTCGCCTGACTTCAGGTGGCTGACCCCGATGCTGGTGGTCAGGCGCAGCGGCTGGTCTTCGTAACTGAAGGTCAGTTGCTCGGCGCGGCGCCGGATCTTTTCGGCAGCCTCGTTCGCCTGGCAAGCATCGGCCTCACGCAGCAGCACGATGAACTCCTCGCCTCCCCAGCGGCAGAGTATATCGGACTGGCGAATGCTGCCTTGCAGGACATTGGCAAATTGGCGCAGCACTTCGTCGCCTGCCAGGTGACCATAGGTGTCGTTGAGCACTTTGAAGTGGTCCAGGTCGATCAGCAACGCCACCAGCGGACTGTTGTCACGCTGGGCCTCGCGCAGCGCCTGGGCGGCCAGCAGGTCGAAGCTGCGTCGGTTGGGCAGCCCGGTCAGGCTGTCGAGCGTGGCCAGGGCTTCGGTGCTGGCCTGGTGGCGGCGCACCATCGCATGCACCAGGGCCACCACCACGAGGGTGATCATGGCGCAGATCGCCAGGTTCAGGTACAGCGAATGACGAATCCGGTCCAGCGCCCCGGTCTCGCGCTTGTCCACCAGCAGGTACCAGTCCAGTTCCGGCAAGTGGCGTACGTTCAGAAAATGGCTGTGGCCTGCAAGGTCACGGTATTCATGACTGCCCTCGCCAGGCACCGGCTGGTGTGCGAGCACGCCGCCCAGGTCTGGGCTGTCGACCAGCGACTGGCCGACGCGCAGGCCCTGCGGGCCACCACCCGAGCCTGTCATCAACACCTTGCCCTGGGCGTCGACGAAGACCACGGATCGCTGATAGCGATGTTGGTACTGGTCGATCATCCTGACCACGGTCGAAACGCTCAGCCCTACCCCCGCAGCGCCGATGAAGCGCTCCTGATAGTCGTGCACCTTGTAGTTGATGAACACGGTGAGGTTATCTTGGTTGGCCATGTCCAGATCTACATTGATCTCGTAAGGCGCTGCCTGGTCGCGCAGGCGGAAGTACCAGGCATCGCGCCAGGCCTGGGGCTGGACCTGCTTGAGCACGCCCTTGGCCTGATAGTAGGTCAGCGTGCGTTCGGAGACGAAAAAGGACGTGAAGATGTCCTGCTTGCCCGTCACCTCGCCCAGGTAGCGGGTCATGCGCTGGGCGTCCTGCTCACCGGCCAGCACCCAGTCACGCAGGAAGGTGTCCTGAGCCATCATCGATGCGATCAGAACAGGGCGAATCAGGTCTTTCTGGATTTCCGAATAAACCGTGTCGGAAGTCAGGGGCAGTTCGGTATTGATGATGCCGTCACGTATGGCGCTGCGCGAGGAGAAATAACTCAGCAGCGACGTGGCGAGGAAACCGCAGGCCAGCAGCATCAGCAGGGCGGCGATTAACGAACGCTGCGATGACGGAGCGGAGCGTGAAGGCATGATCTTCCCATGATGTGTGCCGGGCCGCACATTCTAGTGTTCCGGGCACTAAATGACTGCAAGATTTTGTTCGGAAGCTGCAGCTGTATCAAATTATTACCAGTATGGCACTGCACGAGTTGGCGCTTGTCTGATTCCATGTCGATCAACGTGTTGTGCATCGACGCTCGGCAGCGTTCGCTGTGCGGGCACCTCAGCGGTCCGGGAGGCCGCCTATGTCCTATCGAATTCTGCTTGTGGCCCTGCTCGGGCTGACGCTTGGCGCCTGTGCGCCGTACGCTGGACGGTCGACCTACTACCGCTCCGACTATTACGTCACGGACCGGTATGTCTCGCCTGGCTACGCGCCCGGCTATTACCGCTACGGTCGTTATCCGGTGGCGCCACAACCGCGCTACTACTACCAACCGGTGCCTCGTTACCATGCGCCGCCCGGCTACCGACCGTTGCCGCCGCCCGACGTGCGCCGCTGGCACGGCAACCCGCGCTACGATTATGGTCATCGCCAGCGCTGGGACTACAGGCGTGACCGTGACCGGCACGACTACCGCAACGATGGCCCGCGCTATCAGGATGGAGGTCGACATCAAGGCGGCTGGGGTGACAGGCGTGGACGAGGACACTGATCAGGTGACAAGCACCCTGGCACTTACGCGCCGCTAGTGCAGGTCCGACAGTGGGTGATGGCCTTCCCAGGGTGCTTGGAAGTGTGCCTGTACCACGGCTGCGGGCACATGGTCCACATCCGGCCAGTGCCAGCGTGGCTGGTGATCCTTGTCCAGCAGGCGTGCGCGCACCCCTTCGCTGAACTCAGGGTGGCGACAGCAGTTCAGGCTCATGGCGTACTCCATCTGCAGCACCTGCGCCAGTGACAAGTACCGGGCCCGACGGATCTGCTCCCACACCAGATGAGCCGTCAGCGGGCAGCCCGCCAGCATGCGCTCGGCGGCTGCCGAGAGCAGTGGGTCCTCGTGCTGGCGCAGGCCCGCCACGGCCCGCCAGGCAGCGCCTGCGCAGGTGACATCGAGCAATGCGTCGATGAGCGCGCGGCGCGGCAACCACTGGGCTGTGGGTAGCGTTTGGCGGGCACAATGCTCCTCAGCCCTGAACAGGCTGTTGAGCTGGAGCGCGGTCTGCTCCTGCCAGTTCACCTGCAGCAGTTCATCGATCAACGCCGCTTGTCGGTCTTCGCCCATGAAGCGGTCGGCCAGCCCCAGGTCCAGCGCATCGCGCGCATTGACAGGCGCACCGGTGAGCCCCAGGAACAACCCCAGCTTGCCCGGCAAGCGGGCCAGGTACCAACTGGCCCCAACATCGGGGTACAGACCAATGCTGATCTCTGGCATGGCCAATACGCTGCTGGGGGTCACGATGCGTACGTTGGCGCCCTGAAGCAAACCCATGCCGCCGCCCAGCACATGGCCATGGCCCCAGCACAGCAGCGGCTTGGGATAAGTGTGCAGGGCATGGTCCAGGCGATATTCGGCGGCGAAGAACGACGCGGCCAGCGGTGGCACGCTGCCAGGCTGCTCGCGGCACGCCTGGGCCAGCGCCCGCACGTCGCCACCGGCGCAGAAGGCCTTGGCGCCATTGCCACGCAGCAGCACACAGGCGATGCCCGGGTCTTGCGCCCAGCTGTGCAACTGCTCGGCCAGCGTCTCTATCATTGGCAGGTCGAGGGCATTGAGCGCCCTTGGCGCATCGAGGGTGACGATGCCCAGGCGAGCGCCGTCGGCGCCTGTCAGGACTTGGCAGTGAATGCTCATGGCTTACCTCATTCAGGTCACCGCTCAAGTATGGCCTGCCTGGTCGATCCCGCCGGGCACTGGTCGGATCGTTTGACAAGCGTCGGTGTCACCCCTAGTGTCGCCCCATTGTTTACGGAAGCCCACATGACTGACGACGATCGCATCAAACTCGAGCCCAGTTGGAAAGCCGCCTTGCGTGCCGAGTTCGAGCAGCCTTACATGCAGCAGTTGCGCGAGTTCCTGCGTGGTGAATATGCCGCCGGCAAGCAGATCTACCCGCCTGGCCCGCTGATCTTCAATGCACTCAACTCCACCCCCCTGGATCAGGTCAAGGTGGTGATCCTCGGCCAGGACCCGTACCACGGCCCAGGGCAGGCCCATGGCCTGTGCTTCTCGGTGCAGCCTGGCGTGCCGACGCCGCCGTCGCTGGTGAACATCTACAAGGAGCTGCATCGCGATCTGAATATTCCCATCCCCAACCATGGCTACCTGCAAAGCTGGGCCGAGCAGGGTGTGTTGCTGCTCAATACCACCATGACCGTGGAGCGGGGCAACGCGGCATCCCATGCCAAGAAAGGCTGGGAGTTCTTCACCGACCGTATCATCGAGGTGGTCAGCGAACAGTGCGAACATGTGGTGTTTCTGCTGTGGGGCTCCCATGCGCAGAGCAAGCAGAAGCTGATCGACGGCACCAAGCACCTGGTGCTCAAGTCTGTGCACCCCTCGCCGTTGTCGGCGTACCGCGGTTTTCTTGGCTGTGGACATTTCAGCCGTGCCAACGGTTTTCTCGAGCAGCGCGGGCTAGCGCCCATCAACTGGGCGTTGCCACCGCTGTGAGCCAGGCGGGGCCGTCAGGCCCCACAGGTCATGAGGGCCGCTTGCTCATCCAGTAACGGAACAGGGGCTCGGCCAGGAACAGCACGAAGAGCAGGCGCATCACTTGCAAAGCGGTCACCAGGGGCACCGACAGTTGCAGCGTTTCGGCGGTCAGGCTCATTTCAGCGATGCCCCCGGGCATCATGCCCAGCGTCAGTGAGCGCAGGTCCAAGGCTGTCAGCAGGCTCAAGCCCCAGGCGGCAGCGCCAGCCAGGGCCATGCTCAAGGCAGTCGCCACCAGCGTGCGCCCCAGAAATGCCGGGGCTCGGCGGAAGAACGCACGGTTGAAGTGGCAGGCCAGGCCGCTGCCGATCAGCCATTGGCCGATCTGACTGGCGCCATTGGGCAGGGCAATCTGCAAGTCGGCGGCCAGGCTGAAGGTGGCTGCCACCAGCAGCGGCCCGAACAGCCATGGGTTGGGCTGTTGTAGCCGCTGCCAGAGCCACCCGGCGGCCACCCCCAGCGGTGCGATGAGGGCCAGCCAGGCCCAGCTGACGCTGCCGGTGTGGTTGAGCGCTACGCCATCGCCCAGCAGCAGCTTGAACAGCGCCGGCACGCACAGCACCACGGCCAGCACGCGCAGGCTCTGGGCTGCGGCTACCTGGCTCAGTACCGCGCCATTGCGCGCACCCAGGTTGACCATTTCACCGGAGCCGCCTGGCATGCTGGCAAAGAACGCGGTGGCGCGGTCCTCACCCGAGCGGCGCAACAACCACACGCCAAGCACGCTTGAGACCGTGGTGAACAAGGCGCCGAAGAAGATCAGGGCGAAATGGCTGCCCACTTGCTCGATGACCTGGGGCGTGAAGTGCAGGCCGATGCCCAGGCCGATGATGCATTGCCCGCAGCGCCGGCCATTGGGTATCTCTGGCAACTGCCAAGGGCTCAGGCAACGTACCGCGATGATCGCCAGCAACGAGCCGACCATCCACGGCAAAGGCCAGCCGACCTTGCTGGCGGCGAAACCGCCAGCAAGGCCGACCAGCCCAGTTGCCCAGTACAGCGGCAACGCGCGATCAGGCATCGGCCATGGCCCGGCGCTGCAGGCTGCGTTTGCGCCAGATGCGCACCATGGGCAGCGCGAGCATGAGCGCTACCAGTGCCCAGACACCCATGCTGATCGGGCTCGACCAGAGAATGCCCAGCTCGCCATTGGAAATCGACAATGCACGGCGCAGGTTCTGCTCCATCAGGCCACCCAGAATGAAGCCCAGCAGAATCGGCGATAGCGGGAAGTCCAGCTTGCGCAGGATATAGCCCATGATGCCGATGCCGACCATCAGGAACAGGTCGAAGGTGGTGGCATGCACGGCGTAGACGCCGATCCCGGTGATGATGGCGATCACCGGCACCAGGGCCCAGTTCGGTACGGCCAGGATGCGGGTGAAGATGCGGATCATCGGGATGTTCAGGATCACCAGCATGATGTTGGCGATGAACAGCGACGCGATCAGGCCCCAGACGATGTCAGGTTGCTGTTCGAACAGCAGCGGGCCAGGGGTGATGTTGTAGAGGGTCAGCGCGCCGATCATCACCGCCGTGGTTCCCGAACCCGGTACGCCAAGGGTCAGCATGGGCACCAGGGCGCCACAGCAGGAGGCGCCGATGGCCGTTTCCGGTGCAGCCAGGCCACGGGCGTCACCCTTGCCGAACTTGCCGCTGGCACCGGCAATGCGTTTTTCGGTCATGTAGGCCACCGCACTGGCCAGCGTGGCACCTGCGCCTGGTAACACGCCCATCACGAAGCCCAGCAGGCCGCAGCGAATGTTCACCGCGAACACCGACGCCGCTTCCTTGAAGTTGAACAGCATGCGCCCGGTGGCCTTGACTGCCTGGTGGCCGTGGTGGGTCTTTTCCAGCAGCAACAGAATTTCGCTGATCGAGAACAGGCCCAGCACCAGCACGACGAACTGAATGCCGTCGGCCAAGTGCACGCTGTCACCGGTGAAGCGGTACACGCCACTGTTGGCGTCGATGCCCACCGCCGACAAAAACAGGCCGATCAAGGCGGCGATGAAGGTCTTGAGCGGCTTGTCGCCGGCCATACCGCCCAGGGCGACGATGGCGAACACCATCAGCACGAAATACTCGGCCGGGCCGAAGGCGATTGCCCACTTGGCCAGCAGGGGGGCGAACAGCACCATGCCGCAGGTGGCGATGAAAGCGCCGATGAACGAGCTCCAGGCCGACAGGGACAGGGCCACGCCCGCCAAGCCCTGGCGGGCCATCGGGTAGCCGTCCAGGGTGGTCATCACGGTCGACGCTTCGCCCGGGATGTTTAGCAGGATCGAGCTGATCCGGCCACCGTACTCGCAGCCCAGGTACACCGCAGCCAGCAGGATCAGCGCCGACTCCGGAGGCAGGCCCAGGGCGAAGGCGATGGGAATCAGCAGGGCCACGCCATTGATCGGGCCCAGGCCCGGCAGCAGGCCGACGACGGTACCGATCAGCGTGCCGGACAGGGCAGTGACCAGGTTGTAAGGGGACAGGGCGACGCCGAAGCCCTGGCCCAGGTAGCTCAAGGTATCCATGTGTCAGTTCTCCAGTACGCTCAGCAGGCCAAGGGGCAGGGGCACGTCCATGACGCGGTCGAACAGCCAGTAGAGGAAAAGGCTCATGCCCACCACGACGATGACGCTGTGCAGCCAGCGACCGCCATACAGGCGCGCCATGGGCACACCGGCCAGGATGGCGCTGAGGATGAAGCCAAGGGACTCGAAGGTGGTCGCGAAAATCAGCAGCAGGCCAATGCAGGCGGCGATCTTGGTCAGGGTCGCCTTGTCCAGCGCCGGCTCGTCGTCCTTGTGCACGATCGGCGTGGGGCGGATCGCCATGTACAGCAAGCCCAGGCTCATCAGGCCGAGCATCAGCAGCGGGTAGGCACGTGGGCCTACCGGCTCATAGGAAAACGCCGCCTGATACGGCCAGGCCATCACGGCCAGGGCGGCGCACACGGCCAGCAGAATCAGGGCGAAGATGCGTTGCAGGATCATGGAGGAATCCTCGGTAAGTAGCGATGGGAGCGGCACACCCGTGAACCTGGGCCAAGGCCCAGGCCATGCACGGCAGCGTCTGCCTGCTCCTGCCAGGAAAAACCGGCAGACTGGGTTACTGCACCAGGCCGAATTCCTTGGCCAGCATCTTGTAGTCAGCGACTTGCTTCTTGACGTAGCCATCGAGCTCTTCACCCGTCATGGCGAAGGGGAACAGCTCACGCTGGTCACGCAATTTGGCGAAGTCTTCGGAGGCCAGCATCTTGTCGAACGAGGCTTTCCACCAGGCGTAGTCTTCGTCGCTCACTTTCGGGCCGAGGTAGAAGCCGCGCACCACAGGCCAGACGATGTCATAGCCCTGTTCCTTGGCAGTGGGGATGTCCTTCATGGCCGGGTCGTCCAGGCGTTTTTCCGAGAACACGGCCAGCAGGCGCATGTTGCCGCTCTCGATGTGCGGCATGGAGTCGGAGATGTCGGTGGAGCCTACCTGGATATGGCCGCCGAGCAATGCCGTGGCGATTTCGCCGCCGCCTTCAAGTGCCACGTAGCGCAGGTCGCGTGGGTTGATGCCGGCAGCCTTGGCGATCAGGGCGGTTTGCATCCAGTCCTGGCTGCCTACGGTGCCGCCGGAGCCGATCACCACCTTGCTCGGATCTTTCTTCAGCGCCGCGACCAGGTCGTCGAGGGTTTTGTAGGGCGAGTCGCTCTTGACTGCGATCGCGCCGTAGCTGGTACCGACGGCAGCCAGCCATTTCACTGCATTTTCATCGAAGCGACCGAACTTGCCCTGGGCCAGGTTCAGCAGCGAACCGCTCGACCAGGCCACCAGAGTCCCGGCATCGGCTGGGCGTTGGGCTACTACCGCGTTGTAGGCCACAGCGCCCACACCGCCAGGCATGTAGGTCACGCGCATGGGCTTGCTCAGGATCTTCTCCTGCACCAAGGCGCTTTGCACCAGCTTGCAGGTCAGGTCGAAGCCGCCGCCAGGCGAGGCCGGGGCGATGCATTCGGGGCGTTTGGGTTCGGCGGCCAGGGCATTGCCTGCCAGCAGCAGGCAGCCGGTTGCCAGTACGATACGGCGCAGTGAAAAGGTCATGGTCTATCTCCGTAGGCGTTGTTGTTATCGGGTTACCACAGGGCGACGCTGTAGCTCACCAGCAGCCGCACTTCGTCGGCGTCACGGGCGAAATTGGAGCGGAAGGTCGCGTTTCGCAGGCGCACCGCCACGTTTTTGAGCGGGCCGTTCTGCACCACGTATTTCAGCTCGGTATCACGCTCCCATTCCTTGCCCTCGCCACCGCTGGCACGGCTGACGTTGTCGCCGCTGATATAGCGGGTCAGGAACGTCAGGCCAGGCACGCCGAGTGCGGCAAAGTTGTAGTCGTAGCGGGCCTGCCAGGAGCGCTCGTCGGCATTGGCGAAGTCGTTGATCTGGACGAAGTTGACCAGGTAGGGGTCGGCGCCATCGACATAGGGGAACGCGCTGTCGCCGGTCAGCTGCTGCCAGCCGGCGCTGAACTTGTGCCCACCCAGGGCATAACTGACCATGCCGTTGAAGGTGGTGTTGTCGATGCTGCCGGCCCTGGCAGCCCCTGCGTCATCGCTCAGCGCCAGGCGCAGGTCGAAGGCCAGTGCGCCTGGGCCTACGGCTTGGGTGGCGAGCAGGCCGATGAAGTGCTGGCGGTAGATGTCATCCAGTTGGGCGAAGTGATAGCTGCCGGTCAACCGGTCGCTGAACTGATAGTCCAGCCCCGCCAGCGACAGGTTGTCTGCGCTGAACGAGCCACCGAAGCGGCCGTTCTTGTTGTTCAGTGCCAGGTCTTCCCAGTTGGTGTCGTCACGGTCCTTTGCCTTGTCCAGGCGCCCACCAGTGAAGGTCAGGCCCTTGATTTCCTTGGAGGTGAGCAGACCGCCTTCGAAGGTTTGCGGCAGAATGCGGCCATCGTTGGGGCGCAGGGTGGGCAGGGAAGGGATCAGGGTGCCGATCTTCAGTTCGGTCTTGGAAATCTTGGCCTTGGCGGTCAGGCCGAGCTTTGAGTACTCGTCGGCAGCCTTGCCATTGTCATGGGTGGGCAGCAGGCCACTGCCGGTACGGTCAGGGCTTGAATCGAGCTTGATGCCCATCATCCCCAGCGCATCCACGCCGAAGCCTACGGTACCTTCGGTGTAACCGGATTCGAGGTTGAGCATGAACCCCTGGGCCCATTCGTCGCGCTTGGATTGTTGCGCACTGGTGCCATCGCGAAAGTCGCGATTGAAGTACATGTTGCGGGTTTCGAAGGTGGCCGTGCTGTCTTCGAAGAAGGCGGCCTGGCTGAGCGGGGCGACGCCAGCGAGCGCGAGGGCGCTGGCGATGGCGCTGGGGCGTGCGGCGAGGGAACGAGCAGGTGCGAACGCCTGCGGCTGCAATGACAGCATCGTTGTGGCTCCGTTTCTTGTTCTTATTCGATTGCACCTTGCTGGTGCTTTATTCGGCGCTCGGGGCGACCGTGGTGCGATGCTAGGTAACGAACCTTTCGCTAACCTTTCAGCGTGAAAGGTTTGTCGCGCCGGCTTCACAGGCCGCGGCGGCGGGGTACACTCCGCGCCATCGCCCCACCTAACAGGGACAATCCGATGCGTGTGCTGCTGGTAGAAGATCATCTGCAATTGGCCGACAGTGTGGCCCAGGCCTTGAAAAGTCTGGGCCTGACTGTGGATGTGCTGCATGACGGGGTGGCTGCCGACCTGGCCCTTGGCAGTGAGGACTACGCCGTGGCCGTGCTCGACGTGGGCTTGCCGCGCATGGACGGCTTCGAGGTGCTGGCCCGTCTGCGCGGACGTGGCAAGACCGTACCGGTGCTGATGCTCACCGCCCGCAGCGACGTCAAGGATCGGGTCCATGGCCTGAACCTGGGGGCTGACGATTACCTGGCCAAGCCGTTCGAGCTGACCGAGCTTGAGGCGCGGGTCAAGGCGCTGTTGCGCCGTAGTGTGCTCGGGGGCGAACGCCAGCAGCGCTGCGGGCCGCTGGTGTACGACCTCGATACCCGACGGTTCACCTTGGATGAGGCCCCGTTGTCCCTGACTTCCCGCGAGCAGGGTGTGCTCGAAGCCTTGATCGCCCGGCCGGGCCGGGTGATGAGCAAGGAGCAGTTGGCGGCCCAGGTGTTCGGCCTGGACGAGGACGCCAGCCCCGATGCCATCGAGATCTACGTTCATCGCCTGCGCAAGAAGCTTGATGGCCATTCGGTGGCCATCGTCACCTTCCGCGGCCTGGGTTACCTGCTCGAGCATCGCGATGCGTGAGAATGTCAGCCTGCGTGGGCGCCTGCTGGGTAATCTGGCGCTGCTGCTGGTGGTCCTGATGCTGGCCAGTGGGCTCAGTGCCTACTGGAACGGCCGCGAGGCGGCGGACACCGCCTACGACCGGACACTGCTGGCGTCCGCCCGTACCATCGCTGCGGGCCTGTCGCAACGCGACGGGTCGTTGAGCGCCGATGTGCCCTATGTGGCACTCGACACCTTTGCCTACGACAGCGCAGGACGTATCTACTACCAGGTCCTGGACATCAACCAACGGCTGATTTCAGGGTATGAAAAACTGCCGCCCCCGCCGTCTGGTACACCGCGTACAGACGACTATCCCGCCTTGGCGCGATTCTATGACGCGACGTATCTGGGGCAGAACGTGCGAGTGGTCAGCCTGCTCAAAGCGGTGAGCGAGCCGAACATGAACGGCATGGCGGAAATTCGCGTGGCTGAAACCGATGAGGCGCGGGTGAGCATGGCCCGGGGCCTGATGGGGGATACCTTGCTGCGTCTGGGCATGTTGGCCCTGGGCGCTTTGGTGATGGTGTGGTTCGCCGTCAGTGCGGCGCTGCGACCGCTCGAGCGCCTGCGCACGGCGGTCGAGGAGCGCCAGCCGGACGATCTGCGCCCATTGCCGGTGGTACAAGTGCAGCCTGAATTGCGGCCACTGGTGGGGGCGCTCAACCACTTCACCGAGCGTTTGCGTGCACAGTTCGAGCGCCAGGCGCAGTTCATCGCCGATGCTGCCCACGAGCTGCGTACGCCCCTGGCGGCGCTCAAAGCGCGGGTGGAACTGGGTTTGCGCGCCAATGAGCCGCAACAGTGGCACCAGACGCTGGAAGCGGCGGCGCAGGGCACCGACAAATTGACGCACCTGGCCAACCAGTTGCTTTCACTGGCGCGTGTGGAAAACGGCGCGCGTGCGATCGCCGAGGGGGGCGCCCAGCGCCTGGACCTCAGCCAACTGGCGCGCGAGCTGGGCATGGCCATGGCGCCGTTGGCGCACAACCGTGGCGTTGCACTGGCCCTCGAGGCGCAGGCACCGGTATGGCTCAAAGGCGAGCCGACGTTGCTCAACGAGCTGTTGAGCAACCTGGTCGACAATGCCCTGGCCCACACCCCAAAGGGCGGCAACGTCATCCTGCGCGTGCTCGCGCCTGCGGTGCTCGAGGTGGAGGACGACGGCCCCGGCATTCCAGAAGCCGAGCGCGAGCGGGTGTTCGAGCGCTTCTATCGCCGTAGCGCCCAGGGCAGCGGGTTGGGCCTCGCGATCGTGAGGGAGATCTGCCGGGCTCACCTGGCGCAGATCAGCCTGCATGATGTCGACAACGGCGGGCTGCGCGTGCGGGTGAGTTTCATCGCTGACTAAGCGTGGGCGCTCGGATCAATCCGGCCGCCAGGCAGAGCGAAGCCCTCAGCGCAACAAGCTGCGGGCTTCGAGCAGATCCTCGGCGTGCAGCTCGCTCCCCATGGGCAAGCCCAGGTGCCGGTAGGCTGGCAAGGCCGCCAGCGGCCTCTCTCGCCCACGCTGGCTGATGCAGCGGGCGATCTGGACCACATCGATGTAGTCGATGCGGTCGGTCTGTCGATCCAGGTCATGAACCAGGCCGGGAAGCTTGACCAGCTGTTCGGGAAACTCCCAGGCCTTGAGTATCTTGTCGCCCAGTACGGGCTGGATCAGTTCGATGACATGGTGCAGGCAGACCGGATCGGACAGCAGCTCGTTGTGCTCTTCGGCGTAGATCAGAACTGGCAGCGCGCCGATCTGGTTGACCAGGCCGCCCAGTGCCGCCTGATCAGGCTTGAGCCGCGTGTAGCGCCGGGCCAACTCGTAACTCATGCCGGCGACCTCAAGGCTGTTGGCCCAGATTTCGCGCAGTTTTTGCTCAACTGCAGGCGAACGCGCGTGGAAGATCTGCTCGATGACCAGGCCGATGGCCAGGTTGCAGCTGTAGTTGATGCCCAGGCGAGTGATCGCCGTGTGCAGCTCGGTCACCTCGACCGTGGCCCGCAGCAGCGGGCTGTTGACCACCTTGATCAGGCGTGCCGACAAGGCGGCATCGCGGCCGATCACCCGGCTCAAGGCCGCCACGCTGATCTCGCTGTCTTCGGCGGCCTCGCGGATGCTCAAGGCAACCTCAGGCAAAGTCGGAAGTACCAGGTCATCCTTTTCAATGGCATCCAGCAGTTGCGCCTGGACCATTTCGGCCAGCTTGTTCATGGACGTGTCTACCGCAGTGGTGAAGCGGCCCCGCTGTCAAAGCGGGGCGGGGCTGGTCAGCGCTGGATTTCCCTGTCGCGGTCCAGTTCGTAGGGCAGGGGCAGTACCTGCAGGGGCGGGCCTTCGAGATGACCCAAGTGCAGGTTGCCATCCTCCACGGCATCGGCTGCGATCACCGCGAGCAGCTCACAGCCACTGCCGGTGCTGGCCGCCATCACCACATCACCTACCGAGGAGCCATGCACGGGGGAGAAGAGCTGCTCCCCAGGTGCCGGCAGGGTTTGCTGATCGATTGCCAGGCGGTACATGCGACGCTTGAGCTTGCCCAGGTACTGCATGCGTGCAACGATTTCCTGGCCGGTGTAGCACCCTTTCTTGAAGCTGACGCCATCGACGGCTTGCAGGTTGATCATTTGCGGAATGAACTGCTCGCGGGTAGGCCCCAGCACCTGACCGATCCCGGCGCGGATCTGCCCCAGCAGCCATGGGTTGAGGCCAGCTTCGGGAAGTGTGTCGGCCAGGATCTTGCGAACCCCGCCTGCCTGATCTGCCGGTACCCAGAGCTCGGTGCGGCCGGTGCTGACCGTTACAGCGATCAGCCCTTCCTGCCGCACCGTGCTGCCGGCTTCGGGGGCCAGTTCCAGCCCCAGTGCCACCAGCGCTGCCTGGCCGTCGTGCAGGCCGAAACGCACCCAGGCGGCGCTTTCGTCGGTCAGGGTGGCCTTGGAAAACACAGCGTATTTCTTCAGGTCGGCCAGCTGAGGCTCCAGCAATTCACTGGCCATGGCCAGGAGGTAACCGTTGCCTTCAGGCAAGATTCTGAAGCTGGACTGCATGCGCCCCTTGACCATGCAACGTGCGCCAAAGCTGGCGTATTCGGGGCTGAGGTAGTTGATGTTGCAGGTCAGCTGGCCCTGCAGGAATTTGCCTGCATCGGAGCCGCGGACAGCGAGAATGCCTTCGTGGGACAGAGGGCAGAAGAAAGCGGTATCGGCCATGGGTCATCGCGGTGGCTTAAAGTCTGGGGCCATCATAGAACGCTGGTAACAAAATAGGTAGGTGACTTAGACCAACAGTTGGCTGTCGCTTCGCGCGGCTGACTGTATACTGGCGGGCCACTCGAGGAGGGCCCCATGGTCGAACAAACTGAACTCAACCGGCTTTTCTGGCATAGCCGCCGCGGTATGCTGGAACTGGACGTCCTGCTGGTGCCTTTCACCCAGGAGGTCTACCCCAGCCTCAACGAAACCGATCGTCAGTTGTATGTTCGGCTGCTGAGCTGTGAGGACCAGGACATGTTCGGCTGGTTCATGGAGCGTACCGAATCCGAGGACCCGGAGTTGCAGCGCATGGTTCGCATCATCCTGGACCGTGTCCAACCCAAGTGAGTGGTTCGAATGCCGCTGGCAGGGCTCACGCCTGTTGCTGGTGGCCTACCTGATCAGCCAGGCGCTCGCCTGGTTCGCCGTGCTTGTCAGCCCGTTACCGTTCTGGTTGGGGCTGCTGGTGATCGCTGCATGTAGTGTTCATGCGGCGTGGGCTATTCCGCGTCGTATTCTGTTGACGCATGTTCAGGCTGTCACCGGGCTTCGTCGTGATGGAGCCGGCTGGTGGGTGTTTTCACGGGCCCGGGGGTGGCAGCCTGTGCGGCTGTGTCGTGACAGCATCGCGTTGCCCGCGCTCGTAGTGCTGAGATTCGTACCGGTTGGGGCAGGGTGGGGGCGCAGCCAATGTGTGCCCTGGGATGCGCTTGGGATCGATGAGCATCGGCGTTTGCGGGTGAGGTTGAAGTTCAGCCGCAGGCGCTGGGTGGCGCCCATGCAGCACTAAACTATGCAGGCTGGCGCCGCGTCTGCCTTTGCCTTTGCCTTTGCCTTTGCCTTTGCCTTTGCCTTTGCCTTTGCCTTTGCCTTTGCCTTTGCCTTTGCCTTTGCCTTTGCTCTTGCTCTTGCTTTGGCTTCTAAGCGCGCGGTAGTTCAGACACTGCAGATCGCGACTTCAGGAGGCCGAGCGCAGGGCTTGCGGAGGGAGGTGACAGGCATGGATGCCTGTCAAGCGCTGGGCCCCAGGATGGGGCCTGCAGCGC
>Ga0268257_1000660_pt1 | contig 37144 bp, 33 predicted proteins | sample AgamicAtPrz_FD_200249 | JGI IMG/M metagenome (GOLD analysis project Ga0268257, IMG submission 200249) | Agave microbial communities from Guanajuato, Mexico - At.P.rz (v2) (version 3) | ecosystem: Host-associated > Plants > Phyllosphere > Phylloplane/Leaf | place: Guanajuato, Mexico | collected... | reverse complement strand
GCGACGGTATGGTCGGGCGCTTCAGTTCGCACCTGGGGCAGGTGATCGGCGACGATTACCCGCTCGACCACCTGGATATCGTCAACCAGTCGCTTGGTGCGGTGGGCAAGGGTGCCGAACCGGTGCGACTGTTCACCGAACATGCAGCCCGGCTCAAGGCGGCAGGGCTCTAACGACGGATCGGTGTGGTCCAGCGCTCGGCCAGCACCACGCCCGCCAGGGTCAGCAGGCCGCCGACCAGGTGATATCGGGCCAGCTGCTCGTCGAGCACCACGGCGGCGATCAGTGCCGTGACCAGCGGCAGCAGGTTGAAGAACAGCGTGGTGCGGCTGGGCCCCAGGCGGTGCACGGCCTGCATCCATACCAGGGGCGCGATCATCGAGGCCAGCACGCAGGCGTACAGCACCAGGCCGATGTTGCGGCTGTTCAGGCCAGTCTTGTCCGACAGCACGAACAGCGGCAGCAGCACGACGATGGCTACCAGCACCTGCAGGTACAGCAGCTGCAGCGGTGGCAGGCGCAGCTGCCATTTCTTCAGCAGGAAGCTGTACAGCGCGTAGGCCAGTGTGGCCACCAGCATCAGCAGGTCGCCGCTGTTCAGGCCTTGTTGCAGCAGGCTGGCGGGGTGGCCGGCGCTGACCACTTCAAGCACGCCGAAAAATGACACCAGCGCGCCCAGCAGGGCGCCGTAGCTCAGGCGTTGGCCCAGCCAGGCGATGGACAGTGCCAGTGACATCAGTGGCATCAGCGAAAGGATGATGCCCATGTTGGTGGCGCTGGTGATGCCGGCGGCGAAGTAGGCCAGGCTCTGATACAGCGCCATGCCCAGCACGCCCAGCACGAAAACCTTGCCCAGGTGCGGGCGAATGGCCGCGCGATTGCGCCACACGGCGGGCAGCAGGAACGGGGTGAACAACAGCGCGGCCAGCAGCCAGCGGTAGAAGCCGATCTCGGCGGGGTGGATGGCGCCGGCGGACATCTTGGTGACCACGGTGTTGCCGGCCCATATCAGGATGGCGGTCAGGGGGAACAGGTAGTTCATGTAGCAGGTTACTCGTTGGGGCTTGGATTGGGGCTGCTTTGCAGCCCTTCGCGGGCTTGCCCGCTCCCACAGGGATTTCACAGGCCTGAAAGCTGGCGCAGATCCTGTGGGAGCGGGCGAGCCCGCGAAGGCCTGCGCAGCAGGCCCCGATGGCAGCCATTATCAACTGTCTGTCAACAAGCCTATACTCCTATCCAGACAACCCACCCCGCAAAGCAGACAGCATGCCGCGCAAATACCTCGACATTCCCCAATTCACCCGGCTCCCGGCCCCGGTGTACTTCCGCCACGACGAGTTCGGTGCCGACACCCGCAGCGCCCTGCATCGCCACGCCTGGGGCCAGCTCAACTACACCGCCCACGGCGTGATGCACCTGGAGGTCGCTGGCCAGCACTTCCTGTCGCCGCCGCAATACGCCGTGTGGGTGCCGCCCGACACCGAGCATGGCTGCTACAACCCGCAGGCCATCGTCTACCGTTCGGTCTACCTGGACCGCAGCCTGTGCGCCGCACTGCCGCAGCAACCGTGCAGCCTGATGATCAGCGACATACTCAAGGCCATCCTCGCCGACTTCGCCCGGCGCGACCTGCGGGTGGCCGAGGGCGAGCGCGACCAGCGCCTGGTGCAAGTGCTGCTCGACCAGTTGCTGCTGGCGCCCACCCAGGCCTGCTATCTGCCGTTTGCCCACAGCGAAGGCTTGCGCCAGGTGCTCGATGCCCTCGGTGCCGAGCCGGGCGACAACCGCCCGCTGGCCGACTGGGCCGCCAAGGTGCATGTCAGCGAACGTACCTTGGCCCGCCAGTTCCTGCGTGAGCTGGGCATCAGTTTTGGCGAATGGCGCCTGCGCCTGCGCTTTCTGCGCGCCATCGAAGCGCTGGAGGCCGGCCAGCCGATCCAGGCCATCGCCTTCGACCTGGGCTACAGCAGCGCCTCGGCGTTCATCGCCATGTTCCAGCGCCAGGCCCAGTGCACGCCCGAGCAATACCGCCGCCAGGCACGGGCAGGGCGTTGAAATTCTTGGCTACACTCAGCTCGACCCCCGTGCATCGGGCGCGGAGCCAAGGAGACTACTCCATGAAAGTGCTGCAAATCCCCTTACTGGTGTTGGCGGTGTTGTTCAGCGCCCAAGGCTTCGCCGCCAATACCGCGCAGCAGGAAAAGATGAAAACCTGCAACGCCGACGCCACCGCCAAGGCCCTCAAGGGCGATGAGCGCAAAGCCTTCATGAGCACCTGCCTGAAGAAGGATGTGCCACAAACCCAGCAAGAGAAGATGAAAACCTGCAACGCTGACGCCACCACCAAGGCACTGAAGGGTGACGAGCGCAAAGCGTTCATGAGCGACTGCCTGAAGAAGAAATGACCTGCGCCTATGCCTGCAGACGTAAGGCTGGCAGACTGCGGGTCTTTCCCGTTGTCTGCCGTTGAGGCTGTATGACCTTCACCCCCCGCCAGGTCACCCTGGCCAGCTGGATCATCGTGTTTGCCGGCCTGTTGCTGGCGTTGCCCCTGAAATTGCTGCCGAGCCTGCTGGCCGGCCTGCTGGTGTTCGAGCTGGTCAACATGCTCACGCCGCGGCTGCAGCCGCTGATTGCCGGGCAGCGCGCCCGCTGGTTGGCTGTAGCGCTGCTCGGCACGCTGGTGGTCAGCACCCTGACCCTGCTGTTTGCCGGTGCTTTCAGCTTTTTGCTGCACGAGGCGGAAAACCCCGGGGCTTCGCTGGACAAGTTCATGGCCCTGGTGGAGCGCGCCCGCGGGCAGCTGCCGCCGTTCATCGAAGGCTACCTGCCGGCCAGTGCGGCGGAGTTCAAGGTGGCCATCGGTGACTGGATCAAGAGCCACCTGAGCGACCTGCAGCTGGTGGGCAAGGGCATGGCGCACATGTTCGTCACCCTGTTGATCGGCATGATCCTGGGCGCCATCGTCGCCTTGCAGCGCATCCCCGACATCTCCCGGCGCAAGCCGCTGGCGGCGGCGCTGTTCGAGCGCCTGAGCCTGCTGGTGCAGGCGTTTCGCAACATCGTCTTCGCGCAGATCAAGATTTCGCTGCTCAACACCACCTTCACCGGCATCTTCCTGGCCGTGGTGCTGCCGATGTTCGACGTGCACCTGCCGCTGACCAAGACGCTCATCGTGCTGACCTTCCTGCTGGGCCTGCTGCCGGTGATCGGCAACCTGATGTCGAATACCCTGATCACCATCGTCGGCCTGTCGCTGTCGATCTGGGTGGCGGCGGCGGCGCTGGGTTACCTGATCGTCATCCACAAGGTCGAGTACTTCCTCAACGCACGGATCGTGGGCGGGCAGATCAGTGCCAAGTCGTGGGAACTGCTGCTGGCGATGCTGGTGTTCGAAGCGGCGTTCGGGCTGCCGGGGGTGGTGGCGGGGCCGATCTACTATGCCTATCTGAAGAGTGAGCTGAAGCGGGCCGAACTGGTCTGATTCTTCATTAGCCTGTACCGGCCTCTTCGCGGGCTTGCCCGCTCCCACAGGTACTGCACAGGTCTTGGGTACTGTGCGGTCCCTGTGGGAGCGGGCAAGCCCGCGAAGGGGCCGGCAAAGGCTGAAGAGCCTGGCTCAGGCTACGCCGTAGCGCTTGCGCGCCTCGATGGCCAGCCCGCTACCAATGCTGCCAAAGATGTTGCCTTCCACATGCCGCGCATTCGGCAGCATCGCCGACACGCTGTTGCGCAGCGCCGGAATCCCGCTGGAACCGCCGGTGAAGAAGACCGTATCGACCTGTGTTTCGCTCACTCCAGCCTTGGCCAGCAGTTCGCTCACGCTACCACGCACCCGCTCCAGCAACCCTTCGATAGCCCCCTCGAACAGCGCCCGTGACAGGTCCACGCCCAGCTCGCGCTCGATGCGGCCGAGGTCGACGTGGCGGCTCTGCTGCTCGGTCAGCTCGATCTTGCTGGCCTCCACTTCCATCGCCAGCCAGTGCCCGGCACGCTCTTCGATCAGCTTGAACAGGCGGTCGATGCCCAGCGTGTCCTCGATGTCATAGCGCATGCTGCCCAGCGCAAGCTGCGACTTCTGCGAGTACAGGGCGTTGATGGTGTGCCAGGTGGCGAGGTTGAGGTGATAGCTGGTCGGCATCAGCGCGCCGCTCTTCATGCGGCTGCCGTAGCCGAACAGCGGCATCACGCCCTGCAGGCTCAGCTGCTTGTCGAAGTCGGTACCGCCAATGTGCACGCCGCCGGTGGCGAGGATGTCGCTCTGGCGCTCGGCCACCAGGTGGCGCTCGGGCGACAGGCGGATCAGGGTGAAGTCCGAGGTACCACCGCCAATGTCAACGATCAGCACCAGCTCTTCGCGGCTGATGCTCGACTCGTAGTCGAAGGCCGCGGCAATCGGCTCGTACTGGAACGACACATCCTTGAAGCCGATCTTGCGCGCCACTTCGGCCAGGGTGTCCTCGGCCTCCTGGTCAGCGGCCGGGTCTTCGTCGACGAAGAACACCGGGCGGCCAAGCACTACCTGCTCGAACTCACGCCCGGCAGCGGCCTCCGCGCGTTTTTTCAGCTCGCCGATGAACATGCCCAACAGGTCCTTGAACGGCAGGGCGCTGCCCAGCACGCTGGTGTCGTGCTTGATCAGCTTGGAACCCAGCAGGCTTTTCAGCGAACGCATCAGGCGGCCTTCGTAGCCTTCCAGGTACTCGTTCAGTGCCAGGCGGCCATATACCGGGCGACGCTCCTCGATGTTGAAGAACACCACCGAGGGCAAGGTGATCTTGCCGTCTTCCAGGGCAATCAGCGACTCGACGCCGGGGCGGTGCCAGCCGACCGTGGAGTTGGAGGTGCCAAAGTCGATGCCCAGGGCGCGGGCCGGGGATACGTCAGACATGGGAAATGAGCTTCCGGAGGCAAAACGGCCGCGCAGTGTATGCCAGTTGGCTACAGAATCAAGACCGGTCGTCTGCCATGGAGCAAACCCAAGGCGGTCTTGAAAGGCTATGCTTGACCCCTATCTTCTCTTGCAACACGCACATTCACATTGGTGATCCATAGATGGACTTCAAAGACTATTACAAGATACTCGGCGTAGAGCCCACGGCGGACGACAAGGCGATCAAGGCCGCGTACCGCAAGCTGGCGCGCAAGTATCACCCCGATGTCAGCAAGGAGCGCGACGCCGAGGAAAAATTCAAGGAGGCCAACGAGGCCTACGAAGTGCTGGGCGACGCGCAGAAACGTGCCGAATTCGACGAAATCCGCAAGTATGGCGGCCAGCATGGCCGGCCGTTCCAGGCACCACCGGGCTGGGAAAGCCGCGGCGGTGGCGGTGGTTTCGAAGGCGGTGATTTTTCCGACTTCTTCAGTTCGATCTTTGGTAGCCGGGGGGGCAACCCGTTCGGTGGTGCCCGGCAGCAGCAACGCAGCGCCGGCAGGCGGGGGCAGGACGTGGAGCTAGAACTGGCGGTATTCCTTGAAGAGACCCTGAGCAAGGAGTCCAAGCAGATCAGCTTCCAGGTGCCGCAGACCAATGCCATGGGCCAGCGCACCGGCTTCACTACCAAGACCCTGAACGTGAAGATCCCGGCCGGGGTGACCGACGGCGAGCGCATCCGCCTCAAGGGCCAGGGCGCGCCGGGCAGTGGCGGCGGGGCCAATGGCGACCTGTTCCTGACCATTCGCATGGCACCGCATCCGCTGTTCGATGTCGAAGGTCATGACCTGATCATCACCGTGCCGCTGGCACCGTGGGAGGCAGCACTGGGCGCCAAGGTGGCCGTGCCGACCCTGGACGGCAAGATCAACCTCACCATCCGCCCCGACAGCCAGAGTGGCCAGCGCCTGCGCGTACCGGGCAAGGGCCTGGCCAACAAGAGTGGCGAGCGCGGCAACCTTTACGCGCAACTGAAAGTGGTCATGCCGCCTGCATCCGACGAGTCTGCCCGCGAACTGTGGACCAAGCTTTCCGAGAAGGCTGCGTTCAACCCGAGGACACAATGGAGTAAGTGATCATGAGCAGCACCCTGATCGTTCAACTGGACATGCGTACCTTGTGTCAGGAGGCCGATATCACGGCTGACTGCGTGATCGAAATCGTCGAGCACGGCATTGTCGAACCTTCCGGCCGAACGCCGGAGGACTGGTTGTTCGACGATCAGGCGCCGTTGTTGGCCAAACGTGCGGCGAAGCTGCATCAGGAGCTGGAACTGGAGTGGGAAGGGGTGGCGCTGGCGCTGGAGCTGCTGCAGGAAGTGCAGCAGTTGCGCAGCGAGAACAACATGCTGAGGCAGCGGTTGGGCAGGTTTACCCAGATGTGAGGTTTGCAGGCCCGGCCTCTTCGCGGGCTTGCCCGCTCCCACAGATACTGCACAGGCCTCGGAAAATGTGCGGTCCCTGTGGGAGCGGGCAAGCCCGCGAAGAATGTCACACAAGACTTAGCTTGGTTCTGCCCCCGGGTTCAGCACCAGTTGCATGAAGGTCAAGTCCAGCCACCGGCCAAACTTCACCCCCACCTGCGGCATCTGCCCGGTCACCACGAAGCCCAGCCGCTCGTGCAGGTGCACCGACGCTGCATTGCCGCTCTCGATGGCCGCCACCATCACATGCTTGCCACACGCGCGCGCACGCTCGACCAACGCCGCCATCAGCACCGGCCCCAGCCCCTTGCCACGCTGGTCGCCGCGGATGTACACCGAATGCTCAACGGTAAGGCGAAAACCCTCGAACGGCCGCCAGTCGCCAAACGACGCATAGCCCAGCACCCCACTCTCATCCACCGCCACCAGGATCGGGTAACCCTGCTGCGCCCGTGCATCGAACCAGGCCTGGCGGTTGGCCAGGTCCACCGGGGTTTCGTTCCAGATCGCCGTGGTGTTGCGCACCGCGTCGTTGTAGATGTCGAGGATGCCCGGCACGTCGGAAGGCAGGGCGTCGCGGATTTCATGACTCATGACAGCGTCTCGCAGGGTTGTTGCTTGCAGATTAAATGGTTACCAGCCCGCGCACACCTTCGGCCTGCATGTTTTCACCGCGCCCCCGCTGGATGATCTCGCCACGGGCCATCACCAGGTACTGGTCGGCCAGCTCCTCGGCGAAGTCGTAGAACTGCTCCACCAGCAGGATTGCCATGTCGCCACGCTCGGCGAGGCGGCGGATGACTGCGCCGATCTCCTTGATCACCGAAGGCTGGATACCCTCGGTGGGCTCGTCGAGGATCAGCAGGCGCGGGCGACTGGCCAGCGCGCGGCCGATGGCCAGCTGTTGCTGCTGGCCGCCGGACAGGTCACCGCCACGGCGTTGTTTCATCTGTTCCAGCACGGGGAACAGTTCGTAGATGAAAGGCGGTACTTCCCGAGCTTCACGGGCAGGGAAGCGCGACAGGCCCATCAGCAGGTTTTCCTCGACGGTGAGGCGCGGGAAGATCTCGCGGCCCTGGGGCACGTAGGCGATGCCGGCGTGAACCCGTTGCTGGGGCTTGAGGTTGGTGATCGGCCTGCCTTCCCATTCGATGTTGCCGTCGCGGGCCGGGACCAGGCCCATCAGGCAGCGCAGCAGGGTGGTCTTGCCCACACCGTTGCGGCCCAGCAGGCAGGTGACTTCGCCGACCTTGGCCTCGAAGGACAGGCCCCGGAGGATATGGCTGCCGCCGTAGTACTGGTGCAGGGTGTCGATTTTCAGCATGTGTGGTTCCTGGGAAATCTGCTTTGCCTGTGCCGACCCTTTCGCGGGTAAACCCGCTCCCACAAGGACCGCGCAGCTCTTCAGGCCTGTGCCGTACCTGTGGGAGCGGGTTTACCCGCGAAGAGGCCGGCACAGGTATCCATATCTAGCGGCCCAGATACACCTCGACCACCCGCTCATCCGCCTGCACCTGCTCCAGCGACCCTTCCGCCAGCACGCTGCCCTGGTGCAGCACAGTCACATGGTCGGCAATGCTGCCGACAAACCCCATGTCATGCTCCACCACCATCAGCGAATGCTTGCCAGCCAACCCCTTGAACAGCTCGGCGGTGAACTCGGTCTCGGCATCGGTCATGCCTGCCACCGGCTCGTCCAGCAACAGCAGTTGCGGCTCCTGCACCAGCAACATGCCGATCTCCAGGAACTGCTTCTGCCCATGCGACAGCAAGCCCGCCTGGCGCTGGGCCAGCGGCAGCAGGCGCAAGGTGCCCAGCACCTCCTCGATGCGCTGGCGCTGCTCACCACCCAGGCGCGCTGCCAGGCTGGCCCATACCGACTTGTCGGTCTTCAGCGCCAGCTCCAGGTTTTCGAACACCGTCAGCGCCTCGAACACCGTGGGCTTCTGGAACTTGCGGCCTATGCCGGCCTGGGCAATCTGGTATTCGCTCATGCGGGTCAGGTCGAGGGTGTCACCGAAATAGGCCGTACCGCTGTCGGGCCGGGTCTTGCCGGTGATCACATCCATCATCGTGGTCTTGCCGGCCCCGTTGGGACCGATGATGCAGCGCAGCTCGCCCACGCCGATGTACAGGTTCAGCGCGTTCAGCGCCTTGAAGCCATCGAAGCTGACGTTGATGTCTTCCAGGCTCAGCACGGTGCCATGGCGGGTATCGAGGCCGGCCTTGCGGCTGTGGCCCAGGCCGATGGCGTCGCGGCCGGCGCCGAGGTTGTCGAACACCGGTTCGAGCATGAATTCCGGGTGGACCGGGGGCACGCCTCTCATGGCTGGCTCCTTTTCTTCAACAGGCCGACCACGCCCTTGGGCAGGTACAGGGTGACGAGGATGAACAACGCGCCGAGGAAGAACAGCCAGAACTCCGGGAAGGCCACGGTGAACCAGCTTTTCATGCCATTGACCAGACCAGCGCCGAGCAGCGGGCCGATCAAGGTGCCGCGCCCGCCCAGGGCCACCCACACGGCGGCTTCGATGGAGTTGGTCGGCGACATTTCGCTGGGGTTGATGATGCCCACCTGCGGTACGTACAGCGCACCGGCCAGGCCGCACAGTACGGCGCTGAGCACCCACACCAGCAACTTGAAGCCACGCGGGTCGTAGCCACAGAACATCAGGCGGTTTTCGGCGTCGCGCACGGCAGTGAGCAGGCGGCCGAACTTGCTGCGGGTGAGGCGCCAGCACAGGTACAGGCTGGCCAGCAGCAGGCCGACGGTGAGCAGGAACAGCACCGCGCGGGTACCTTGGGCGGCGATGTCGAAGCCAAGGATGGTGCGGAAGCTGGTAAAGCCGTTGTTGCCGCCAAAGCCGGTTTCGTTGCGGAAGAACAGCAACATGCCGGCGAAGGTCAGCGCCTGGGTCATGATCGAGAAGTACACGCCCTTGATCCGCGAGCGGAAGGCGAACCAGCCGAACACCAGCGCCAGCAGCCCGGGCGCCAGCACCACCAGGCACAGGGCCCAGGCGAAATGCTGGGTGCCGGCCCAGTACCAGGGCAGCTCGCTCCACGACAGGAAGGTCATGAACCCCGGCAGGCCGTCACCGGCGGCCTGGCGCATCAGGTACATGCCCATGGCGTAGCCACCGAGGGCGAAGAACAGCCCGTGGCCCAGCGACAGCAGCCCGGCATAGCCCCAGACCAGGTCCAGGGCCAGGGCGACGATGGCGTAGCAGAGGATCTTGCCGACCAGGGTCAGGGTGTAGGCCGACACTTGCAGGGCATGGTCCGCCGGCAGCAGCGACAGCAGCGGCAGGGCCACCAGCAGCAGGACGACGACGGCGCCGATGGCCAGGGTCAGGCGTGGCCCGGCCTTTTGCGTAGCGGTGACAAGCAGTGGCTGGTTCATCAGTCGATTACCCGTCCCTTGAGGGCGAACAGGCCTTGCGGGCGCTTCTGGATGAACAGAATGATCAACGCAAGGATGAGGATCTTGCCGAGCACGGCGCCGATCTGCGGCTCCAGCAGCTTGTTGGCGATGCCAAGGCCGAAGGCTGCCCACAGGCTGCCGGCCAACTGGCCGACGCCGCCGAGCACCACCACCAGGAACGAGTCGATGATGTAGCTCTGGCCCAGGTCCGGGCCGACGTTGCCGACCTGGCTCAGGGCCACGCCGCCTAGCCCGGCGATGCCCGAGCCGAGGCCGAAGGCGAGCATGTCTACGCGCCCGGTGGACACGCCGCAGCAGGCGGCCATGTTGCGGTTCTGGGTGACTGCGCGCACGTTCAGGCCCAGCCGTGTGCGGTTGAGCAGCAGCCAGGTGAGCAGTACCACGGCCAGGGCGAAGCCGATGATCACCAGGCGGTTGTATGGCAGCACCAGGTTGGGCAGCAACTGGATGCCCCCCGACAGCCAGGCCGGGTTGCTGACTTCGACGTTCTGCGCGCCGAACAGCAGGCGGATGGCCTGGATCAGGATCAGGCTGATGCCCCAGGTCGCCAGCAGGGTTTCCAGTGGGCGGCCATACAGGTGGCGGATTACCGTGCGCTCCAACGCCATGCCGACCCCGGCACTGATGGCGAACGCCACCGGCAAGGCGATCAGCGGGTAGAACTCGATGGCGCCGGGGGCGTAGCGCTGCAGCAGTACCTGGACCATGTAGGTGCTGTAGGCGCCGAGCATCAGCATTTCGCCGTGGGCCATGTTGATCACCCCGAGCAGGCCGAAGGTGATGGCCAGGCCAAGGGCTGCCAGCAGAAGGATCGAGCCCAGCGACAGGCCGCTGAAGGCCTGGCCGAGCAGTTCGCCCACCAGCAGCTTGCGCTGCACCTGGGCCAGGCTGGTTTCGGCGGCGGTGCGCACGCCCGGGTCGGTTTCCGCGTTGGGTTGCAGCAAGGCTTCGAGGCGGGTGCGGGCCAGCGGGTCACCGGTTTCGCCGAGCAGGCGAACGGCGGCCAGGCGTACTGCCGGTTCGCTGGCGCCCAGTTGCAGGTTGGCCAGGGCCAGGCCGAGGGCGGCGTGCACGGCGGCATCTGGTTCGCTGGCGAAGCGCCGGTCGATGAAGGCCATTTGCGCCGGTTGCGCGCTTTTCTGTAGTTGTTGGGCAGCGGCCAGGCGGATGTCGCTGTTGTCGCTGAGTAACTGGTGGCTGGCCAGGGCATTGTCGATCAGGCCACGCAGGCGGTTGTTCAGGCGAACCTTGCGCGTGTCGTCGGCGGCGATGCGGCCTTGGCGCAGGTTGTCCAGCAGCGGCAGGCGGGCGGCATCGGGTTGCGCGGCCCAGCCTTCGAGCAGGCGGGCTTGCTCGGCGGGCTTGGCAGCGAGGAAGAATTCGCCCTCGCTGGCCTGGGTTGCCAAGGGCATCAGCAGGAGCAGGGTGAGCAGCAGTCTGAGCATGCGGGTAATCCTGGAAATCGGCGTTGGATTCATCGCCGGCAAGCCAGCTCCCACAGGTCATCCACAGGCCTTGAGGACGGTGCTTTCCTTGTGGGAGCTGGCTTGCCGGCGATTGGGCTGCAAAGCAGCCCCAGTGCACTCAGTTACCTTTCACGGCGTAATCAGGGCGCTTGTCGTTACCGGGAATGAACGGGCTCCATGGCTGCGCCCGTAGCGGTTGCTCGGTTTCCCACACCACGCTGAACTGCCCGTCATCCTGGATCTCGCCGATCATCACCGGCTTGTGCAGGTGGTGGTTGGTCTTGTCCATGGTCAGGGTGAAACCGGACGGCGCCTCGAAGCTTTGCCCGGCCAGTGCCTCACGCACCTTGTCGACATCGGTGGACTTGGCTTTCTCCACCGCCTGCGCCCACATGTGGATGCCCACGTAGGTGGCCTCCATCGGGTCGTTGGTCACCGCCTTGTCGGCGCCTGGCAGGCCCTTGGCCTTGGCGTAGGCTTTCCAGTCGGCGACGAATTTCTGGTTGACCGGGTTATCCACCGACTCGAAGTAGTTCCACGCCGCCAGATGGCCCACCAGCGGCTTGGTGTCGATGCCGCGCAGTTCTTCTTCTCCCACCGAGAACGCCACCACCGGCACGTCGGTGGCCTTCAGGCCCTGGTTGGCCAGCTCCTTGTAGAACGGCACGTTGGAGTCGCCGTTGACCGTGGAGATGACCGCGGTCTTGCCGCCGGCGGAGAACTTCTTGATGTTGGCGACGATGGTCTGGTAATCGCTGTGGCCGAACGGCGTGTACACCTCTTCGATGTCCTTGTCGGCCACGCCCTTGCTGTGCAGGAAGGCACGCAGGATCTTGTTGGTGGTGCGCGGGTAGACGTAGTCGGTGCCCAGCAGGAAGAAGCGCTTGGCGCTGCCGCCGTCCTCGCTCATCAGGTACTCCACGGCCGGGATCGCCTGCTGGTTGGGCGCGGCGCCGGTGTAGAACACGTTCGGCGACATCTCTTCACCCTCGTACTGCACCGGGTAGAACAGCAGGCCGTTGAGCTCTTCGAACACCGGCAGCACCGACTTGCGCGACACCGAGGTCCAGCAGCCGAACACTACTGCCACCTTGTCCTGGGTCAGCAGCTGGCGGCTCTTTTCAGCGAACAGCGGCCAGTTGGAGGCCGGGTCGACCACCACCGGTTCGAGCAGCTTGCCGTTCACGCCGCCCTTGGCGTTGATCTGCTCGATGGTCATCAGCGCCATGTCCTTGAGCGAAGTCTCGGAAATGGCCATGGTCCCCGACAGCGAATGCAGGATGCCGACCTTGATGGTTTCGGCGGCCTGGATGCTCCAGCTCAGGCCCATTGCGGCAATCGATGCGCTAAGGGTGAAGGCCTTGATCAGACTGCGTCGCTTCATGTGCTCTCTCCGCTGAGTTTTTATGTGTTGGGCAAGCGGGGAGGGGTGTTGCAAGGGGTGTGCCTAACGGCGGAAGGTGCGCAATAGAGGGGTTGTGCGAGGTGTTGGGGCGTTGGTTGGATCCAGGTTGGTGCCTGATGGATTTGTGTGCACAGGATTGGGGCCGCTGTGCGGCCCATCGCTGGCAAGCCAGCTCCCACCTCGACCGCATCGGCCTCGAGCCATGCGCTGTCCCTGTGGGAGCTGGCTTGCCGGCGAAAGGGCTGCAAAGCAGCCCCCGAGGCCATCAGCCGTTACGCACAGCCGTGCGCGGATGGCGCTTGCTGCGCACACCCTGATAGGTCACCGCCAGCAGCACGAACCAGATCGGCGTCACCAGCAACGCCGCACGGGTATCGTCCTCCAGGCTCAGCAACACCAGGATGAAGGCAAAGAACACCAGGCACACGTAGCACATGAAGCGCCCGCCCGGCATCTTGTACTTCGAGGCCTGGTGCAGTGCCGCGCGGTGCTTGCGGTACTTCAGGTACGACAGCAGGATCAGTGTCCAGACGAACATGAACAGCACCGCCGAAACGGTGGTGACCAGGGTGAATGCCTCGACCACGTTCGGCACCAGGTAGATCAGCACTGCGCCCAGCAGCAGGCAGGTGCAGGAGAAGTACAGGCCGTTGGCTGGTACCGAGCGGCTCGACAGTTTCTCGAAGGCCTTGGGTGCGTCACCCTCCTGGCTCAGGCCGTAGAGCATGCGGCTGGTGGAGAACACGCCACTGTTGGCCGACGAGGCCGCCGAGGTCAGCACCACGAAGTTGATGATGCTCGCCGCCGCAGGCAGGCCGGCCAGCACGAACAGCTCCACGAACGGGCTCTTGCCCGGCACCACGTCGCGCCATGGGGTCACTGCCATGATCGCAATCAGCGCCAGCACGTAGAACACGATGATCCGTACCGGGATCGAGTTGATCGCCCGTGGCAGGGTGCGCTCCGGGTTCTTCGCTTCGGCAGCGGTGGTGCCTACCAGCTCGATGCCGACGAAGGCGAACACGGCGATCTGGAAGCCGGCGAAGAAGCCCATCAGGCCATTGGGGAACATGCCACCGTCATTCCACAGGTTGGCCAGTTGCGCGGTGCGCCCGCTGGGCGAGGTGAAGCCGGTGATGACCATGTACAGGCCGGTGACGACCAGGCCGATGATGGCGACGATCTTGATCAGGGCGAACCAGAACTCCATTTCACCGAACATCTTCACCGTCACCAGGTTCAGCGACAGCAGCAGCCCTACGCAGGTCAGCGCCGGTATCCACTGCGGCAGTTCGGGGAACCAGAACTGCGTATAGGCCGCGATCGCGACCACATCGGCGATGCCGGTGACTACCCAGCAGAACCAGTAGGTCCAGCCGGTGAAGTAGCCCGCCCAGGGGCCGAGCAGGTCGGCGGAGAAATCGATGAACGACTTGTAGTTGAGGTTCGACAGCAGCAGTTCGCCCATGGCGCGCATGACGAAGAACAGCATGAAGCCGATGATCATGTAGACGAAGATGATCGACGGCCCGGCCAGGCTGATGGTCTTGCCCGAGCCCATGAACAGGCCGGTACCGATCGCGCCACCGATGGCGATCAGCTGGATGTGGCGGTTGGTCAGGTTGCGCTGCAGATGCTGTTCATCTGGTGCTGTGGGTGAGGTTTGCGTCATAGGCTGCATTCCGTTGGACAGTCGGTCGTCTTGTCAGAGGTAGCCGGCTAGGCTAACACGCGCGTTCCAGTTCGGGGCGCGACAGATCGACTCGACTTTTGGGGAGCAGTGTTGTGCCTGTGCCGGCCTCTTCGCGGGTGAACCCGCTCCCACAGGGACCGCGCTGCCCTCAGGCTTGGCGCAGAAACTGTGGGAGCGGGTTTACCCGCGAAAGGGCCGGCACAGACGAAGCAAGGCTCAAGCGCTGGCCAGCACCCGGCGGCGCACCACCAGGCTATCCACCAGCCACATCACCACCATCGACACCCCCACCAGCGGGAACATCAAGCCCAGCACCAGCATCACCCCCACCGCCGCCTTCCAGCGCGGCAGGTCATGGCGCAGCGGCGGCACACCCAGCCCGCCGGCCGGCCTGCGCTTCCACCACATCACCAATCCGCTCACCGAGCCCAGCAAGATCATCAGGCACACCAGCAGGATGATGATCTGGTTGAGCACCCCGAACATCTTGCCTTCATGCAGCATCACGCCCAACTCGGTGGCACGTGCGACCGGGCTGTAGTCCTGCCAGCGCACATCGGCCAGGACCTTGCCGGTGTACTGGTCGACATGCAGGGTAGCGTCGTTGCGCGGGTCGTCGGCGAATACGGCGATGGTGAACACGCCATCGGCCGTGGTCGGCGCGGTGATGCTGTAACCCGGTTCGACCTGGCGCGCGGTAGCGATGTCTTCGACCTGCTGCAGGCTTATCCGTGGCGCTGCCGGCGCGCTCGACATCGTGTGATGCCCTGCATGTTCGGCATGTGCGCCGGACTGCGGCATCGGCGTGTTTTCCAGCGCCCAGGGCACGGTCTGGCGGTGCGCGCTGTTGAGTTCACCCGCCTGCTGGTCCGACTTGGGCACGTCGTTCCACATGGCCGCCGGAAAGCGGTTCCACAAGTCGGCGTACTGCTTGCCCCACAGGCCGGTCCAGGTCATGCCGCTGACCAGCATCAGCAGCAACAAGGCCGAGCCCCAGAAACCGGTCACCGCGTGCAGGTCGCGCCAGAACAGTCGGCCGCGTGCCGACAGCCGTGGCCACAGCACGCCAGCACCATTGCGCCCGCGTGGCCACCACAAGTACAGGCCCGACACCACCAGCACGATGCCCCAGCCCGCGGCCAGTTCTACCAGGCGGTCACCGACCGTGCCGACCATCAGTTCGCCATGCAGGGCGCGGGCGATGGCCTGCAGGTTCTGCTTGCCATCCTGTTCGCCGAGGACTTTGCCGCTGTAGGGGTCGACGAACACGTTCAGTTCGCGCCCGGCGTCATGCACCACGAATTGTGCGCTGCGTTCGGCGTCCAGCGGCGGCAGGTACTGGCCAACGTGGCCCTTGGGGTAGGCCTTGCGCACCTCGGCCAGCATCGTGTCCGCGCCCTGTCGGTGGTGGCCGGCTTCGACCACCATCAGCTCGCGGTACAGCAGCGGGTCGAGCTGCGGCTTGAACAGGTAGATGATCCCGGTGATTGCCAGCAGGATCATGAACGGGGCCACGAACAACCCCGCATAGAAGTGCCAACGCCAGGCCAGGTTGTAGAAGTTGATGCGTGTTCCTCTCATGGGAACCTCCTGTTTGACCAGCAGATGGGCGCGACCTGCGCCGCGCCCGTTGTTGTTGTCAGAAGCTGAAGTCGACCTTGGTCCAGAAGGTCCTGCCTGGCTCGTTGACCGGCTGTGGATCGGTGGCCGGGTAGCCGAACCCGGCATTCCCGGCCAGGTTCAAGTGCTCGGCGTAGGTCTTGTCGAACAGGTTGTCGACCCCCGCGCTGAGCTTGAGGTGGTTGCTCACCTTGTAGGCGCCATTGAGCGAGAACACGCCGAAGCCGGCGCTCTTGTCGTAATCCTTGCCAACCACGTTGCCCTGGTTCTCGGCGATGCGGTTCTGCGCCGCCACCAGCCGCCACAGTGCGCCGACGCTCCACACATCGCGGCTGTAAGTCAGGCCCAGGCGGCTTTCCAGGGGCGGCATTTGCGGTAGTGCTGTGCCGTCACTGCTGTTCTTGCCCCAGGCGTAGGCCAGCGTGGCGTCGGCCTTCCAGTTTTGCGTCAGCTGGTAGGCCGCGCCCAGTTCGCCGCCCATGATGCGGGCGTCGATATTGCGGGCCCGGGAGCTCATCCCCTGGTAGTCGAACAGGATGTAGTCGCGGATCTGCCCCACGTAGCCGGAAGCCCAGGCTTCCATGCGCTCGTCGCGGTACTGGACACCGAAGTCGAGCTGGGTGGTTTTCTCCGGCTTGATGCTGTCGAAGGCATTGACCGAGCCGGTGGGGCCGCCCGCCGAGAACAGCTCCCAGTAGTCGGGGAAGCGTTGCGCATGGCCTAGGCCGATGTAGGTGGTGGCTGGCAGCGCCGCCAGGTCGTGCTCGTAGCGCACGAACCCGCTGGGCAGGGTGTCGGCGCGGGTGTTGCCGTTGGTGGCGCTGGTCGCGCGGAAGTCGCGGGCCGAGGCGCGGTCCAGGCGGGTACCGCTGATCAACCGGTCCTCGCCGCTGACGTACCAGGTCAGCTCGCCGAAGGCACCGTAGTTGTGGAAGTCGGCGTCCTTGGTCCAGGCCTGGCCCTTGTGCGCGTCCACACCCATGCCTCCGCGCTTGCGATGTTCGTTGGTCTGCGCGTCGATGCCGCCGATCAGTTGAACATCAGCCCAGCGCCAGGTGGCCTTGATGCGTGCGCCCATGGTGCGGCGGTCGACGTTGCTGACCATCGGCATGCCCATCATGCCGCTGCCCGAAGGCGTGCGCAGGCTGTAGTTGTCCATCACGTGGTCGGCGTAGTTGTAGTAGACCTGCGCCTCGACCTTGTCGAGCACCTCGCCGATGTTGGACTTTTCGAAACGCAGGCCCAGGCTTTCGCGCTTGAACTGCGAGCCGTCCATGCCGCGGCCGGCATAGCGGGCCTCGCCATCGCCCTTGCCGGCGGTGAGTTCCAGCAGGGTGTCCTGGTCGGGGGTCCAGCCGAGAGCGACATCGCCGTTCCACTTGTCCCAGCGTGACGGCACGGTGTTGTCACCGCCGTCGTGGTAGTCGTCCGAGCGCGACTGGTTGCCGACGAAGCGAGCGTAGGCCTGCTCGTTGCCGGCGGCAGTATCCAGCACCTTGTCGAAGCGGCCGTTGGAGCCGGCCAGCAGGCTGGCATTGACCCGGCTGCCGAGGGTGCCGAACTTCTCCGGCTCGCGCTCGAAGAGGATGGTACCCGCCGAGCCGCCCGGGCCCCAGATCACGCTTTGCGGGCCTTTGATGACGGTCAGGCGGTCGTAGGTTTCCGGTGAAATGTACGACGTGGGGGCGTCCATGCGGTTGGGACAGGCGCCCAGCATCAGGCCGCCATTGGTGAGGATGTTCAGGCGCGAGCCGAACATGCCGCGCAGTACCGGGTCGCCGTTGGTGCCGCCGGCGCGGATGGCCGAGAAGCCGGGGATGGTCTTCAGGTAGTCGGCGCCATCGCTGGCCGGCACCGGCTGGCGCGGGTCTTTCGGGTTGGTGACCACGGTCAGCGGCGAGCTCGGGGCCACGGCGGTGATCACCGTCGGGCTCAGCTCGGGGGCGTCGTGTGCATGGCCTTCATGGCTTGGGTCGGCGGCCAGGGCCACGGGCGCGAGCAGCGAGCCGCACACGGCGGCGATGGTCCCACGCAGGGACAAGGCAAAAACAGGGGTGCAGCCGGACATAATGATTCCAGTCGATCAGTCATGAGTCAGCGCGAAGCCTCCTGGCTCCGTGCGCAAAAAATGTGGGTTCAGACGTTGATCGAGGAAGGTGGGGCGCGGCTGCGCGCGCCGGGGAATACAGCCTGCCGGGCATGGCCCTGGCGCGTGGGTGCGAACAGGTGGGTGGTGGGTACGACGCTGCCGGCACTGAGCGGGCTGAGGGCCTGGGGCAGGGCCGGGCAGTTGAACAACAGGCTGCAGTAACCGCACTTTTCCCACATCACATGCAGCTGGCCATCGCCAGCCTGGCCGTGATGGGGGTCGCCGCCATGCTGATGGGCGGTGGCCATCGGCATGTCCATCGGCATGCTCATGCCGGCGTGGTGGTCCATCGGCATCGACTGGGAAATCAGCGGGCCGATGAAGATCATCCACATGGCGAACAGGCTCAGCCATCCGCCACCGGCGCGCCTGCGGTCAGGGCGGGTGGTACGGCTGATGCTGTCGCGTGGCAGGCTCATGGCGAGTGCCTTTCAGCGGGTGATCAGTGCGCGTGTTCGTGGGCTTGCGGCTGGTCCGTTGGCGCCTGCTTCTGCACGGCCACATCGACGGTGATATCGCCGGCCTTTTCGAAGTGCAGGGTCAACGGGAAGCGCTTGCCGTCGCTGAGCAGGCTGCGGTCCTTGGGCTGCATCAGCATCACATGGTAGGCGCTGGGGGCGAAGGTCAGGTCCTTGCCTGCGGGCACCAGCACGCTGGGCACCTGCTGCATCTTCATGGCACCGCTGGCGCTCATGGCATGCTCGTGCAGTTGTGCGTCATCGCTGATGGGGCTGTCGACACCGAGCAGGCGGTCGTCGGCCTGGCCATTGTTGTGCACCACGAAATACGCCGCGACGTTGGGGGCATTGGGGGGCAGCTGCAGTGACCAGGGGTGGGCGATGTGCAGGTCACCCACGCTGTATTCGTGGGCATTGGCAAAGGCGCCGGGCAGCAGCAGGGCGGCCATGACGAGGGCGTGCTTGAGCATGGTGAATCTCCGTTTCTGTTCAGGTTCAGGCAGACAGCGTGATGAACTCAGGCCAGCGGAGAGGCACGGGGGTTCAGCGCCGGCCAGAGTTGGCGCGGCGTGGCGTGGTAATCGGCGGGTGGCGGCAGCAGCCCGGCGAGCAGTATCGGCGGGTTGTGCAGCTGCGGCGGGTAGCCGGGCAGGGCCAGCAGTGGCGCGGCACCGGTACAGCACCAGCAATTCATCATGCTGGCGCTGTCGTCGCTTTGCGGGCCGAGGTCGATCTTGGCCAGGGCCTGGACGTCGACCTTGGCCTTGTTGGCCATGCTGGAACAGAAGGCCCCCCACAGCAGCTGTTCGGCCGGGCCCTTGGGCGCGGCGGAAGACAGCGGCATGGCCAGCAGGTTGAACAGCACTGCAAGGCAGGCTATCCAGGCGATGTGCCGACGTGGGGGCATGGAGAGATCCGGTCAGGAATCGTGGTGGGTATTGTAAGGCGGAGTATAGGTAAAAATGGCGGGGTGCGGTGAAGTGACGCAGCCCGGGCCCTTCGAGGGGCTGCTTTGCAGCCCAATCGCCGGCAAGCCGGCTCCCACAGGGACCGCACAGATTTCAAGGCCTGTGGTAAACCTGTGGGAGCTGGCTTGCCGGCGATGAAGGCAAAGGTACTCTCAAGCCTTGTTGCGGCCCATCAGCCCACGCACGGTCTCCTGCAGGTCCGCCGGCAGCACCACCACCTTGGCATTGCTGCTGCCCGCCAGGTTCTCCATCGCCCCCACATAGCGTTCGCCCAGCAGGTACATCGCCGGCACGGTCTCGTTGCCGACCGCGTCCTTGACCAGCGTAATCGCCCGCGCCGAGGCCTCGGCCAGGCTGATCTGTGCTTCGGCATCCAGCCTGGCAGCCTGCAAGCGTGCTTCTGCTTCCAGGATCGCCGCCTGCTTGGCCCCTTCGGCACGGGTCACGTCGGCCTTGCGCTCACGCTCTGCTGCCGCCTGGCGCTCCATGGCCAGTTGCATGTTCTCCGAGGGCTTGATGTCCTGGATTTCCACCGAGCGTACGGTCACGCCCCAGTCTTCGGTCTGCTCGGACATCGCCTCGCGCAGGCGTGCCTTGATCTGCTCGCGGCTGGACAGCGCTTCGTCCAGGTCCATGGCGCCGACGATGGCGCGCAGCGAGGTCATGGTCAGGCTGGTGACGGCGAAGGAGAAGTCCTGCACGCCATAGGAGGCCTTCTGCGGGTCGACCACCTTGGCGAAGCACAGGGCGTTGGCGACGATCACCGCGTTGTCCCGGGTGATGATTTCCTGCTGCTGCACATCGAGGATGATGTCCTTGGTCGGCAGGCGGTAGGCGACCACATCCATGTACGGGATGACGATGTTCAGGCCGGGCTTGAGGGTGCTTTGGTAGCGGCCCAGGCGCTCGACGACCCATTCCTCGCCCTGGGGCACGATGCGCACCCCCTTGAACACGGTGATCAGGACGAACAGGGCAATGGCGACGACGACGATGAGGCTGGTCATGATGCGAAATTCCTTTTAGTGCGGATTCAGGCCCGGATGACCCGGGCGGTGTTCCCTTCGATGGCGGTCAGGCGTACCCGCTCGCCGGCCGCGATCTCGCTGTTGGCGACGCAGGTCCATTCCTCGTTGCCGAGGATAGGCTTCTGGAAGCGCACACGGCCTTTCTGGAACTCCGATACACCAGCAGTCAGCAGCCCCACTTCACCGATCACGCTTTCGGCGGTCCAGCGCACGTCTGGTTGCTTGCGCCGGAACAGCTTGAACCACAGTGCCGTGGTGACTGACGACATCAGCACCCATAGCAGCACCTGCATGTCCAGTTGCAGGCTGGGGGCGGCCAGCGAAATGAGCGACACCAGCACGGCGCCGATGCCGAACCAGAGGATGAAGAACGTCGGCAGGACCAGTTCGAGCAGGATCAGCGCGATGCCGAAGACCAGCCAGATCCACCATTGCATTTCCATATGGGTAGCGCCTTCCGGGAGGGAGTGCCGAGTTTAAGGTAGCAGTGCGGCACATGGCCACTTCATGGTTTGAAAGAAAAGTCCGAAATGGCTGTAGGAGCAACTGTCTTGTGCAAATACATGAAAGTTGCCGCGTACCCTGTGGGAGCGGGTTCACCCGCGAACACCGGCGAAGCCGGTGCCATGCACCGCGTTGATTTCTTCGCGGGTAAACCCGCTCCCACAGGGATCTGCGGTGCGCTTACGGAATTTGTTATCCGCGCAGGTCGAGTGCCGCAGCCAGGTCGGCTGGCGATTCGAATGCCCGGTCCACATCCGGCAACGCCGGTCGCTCCAGGATCAGCACAGGTATCCCCAACTCCCGCGCCACTTCCAGCTTCGGTTCGGTCGCCACGCTGCCGCTGTTCTTGCTGATCAGCACATCGATCTTGCGGCGCTGGAACAACGCCCGCTCATCCTCGATATGGAACGGCCCGCGCGCGCCAATCACTTCGCAGCGATCATTGCCAGGGCACGCCTCCAGCGCACGCAAGGTCCAGAACTGCTCCGGCGGTATCTCGTCCAGATGTTGCAGCGGCTCACGCCCCAGCGTGAACAATGGCCTGCGAAACGGCTTGAGTACCTCGATCAACCCCGCCCAGTCCTCGACCTCGCGCCAGTCGTCCCCCGTTTGCGCCTGCCAGGCCGGGCGGCGCAAGGCCCAGCACGGGATACCGGCCATGCGTGCGGCGTTGGCCGCATTGCGGCTGATCTGTGCGGCATAGGGATGGGTAGCATCGATCAGCAACGTGATGCCTGCCTCGTGCAGGTAGCTGGCCAGCCCTTCGGTGCCGCCAAAGCCGCCGACCCGAACCTGGCATTGCAGGTCCTGCGGCACCCGGCCGATGCCTGCCAGGCTGTAGACGTGCTGCGGGCCCAGGCGGCGAGCGATGGCCAGGGCTTCAGTGACGCCGCCCAGCAGCAGGATGCGCCCGTTCATTGCACACCCGCCCGGCCGACGATGCCACCCTGGCGGTCGATGGCGAACACTTCCACCTGCACCTGCGCTGGCACCACGCTGCGGGCGAAGGCCAGGGCGTGGGCGCAAACCGCGTCACCCAAGGGGATGCCGGCTGCATGGGCCAGTGCCAGGGCCTGCTGGCTGGTGTTGGCAGTAATGATCGATGCCTGCAGCGCCTCGTCGGCGCCGATGTCCGCCGCCCAGCCGGCCAGTTGCGGCAGGTCGATGCTGGAATGGCGGCTGTGCAGGTCCATGTGCCCGGCAGCCAGTTTGCTGATCTTGCCGAAACCGCCGCACAGGGTCAGGCGTGGCACCGGCACCTTGCGCAGGTGCTTGAGCACCGCACCGACGAAGTCGCCCATTTCGATCAGGGCTATTTCCGGCAGGCCATAGACGCGGCGCATGGTGTCTTCGCTGGCGTTGCCGGTGCATGCGGCGATATGCGTGTAGCCGTTGGTGTGGGCGACGTCGATGCCCTGGTGGATCGAGGCGATGTAGGCCGCGCAGGAAAACGGCCGCACGATGCCGCTGGTGCCGAGGATCGACAGCCCGCCGAGAATGCCCAGGCGCGGGTTCATGGTCTTCAGGGCCAGTTGCTCGCCGCCCTGCACATTGACCGTGACCTCGAAGCCACCGGAGTAGCTGCATTCGTCCGCCAGGCGTTGCAGGTGTTCGCTGATCATGCGCCGTGGCACCGGATTGATGGCCGGCTCACCCACCGCCAGCACCAGCCCCGGGCGGGTCACGGTGCCGACGCCGGTGCCGGCGACAAAACGGATGCCCGGTTCGGCCAGCAGGCGCACCTGGCTATAGAGCAGGGCGCCGTGGGTCACGTCCGGGTCGTCGCCGGCGTCCTTGAGCGTGCCCGCTTCGGCACCTTGGCTGGTGAGGCGGCAGAATTCCAGGCGCATTTGCACCACCTTGCCCTTGGGCAGGGTGATGCTGACGGCGTCGTTGCTCTCGCCACCGAGCAGCAAGCGTGCTGCCGCCAGGCTGGTGGCGGTGGCGCAGCTGCCGGTGGTCAGGCCGCTGCGCAGGGGGGCGGGCTGTTCGCGGGTTTCTTCACGCATCGGCGGGTTTCACCACGTCCAGCAAGGTGATCGGCAGCGCCTGGCGCCAAGTGTCGAACGCGCCCAATGGCTGGGTATGGGCGACATGGATGCGGGTCAGCTCGCCGCCATGGCGTTCACGGAAATGCGCCAGGGCCAGTTCGCTTTGCAGGGTCACCGCATTGGCTACCAGCCGGCCGCCGGGGCGCAGGCTTGCCCAGCACAGGTCGAGCACGCCTTCGCGGGTGACGCCGCCACCGATGAAGATCGCATCCGGTTGCTCCAGGCCCTCCAGCGCTGCCGGTGCCTTGCCGCGGACCAGTTGCAGGCCGGGTACACCCAGCGCATCACGGTTGTGTTCGATGAAGCCCTGGCGGCCTTCGTCGGCCTCGATGGCCAAGGCGCGGCAGGCCGGGTGGGCGCGCATCCATTCGATGCCGATCGAGCCGCAGCCGGCACCCACGTCCCACAGCAACTCGCCGGGCTGTGGTGCCAGGCGGGCCAGGGTGATGGCGCGGACATCGCGTTTGGTCAGCTGGCCGTCATGCCGGAAGGCGCTGTCCGGCAACCCGGCCAGCCGGTGCAGGCGCGGAGCCTCGGGCGTGGCCAGGCAATCGATGGCTACCAGGTTGAGCGCGGCCACGTCGCTGTGCGGCCAGTCCTGGGCGGTGCCGGCCAACTCGCGTTCGTCCACGCCACCCAAGTGTTCGAAGACCCGCAGGCGGCTTGGCCCGAAGCCCCGCTCGCGCAGCTGCGTGGCAATTGCTGCCGGGCTGTCGCCGTCGTTGCTCAGCACCAGCAGGCGCACGCCGCTGTGCAGGTGGGCATTGAGCGCTGCCAGGGGCCGAGCGACCAGCGATACCACCTGTACGTCCTGCAGTGGCCAGCCCAGGCGGGCGGCGGCCAGGGCGCAGGAGGAGGGCATCGACAGCACGCGTATTTCAGCAGCGGGCAGTTGGCGCGCCAGGCTGGCGCCGACGCCGTAGAACATCGGGTCGCCGCTGGCCAGCACGCACACCGGCTGGCCGCGCAGGGCCAGTACCGTGGCCAGCGAGAACGGGCTTGGCCAGCCCAGCCGTTCGCCGGCCACGCAGCGTGGCAGCAAGGCCAGCTGGCGCGGGCTGCCGAAGATCCGCGCAGCGCCCAGCAGCGCGCGCCGGGCCTGCTTGCCCAGGCCGCTGAAGCCGTCTTCGCCGATACCTACAACTGTCAGCCAGGGTGCCATGGATACCTCTTCAAGATCCTGGGGCTGCTGTGCAGCCCATCGCGACACAAGGCCGCTCCCACAGGGAGTGGTGATCCCTGTAGGAGCGGCCTTGTGTCGCGATGGGGTGCGCAGCGCCCCCAATATTTCTGCTCAAACTCGAATGATGCTCGACCACCGGCTTTTCATGCCGCCGGACAAAGCAGGCATAATACCGCGCCTTCTACACTCAAGCGCATTTTCACAGATTGCCGGACGCCCCTTTGACCCAGGCCCATGCCTCCCATGTATCGCCCCGTCCCTCGGCCTGCCCGGGGTTGTGGCGCATCGTCAGTGCCCGTGATGGCGGCATCTGCCGCATCAAGCTGCCGGGCGGCCTGCTGCTGGCCGACCAGGCCGACGCAGTGGCGGCGGCTGCCGAGCGTTTCGCCGGTGGCGTGATCGAGGCCACCAACCGCGGCAACCTGCAGATTCGCGGCATCGGCAGCGAGCATCGCGGCCTGGTCGAGACACTGCTCGCAGCCGGCCTGGGCCCACGTGATGCCGCCGGTGACGATGTGCGCAACCTGATGCTCAGCCCGCTGGCCGGGCATGACCCGGCGATGCTGCTGGACGCTCGGCCGCTGGCCGGGCAGATCCTCGACCTGCTGGAAGGCACCCCGCGTTTTCACCAGTTGTCGGCCAAGTTCGCCGTGCAGCTGGATGCCGGCGAAAACCTGGCCATGCTCGAACACCCCCATGACCTGTGGCTGTCGGCCCTGCGCCTGGAGCAGCAGACCTGGCTGGCGTTCGGCCTGGCGGGTTGCCCGGCAGACGGCCAGGTGCTCGGCGCGGTGCCGGCGGACCAAGGCCTGGCACTGGTGCGTGCGGTGCTGGAGCGCTTCCTCGACCTGGCCACCCCGGCACAGTCGCGCATGCGCCAGTTGCTCGAGGTGTGTTCGGCAACCGATTTCATCGACGGGCTCGGCCTGGCCATCCGCCGCGATGCCGCTGTGCTCGCGTGGCGGCGTGCACCCCGCAACGTCTCGTGGCTGGGCGTTCTGCCCCAGGCGCAGGGCGTCGCCTTGGGCGTTGCCCCGCCGCAGGGGCGCCTGACCCCGGCCATGCTGCGTGGCGCCGCGCGCGTTGCCCGTGAACATGGCGATGGCAGCCTGCGTCTGAGCCCCTGGCAAAGCCTGGTGCTGACCAACCTGCAAGCGCAACACATCGATCACGCCCAGGCCGGGTTGTCCGCGCTGGGCCTGCTATGCCATGACCATGAGCCACTGGCACGCATAAGCGCCTGTACTGGCGCCAGTGGCTGTGCCAAGGCCCTGGGCGAGACCAAGGCCGACGCCGTCACCCTGGCCGCACTGCTCGGCCCTGGCGTGCCCGGCAGCGTGCACTTGTCCGGTTGCCCCCGATCCTGCGCCGTGGCCCATGTTGCCCCGGCCACCCTGCTGGCCCGCGCGCCGGGCCGTTATGACCTGTACCTGCGTGATGCGCGCCTGCCGGGCTTCGGCGCCCTGCGCGCCACCGACCTTACCTTGAATGAAGCAGGCGCCATGCTCGACCTGCCGACGGAGCACCTTGATGATTGACTACATCCGCGATGGTCAGGAGATCTATCGCAATTCCTTCCGGATCATCCGCGAGGAAGCCCGACTCGAGCGGATCCCCGCAGACCTCGAAAAGCTCGCCGTGCGCGTGATCCACGCCTGTGGCATGGTCGACGCCATCGATGGCCTGCAGTTCTCCGAAGGCGCCGGCCGGGCCGGGCGCGAGGCGTTGCTGAACGGCGCGCCGATCCTGTGTGATGCGCACATGGTCGCCGAAGGCATTACCCGCGCCCGCCTGCCCGCCGACAACAAGGTCATCTGCACCCTGCGCGACCCGAGCGTACCGGGCCTGGCGAAAGACGCTGGCAACACCCGTTCCGCCGTGGCCCTGGAGTTGTGGCGACCTTACCTGGAAGGCAGTGTGGTGGTGATCGGCAACGCGCCTACCGCGCTGTTCTACCTGCTGGAAATGCTCGATGCCGGCGCCCCGAAACCAGCACTGATCCTCGGCTTCCCGGTCGGCTTCGTCGGTGCCGCCGAGTCCAAGGCGATGCTCGCCGCCGACAGCCGTGGCGTGCCGTTCGTGATCATGCAGGGCCGCCTGGGCGGCAGCGCGATGGCCGCCGCTGCGGTCAACGCCCTCGCCACGGAGGTGGAATGATGGCGCCGCGTGGACGTCTGCTGGGCCTGGGCGTGGGCCCTGGCGACCCTGAACTGATTACCCTCAAGGCTCTGCGCCTGCTGCGTGAAGCGCCCGTGGTCGGCTACTTCGTGGCCAAGGGCAAGCGCGGCAACGCCTTCGGCATCATCGAGGCGCACCTGCAGCCCGAGCAGACCTTGCTGCCGCTGGTCTACCCGGTAACCACCGAAGCGCTGCCAGCGCCGCTGTCCTATGAACAGGTAATCAGCGACTTCTACGACGAGGCCAGCGTGCAGGTGGCCGAGCACCTGGATGCCGGCCGCGACGTGGCGGTGATCTGTGAAGGCGACCCGTTCTTCTATGGTTCCTACATGTACCTGCACGACCGCCTGGCGCAGCGCTACGAGGCCGAAGTGATCCCCGGCGTCTGCTCGATGCTCGGTGGTGCCTCGGTACTGGGCGCGCCGCTGGTGTACCGCAACCAGAGCCTGTCGGTGCTGTCTGGCGTGTTGCCGGCCGAGGAGCTCAAGCGTCGCCTGGCCGACGCCGACGCGGCGGTGATCATGAAGCTTGGGCGCAACTTCCCCAAGGTGCGCGAAGTGCTGGCCGAACTGGGCCTGGACGGGCGCGCGCTGTATGTGGAGCGGGCGACCATGGCCAACCAGAAGATCGTGCCGCTGGACCAGGTCGACCCACAGTCGTCGCCGTACTTCTCGCTGATCATCGTGCCGGGTGAAAAATGGCAGGGCTGAGCATGCATCAGGCACCGGCGATCGTCATCCTTGGCCAGGGCAGCCTGGCCACGGCGCAGCGTATCCAGCAGTGTTATCCACAAGCATCGATCCATGGCCTGGAAGGCCGGGTCGAGGGTGCCGACCGTTGCTACACCGCGTTCGGCGATACCCTGCGTGGGCTGTACCAGCAGAACACGCCGATCATCGCCCTGTGCGCGGCGGGTATCGTCATCCGCAGCCTGGCCAGCCTGCTCAGCGAGAAAGGTGTCGAACCACCGGTACTGGCCGTGGCCGAAGACGGCAGTGCCGTAGTGCCGTTGCTCGGGGGCCTTGGCGGTGTGAACGTGATGGCGCGCGAAATCGCTGAAGCACTGGGCGTTGCTGCGGCCATCACCACCAGCGGCGAGCTGCGTTTCGGCACCTGTCTGCTGAACCCGCCACAGGGCTATGCGCTGGCGGATATCGAGCAAGGCAAGCGCTTTGTCTCCGACCTGCTGGCTGGCGAGGCGGTGCGCATCGAAGGTGACGCGCCGTGGCTGCAACAGGCGCAGTTGCCTGCCAGCGAGGCGGCTCGGCGTACCATCCATGTGGGGCACCAGGCCCGCCCGGCCAGCCGCGACGAGCTGCTGATCCACCCGCGTTCGGTGGTAGTGGGTGTTGCTGGCGGCAGCCTGGCCAGTATCCGTGCGGCATTGCAGCAGGCCGGCATCGCCGAGCCTGCAGTGGCCTGCCTGCTGGCCGACGAGCAAGCCATGGCCGACAATGCCCTGCACGAGGCCGCACAGGCCCTGGGGATTGCCTTGCGCTTTGCTGCCAAGACGCATGATCTGGCCGGGATGGTTGCTGCGGCATTGCCTGCTGCGCAGCTGATCGAGGTGGCAGACGTGGTCATCGCGGTGGCGCCTGCCCCGGTCGAGGTGGCGCAGATCGGTCGTCGTCGGGGTCGTCTGGCGGTCATCGGCCTGGGGCCGGGTGCAGCCGAGCTGATGGTGCCGGCGGTCAAGGCCGAGCTTGCGCGGGCCGAAGATGTGCTCGGTTACGAAACCTACGTGCGCATGGCCGGCCCGTTCCGTGACGACCAGGTGCTGCACTGCACCGACAACCGTGAAGAGATGCAGCGTGCCCGGCATGCCTTCGAACTGGCAGCCCAGGGCCGTTCGGTGGTGGTGGTGTCGTCGGGCGACCCGGGTGTGTTCGCCATGGCAGCTGCGGTACTTGAAGCGTTGCACGAGTCCACTGACCCGGCCTGGCACCGGGTGGATCTCGAGATCCTGCCGGGGGTGTCGGCCTCGCTCGCGACCGCCGCCCAGGCGGGCGCTCCGCTGGGGCATGACTTCTGCGTGATGTCGCTGTCGGACAACCTCAAGCCGTGGTCGATCATTGAAAAGCGCTTGGACCTGGCGGCCCAGGCCGACCTGGTGCTGGCGTTCTACAACCCGATTTCCAAGGCAAGGCCGCACCAGCTCGGGGTAGCGCTGGAGGTCGTGCGTCGGCACCGCGAGGGGAACACGCCTGTAGTCCTTGGCCGTGACATCGGTAGGCCGGGGCAGACGCTGAAGGTCGTCACATTGGCCGAGCTGCTGCCGGAAATGGTCGACATGCGCACCATGGTGCTGGTCGGCTCATCTACAACCTGCGTGTTTCCTCGCCTCTCGGGTGGGGTGTGGGCCTACACGCCGCGTTGGTACCCGTCGGCCGACTAGTTGCACCGGAAACCCTTCAGCGCGTTGCATCCTGGGCGCGCTGGCTAAGTTGGTTGCCCCTCACTCGAGGGGTAACCATCTAGGAGTTTCCACATGTCCACAGAAACACAAGTCACTGCAACTGACACAGCCATCCTGGTTGAAGGCAACCTGCTGGCCTGCGGCGCAGGCATGTCTGCGCAAAGCCGCCATGACGTAAAGAACGCCTTCCACTTTGCCACCTTGGTGGCTGACAACGCCTTCGATGCCGAAAAACAGAGCAGGGAGTGGTACGACCGGTTCATCGATGTCATGCGTGATCTTGGCTTTACCATCCCTCGTCGCACCTTCGAGCTGGAAACCTCTGCCGAGCTGTCTGTCACCATAGGTGCTGTCGCTGTACGGGCGATTGGTGCGGTCGGTAATGCGGTGCTGGGTGGTACCAAGTTGGGTGTGCTGGCCAAGGCGGCCTTCGACAAACTCACCACCGTCGAAAATGACCTCAAGGTGGTCGATCACAAGCGCAAGAACAAGGTCAGGGGCATGGTCGGGATGGCCGCTTGCGTCGAAACCGACAACAACGATGTGGTCATGGTGGTGAACTGCATCCAGGCGTCTGCCCCACAACTGGATGATGACATCCTGGGTATCCAGTGGAAGCTGGAAAAGACCGAGTACTACGCCGGCATGGCTGTCCTCACCCTCAACACTTTCGTCTACGACAAGGTCCGCGAAACCGTGGAAAACAAACTCGGCGTGCGCAGCGTCGAGAACGTTCTCCAGTACGACATCTGATTGCAAGGCGGCGTTGTTGCAACGCCGCCTTGTTCGGCTCTTTGTGACGAGGCAACGCAATGGACAGAACAGCTGAACAACTGATGTTGATTGGCGGGACGGCATTACTGTATCGCGCGGACGCTGGCCAGATTCAACGCCAGGCTGCCTTCGACTCCATCCTTTACGCCCAGTTGGTGGCCAACAGGAATGCGGGGTCACGCTTTGACAACTATGAAGCCTGGTATGACGCCTATCGCGAGGCATATCGGCAACTGGGCTGGATCAAGCTGGCCAGTACGCATGACCTGAAACAGTTGGGGCAACCCGCGCGCAGCGCGCAGATACAGCCACTCGAGGCGTGGCTGAAGATGCGCTCGATCCGTCATGAGGCCGTGCTGGCTGCAGTCAGAAGCGGCCTGGGCCGATCGATCGAAGGTTTTCGCCACCAGCTGAAGTTCAGCACGCAGGGTTCGCAGCTGGTGATCGAGCTTGGCCTGCTCAAGCCGGGGCCGGCGCTCGACCTTTGCAGTATCACCCTGCAATTCGACAAGCCGATCGCCGGCATCTCTCAGGACATGCTGCTGGTCGAAAAGGCGCTGGAGGGCGAAGCCGGGTTCAATGGCGTTTCCTTGCAGCTGGACAACGGGCGCTTCCAACACCAGCGAGATGAACTGCAGGCATTGATGAAAACCAAGGATGCACAGGGGGAGTATCGGTTCGACCTCAATGCGGCGATGATCAGGGTGCCAGGTAGCCTTTGATACCGGTAAAGATGATTTGTGCAGCCAGGGCGCAGACGAACAGTCCCATCAGCCGGCTGACGATCTGCAGGCCCTGGTCGCCGAGGATGCGCTCGATACGGTGTGACAGGTACAGCACCAGGCCGACGGTAAAGCTGGCCAGGGCGATGCTGATGATGGCCAACAGCTTGTCGTCCCAGTGCGGGTGGCCGACGCCCATTACCAGCAGTGCACCGATGGTGCCGGGGCCGACGGTCAGGGGGATGGTCAGCGGCACGATGGTGACATCCTGCTGCACGTTGTCGGCCTGTACCGCGGACTTGCCTTGGGCCATGCCCAGTGCCGAGATGAACAGCACGCTGCCAGCGCCGATGCGGAAGGCGTCGGCGGTGATGCCGAAGATGCCGAAGATCGCCCGCCCGAACAGGTACAGCAGGACACTGGCGATCAGCGCGGCGATGGCCACCTTCCAGGCCAGCTGCTTGCGCTCCTTGCTGGAGTGTCCGCGGGTCAGGCTGATGAAGCACGACAGCACGAAGAACGGGCTGTAGAGCACGAGCATTTTCAGGTAGACGCTGAACAACTCATGGAGCATGGGGGCTAGTCCAGGCAGTTATGGCTGGGCAGAGTTTATCAGCAGATTCTGTTGATAGCCTGTGCCGGCCTCTTCGCGGGTGAACCCGCTCCCACAGGGATAGCATTGCCTTCAGGCCTTATGCAGTACCTGTGGGAGCGGGTTCACCCGCGAAGAGGCCGGCACAGGCGCCGCAGATCAGGAACTATGCACCGGATCCACCTTGGCTTCCCGGTGATTGGCCCAGTACTGGATCAGCTCTCGCAACTGCGACAGTTCCACCGGTTTGGCCATGTGCCCGTCCATGCCCGCCAGGCGGGCGCGTTCCTTGTGTTCGGCAAGTATGTGCGCGGTCAGCGCCACCACCGGGGTGCGCTGGCGCTGGTTGGCCGCTTCCCAGGCGCGCAGCTGCTGGGTGGCCGAGAAGCCGTCCAGTATCGGCATTTCGCAGTCCATCAGCACCAGGTCATAGCGCTGCGCCTTCATCGCCTGCAAGGCCTCTTCGCCATTGCTGGCGGTGTCGGGCTCGAGGTTGAGCTTGCCGAGCATGCCGCGGATCACCTTGGTCGAGATGCTGTTGTCCTCGGCGACCAGCACGCGGAAATCGCCGGGCAGGTCCAGTGCCTGGGGGATGCCGGGCAAACTGGCTGGTATGGCTTGCTCGCGGCCGCGCTGGGCCAGTTCTTCGGCCAGGGTGGTTTTCAGCGTGTAGCCGGCCACCGGCTTGGCGAGGATCCGCTTGACCCCGGCGTTGCGCGCAATGACCTTGCTCGGCGCGTTGCTGATGCCGGTGAGCATCACTACCAGGATGTCGTGGTTCAGGCTCGGGTCTTCCTTGATCTTGGCGGCCAGCTGCATGCCGGTCATGCCTGGCATGTTCTGGTCCAGCAGCACGGCATCGAAGTAGTCGCGCAGGTGGGCCTTGGTGCGCAGCAGGGCCAGGGCTTCCTTGCCCGACGGGACCGCGCTGACGTTCATGCCCCAGGCACTGCACTGCTGTACCAGCACCTTGCGGCAGGTGTCGTTGTCGTCCACCACCAGTACGCGAGCATCGCGCAGCGGGCTGTCCAGGTCGGCTGGTGGCTGTTCCAGGCGCGAAGGGTCCAGCGGCAGCGTCAGCCACAGGGTGTTGCCCATGCCGGTGCTGCTCTTGATGCCGAACTCACCCTGCATCAGGCCGATCAGCTGCTTGGCGATGACCAGCCCCAGGTGGCCGCCCAGCTTGTTGCTGGACAGGAAGTGGTGGCTATGCAACTCGGCCTGCAGCAGGGCTTCGCGGTCAGCGGCGGGCAACGGTTCGCCGCTGTCCTGCACGGCGATGCGCAGGCGCGGTACCTCGCCGCGCTGGTCCAGCGCCACTACCAGCAGGATCTCGCCCTGGCTGGTGTTTTTCAGGGCATTCTCCAGCAGGCTCGACAAGGCCTGGCGCAGGCGCGTCGGGTCGCCGCTGATCACCCGTGGTACCTGCGGCTGGGTGAAGCTGATCAGTTCGATGTTCTGTTGTTCGGCCTTGGCGCGGAAGATGTTCAGGCAATCCTCGATCAGGGCGTTGAGGTCGAACTGCACGTCATCGAGTTCGATCTGCCGGGATTCCAGCTTGGAAATGTCGAGAATCTCGTTGATCAGCGTGAGCAGTTCGTTGCCGGCGCTGTGAATGGTCTGCACGTAGTCGCGCTGCTTGACCGACAGCGGCGTGCCCAGCAGCAGCTCGGTCATGCCCAGCACACCGTTCATGGGGGTGCGGATTTCGTGGCTGATCTTGGCCAGGAACTCGGCCTTGGCGTTGATTTCGGCATCGCTGGCGGCCAGGGCGCGGCTGGCGCTGAAGCGCTCTTCGCTCATGCGCCGCAGGCGTTCGCTGACTGCCAGGTTGAGCAGCAGGCCGCTGGCCACGGTCAGCCCCAGCAGGATGCACAGCAGCCAGGGCGTCGAGGTACGGGTCAGGCCCAGCAGCGCTGGCAGCAACACCAGCCCACCGAGGTTGAACACCACCATGGCCAGGCTGAACAGGCGTGCGGGTGCATAGCCCTTGTACCAGTGGTAGCTGCTGACCAGCAGCATGCTCACGCTGCCCAGGGCCATCAGGGCGTAGGTCATCAGGTTCAGGGGCAGGGTGTCGACGAACAGCAGCACCAACCCGCTCAACCCGACCACCAGCATCTCGCCCTGCAGCAGGCGGTTGAGCCGTGGCGAGTTGCATGGCGAGAAGAAATGCTGGGTGAAACACAGCCCGGCCAGGCCGGCCAGGACCAGCGTCAGGTATGCGGCGGGCGTTTGCGCGCTGTGCCACACGTGCCACCAGGGGCCGCTGAGGTTCAGCAGGATCAGGCCGCTGAGCAGCATCAGGCCGTGGTACAGCGCCAGGATCAGGGTGGTGCTGGAGCGGCTGTAGAGGAAGCGGATCAGGTTGTGCATGATCAGCATCACCAGGCCGCCGAACAGCATGCCGAACAGCAGTGGCTGGCGCTGGTCGGAGGCTGCCACGGCCGCAGGCTCCAGGCTGATGGCCGGGCGCAGCTGGTGCTCGGAAACCAGGCGCAGGTAGATATCCAGGGGTTGCTTGCTGTTGGGCAGGGGCAGTACATGGTCGCTGCCACGCAGGGTCGGGCTGGCATTGCCGGCCTGGCGCCCGTGGTGCAGCTGACGCAGAAGCTTGTCGCCCTCGAGGGCGTAGAGGTCCAGGCCAGAAAGGTCTGGGGCGAAAACCCGCAGCAGTTGTTCCTGCTCGCCGGGCTCCAGGCGGTAGTGCAGCCACAGGGCCTGTTCCGCAGGGGCGGCATCCAGGTCGGCGAGTACCAGCGGGCTGAACTGGTTGCGGTAACGCTCGGAGCGCACGTCGCTCAGTTGCAGGTTGGCCTGTTCGTCGAGCAGAACGGCCCAGCCTCCGTCATGTTCGGCCGCAGCCGGGAACATGCAGAGCAAGGTCAGCAAGCTGACGATCAGAGCTGAGGCAATCCGAAGCCGACGCACTACGAAATCCCTTCTTAGCCAAGGTGCCGGGTATTAACTATGCGCGGCGCGCCAAGTCGAAGGCAAGGCCCCTCGGGGCCCTGTCGACGAGCCGGATGCCGCAGGCGCAAGGTGCTGGAGCGCGCTGCGGCAGCCCGGTACAACTTACTGCTGGTGCTCACCGCGCTCGCGGGCGATGGCCCGGTAGCCGATGTCGGTGCGGTAGAAGCTGCCGTTCCAGCTTACTTCCTTGGCCAGGCGGTAAGCCTGCTGCTGCGCGTCGGCAACGGTGCTGCCCATGGCGGTGGCACACAGCACGCGGCCGCCGTTGGTGGTCACCTTGCCATCCTTGAGCGCAGTACCGGCGTGGAACACCTTGCCTTCGATCTTCGCGGCAGCGTCCAGGCCATTGATCACGTCACCCTTGGCGTAGTCGCCCGGGTAGCCGCCGGCAGCCAGTACCACGCCCAGGCTCGGGCGCGGGTCCCACTGTGCTTCGACCTTGTCCAGCGCCTTGGCGAATGCGGCCTCGACCAGCAGCACCAGGCTCGACTCCAGGCGCAGCATGACTGGCTGGGTCTCAGGGTCGCCGAAGCGGCAGTTGAACTCGATGACCTTGGGGTTGCCCGCCTTGTCGATCATCAGGCCGGCGTAGAGGAAGCCGGTGTAGACGTTGCCTTCCTCGGCCATGCCGCGCACGGTCGGCCAGATCACCTGGTCCATCACGCGCTGGTGCACTTCGGCGGTGACTACCGGGGCAGGGGAGTAGGCACCCATGCCGCCGGTGTTCGGGCCGGTGTCCTGGTCGCCGACGCGCTTGTGGTCCTGGCTGGTGGCCATGGGCAGCACGTTCTGGCCGTCGACCATGACGATGAAGCTGGCTTCCTCGCCGTCGAGGAACTCCTCGATGACCACGCGGGAACCCGCATCGCCGAAGGCGTTGCCGGCCAGCATGTCACGCACGGCGGCTTCGGCTTCTTCCAGGGTCATGGCGACGATCACGCCCTTGCCCGCGGCCAGGCCGTCGGCCTTGATCACGATCGGCGCGCCTTTTTCCTGCAGGTAGGCCAGCGCCGGCTCGATTTCGGTGAAGTTCTGGTAGTCGGCGGTCGGGATCTTGTGACGCGCCAGGAAGTCCTTGGTGAAGGCCTTGGAGCCTTCCAGTTGGGCCGCGCCTTTGGTCGGACCGAAGCAGTCCAGGCCGCGGCTGCGGAACAGGTCGACCACGCCGATGACCAGCGGTGCTTCCGGGCCGACGATGGTCAGGTCGACGTTCTTCTCGGCGAAGTCAGCCAGTTGCTCCAGGGCGCACACGTCGATGGCGACGTTCTCGCACTTGGCTTCAATGGCGGTGCCGGCGTTGCCCGGGGCAACGAAGACTTTCTCCACGCGTGGGTCCTGGGCGACTTTCCAGGCCAGGGCGTGCTCACGGCCGCCGCTGCCGATGATCAAAACTTTCATGTCAAAACCTCGAATTCTGTCTGGCCGATCCCGCTTCTTCTGTGGGAGCGGCCTTGTGTCGCGAAAGGGCCGCAAAGCGGCCCCGGCAATCTCTGCTGCGAAGCTGAAAATCTGGGGCCGCTACGCGCCCCTTTCGCGACGCAAGGCCGCTCCCACAGGCAGGGCCGAGGATCGGCCGGCCATCTTGTTTAGTGGCGGAAGTGGCGCATACCGGTGAAGACCATGGCGATGCCGGCTTCGTCAGCGGCAGCAATCACCTCGGCATCACGCATCGAACCACCCGGCTGGATCACGGCGCTGATACCCACTTTAGCCGCATTGTCGATGCCGTCACGGAACGGGAAGAACGCATCCGACGCCATGACTGCGCCCTGCACCTGCAGGCCAGCATGCTCGGCCTTGATTGCAGCAATGCGCGCGGAGTTGACGCGGCTCATCTGGCCGGCGCCGACGCCGATGGTCTGGCGCTGCTTGGCGTAGACAATGGCGTTGGACTTGACGAACTTGGCCACTTTCCAGGCGAACACCAGGTCGTGGATCTCTTGCTCGGTCGGCGCACGCTTGGTGACGATCTTCAGGTCATCGGCGGTGATCATGCCGATATCGCGGCTTTGCACCAGCAGGCCACCGTTGACACGCTTGAAGTCCCAGCCGGCAGCGCGCTCGGCTGGCCACTCGCCGCATTCCAGCAGGCGTACGTTCTGCTTGGCTGCAACCACGTCGCGGGCAGCCTGAGAGATTTTCGGGGCGATGATCACTTCGACGAACTGGCGGTCGACGATGGCCTTGGCGGTTTCGCCGTCCAGCTCGCGGTTGAAGGCGATGATGCCGCCGAACGCCGACTCGGTGTCGGTGGCATAGGCCAGGTCGTAGGCCTTGCGGATGCCGCCTTCGTCTTCAGGTACCACGGCCACGCCGCATGGGTTGGCGTGCTTGACGATGACGCAGGCCGGCTTGACGAAGCTCTTCACGCACTCCAGTGCGGCGTCGGTGTCGGCCACGTTGTTGAACGACAGTTCCTTGCCCTGCAGCTGGATGGCGGTGGAAACGCTGGCTTCGCCTTTTTTCGCTTCCACGTAGAAAGCCGCGCTCTGGTGCGGGTTCTCGCCGTAGCGCATTTCCTGGGCCTTGACGAACTGGCTGTTGAAGGTGCGCGGGAACTCGCTGCGGTCTTCAGTGCTCAGGGTCTCTTTGGCCTGGTCGATGGTGCCCATGTAGTTGGCGATCATGCCGTCGTAGGCGGCGGTGTGCTCGAACGCATTGAGCATCAGGTCGAAGCGCTGGGCGTAGGTCAGGCCACCGGCCTTGAGGCCTTCGACGATGCCGGCGTAGTCGCTGGCGTTGACCACGATGGCCACGTCCTTGTGGTTCTTGGCAGCCGAACGGACCATGGTCGGGCCGCCGATGTCGATGTTCTCGATGGCGGTCGGCAGATCACAGCCAGGCTTGGAAATGGTGGCTTCGAACGGGTACAGGTTGACTGCTACCAGGTCGATCGGCTTGATGCCGTGCTCGTTCATGATGGCGTCGTCGGTGCCGCGACGGCCGAGGATGCCACCGTGGATTTTCGGGTGCAGGGTCTTGACCCGGCCATCCATCATTTCGGCGAAGCCGGTGTAGTCGGCCACTTCCACCGCGTTGACGCCGTTGTCCTTGAGCAGCTTGTAGGTGCCGCCGGTGGACAGGATCTCGACACCGAGCTGCTGCAGCTCACGGGCGAATTCGAGGATACCGGTCTTGTCGGAGACGCTGATCAGGGCGCGGC
>Ga0268257_1000656_pt1 | contig 37243 bp, 36 predicted proteins | sample AgamicAtPrz_FD_200249 | JGI IMG/M metagenome (GOLD analysis project Ga0268257, IMG submission 200249) | Agave microbial communities from Guanajuato, Mexico - At.P.rz (v2) (version 3) | ecosystem: Host-associated > Plants > Phyllosphere > Phylloplane/Leaf | place: Guanajuato, Mexico | collected... | reverse complement strand
CGCCGGTGAACGTGGAGTGGGGCGAGGAAAACCGTACCGTCGGCCTGCGCGTGCCGGACGCCGGCCCGCAAAGCCGCCGGGTCGAGAACCGCCTGCCAGGCGCCGACGCCAACCCTTACCTGGCCATCGCCGCCAGCCTGCTGTGTGGCTACATCGGCATGGTCGAAGGCATCGACGCCAGCGCGCCGGTGCAGGGCCGTGGCTACGAACGCCGCAACCTGCGCCTGCCACTGACCATCGAAGATGCCCTGGAACGCATGGAAAACAGCCGTGCACTGGTGCAGTACCTGGGCAAGAAGTTCATCACCGGCTACGTCGCTACCAAGCGCGCCGAGCACGAGAACTTCAAGCGAGTCATCAGTTCCTGGGAGCGTGAGTTCCTGCTGTTTGCTGTCTGATCAACTTGGTGCCGCAGGACGCGGCTGTCGAACAACGGAGAAGCACATGAGCGTCAACAACCCGCAAACCCGTGAATGGCAAACCCTGAGCGGGGAGCATCACCTCGCGCCCTTCAGCGACTACAAGCAGCTGAAGGAGAAGGGGCCGCGCATCATCACCAAGGCCCAGGGTGTGCATTTGTGGGATAGCGAGGGGCACAAGATCCTCGACGGCATGGCTGGCCTGTGGTGCGTGGCAGTGGGTTATGGCCGTGAAGAACTGGTTCAGGCGGCAGAAAAGCAGATGCGCGAGTTGCCGTACTACAACCTGTTCTTCCAGACTGCCCACCCGCCTGCGCTGGAACTGGCCAAGGCAATCTCCGACGTGGCGCCGCAAGGCATGACCCATGTGTTCTTCACCGGCTCCGGCTCCGAAGGCAACGACACCGTGCTGCGCATGGTCCGCCATTACTGGGCGCTGAAAGGCAAGCCACAGAAGCAGACCATCATCGGCCGCATCAACGGCTACCACGGCTCCACCGTGGCTGGTGCCAGTCTGGGCGGCATGAGCGGCATGCACGAGCAGGGCGGCCTGCCGATCCCGGGCATCGTGCATATCCCGCAGCCTTACTGGTTCGGCGAAGGCGGCGACATGACTCCGGATGAGTTCGGGGTGTGGGCGGCCGAGCAATTGGAGAAGAAAATCCTCGAAGTCGGCGAAGACAATGTCGCCGCCTTCATCGCCGAGCCGATCCAGGGCGCCGGCGGCGTGATTATCCCGCCGGAAACCTACTGGCCGAAGGTGAAGGAGATCCTCGCCAAGTACGACATCCTGTTCGTCGCCGACGAAGTGATCTGCGGTTTCGGCCGTACCGGCGAGTGGTTCGGCTCCGACTACTACGACCTCAAGCCCGACCTGATGACCATCGCCAAGGGCCTGACTTCCGGTTACATCCCCATGGGCGGTGTGATCGTGCGTGACACCGTGGCCCAGGTACTAAGCGAAGGCGGCGACTTCAACCACGGCTTCACCTACTCCGGCCACCCGGTAGCGGCCGCCGTGGGCCTGGAAAATCTGCGCATCCTGCGTGACGAGAAAATCGTCGAGAAGGCGCGCAGCGAAGCGGCACCGTATTTGCAAAAGCGTTTGCGTGAACTGCAGGACCACCCTCTGGTGGGCGAGGTACGCGGCCTGGGCCTGCTCGGCGCGATCGAGCTGGTCAAGGACAAGGCCGCCCGCAGCCGTTACGAGGGCAAGGGCGTGGGCATGATCTGCCGCACCTTCTGCTTCGAAAACGGCCTGATCATGCGCGCGGTGGGTGACACCATGATCATTGCGCCGCCGCTGGTGATCAGCCATGCAGAGATCGACGAACTGGTGGAAAAGGCACGTAAATGCCTTGATCTGACGCTCGAAGCGATCCGCTGACAGTTTGCTAGGCTAGCGATGTGACATTAAGTCGTTACAAGGCCCTGCTTTCCTTGATACAGAGCCTTGTAACTTGCCAGACTAGCGACTGTTTCAGTCGCCGCGCGCTCTGCACCGTAGGTCCTGGCTGCTGAACAGATGGCTAAATAAAAAATTCTGGAGCATTACGCATGAATAAAATGGGCAAGACGTTGCTGGCCGCCGCCCTGATGGGCGCCATGGCTACCGCTGTTCAGGCTGAAGACAAGGTGTTGAACGTCTACAACTGGTCGGACTACATCGCTCCGGACACCATCGCCAAGTTCGAGAAGCAGACCGGTATCAAGGTCAAGTACGACGTGTTCGACAGCAACGAAACCCTCGAAGCCAAGCTGCTGGCCGGCAAGTCTGGCTACGACATCGTGGTGCCGTCCAACAACTTCCTGGCCAAGCAGATCAAGGCTGGCGTGTACGAGGAACTGGACCGTTCCAAGCTGCCGAACTGGAAGAACCTCGACCCTGACCTGCTCAAGGCCGTTGGCGATGCCAGCGACAAGGACAACAAGCACGCCTTCCCGTACATGTGGGGCTCGATCGGCATCGGCTACAACCCGGAGAAGGTCAAGGCCGCGCTGGGCGTGGACAAGATCGACTCGTGGGACGTGGTGTTCAAGCCTGAGAACATCGCCAAGCTCAAGAGCTGCGGCGTGAGCTTCCTGGATGCCCCGACCGAAATGCTGCCGGCTGCGCTGCACTACCTGGGCCTGCCGAGCAACAGCACCAAGAAGGAAGACCTGAAGGCCGCCGAGGACCTGTTCCTCAAGATCCGTCCTTCTATCACCTACTTCCACTCGTCCAAGTACATCGGCGACATGGCCAACGGCAATATCTGCGTAGCCGTCGGTTATTCGGGTGACCTGGAGCAGTCCAAGGCCCGTGCCCACGAAGCCGGCGACAAGGTCAAGGTGGACTACGTCATTCCGAAGGAAGGTGCCGGTACCTTCTACGACATGGTCGCCATCCCCAAGGATGCCGAGCATAAAGACGCCGCCTATCAGTTCATGAACTTCCTGATGCAGCCGGAAATCATGGCCGAGATCACCAACGCCGTGCGCTTCCCGAACGGCAACGCTGCCGCCACCCAGTTCGTGGACAAGGAAATCACCAGCGATCCGAGCATCTATCCGCCAGCTGAAGTGAAGAAGCAGCTGTACGCGATCGCTGCGCCTGAAGCGTCTGCCCAGCGTGTGATCACCCGCAGCTGGACCAAGATCAAGTCGGGCAAGTAAGCCCGATGCGGTACCTCTGGGCCGGGGAATCCCGGCCCAGAGCCAGTGAAAGGCAATTGATGATTGCGGCATCGAAGCTGCGAAGGTAAGTTGCGCGCCGGTTTTGCGTGTGCGGCAGCATTGTCGCTACCCAGGCACTGATTGTGAGGACCACCCACTTGTCCATTTCTGTATTCCGCAAAGCCTTGATGGCTGGAGCGGGCCTGACGCTGGCATGCAGCGTCCAAGCGGCGCCTACGGTGCACTTCTACAACTGGTCCGACTATGTCGGCCCGACCACACTCGCGGACTTCGAGAAAGCCACGGGCATCAAGCCCGTGCAAGACGTGTTCGACTCCAACGAAACCCTGGAAGGCAAGCTGCTGGCCGGCAACACCGGCTATGACGTGGTAGTGCCATCCAACCATTTCCTCGGCAAGCAGATCAAGGCGGGCGCGTTCCAGAAGCTCGACAAGAACCTGCTGCCCAATTATTCCAACCTGGACCCGGCGTTGATGAAACGCCTGGAAAAGAACGACCCGGGCAACCATTACGCCGTGCCTTACCTGTGGGGCACCAACGGCATCGGTTACAACGTCGACAAGGTGAAGGCCGCGCTGGGCGTGGACACCATCGACTCCTGGGCAGTGCTGTTCGAGCCCGAGAACATGAAGAAGCTCGCCAAGTGCGGCGTGGCCTTCCTCGACTCGGCGGACGAAATGCTGCCGGCGGTGCTCAACTACATGGGGCTGGACCCCAACAGCACCAATGCCAAGGACTACCAGGCCGCCGAGAAGAAACTGCTGGCGGTACGCCCGTACGTGACCTACTTCCACTCGTCCAAGTACATCACCGACCTGGCCAACGGCGACATCTGCGTCGCGGCAGGTTTCTCGGGTGATGTGTTCCAGGCCAAGGCCCGCGCCGAAGAAGCGAAGAAGGGCGTGAACCTGGCCTACGCCATTCCCAAGGAAGGCGGCAACCTCTGGTTCGACGTGCTGGCGATCCCCAAGGACGCCAAGAACGTCAAAGAGGCGCATGCCTTCATCAACTATTTGCTGAAGCCTGAGGTTATCGCCCAGGTCAGTGATTACGTCGGTTACGCCAACCCGAACCCCAAGGCTGGCGACCTGATGGACCAGGCCGTGAGGACTGACGCCGCGGTTTACCCACCGCAGGAAGTGCTGGACAAGATGTTCGTGAACTCAGAGTTGCCACCCAAGGTGCAACGGCTGATGACCCGTAGCTGGACCAAGGTCAAGTCGGGCAAGTAAAAATCCAGGCCCGTGGCGGCACCTGTAGAACAGGGCTCGCGGGCACAAAAATCTTGTTGGGAGTTTCACTCATGGCAGTTGCCTCCGGTGCCTATAAAAAAGCCCTCGAGGGTGGCCAGCAACCCAAGCAGGTGCTGGTCAAGATCGACCGGGTCACGAAAAAGTTCGACGAAACGGTAGCCGTGGACGATGTGTCCCTGGAAATCCGCAAGGGCGAGATCTTCGCCCTGCTGGGTGGCTCCGGTTCCGGCAAGTCCACCTTGCTGCGCATGCTGGCCGGCTTCGAGCGCCCGACCGAAGGGCGGATCTTCCTCGATGGCGTCGACATCACCGACATGCCGCCCTACGAGCGGCCGATCAACATGATGTTCCAGTCCTACGCGCTGTTCCCGCACATGACCGTGGCGCAGAACATCGCCTTCGGCCTGCAGCAGGACAAGATGCCCAAGGCCGAAATCGACGCCCGCGTGGCCGAGATGCTCAAGCTGGTGCACATGACCCAGTACGCCAAGCGCAAGCCGCACCAGCTGTCCGGCGGCCAGCGCCAGCGCGTGGCCCTGGCCCGCTCGCTGGCCAAGCGCCCCAAGCTGCTGCTGCTCGATGAGCCGATGGGTGCACTGGACAAGAAACTGCGTTCGCAGATGCAGCTGGAACTGGTGGAGATCATCGAGCGCGTGGGCGTGACCTGCGTGATGGTGACCCACGACCAGGAAGAGGCCATGACCATGGCCCAGCGCATCGCCATCATGCACCTGGGCTGGATCGCCCAGATCGGTTCGCCGGTGGACATCTACGAGACGCCTACCAGCCGCCTGGTGTGCGAGTTCATCGGCAACGTCAACCTGTTCGAAGGTGAAGTGGTCGACGACGCCGAAGGCCACGCGATCATTGCCAGCCCGGAGCTGGAGCGCAAGATCTATGTCGGCCACGGCATCACCACGTCGGTGGAAGACAAGCACATCACCTACGCCCTGCGCCCGGAAAAGATGCTGGTCACCACCCAGCAACCGACCTGCGAGCACAACTGGTCGCGCGGCAAGGTTCACGACATTGCCTACCTGGGTGGCCATTCGGTGTTCTACGTCGAGTTGCCGAGCGGCAAGGTCGTCCAGTCGTTCGTCGCCAACGCCGAGCGCCAGGGCACGCGCCCGACCTGGGGCGATGAAGTGTACGTGTGGTGGGAAGACGACAGCGGCGTGGTACTGCGGTCATGAAACTGCGCAAGCTCAAGCGAGCCTTCCAGCGTATTACCCCGGAGGGGCGGCACCTGGTGATCGGCGTGCCGTTCATCTGGCTGTTCCTGTTCTTCATGCTGCCGTTCTTCATCGTGCTGAAGATCAGCTTCGCCGAAGCCGACGTGGCGATCCCGCCGTATACCGAGATCTACAGCTACGTCGAAGACAAGCTGCAGCTGGTGCTCAACCTGGCCAACTATGGCCTGTTGACCGAGGATGAGCTGTATATCTCGGCCTACCTGGGCTCGCTGAAGATGGCCTTCTTCAGCACCCTGCTGTGCCTGCTGATCGGCTACCCGATGGCCTATGCCATTGCCAACGCCAAGAAGGAAACCCAGACGGTCCTGCTGTTGCTGATCATGATGCCGACCTGGACCGCGATCCTGATCCGCGTCTATGCCTGGATGGGCATTCTCAGCAACAACGGCCTGCTCAACGGCTTCCTGCTGTGGACCGGGTTGATCGACCAGCCGCTGCAGATCCTCAACACCAACCTGGCGGTGTACATCGGCGTGGTCTATTCGTACCTGCCGTTCATGATCCTGCCGCTGTTCGCCAACCTGGTGAAGCACGACCCGAGCCTGCTTGAGGCCGCTTCGGACCTGGGCTCGAGCACCTTCAACAGCTTCTGGAAGATCACCGTACCGCTGTCGAAGAACGGCATCATCGCCGGCTGCATGCTGGTGTTCATCCCGGTGGTGGGCGAGTTCGTGATCCCTGAACTGCTTGGCGGCCCGGAAACCCTGATGATCGGCAAGGTGCTGTGGCAAGAGTTCTTCAACAACCGTGACTGGCCGGTGGCCTCTGCGCTGGCGGTGGTCATGCTGGCGATCCTGATCGTGCCGATCCTGCTGTTCAACCGCAGCCAGGCCAAAGAAATGGAGGGCAGGGCATGAAGCGCTTCAGTTTTTCCAAGCTGATGCTGGTGCTCGGCTTGCTGTTCATCTACCTGCCGATGCTGATCCTGGTGATCTACTCGTTCAACGCCTCCAAGCTGGTGACGGTATGGGGTGGCTGGTCGGTGAAGTGGTACGTCGGCCTGCTCGACAACACCCAGTTGATGGGTTCGGTGATGCGCTCGCTGGAAATCGCCTGCTACACGGCGGTGGCAGCGGTGGCGCTGGGTACCTTGGCGGCGTTCGTGCTGACCCGGGTTACCCGCTTCAAGGGCCGCACGCTGTTCGGTGGCCTGGTCACCGCGCCGCTGGTAATGCCCGAGGTGATCACCGGCCTGTCGCTGTTGCTGCTGTTCGTGGCCATGGCGCAGATGATCGGTTGGCCGCAGGAGCGCGGCATCGTCACCATCTGGATCGCCCATACCACGTTCTGTGCGGCGTATGTGGCGGTGGTGGTGTCAGCACGCCTGCGTGAGCTGGACCTTTCGATCGAGGAAGCGGCGATGGACCTGGGCGCCAAGCCGTGGAAGGTGTTCTTCCTGATCACCATCCCGATGATCGCGCCGTCGCTGGCGGCGGGCGGCATGATGTCGTTCGCCCTGTCGCTGGATGACCTGGTACTGGCGAGCTTCGTGTCAGGCCCTGGTTCGACCACCTTGCCGATGGAAGTGTTCTCGGCGGTGCGCCTGGGCGTGAAGCCGGAGATCAACGCCGTGGCCAGCCTGATCCTGCTGTCGGTGTCGCTGGTGACCTTCTTCGTCTGGTACTTCAGCCGCCAGGCCGAAGAGCGCCGTCGCAAGGCGATACAGCAGGCGATCGAAGAGGGCGCTGCGGCGAATGCTTCGCAGCCACAGGTCAAGCGCCCGGCGCAGGTTGCGGCGTCGGCCTGATCTGGCCTCTTCGCGGGCACGCCCGCTCCCACAAGGACATCACAGCCTTCAGGCTTGTGGTGATCCCTGTGGGAGCGGGCAAGCCCGCGAAGGCCCCAGCGCCGACTCAAAGCCATACCGCATCCCAGTGTGGATAGTCCCTGACACTCCTGACCAATCCTGCCCTCAAGGGATTGGCAACAATGTACCGGGCTACATGCACCACACACTCTTCCCGCCGCAGCGCATGGTCATGGTAGCCGGGTTGCCAGATCGGTTTGTGCCTGACACCTGCCTTGCGCAACGCAATGGCTGTGCGTGATTTGAACTTGCGCATCAACGTTCCCAATGCCACTTCCTTCAGCTCGACCAGCCAATGCAGGTGGTCCGGCATCACTACCCAGGCCAGGGAATGGCAATCCTGAATGTCATTTGAAACCCGCAGGTGATTGACCACCAGGCGAGCATTGTCGAAGTCATGGAACAGTGGTTTTCGTTGGTGCGTGATGGTGGTCAGCAGGTAGAGCCTGCCTGGCTCGGAGTAGCGCCCACGACGCAGTCGGTGGGATTCGGCTAATGGCATTGTGATCTTCCTTGAAATTGAACCTCCTTTTGAAAGGTAGTGGCTGAAGCGGGGGTTACCGGGTGGCTGATGGTTTCTGAATATGGCAGAAGCTCATGCATTGCTGTGCCGGCCTCTTCGCGGGCGCGCCCGCTCCCACAGGTACAGCACTGGCTTGGGGCTGGCGACTTTCCTGTGGGAGCGGGCATGCCCGCGAAGAGGCCCTGAAGGCGTACGACTTTTCATCAACTCAAACCAAAGGCTTCAGCTGGATCGGCTTGGGAATTATCCTACGAGCCGTGTGGAAGCTGCTCTGTTGTAGGGGAAATGCCCCAGGGATAACGTCGTCGAGTCGCCAATCAAGGTGACCGGGTGTGAGAAACCCGCTCGATGTTGAACAGGCTTCCAGTCATGGCGGCCTACGTGGGCAGGCTTCGGCCTGGCCGGGTTCAATGTCCTCGGTTTTCTCACCCCGCGTACGGCTGCCACCCCTTATCCGTGAGAAAGATGAGCTGGCGGTTCCATAAACGACATTGGATTCCGACCATGACAACGCACGTTCCAAATCACCCAAAAAACAGCAGCACCGTCGGCCGCGAAACCTGCATGGACCTGTTCCGCGTCCAGGCCAACATCCCCTTCAACCATGCCTTCTCCGAACTCTCCGTAATGCTCGGTTGCATCAATCACCTGACGACCGAAGCCGAGATGGAAAATGACCGGCTGGCCGGTAGTGCCGCGAGAATTCTCAGTGGCTTTGCCAAAGCACTGATCGATGACATCGAACTGGGACTGAACAAGGCTTCAGTTCAGCTCTGACCTGTACCGGCCCTTTCGCGGGCACGCCCGCTCCCACAAGGGACTGTGCAGCCTTCAGGGCTTGCGCATGCCCTGTGGGAGCGGGTTCACCCGCGAAGGGGCCCGCGCAGGCGCCGAAAATGCCAGCTTGATCGCGGTCAGTGCCGTTTATCGAACCCTGATCTACGCTAACAGTCGCATCCCACGAATCATTTGCGCGCAAGCAAGGAGCCTGCATGACGTTGATACGTCCGCTGTTGGTCGTCTGCCTGGGGCTTGTGTCCCTGCTGTCGGGCTGTAGTAAGGAAGAAACCACCGAAACACTGCCACGCGTAGGCGTGCAACAGGTATCACCCACCGATTTCGCTGCCAGGGTCACCCTGACTGGCGATGTGCAGGCGCGGGTGCAGACCGACCTGTCGTTCCGTGTGGGCGGCAAGATCATTTCGCGCAGTGTCGATGTCGGTGACCACGTAAAGGCCAACCAGGTGTTGGCGCGGCTGGACCCGAAAGACCTGCAGAACAATGTCGACTCGGCCAAGGCCGAGGTGTTCGCCGCGCAGGCGCGGGTCACCCAGACCAGCGCTGCCTTCGTACGCCAGCAAAAGCTGTTGCCCAAGGGCTACACCAGCCAGAGCGAATACGATTCCGCCGAAGCCGCGCTGCGCAGCAACCAGAGCGCGCTCAAGGCCGCACAGGCGCAATTGGCCAATGCCAACGAACAACTGAGCTATACCGCGCTGGTCTCCGAGGCCGATGGGGTCATCACCGAGCGCCAGGCCGAGGTCGGCCAGGTGGTGCAGGCGACCATGCCAATCTTCAGCCTGGCCACCGATGGTGATCGTGATGCCGTGTTCAATGTCTACGAATCGCTGCTGGTGGCCCCGCCCAGCGATGCCGGCGTGATCGTCAGCCTGCTGGACGATCCCAAGGTCCAGGCCCGTGGCTTCGTGCGCGAAATCACCCCCACGGTGTCCGCGCAAAGCGGCACGGTACAGGTCAAGGTCGGGCTGAGGGATGTGCCGCCAGGGATGCAATTGGGTGCACCGGTGACGGCCACCACCAATGCCCAGGGCCGACCAAGTATCGAGCTGCCATGGTCGGCACTGACCAAGGCCCTGCATGAGCCCGCCGTCTGGGTAGTGGGCGAGGGTGACAAGGTAGAGCTGCGCAAGGTCGAGGTCAGCCGTTACCTCACCGGCAGGATCGTGGTCGCCAGTGGCCTGAAAGGCGGCGAGACCGTGGTGGTCAATGGCGGGCAGTTGCTGCACCCCGGCATGCAGGTGCTGAAGATCGATGCCAAGGGCAACGGGGGTGAGCTATGAAGCGCCTGCTGCTGATGCTGTCGGCCGGCGTGCTGTTGGCTGGCTGCAGTAGCGAGGATGAAGTGCCGGAGCCGATTCGGCCGGTACTGTCGGTCAAGGTCGAACCCCAGGTGCAGTCACAGCTGGGCCGTTTCGCCGGCAGTATCCAGGCACGTTTCGAAAGCACCTTGGGCTTCCGGGTATCCGGGCGTATTGCCCGGCGCTGGCTGGATGTGGGCGCCCAGGTGAAGCCGGGTGACACTCTGGCCACCCTCGACCCGACCGACCAGCAGAACCAGCTTCGTGCCGCCGAGGGCGACCTGGCCAAGGTGCAGGCGCAGTGGATCAACGCCCAGGCCGATGCCCGCCGCCAGCAACAGCTGTACGACCGTGGCGTAGGCGCCCAGGCCCAGCTGGATATCGCCCAGACCAACCTGAAAACCACCAGCGCGGCGCTGGAGCAGGCGCGCTCTGCGCTCAGCCAGGCGCGTGACCAGCTCGACTACAGCACCCTGCGCACCGACCACGCCGCGGTAATCACTGCCTGGCAGGCCGAAGCCGGGCAAACCGTCACCGCCGGCCAGGCCGTGGTAACCCTGGCCAGGCCGGATGTGAAGGAAGCGGTGATCGACCTGCCGATCGGCCTGGCCGAGCAGTTGAGCAAAGGCTTGACCTTCACCGTTGCTTCGCAGCTGGACCCGACCATCAACACCACCGCCAGCCTGCGGGAACTGGAACCCCAGGCCGACGCCACCACCCGCACCCGCCGCGCGCGCCTGACCCTGGCCAGCACCCCGGCGGCCTTCCACCTGGGCACCGCCATCAGCGTGACCCTGAGTTCGGAAGTGTCGCCGCGCAGCGAACTGCCCTTGAGCGCCTTGCTTGAGCGCGACGGCAAGACCCAGGTATGGGTGATCGATACGCAGCAGAAGACCGTGGCCACTCGTGACGTGGCCCTGATCGGCCGCACCGCCGACAGTGTCGTCCTGAGCTCGGGCGTACAGCCCGGCGAGCGGGTGGTGACTGCGGGCGTGAACAGCCTCAAGCCTGGCCAGAAGGTCACCTTCGACGAGGATGCGCAATGAAAGGAAGCTTCAACCTGTCCGACTGGGCACTCAAGCATCAATCGTTCGTCTGGTACCTGATGTTCGTTGGCCTGCTGATGGGGATCTTCTCCTACTTCAACCTGGGCCGTGAGGAAGACCCGTCGTTCACCATCAAGACCATGGTCATCCAGACCCGCTGGCCCGGCGCGACCCAGGACGAAACCCTGTACCAGGTCACCGACCGTATCGAGAAGAAGCTCGAGGAACTCGACTCCCTAGACTACACCAAAAGCTACACCCGCCCCGGCGAATCCACGGTCTACGTGTACCTGCGCGATACCACCAAGGCCAAGGACATCCCGGAAATCTGGTACCAGGTGCGCAAGAAGATCCAGGACATTCGCGGTGAATTCCCTGCGGGCATCCAGGGGCCCGGGTTCAACGATGAATTCGGCGATGTGTTCGGTTCTATCTATGCCTTCACCGCCGACGGCCTGACCCTGCGCCAGCTGCGCGACTATGTGGAACAGGCGCGGGCCGAAGTGCGCGATGTGCCCAACATCGGCAAGATCGAGCTGATCGGCACCCAGGACGAAGTGCTTTACCTGAACTTCTCCACCCGCAAGCTGGCAGCCCTGGGCATCGATCAGCGCCAGGTCATGCAGGCGCTGCAATCGCAAAACGCCGTGACCCCTGCCGGTGTGATCGAGGCCGGGCCGGAACGTATCTCGGTGCGTACCTCCGGGCAGTTCACCTCGGAAAAGGACCTGCAAACCGTCAACCTGAAGATCAACGACCGCTTCTTCCGCCTGGCCGACATCGCCGATATCGAGCGCGGTTACGTCGACCCCCCTTCGCCGATGTTCCGCTACAACGGCCAGACGGCGTTGGGCCTGGCCATCGGCATGAAGGCCGGCGGCAATATCCAGGTGTTCGGCGCGGCGCTGAAAAAGCGCATGGACAAGGTGATCGAAGACTTGCCGGTGGGCGTCGGGGTGCACACTGTTTCCGACCAGGCCGTGGTGGTCAAGCAAGCGGTGGGCGGCTTCACCAGTGCGCTGTTCGAGGCGGTGGTGATCGTGCTTGCGGTGAGCTTCGTCAGCCTCGGCGTGCGTGCCGGGCTGGTGGTGGCCTGCTCGATCCCGCTGGTGCTGGCCATGGTGTTCGTGTTCATGGAATACAGCGGCATCACCATGCAGCGGATTTCGCTGGGGGCGCTGATCATCGCCCTGGGGCTGTTGGTGGACGATGCGATGATCACCGTGGAGGTGATGGTCACACGGCTGGAGATGGGCGAAAGCAAGGAGCAGGCGGCGACTTTTGCCTATACCTCCACCGCCTTCCCCATGCTTACCGGCACCCTGGTGACGGTGGCCGGCTTCGTGCCGATCGGCCTCAACGCCAGTTCGGCGGGTGAGTACACCTACACGCTGTTTGCGGTAATTGCCGTGGCGCTGATGGTGTCGTGGGTGGTAGCGGTGTTCTTCGCCCCGGTGCTCGGCGTGCACATTCTCAGCAGCGCCAAGCTCAAGCCCCACGAAGCCGAGCCTGGCCGTGTCGGCCGAATCTTCGAGCATGGTTTGTTGTGGTGCATGCGCAACCGCTGGCTGACCATCATCGGCACCGTGGTGCTGTTCGCCCTGGCGATCTTCTGCGAGCGCTTCGTGCAGAACCAGTTCTTCCCGTCCTCGGACCGCCCGGAAATTCTCGTCGACCTCAACCTGCCGCAAAACGCCTCGATCGAAGAGACGCGCAAGGTGGTCGACCGCTTCGAGGCGCGGATCAAGGACGACCCGGACCTGGTGCACTGGAGTACCTACATCGGCCAAGGCGCGATCCGCTTCTACCTGCCCCTCGACCAGCAGCTGCAGAACCCGTACTACGCGCAGTTGGTGATCGTCAGCAAGGGGTTCGAGGAACGCCAAGCCATGATGGACCGCCTGCAGAAGATCCTGCATGAAGAGTTCGTTGGCGTCGGCACCAACGTGCAATCGCTGGAAATGGGCCCGCCGGTGGGCCGGCCGATCCAGTATCGGGTCAGCGGCGCCAATATCGACCAGGTACGCAAGCACGCCATCGAGCTGGCCACCTTGCTCGACCAGAACGAGCACATCGGCGAGATGATCTACGACTGGAACGAGCCGGGTAAGGTGCTGCGCGTGGAAATCGCCCAGGACAAGGCGCGCCAGCTGGGCCTGTCGTCGGAGGACGTGGCCAATGTGATGAACAGCATCGTCAGCGGCGTGCAGATCACCCAGGTCAACGACAACATCTACCTGGTCGACGTGGTCGCCCGTGCCGAGGACAGCGAGCGTGGCTCGCCCGATACCCTGCAGAACCTGCAGATACTGACGCCCAACGGCACCTCGATCCCGCTGCTGGCGTTCGCCACCGTGCGCTACGAGCTGGAGCAGCCGCTGGTGTGGCGCCGTGACCGCAAGCCGACCATCACCATCAAGGCCTCGGTCAACGGCGACATCCAGCCCACCGACCTGGTGGCCCAGCTGAAGCCGAAGATCGACGAGTTCGCCAGCAAGTTGCCGGTCGGCTTCGAAGTGGCCACCGGCGGTACGGTGGAGGAGAGCGCCAAGGCGCAGGGGCCGATCCGCAAGGTCATCCCGCTGATGCTGTTCCTGATGGCGACGTTCCTGATGATCCAGCTGCACAGCGTGCAGAAGCTGTTCCTGGTGGTCAGCGTGGCGCCGCTGGGGTTGATTGGCGTGATCATTGCGCTGGTGCCCACAGGTACGCCCATGGGCTTCGTGGCGATTCTCGGCATTCTCGCGCTGGCGGGCATCATCATTCGTAACTCGGTGATCCTGGTGACCCAGATCGACGAGTTCGAAGCCCAGGGCTACTCGCCGTGGGATGCGGTGGTGGAGGCCACCAACCACCGGCGCCGGCCGATTCTGCTGACCGCGGCTGCGGCGAGCCTGGGCATGATCCCGATTGCCCGCGAGGTGTTCTGGGGGCCGATGGCCTACGCCATGATTGGCGGGATCATCGTGGCGACCCTGCTGACGCTGCTGTTCCTGCCGGCGCTGTATGTGGCCTGGTACAAGATCCGCGAGCCGCAGAAACACAACTGAAGCCCTGGCACGGACCCTGTGGGAGCGGGTTTACCCGCGAATGCGATGGTGGAGCCACCGCCGCATTCGCGGGTGAACCCGCTCCCACAGGGCCTTCTGTCGCGTTCAAATTGGTCTTTTGATTTCGGTTATATAAACATTCTTAAACAGTATTTTTAAGAATAACCCCGCCTCACTACTATTGCCCTCAAGCCAGGCGCAAATCCCCTTCAAACCTCAGCCCGGCACCCTCACTCCAAGGAGAACGAGCATGAGTGCATCTCTGCGTAGCATCGACGGTCAGGACGAAGCCACCATTCTGCGTGAAATCCAGAGCGCTCTGCGCGACCTGCGATTCGGTGCGGTGGAGATTACCGTGCACAACGCTCAGGTCGTGCAGATCGAGCGCAAGGAGAAGTTCCGCCTGCAGCAGCCCGGCAACAAGACCGGCTGATCGCACCACACATTCAAAACTAGAAAAATGCCAATCGGGAGCTTCACCATGTCCATCCGCCGTTATGCGCTCGCCGCCCTGGCCAGTGCTGTTTTTGCCGGTTCCGCCATCGCCAAGGACTACGAACTGCTGAACGTGTCCTACGACCCGACCCGCGAGCTGTACCAGCAGTACAACGCCGAGTTCATCAAGCACTGGCAGCAGGCCCACCCGGGCGACAAGGTGAAGATCCAGCAATCCCACGGCGGTTCGGGCAAGCAGGCCCGTGCGGTGATCGATGGCCTGCGTGCCGACGTGGTGACCCTGGCCCTGGCCGGCGACATCGATGAAGTCGCCAAGCTTGGCAAGACCCTGCCAGACAACTGGCAGACCCGCCTGCCGGATGCCAGCACCCCGTACACCTCGACCATCGTGTTCCTGGTGCGCAAGGGCAACCCGAAAGGCATCAAGGACTGGGGCGACCTGATCAAGAAGGACGTGTCGGTCATCACCCCCAACCCGAAAACCTCCGGCGGCGCCCGTTGGAACTTCCTGGCTGCCTGGGCCTATGGCCTGAAGGCCGGCGGTAGCGAAGCTAAGGCCAAGGAGTATGTGCAGGAGTTGTTCAAGCACGTACCGGTGCTGGATACCGGCGCTCGTGGCTCGACCATCACCTTCGTCAATAACGGCCAGGGCGATGTGCTGCTGGCCTGGGAAAACGAAGCCTTCCTGGCGCTGAAGGAAGACGGTGGCGCCGACAAGTTCGAGATCGTCGTGCCGTCGCTGTCGATCCTCGCCGAGCCGCCGGTGGCGGTGGTGGACAAGAACGCCGAGAAGAAGGGCAATACCGAGATTGCCAGCGAATACCTCAAGCACCTGTACAGCCCGGCCGGGCAGAAGATCGCCGCCGAGAACTTCTACCGCCCGCGTGACGAGAAGGTCGCTGCCGAGTTCGGCAAGCAGTTCCCGAAACTGGACCTGGTGACCATAGACAAGGACTTTGGTGGCTGGAAGACTGCACAACCTAAATTCTTCAATGATGGCGGTGTGTTCGACCAGATCTATCAGGCACAGTAAGGGCCAAGGAAAAGCGGGGCCGCGCTGCGGCCCATCGCGACACAAGGCCGCTCCTACAGAGGTACGCGCACCCCTGTAGGAGCGGCCTTGCGTCGCGATGGGCTGCAAAGCAGCCCCAGGATTTCAGAAGCTAGCACCAGCCCGGGATCGTTCCCGGGCCAAGTGCGTTCAACCAGGGATATTTATGTCACGCCGCATTTCCCCCGTCATACCCGGCTTCGGGCTGACGCTGGGCTACACCTTGGTGTACCTCAGCCTGATCGTGCTGATACCGCTGGCCGCCATGTTCGTGCATGCCGCGCAGCTTACCTGGGAGCAGTTCTGGAACGTCATCAGTGCGCCGCGGGTGATCGCCGCGCTCAAGCTGAGTTTCGGCACCGCCCTGTTCGCCGCCATCATCAACGGTGTGATCGGCACCCTGCTGGCCTGGGTGCTGGTGCGCTACACCTTCCCCGGGCGCAAGATCATCGATGCGATGATCGACCTGCCGTTCGCCCTGCCCACGGCCGTAGCCGGTATCGCCCTGACCGCCCTGTACGCGCCCTCGGGCTGGGTCGGCCAGTTCGCCACCGACCTGGGCTTCAAGATCGCCTACACCCCGCTGGGCATTACCCTGGCGCTGACCTTCGTCACCCTGCCGTTCGTGGTGCGCACGGTGCAGCCGGTACTGGCCGATATTCCGCGTGAAGTGGAAGAGGCCGCCGCCTGCCTGGGGGCCAAGCCGCTGCAGGTGTTCCGCCACGTGCTGGCGCCAGCGCTGCTGCCTGCCTGGCTGACAGGCTTTGCCCTGGCCTTCGCCCGTGGCGTGGGCGAGTATGGTTCGGTGATCTTCATTGCCGGCAACATGCCGATGAAGACCGAGATCCTGCCACTGTTGATCATGGTCAAGCTCGACCAGTACGACTACACCGGCGCGACCGCCATCGGCGTGCTGATGCTGGTGGTTTCCTTCATCCTGCTGCTGCTGATCAACCTGCTGCAGCGCCGCATCGAAACCCCTTGAAGGAGGCCGGCATGTCCAGTTCATCCCTGAATGCAACCGCCGCCGCCAACGCCGCCCGCCGGGGCAGCGCCACTTCGCGGCGTATCCTGATCGGCCTTGGCTGGCTGGTGTTCGCACTGTTCCTGCTGCTGCCACTGGTAATCGTGGTATCGCAGGCGCTGAAGAATGGCTTTGGCACCTTCTTCGAGGCGATCTTCGAGCCTGACGCGTTGTCGGCGCTGAAGCTGACCCTGCTCGCCGTGGTCATTTCGGTGCCGCTGAACCTGGTGTTCGGCGTCAGCGCCGCCTGGTGCGTGAGCAAGTACACCTTCCGTGGCAAGAGTATCCTGGTCACCCTGATCGACCTGCCGTTCTCGGTGTCGCCGGTGATCGCCGGCCTGGTCTACGTGCTGATGTTCGGTGCGCAAGGCCTGTTCGGGCCGTGGCTGCAGGACCACGATATCCAGATCGTGTTCGCCCTGCCGGGCATCGTCCTTGCCACCATATTCGTCACCGTACCGTTCGTGGCCCGTGAGCTGATCCCGCTGATGCAGGAGCAGGGCACGCAGGAAGAGGAGGCCGCGCGCCTGCTCGGCGCCAATGGCTGGCAGATGTTCTGGCACGTGACCCTGCCGAACATCAAATGGGGCCTGATCTACGGCGTGGTGCTGTGCACCGCGCGGGCCATGGGCGAGTTTGGCGCGGTGTCGGTGGTGTCGGGCCACATTCGCGGCGTGACCAACACCTTGCCGCTGCACGTGGAGATCCTCTACAACGAGTACAACCACGTCGCGGCCTTCAGCGTGGCCAGCCTGCTGCTGATCCTGGCGCTCTTCATCCTGCTGCTCAAGCAGTGGAGCGAGAACCGTATTAACCGCCTGCGCCACAGCGCCGCGGAGGAATGATTCATGTCGATCGAAGTTCGTAACGTCAGCAAGCGCTTCAACAGCTTCCAGGCCCTGGACAACATCAACCTGGACATCAACAGCGGCGAGCTGGTGGCCCTGCTCGGCCCGTCCGGCTGCGGCAAGACCACGTTGCTGCGCATCATCGCCGGCCTGGAAACCCCCGACCAGGGCAATATCGTGTTCCATGGCGAGGACGTGTCCGGCCATGACGTGCGCGACCGCAACGTCGGTTTCGTGTTCCAGCACTACGCGTTGTTCCGCCACATGAGTGTGTTCGACAACGTTGCCTTCGGCCTGCGCATGAAGCCCAAGGGCGAGCGCCCGAGCGAGAGCAAGATTGCCGAGAAGGTGCATGAACTGCTGAACATGGTGCAGCTGGACTGGCTGTCCGACCGCTACCCCGAGCAGTTGTCCGGTGGCCAGCGCCAGCGTATCGCCCTGGCCCGTGCGCTGGCGGTGGAGCCCAAGGTGCTGCTGCTGGACGAGCCATTCGGTGCGCTGGATGCCAAGGTGCGCAAGGAGCTGCGCCGCTGGCTGGCGCGCCTGCACGAGGACATCAACCTGACGTCGGTGTTCGTCACCCACGACCAGGAAGAAGCCATGGAGGTGGCTGACCGCATCGTGGTGATGAACAAGGGCGTGATCGAGCAGATCGGCTCGCCGGGCGAGGTGTACGAGCACCCGGCCAACGATTTCGTCTACCACTTCCTCGGTGATTCCAACCGCCTGGCCCTGAGCGAAGGGCATCATGTGCTGTTCCGCCCGCACGAAGTGTCGCTGTCGCGGCACGAGACCGAAGGGCACCATGCGGCCGAGGTGCGGGATATCCGGCCGCTGGGCGCGACCACGCGGGTGACCTTGAAGGTGGAAGGGCAGAGCGAGCTGATCGAGGCCGAAGTGGTCAAGGACCATGACAGCCTGACCGGGTTGGCGCGGGGGGAGACATTGTTCTTCCGGCCGAAGGTTTGGCAGAAGGTGGCGGATATCTGAGTCGCCTTTGATGATGAAAAGCCCGGGGTTGATCCCGGGTTTTTTATTGCCTGGGAGATTGTCGGGGCTGCTTTGCAGCCCATCGCCGGCAAGCCAGCTCCCACATTGACCGCGTAACACCGTTCCCTGTGGGAGCTGGCTTGCCGGCGATCGAGGGCGCAGCCCTCGCGGCAATCTCATGCCTTACGCGAATATTTCGCATGCCGGCAATGCATGATTGAAAACCCGACCGGCCACAGCCCGCGAATTCCGCGGCTTTGCCACAATCCATCAAAAACCATATTCGGTAAAGTTCTAACCATAATTTTAAACATTACTTTAAGAGATAAGCCACTGGCCGCGATGATTCAGCCACACACCTGAATCGAGTCCCAGGAGTTTGATCAATGGGTAATGTCCAGTCGGCCGTCAGGGCCTACGACCAGCCATGGCGCCCGGCACCGGGCGACCTGGTCGACCTTGGACGCACGCTTCGCCTCCCGCTTGGCCAGCTGCGCCTGCAACGCACGCCTGTCAGCGGGCTCAAGCGCCGCGACAAGCTGGTGTTGGGCCTGCTGGTGCTGGCCCTGCATGGCGCTGCAGCGTACTGGGTCAGCCAGGCACCAACGCCCGAGCTGCCGGTGGTGCCACCGCAAGTACCGCCGATGACCATCGAGTTCGCCGCGCCAGCACCGCCTGTGGTCGAACCACCGCCACCAGCCCCGGCACCGCCGGTGGTCCAGCCGCCACCGCCGCCGGTGGTCGACGAACTGGCCGCCAAGCCCAAACCCAAACCAAAGCCCGTGCCCAAGCCGGTGGTCAAGCAACAGCCCAAACCGCAGCCCAAGCCGGTCGAAGCGCCGCCGCCAGCGCCTGTGGCCGCTCCGGCACCGCCAGCGCCACCCGCGCCGGCCCCGGTCACCCCGGCATCGGCCAACGCGGCGTACCTGAAGAACCCGGCGCCGGAGTACCCGCAGATGGCCCAGCGCCGCGGTTGGGAAGGCACCGTGCTGCTGCGCGTCGAGGTGCTGCCCAGCGGCAAGCCCGGGCAGATCCAGATCCAGAAGAGCAGCGGCCGTGATGCCCTCGACGCTGCCGCACTGGCCGCGGTCAAGCGCTGGAGTTTCGTGCCTGCCAAGCAGGGCGACGTGGCCCAGACCGGCTGGGTCAGCGTGCCGATCGATTTCAAGCTTCGCTAACTTTTTCGCAGAACACAGGAAGACATCATCATGAGCCTGCTGGCATCCCCCCTTGAATCCGTTGAAAGCGCAGTCATCTGGCTGCTGGTCGGTTTTTCTGTCGCCACCTGGGCCCTGGCCCTGGTCAAGGTCGTGCAGTTCGTGCGGCTGAAGAACCAGGATAAACGCTTCCACCAGCAATTCTGGGCCGCCTCGAGCCTGGACTCGGCTGCCGAGCCCAGCCACGACCTGCCTGGCCCTGCCGCCCGTGTTGCCCAGGCCGGTTATGCCGCCATCGCCGTCGGTGACAGCCAGGCCAATGACCTGAGCCACGCCATCAACCACCAGGACCGCCTGGAGCGCGCCCTGCGCCAGCAGATCGTGCGTGAGCGCCGTTCGCTGGAAACCGGCCTGGCGGTGGTCGCCAGTATTGGCAGTACCTCGCCCTTCATCGGCCTGTTCGGTACCGTCTGGGGCATCATGGAAGCGCTCAAGGGCATCAGCGCGGCCGGTTCCGCCAGCCTGGAAACCGTGGCCGGGCCGATTGGCGCGGCACTGGTGGCCACCGGCGTGGGTATCGCCGTCGCGGTGCCGGCGGTGCTGGTCTACAACTACTTCCTGCGCCGCCTCAAGCTTACCGCCGCCGACCTTGATGACTTCGCCCACGACTTCTACAGCCTGGCGCAGAAGAGTGCCTTCCGCGTGCTGGTGCACCCGGCCGTGCACAGGCCCCAGGCCGGTTTCACCCAACCGGTGAAGGAGGCGTCCTGACATGGCCTTTTCGACCCAGGACAGCGACGAAGTCCTCAGTGAAATCAACGTCACGCCGTTGGTGGATGTCATGCTGGTGCTGCTGGTGGTGTTCATCGTCACCGCGCCGCTGCTGACCAATGCCATCCCCATCAACCTGCCCAAGACCGAGGCCGTGGCCCCGGTGGAGCAGAAGGACCCGCTGGTGGTCAGCATCGATGGTGACGGCAAGTTGTTCATCAACAAGGACGAGATCCAGCCCGACCTGCTGGAAACCAGCCTCAAGGCCGCCAAGGACAAGGACGTGGACGTGCGCGTACAGCTGCAGGCCGATGACGGCGTGAACTACGGCGAAGTGGCGCGGGCCATGGCGGCTATCGAACGTGCGGGGATCAGCAAGCTGGCGGTGATTACCGCGCGCTGAACCCGTCAACTTTCTTCAGGCAAGTGCTTAGGGGCCATATCTCTTGGCAGGGGATGGCCCTTTTTTTTTGCCGGATTTCATGGCTATCAATGCCCCCTGTGGGAGCGGGTTCATCCGCGAATGCGATGTAGGCATCACCGACGCATTCGCGGGTAAACCCGCTCCCACAAGGATTGCATTTTGGTTATTAATAAATAGCTTCTTATTCCTTTACTGATATAACTCCCTCCCTATACTTGTCTCCAAGCACGCAAACTCACTGGAGGCGTCCCCATGCGCAATGAGTCGATTCGTTACCTGATTGTGCCGGGCTGGCAAGGATCGCCAGACAACCATTGGCAAAGTCACTGGCAGCGCACCCTGCCCAACAGTGCCCGGGTCGAGCAGCACGACTGGCTTACCCCGCAACGTAAGGACTGGGTGCAGGCACTGGAGCAGGCGATTGCCGCCGAGCGCTCGCCGGTGATTCTGATTGCCCATAGCCTGGGCTGCATAACCGTCGCTCATTGGGCCGCGCAAGCCAGCCCGGCCCTGCTGCGGCGGGTACGTGGCGCGCTGCTGGTGGCACCCGCTGACGTAGAGCGGCCAACCTGCGCGCCGGCTCTGCGCAACTTCGCGCCGATCCCGACCGAAGCACTGCCATTCCCCAGCCAGGTGGTCAGCTCGGACAACGACCCGGCCGTAAGCGTGCCAAGGGCGTTGTACCTGGCCCAGGTCTGGGGCGCCGAAGCAGGGCTGCTGACCAACGCCGGGCACATCAACGTCAAGTCCGGCCATGAGCGCTGGGAACAGGGTTTCGCCTACTTGTATCGCTTGCAGAGCCGGGTCGAGCAGCGCGCACTGCGCCGCGCCTGATCGCCCTTACTGTTTACCGTTTGCCTGACGCCCGGCCATTGAAGGCCTGGGGCGGGAGTTCGTCATGACTTTTCAAAACCCTTTTGGCCAGCCGTTGCTGACCTTCCCTGAGCTGGACAAGAGCCCGCTGAGCATCCGCGCCAAGGCGCTGGTGTTCATCGACCCACGGTCGCAGCAGCTGCGCGAGGAGCTCGAGCACCTGGCGCCACAACCCTTGCCAGTGCTGATCCGTGGCGAAACCGGTACCGGCAAGGAACTGCTGGCTCGGCAGATCCACCGTGCCAGTGACCGCAGCGGGTTGTTCGTGTCGGTCAACTGCGCTGCCATCAGCCCCACCTACGCTGATGCCGAGCTGTTCGGCTACAGCGCCGGCAGCCAGGGCGGCACAGCCAGCAGCCGTGCCGGCTGGTTCGGCTCGGCCAACGGCGGCACGTTGTACCTGGACGAGATCGCCGACTTGCCGCTGGCCATCCAGGGCAAGCTGCTGGCCGCCCTGGAAAACCGCGAGGTTACCCGGGTGGGCGCGCAGCAGCCGCAACCGGTGGACGTGCGCCTGGTGGCCGCTACCAGTATCGACCTGGCGCGGGTGGTGCGCGCGGGGCGCTTCAACGAGCGCCTGTATCAATACCTGCGCGAGGGGGCGCTGGAGCTGCCGCCACTGCGCGAGCGGCCGGGCGATATCCTGCCGTTGGCCGAGTACTTCGTGGGCATCTACAGCGTGCGCCTGCAACGGCCTGTGCCGCTGGTGAGCGAGGCGGCGCAGCAGGTGCTGGAAGCACACCCCTGGCCCGGCAACACCCGTGAACTGGAGAACGTCATCCACTTCGCCTTGCTGGTGAATGACGGCGAAGAGATCCTGGCTGAAGACCTCGACCTGCCAAACCCCGCGCGCTAGACATCGCTCATAAGCAAAGTGGCTGATGGCAGTTTGTTTTTGGAATAAGAAGCTAAATAAAAGATATTGTTACGGAATAAAAAATCTGGGTATTGTCCGCCTCACGCCCGCTGGTGAACCGGTTGGGCACCCGATTCGCCATCGTCGATGGCCCAGAACCAGAACAAGGACCACCATGAAGAAGACCCTGCTGACCACTGCCCTGGCTGCTGCCCTGTCGTTTGCCGGCCTGGCTGCCGCCGCCGAGAAACTGGTGGTTGCCGCCACCCCGGTACCGCACGCCGAAATCCTCGAGCTGATCAAGCCGACCCTGGCCAAGGAAGGTGTGGACCTGCAGATCAAGGTCTTCACCGATTACGTGCAGCCGAACGTGCAGGTTGACCAGAAGCGCCTGGACGCCAACTACTTCCAGACCCTGCCGTACCTGCAGAACTTCAACGAAGGCAAGGGCACCCACCTGGATACCGTGATCGGCGTGCACGTCGAACCCTTCGGTGGTTACTCGAAGAAGGTCAAGAGCCTGAGCGAACTGAAAGAAGGCGCTACTGTTGCCATCCCTAACGAGGGCAGCAACAGCGGCCGCGCCCTGCTGCTGTTGCAGAAGGCTGGCCTGATCACCCTGAAGGATCCGAAGAATGCCCTGGCCACCCCCAAGGACATTGCCGAGAACCCGAAGAAGCTGAAGTTCCGCGAGCTTGAGTCGGCCATGCTGCCGCGTGTGCTGGACCAGGTCGACCTGGACATGATCAACACCAACTACGCCCTGGAAGCCGGCCTGAACCCGGCCAAGGACGCGTTGGTAATCGAGGGCAGCGACTCGCCATACGTGAACTTCCTGGTCGCCCGCCCGGACAACAAGGACAGCGAAGCCATCCAGAAACTGGCCAAGGCCCTGACCAGCCCGGAAGTGAAGGAGTTCATCGCCAAGAAGTACCAAGGTGCGGTGCTGCCGGCGTTCTGATGCGCTTGCATTACCTTGCATGACCCAACGCCGACACCCTTGTGTCGGCGTTTTCATGTGTGGGCATAGTTACCTGTGGGAGCGGGTTTACCCGCGAACACGGGCGAAGCCCGTGCCATCCACCGCGTTGTCTGCTTCGCGGGTAAACCCGCTCCCACAAGGTCCTGCGTGCGCCGTCAGTACATGCATCCAGCGCGGAACTCTCGGTGATATGCATATGCTACAAAGGTATTTATCAAAAAGTTTTTAGATCATTAGAGTCTAGCTATCGTGCCCACGCGCACCCTGCAGACCTGCTTCACCATGACCCTCGACACCGCATTCATCCTCGGCACGCTGCCCGCCTTCCTCAAGGCCGTGGGCGTGACCCTGCAGGTCGGCCTGATCGCCATCGCCACTTCATTGCTGGTCGCCCTGGTCAACGCCACACTGCTGGTATTACGCACCCCGTACCTGTCGCGCCTGGTAAAAACCTACGTGGAGCTGGCCCGCAACACGCCGCTGCTGATCCAGCTGTTTTTCGTCTACTTCGCCTTGCCCAGCCTGGGCCTGAAGATTTCCGGCTTTGCCGCAGCGATCATCACCATGACCTTCATGGGCGGTGCCTATCTCACCGAGGTGCTGCGTGCCGGCATCGAGGCCGTGCCCCGTGCCCAGCTGGAGTCCGGGCGCTCCATCGGCCTGTCTGAAGGCCAGCTGCTGCGTCATGTGGTGCTGCCCCAGGCCGGCATCCTCAGCCTGCCGGCACTGTTCGCCAACTTCATCTTCCTGCTCAAGGAAACCACCGTGGTGTCGGCGGTGGCCGTGCCGGAAATTCTCTACACCACCAAGAACTACATCGCGCTGTACTACAAGACCTATGAAATGCTCACCGTGCTGACCCTGCTCTGTGTGCTGCTGTTCCTGCCGCTGTCGTTGCTGCTGCGCTATGTCGAAAGGAGGCTGCAACATGGCCAGTTCGGCGTCTGAACTGCTGCTGCAGGCATTGCCGCAGCTGGCTGGCGGCGCGGCGCAGACCCTGGCCATCTCTGCACTGGGCATCCTCTTCGCGACGCTGGGCGGTGTGCTTTATGGCGTGCTGGCAACCTTGGGCAACCGGGCCCTGAACATTGCCTTGCAGGTGTACCTGGAGCTGTTCCGTGCCATCCCCGTGCTGGTCTGGCTGTACCTGGTGTTCTTCGGCCTGCCGATCTTCCTGGCCTTGAGCATCCCCAGCTTCTGGTGCGCGGTGCTGGTGCTGGGCCTGTGGGGCGCCAGCGAGGTGGGCGAGGTGGTGCGTGGCGCGCTGCGCTCGCTGCCGCGCGGCCAGCGCGAGGCGGGGTTGTCGATCGGCCTGGCCGGCTGGCAGCTGTATGGCTACGTGCTGTTGCCACAGGCGCTCAAGCGCATGACTCCACCGACCATCAACATCTACACGCGGATCATCAAGACCAGCTCGCTTGCGGTGCTGATCGGCGTGGTCGAGGTAATCAAGGCCGGCCAGCAGATCATCGAACGCACCTACGAGTCGGTGCTGATCTACGGCGCCTTGTTCCTGTTCTTCTTCATCGTCTGCTATCCGCTGTCCGCCGCTTCACGCGTGCTGGAACGCCGCTGGGCCCACTCATGAGCGCATTGATCGAATTCCAGGGTTTCAACAAGTTCTTTGGCGAGCACCAGGTGCTCAAGGACGTCGACCTCCAGGTGGCGGCCGGCGAGGCGGTAGTCATCCTCGGCCCCAGCGGTTGTGGCAAAAGCACGCTGCTGCGCTGCCTCAACGGCCTGGAGCAGGCCCACGGCGGCCACCTGCGCCTGGCCGGGCAGGAGCTGCTCGACCCGCGCACCGATTGGCGCGAGATCCGCCAGCGGGTCGGCATGGTGTTCCAGAGCTATCACCTGTTCGGCCACATGAGCGTGATCGACAACCTGCTGCTTGGCCCGCTCAAGGTACAAAGGCGCGAGCGCGCCGAAGCCCAGGCCCAGGCCGAGGCGCTGCTGGCGCGGGTCGGCCTGCTGGACAAGCGCGACGCCTTTCCCCGGCAGTTGTCCGGGGGCCAGCAACAGCGCATCGCCATCGTGCGTTCGCTGTGCATGAACCCCGAGGTAATGCTGTTCGACGAGGTTACCGCAGCCCTCGACCCGGAAATGGTCAAGGAGGTGCTGCAGGTGATCCAGGGCCTGGCCCGCGACGGCATGACCTTGCTCATCGTTACCCACGAAATGGCCTTCGCTCGCGCGGTGGCCGACCGCATCGTGTTCATGGAGGCCGGCAGGATCCTTGAACAGGGCGACCCCGAGAGCTTCTTCACCCGACCGCGGACCGCACGCGCGCAGCAGTTCCTGGAGAAATTCTCCTTCGTAGAAAGCCTGCCGAAAACACTGCACAAGGAACTGTCATGAAAACTGCCAACCTCACCAAACTGCTGGCGCCGTTGTTCGGCCTGGCCCTGCTGGCCGGCTGCAACAAGGCTGAAGAACCACCCAAGCCCGCGGCGGCCTCGCCGGCCACCAGCTACCTGGAAACCATCAAGGCTCGCGACAAGCTGATTGTCGGGGTGTTCACCGACAAGCCACCGTTCGGTTTCGTCGATGAGCAGGGCCGCTATGTGGGTTTTGACACCGACATTGGCCGGCGCCTGGCCAAGGACCTGTTGGGTGATGAAAACAAGGTCGAGTTCGTTGCCGTGGAGCCGGCCAGCCGTATCCCGTTCCTGCAGAGCGACAAGGTCGACCTGATTCTCGCCAACATGACCGTGACCCCGGAGCGCAAGGAAGCGGTGGACTTCACCAACCCCAACCTGCGCGTTGCCGTGCAGGCCATCGTTGCGGATGGTAGCCCGGTGCAGAAGCTCGACGACCTGGCTGACAAGACCATCATCGTCACCACCGGCACTACCGCTGATATCTGGCTGACCAAGAACCACCCGGACTGGAAACTGCTCAAGTTCGAGAAGAACAGCGAGTCGCTGCAGGCGCTGGCCACCGGGCGTGGCGATGCCTATGCGCAGGACAACCTGATTCTGTTCAGCTGGGCCAAGCAGAACCCGGGGTACCGCGTGCTGCCTGAGCTGCTGGGTGACGAGGCACCGATTGCACCGGCGGTTAAGAAGGGCAACACCGAGCTGCGTGACTGGGTGAATGCCGAGCTGGCCAAGCTGGGGGAGGAGAAGTTTCTGCTGAAGCTGTATGACCAATATGTGCGCAAGGAACTGAGCGATGACACCAAGCCGGAAAGCGTGATCGTGGAAGGGGGCAAGTGGCAGGGGTGACTGTGCCATTGGGGCTGCTTTGCAGCCCTTCGCGGGCTTGCCCGCTCCCACATTGATCGGCGTATGCAGGACCCTGTGGGAGCGGGCGAGCCCGCGAAGGGCCGCAAGGCGGCCCCAATGACTTCAACGGTTACGCGGTAGCCAATTCAGCAAGAATTCATTCACCACCCGCGGGTTCTCCAAGCTGGAGATATGCCCCGCAAACGGAATCTGCGCCGCCAGGCAGCCAATGATCCGCGCCATTTCATTGGACTCTTCCGGCGGCCGCGGAATGTCCTGGTCGCCGCACATCAGGATGGTTCTCTCGCTCGGCAGCTGCTCGAGTTGCTCCAGCAGGTCGTGTCGTCCAAAGATTATCCGCCCCATGGGGTCGAGGCTCTCGCGAATGGTTTTTGCACTGCTTGCCTTCAGCTGAGCACGGAACCGCTCACGGATTTCAGGCACGGTCTGGCCGCCTGCGTGGAAAAAAATAGGCACGATGATGTCGAGCAGCAGGTCGCTGAATTCGCCGGCTTCGCTGGCGGCATCCAGCAAGGCGAAGTACTTGAGCCGAGTCTCCTCCGGCTCGGCGCCCAGGTAAGTGTCCATGAGCACCAGGCGATCAATTCGTTCAGGGTGGGTAGCAGCCAGCGGTGCCCCCCACATACCGCCTACCGACAGCCCGACCAGGTGGCACTTGGTAATTTCCAGTTTGTCCAGCAACGTCAGGTGCTGGCGGACCAGGCTGTTCATGTCGATGGTCGTGGCAGGCGGAGCGTCGGAGCTGCCGTGGCCCCACAGCTCGGGGACGATGACGCGGAAGTGTGCTGACAAGGCTTCGATTTGTGGCTGCCACATCTCGGCGGACCACAGGTAGCTGTGGCCGAGCAGGACCGGAAAACCCTGGCCCTGGTCGATGTAGCTCATGCGGGCGCCGTCGATTTCGATGAAGTGTCTTTGCATGGAATGGGTCTCGGCTGGGAGTGCTGTAGGGTATTCGAAATTGTCGGGGGCCGCTTTGCGGCCCATCGCGACACAAGGCCGCTCCTACAGGGATGCGCCTTGAGTTGCGCGGCCGCCTGTAGGAGCGGCCTTGTGTCGCGATGGGCTGCAAGGCAGCCCCTACGGTGCTGGCACCAGACGCAAGGTACTCTGCGCCGGAATCACCCCCATCTGCGCCTTCTGGTACTGCCCCTGCACATACCCTTCGGCCTGATCCGCAAAATGCCTGTCGAACGGCACGCCACTCTGCCCGACCGGGTTGGTGGTCAGCGCCTGCCCGGCATCGGCAAAGTCGACCAGCCGCCGCGTCGACGGCCCATAGGTCACCGGCCATGGCGCCGGGCCGATCTTTGCCGAGAGGTTGTTCGGCACTTCATGGGTGCCCGGTGCGGCGAACGGGCCGACGTTGAACAGCAGGTTCAGCGGCTTTTTAACCCCCAGCGGGTGGTTGTGGGTCAGGGTATGGGCCTTGCCCCACTGCCAGCTGGCCGGGTCACTACCCAAGGTCTCCCGCAGGTGCTTCAAGCTGTTCTGCCACGCCGTGCGCACCACGGCGGTACGGTCGGTGCGCTGGTTGGCTCCGCGGGTGTTCCACCACGGCGAATCGGCATCCGCCGCCAGGCGCGGCAGGGCTGCGTCGATGGCGCGGGTACTGATCAGCACCGGGAACCAGGTGTCGCCCAGCTCGTCATGCAGGGCCGCGAATGCCAGCTCGTAGAGGAACTGGTTGAACAGCGTGGCACTGGTCGAGTCGAGCGGGTAGTCGCCGCTCCAGGCTGCCAGTTGCTCGACCAGCTCCTTCTCTTCGTCACCTTCGGCCACTGCGCGCAGCGTTGCCAGCAGTGGTGCAAGGGTGCGCGGGCCATGGTCGCTGGCAGTGTCCAGCTGCAGCGCCTGGCTGTTTTGGGTATCCCACTTCACCTCGGGGTTGGCCAGGTGGCGGTCGAGCTGGCGGCCTCGGTCCGGCAGGTTGTAGTAACCGGGTATCGGCACCGCCGCCGGAGGCTGGTAGTTGGCCGAGACAATGTAGCCGCGCGCCGGGTTCTCCTGTTGCGGGTTGACGCTGAAGGGATAGAAGCCGAGCTTGTCGGCCTGCGCACTGGCACCGTCAAGGATGAACGCGGGGTCGACGCCGTCGGGGCGGATCGGCAACTGCGCCGCCGCCCACCAGCCGATATCGCCACGGGCATTGGCCCACACCAGGTTCAGCCCCGGCGCATGCACCTTGGCCGCGGCCTCGCGCATCTTGCCCAGGGTATCGGCGCGGTTGAGCTGGTAGAACCCGTCGAGGATCGGGTTTTCGGTTTCCAGGAACGCCCACCACATGGCGATTGGCGTGGGCCCGGCAGTGGCGCCCAGCACGTCGTTGACGATCGGGCCATGGGGCGAGCGGCGCAGGCTGAGGGTGACCGGTGCTTCGCCTTTGACGGCAATCTGTTGCTCGGTCTTTTCCAGCGCCTGCCATCTGCCATCGACCATCACCTGGTTGGCGTCGGCCGAGTTGGTGCGCTCGGCGATCAGGTCGACGTCGTCGTTCTGGAACATGGTCAGGCTCCAGCCGAAGTCGCGGTTGTGGCCGAGCAGGGCGAACGGGTTTAGCGCCTGGAAGTAGCCATACAGGTTGAAGCCCGGTGCCGACAGCTCTGCCTCGTACCACACTGCCGGCACCGCAAAACCGATGTGCGGGTCGCCGGCCAGCAGCGGCCTGCCGCTGCGGGTGCGGCTGCCGGCCACGGCCCAGGCGTTGCTGCCCTCGAATTGCGGGATGCCCGCATCGCCCAGCGCGTCATGGCTGAGGCGGGCGAGGGCCTCCAGGCTTTGCCAGTCGGCAGCGGCTAGCGGTGTACTCAAGGCGCCCTCGGGCTGCCAGGCAAGATCGAAGATGTTCAGGTACTCAGGGCCCAGCTGGTCGCGGATGTAGGTCAGCGCGGGCTCGGTGCGAAACGCGGCGGCAAAGCTGTAGGCCAGGTAGCCGGCGATGCTCAGGGTGTCTTCGGCGCTGAATGGGCGCGGGGTGATGCCGAGCAGGTCGAATTCCATGGGCTTGGGGTGGCTGGCCTGCCAGCTGTTCACCCCATCGAGGTAGGCTTGCAGGGCTTGCCAGGCGGGCGATTGCCGGTCCTGACGCTTGGCCATCAGTGCTGCCTGTTCGCGAATGCGCAGGCTGCGGAACAGGGTGTCGGTGGGCACCAGCTTGTCGCCCAGCACCTCGGCCAGCTCACCCCGGGCCAGGCGGCGCAGGATCTCCATCTGGAACAGCCGGTCCTGGGCATGCACGTAACCGAGGGCACGGTACAGGTCCGGCTCGCTCTGCGCCTGCAGGTGCGGCACGCCGCGGGCATCGTAGCGCACGCTGACCGGCGCCTGCAGGCCGGCGATGGCCACCTCGCCCTCGCGTTGCGGCAGCTTGCCCTGCACGTACCAGTATCCGGCGCCGGCGGCCACGGCAACCACCACGGCCAACAGGGTCAGGCTGCGCTTCATGCAGGCTCCTTGTGCGTTCAAGCGAAAAATGTGGTCCGATGATCGGCGGATTCGCGAACAGAGCATAGCCCCAGGAAGGAGTTTCCATGTCCCTCAGCGAAAAACAGAAAATGCTTACAGGCCAGCTCTATCACGCTGGCTGCCCCGAGCTGCAGGCCGAGCAGATCGCCAACAAGCACTGGATGCACCGCTACAACAGCAGTATCGAATTGCTCAACGACGCACGTCATGGGCTTTTGGTAGAGCACTTTGGCCAGGTCGGCGAAGGCGCGGTGATCCGCCCGCCGTTCTATTGCGACTATGGCTACAACATCAGCGTCGGCCGCAACACCTTCATGAATTTCAACTGCGTGATCCTCGATGTGCTGCCGGTGCGTATCGGTGATGACTGCCAGATCGGCCCCAACGTGCAGATCTATACCGCCGACCACCCGCTCGACCCCGAGGTGCGTCGCACTGGGCTGGAGAGTGGCCGGCCGGTGACCATCGGCAACAACGTGTGGATCGGCGGCGCGGCGATCATCCTGCCGGGGGTGACCATTGGCGATAACGCCGTGGTGGGTGCCGGTAGTGTGGTGACTCGGGATGTGCCGGCTGGGGCGGTGGTGGTGGGCAACCCTGCGCGAGTGCGTCAGCCGGCCCAGGGGCAGTAGCAGCCTACCGCCAGGGTATTGGAGGCACTCACCTGGCGGCCGTCGAGCAGTGCCTTGAGGATCGGCTCGATGAAGCTGTTGCTGGCATTGCACACTGCGCCTTCGCTGTAGGGGCCGAAGTAGGCCAAGTGGCCTTGCCGGTCCCAGATGGCCACGGCCGGGGAGGCGGGCAGGTGTTCGCTGCCGGGCACGCCGGCGAGTGGCTTGAGGGCGGTGAGGTTGGCGGGCAGCTGGCCGTGGCTGTCGGGCTTTTGCAGCACGTGGAAGGTCACGCCCTGGCTGGCGAACTGGTTGACCAGGTCGCCCAAGTGCTGCTGGTTGCCGACGTTGCACGGGCAGGCAGGGTCCCAGAAATGCACTACCCGGATCGGGCCGGGGCCGGCCAGCTCGGGGGGCAACTGCAGCTGGCTGCCGTCGAACAGCGTGGTTTGATTGTCGAACGGGCGCAGGTAGCGGGCCTGGAAGGTGGTGTAGGCCTGCCAGAGGATGGCCACGCCGACCAGAAGGGCGATTGCCGTGCACAGTGGTTTGATGATCCGAGTCTTCATGAAGGTTCCGCGGCCCCCTGTAGGAGCGGCCTTGCGTCGCGATGGGGTGCGAAGCGCCCCCAGGATTTGTGCCCCACGCTGAGATTGCCGGGGCCGCTGTGCGGCCCTATCGCGACACAAGGCCGCTCCTACAGGGGATCGGTGGTTGATGTTCGATGGTGAGCAAGCTTGCCACGACGCCAGCCAGAGCTGAATATCCCAGATCAATACTTGCTTCACTGTGGATGTACCCGATGCCCGCTGCCTTTCACCCCGACCTCCTGCGCACCAGTCTGGCGCCGTTGACCGCTCGCCAGCCGTTGTCGGCGCAGGCGCAGGACTACCAGCGCTTCTATGGCCTGAACCTGTCGGCCCGCAGCTGGCTGGGCGGCTTCCAGGCCGTAGGCTTCGAGCTGGTCGGGCAGGCCTGGCTACCCGAGCAGCCGAGCGCGACGCTGTTCCTGCTGCACGGCTATTACGACCATATGGGCCTCTACCGGCATGTGATCGATTGGGCGCTCAAACAGGGTTTCGCCGTGATCAGTTGCGACCTGCCCGGCCATGGCCTGTCCAGCGGCGAGCGGGCCAGCATCAGTGATTTCGCGGTTTACCAGCAAGTGCTGGAGGCTTTGTTCGAACAGGCGCGCACGCTGCAACTGCCGCGCCCCTGGCACCTGTGCGGGCAAAGCACCGGTGGCGCCATCGCCGTGGACCACCTGTTGTACCAGGGCACGCGCAGCCCCATCGATGGCCAGGTCATCCTGTTGGCGCCGCTGGTGCGGCCCTGTGCCTGGCGCTGGTCGAAGCTGAGCTATCGCGTGTTGCGTCACTTCGTGAATGGCATCGAGCGGCGCTTCAGCGAGAACACCAATGACCCGACCTTCCTGCCGTTCCTCGAAGCCGACCCGCTGCAACCGCGCCGCCTGCCTACAGCCTGGGTGGGTGCCTTGATTGCCTGGGTCAAACGCATCGAGGCCGCGCCGCGCAGCACGCGGCGGCCGTTGATCGTGCAAGGAGAAGCGGATGGCACAGTGGATTGGCCCTACAACCTCGAAGTGCTCAAGGCCAAGTTTGCCGAGCCGCAGATTCTGATGCTGCCCGAGGCCCGTCACCACCTGGCCAACGAGCTGCCGGGCATTCGCCAGCGCTACTTCGACTTCATCGACCAGCGCCTGGGCTGATCACTTCAGGTCGCTGCTGCTCTGGCCAACCGCCAGGCCTGCGCGAACGGCGGCCAGGGCGGCCTGGTAGTAAGCCTTGCCGTCTGGCGACTCGGCAAAGGTGGCGAACTCTTCCAGCTCGGCATCGGACAGGTCGCGATAGACATACAGCAGGGTGTTGTTGAGGTCTTCGCCGATCTGGCCCATCAGGCGCTGGCGCTGGCCGTCGAGCAGGTTCTGGGCCTGACCGCCGCCGAACAGGCCGGGGATCATCGAGCTGAGGCTGTCGGCCGCCACGCCGGCGATGGCCAGGCTCACTTCGGCGCCGGCTTCGCGCGCCGGCAGGGCCTGGGCCAGGTGGCCGATTATCAGCAGGCGGTCATCGCTGGCCTGGATCTTCGGCAAGCCCTTGGCATTCCTGGCCAGTTCGTCCTTGCGTGTGGCCTTGAGCTCCGCAGCCACCACCTTGCGCCCCAGCGGCGACCGGAAGAAGGCCAGCGCTGGTGCCGGGTTGGCCAGGGTTGCGCGCAGCTGCGCCTGGGCGCGACGGTCCACCGCCTGGGCCTGGAAGCGCTGGTTGCTGTTGTTTACCAGCGCCTGGTACACGGCGGGTGGCAAACTGTTGCGGTAGCGTTCCTGGGCAGCGGTCAGGGCATCATTGAAATGGGCGCGCTGGTCGGGCCAGCCGGCGGCCTTGTACAGTTGATCCAGGTTGTCTGCCCAGACAGGCACGGTGCAGATCATCAGCAGAATCAGGGAAAACAGACGGCGCATTCAGGACTCCTGTCGGCAGGTGGCTATTGTCCGTGGCCGGGCGCCGGTTTGTCGAGATATCCGCGTGCTTCTCGGCCAAGTGGCGCTGTGCGCCGGCATGGCTAATGGATATGATGCGCGCCATGCACATCTCCCCTGAACACCCGATGCTTGCGGCCGTCGTCGACGATCTGGTCACCCATGGCTGGTCCCAGCAGGCGCTTTTTCTGCCTGCCGACCTGGTGCGCGCGCTCGCGGCTGAGTGCCGGCGCCGTGATGCCGAAGGCGAACTCAACCCTGCAGGGGTTGGGCGCGGTGCTGCCCAGGAGGTGCGCGAGGCCATTCGCGGCGACCAGATCCAGTGGATCGACCCTGGCCAGGCCGAGGCCTGCGACCAGTACCTGAGCGCCATGGACCAGCTGCGCCAGGCCATCAACCAGGGCCTGTTCCTCGGCCTGGAAGACTTCGAGTGCCATTTTGCCTTGTACCCGCCAGGGGCGTTCTATCGCCGGCACCTGGACCGCTTCCGCGACGATGACCGGCGCATGGTGTCGGCAGTCCTGTACCTGAATGAAGGCTGGCAGCCGCAGGACGGTGGCCAGTTGCGCATGTTCCTGGCGGACGGTGTCGAGCATGATGTCGAGCCGGTGGCGGGCTGCCTGGTAGTGTTCCTGTCGGGCGAGTTGCCCCATGAGGTGCTGCCGGCAGGGCGTGAGCGGCTTTCGTTGACCGGCTGGTTCCGGCGCCGTGGCAATGACCCGTTCTGACCTGCCCAAGGTGCTGGTCAGCGCCTGCCTGCTGGGGCAACCGGTGCGCTATGACGGCCGCGCCAGTGGCCACCCCGACCTGTTGCAGCGCTGGCAGGCCGAAGGGCGCGTGGTGCCGTTGTGCCCGGAAGTGGCGGGTGGCTTGCCGACCCCACGGCCGCCTGCAGAGATACCGGGCGGGCAGGGTGGGGAGGTGCTCGACGGTGGCGCGCAGGTGCTGACGGTGACGGGCGAGGATGTCAGCGCCGAGTTCCTGGCCGGGGCGCAGCGGGCGCTGGAGCTGGTGCGCCGGCATGGCATTCGTGTGGCCGTGCTGAAGGCCGGAAGCCCTTCGTGTGGCAACCGGTTGACCTATGACGGCACGTTCGGTGGTGTGAAGGTGGCCGGGGAAGGGGTGACCACGGCATTGCTGCGGCGGGCGGGGGTGCTGGTGTTCAGCGAGCTGGAGCTGGACGAGGCACAGCAGGCTCTGGCCGGGCTTTCAGCTTGAGCCTGTACCGGCCTCTTCGCGGGCTCGCCCGCTCCCACAGGGATAGCACCCGCTCCCGGGCCTGTGATTAACCTGTGGGAGCGGGCGTGCCCGCGAAGAGGCCAGTACAGGCAATAAAGCGCTTACTGCCCGGCCGCAGTCTCAGGCACACCCTTGAACCACTTCTGCTCAAGCTCGGCAGTCCGCCCGCTGTCCTTGAGCCGCTGCAGTGCATTGTTCACCGCGCTCTCGAACGCCGGGTTGTCCTTCTGGAACGGGATCACCAGCTGCTTCTCGCCAAACGGCAGGCTCACATCGAGCTGGCCGTCACCTTTGGGCGATTCGCTCGACGGGGTCAGTGCGATGTCGTACTTGCCACTCTCGACACCGGGCAGTACCTCTGCCGCAGGGGCTTCGATGAACTCGGCGCGCAGGTCCAGTTCCTTGGCCAGGTCCTGGCCAAACTCGATCTCGAAACCGGTCAGGTGGTCATTTTCCTTGAATGCGTACGGCGAGTTGTCGGCCTGTACGGCAATGCGCAGTTCGCCCCGGTCGGCAATTTCGTCTATCAGCTCGGCCTGAGCCAATGGCGTGATCAGTACCGCCAGCATTACTCCGATGATCGAACGCATTAAAGCCCCTTTCTCTTTGGCAGATGAATAACCTTCGCCACGGCTTTCTTCCTCGCCGTGGTCGAGCGCAGCCTATGACCTTGAAGCCTCGGCATTGTTTAACCCGGATTGAAATATTTCTGCCTGACGATGTGAACATCTGGGCAAACATATCAACTAAGGTGAACCACCGCCGCCACTGGAATACTGGCGGCGGTCAATAAGTGAATCACAGGAGAAGTGAATGAACAGCCTATTTTCGCGTGCTGCCGTTGCTGGTCTGTTGATGGGAGCGTCAATGTTCGCCAGTGCCGCAGATGCCCTGAAGAGCCAGGAGCCGCCCAAGGATGCCAAGGTCTTCATCGTTTCCCCCGCCGATGGCGCCACGGTCGACAAGACCTTCACCGTCAAGTTCGGCATCGAGGGCATGGCGCTCAAGCCTGCGGGCGACAGCACCCCGCACACCGGGCACCACCACCTGCTGGTGGACGTGGATAAAGAGCCGGTGGCCGACATGGCGCTGCCATCCAGCCTTATGCCACAGGCCGGCACCGCATTGCCGGATGGCCCGCAAGTGCTGCACTTCGGCAAGGCGCAGACCGAGACCAGCATTACGCTGACCCCGGGCAAGCACACCCTGCAGTTGGTGCTGGGTGACCAGTATCACGTGCCGTTCAAGCCGAGCGTCGTGTCGCAGAAGATTACTGTCGACGTGAAATAGGTGTCGGGTTCTTCGCGGGCTTGCCCGCTCCCACAGGATCACCACTGGCTTCAAGGCTGGTGAGGACCCTGTGGGAGCGGGCAAGCCCGCGAAGCAAGCGACACCAATGTCACAGGCAAAAAAAGGGAGGCCACCGGGGCCTCCCTTTTTCATGCCGCCAGCGAACTTAGAACAGGACGCGGGAACGGATGGTGCCCTTGACCTGTTGCAGCTTCTCTTGCGCCAGGTCGGAGTACTCGGCGTCAACGTCGATCACCACGTAACCGACTTTCTCGTTGGTCTGCAGGAACTGACCGGAGATGTTGATGCCGTTCTCGGCGAAGACCTTGTTGATCTCGCTGAGCACGCCCGGGATGTTTTCGTGGATGTGCAGCAGGCGGTGCTTGCCTGGGTGCGCCGGCAGGGCCACTTCCGGGAAGTTGACCGAGGATACCGAGGTACCGTTGTCGCTGTACTTGACCAGCTTCTCGGCCACTTCCAGGCCGATGTTGGCTTGGGCTTCAGCGGTGGAACCACCGATGTGCGGGGTCAGGATCACGTTGTCCAGGCCACGCAGCGGGCTTTCGAACTGCTCGTCGTTGGAGCGCGGCTCCACCGGGAACACGTCGATGGCGGCGCCGATCAGGTGCTGGTCCTTGATGGCGGCGGCCAGGTGGTCCAGCTCGACCACGGTGCCGCGTGCGGCGTTGATCAGGATCGCGCCCTTCTTCATCGCGCGGATTTCCTTCTCGCCGATCATCCACTGGGTGGACGGCAGCTCAGGCACGTGCAGCGAAACGATGTCGGCCAGGCCCAGCAGCTCGTGCAGGCTGGTGACCTGCACGGCGTTGCCCAGTGGCAGCTTGGTCAGCGGGTCGTAGAAATACACCTGCATGCCCATGTTCTCGGCCAGGACCGACAGCTGGGTGCCGATCGAGCCGTAACCGACGATACCCAGCTTCTTGCCGCGGATTTCGAAGGAGTTGGCCGCGCTCTTGATCCAGCCGCCACGGTGGCAGGAAGCGTTCTTCTCGGGGATGCCGCGCAGCAGCAGGATGGCTTCGGCCAGTACCAGTTCGGCTACCGAACGGGTGTTGGAGTATGGCGCGTTGAACACGGCGATACCGCGCTCGCGGGCAGCTTCCAGGTCGACCTGGTTGGTGCCGATGCAGAAGCAGCCAACGGCGACCAGTTTCTTGGCGCAGTCGAAGATCTCTTCGGTCAGCTGGGTGCGCGAACGGATGCCGATGAAGTGGGCATCGGCGATCTTTTCCTTCAGCTCGGCTTCCGGCAGCGAACCAGTGAGGTATTCGATGTTGGTGTAGCCGGCGGCCTTGAGGGTATCGACCGCGT
>Ga0268257_1000654_pt1 | contig 37512 bp, 28 predicted proteins | sample AgamicAtPrz_FD_200249 | JGI IMG/M metagenome (GOLD analysis project Ga0268257, IMG submission 200249) | Agave microbial communities from Guanajuato, Mexico - At.P.rz (v2) (version 3) | ecosystem: Host-associated > Plants > Phyllosphere > Phylloplane/Leaf | place: Guanajuato, Mexico | collected... | reverse complement strand
GCGGTCGCGCTTGACCAGCGTGCCGTCGCGCTCGAAGGGCTCGATTAGCTGAATGATGCCGCCCACGTCGTCGATCGTGGCCTCGCGCAGTTCTTCGAGCTTTTCGTCGATGACCATGGTGCCTATACCGTCGTGCACATAGATCTCCAGCAGCAGCGCTCCGTCGGTCGAGAAGGGCAGGATATGGCTGCGCTCCACGCCATGCTCGCAGGCACGCACGCAGTGCTGCAGATAAAAGCCCACATCGGTAGGCTGCTGTGCAGGCGGAAGCTGGGCCAGCAGGCGGCGCGCGGCGTCCAGCGGCAGCTCGGTATCAATGGGGTTGTTCTCGTCGGCCGGGCCGCTGGGGTCCATGCGCACGCCAGGCACTTCGGTCAGGAACAGCAGCTTGTCGGCCTTGAGCTCGATCGCCACGCGGGTGGCCACTTCTTCCATGCTGAGATTGAAGGCCTCGCCCGTGGGCGAGAAGCCGAAGGGCGAGACCAGCACCATGGCTTCTGAGTCCAGGGCGCTGCGAATGCCTTCCACGTCGACCTTGCGCACCAGGCCGGAGTGCATGAAGTCCACGCCGTCGACAATGCCCACGGGACGGGCCGTGAGGAAGTTGCCCGAAATCACGCGCACGCGCGCACCGGCCATGGGCGTGTTGGGCAGTCCCTGGCTGAAGGCGGCTTCGATCTCGTAACGCAGCTGGCCGGCCGCTTCCTGGGCACAGTCCAGCGCAATGGAGTCGGTGACTCGCATGCCGTTGTAATAACGCGGCTCCTGGCCTTTGAGGCGCAACTGCTCGTTGACCTGGGGGCGGAAGCCGTGCACCAGCACGATCTTGACGCCCATGGCCTGGATCATGGCCAGATCCTGGACGATGGAGCTGAGCTTGCCCGCATCAATGGCTTCACCGGTCAGGCCCACCACAAAGGTCTGGTGTCGGAACTTGTGGATATAGGGAGCCACAGACCGGAACCAGGGAACAAAGGTGAAATTGAAGACGGTGGACATGGCAGTGCGCGAAAACCTCGAAATCGGGGAAAAAAAGGCCTGCGTCGGGTATTACGCAGGCCTGCGGCGCAAAGTGTAGCGGTTACTAGCGTGCCTGAGCTAATTGCTGCGTGGTTTTATGCGCGCTGATCGCACAGTTTGTGGCATTTGTGGCGCGATGTTTTCAAAAAATGACGACTTGTACCCAGGAGCAGCTCCTGGGCTGCGCGGAAAGCCATATGCGGCAGCTACGGACGCGGGCTTGCTGGCCGTGACGGGCCCGGGCCTAGCTCTGTCGTGCATTGGAGCGCTAGTTCCAGTTGTCGATCTTGGTGTCCTGGGGAGACGGGCTGCCTTTGCCGGTCTCGGCCAGTGCTCTGAGGCTGAGCAGGAAGACGGCCCATTTCATGCTGCAGTGTGCGGTGAACTCGACCGTTTCGCGCCAGTTCCGGTGGCCGAACAACAGGATGGTGTACCCGTCCTGGCGGCTCAGCTCGAAGGTCGCCTCGGTACCTATCCATTCTTCGGGCCCTTCCGTGAAGCGCCAGCGCACGCTGTGCTCCGTCTCCGACATGACGAGGTCGACACAGATTTTTCCGAGCTCCCGACCGTCCTGGTCGATGAAGCGCGCGCTCATCGCGACTTCGGGCCCCGCGCTTGCGCTCATCTCCCGGGTCCACCAGCCGGCTATACCTGCAACGGACGAGATCGCCTGGAAAACATCGCCGATAGGCGCTCTGATACCAATTCTATGAATGATGTCCACCATGTCCTAGGTCTCCTCGTGGATTCAGATGGCCCGACGATACCGATAAATCGGCGCCAGCCATACAGCAGTTCCACCCGCAAGGCCAGGTGCGGCAGGCACAGGCAGCGCAGGCTCAGGGGCGTGAGAACACTTCCACCCTCGCCGGCGGCAGATTGCCCCACACGGTTTCGCGGTCTATGCGCTTGAGGCCGGCGCTCTGCCAGGCGGATGCGCCAAACAGCGAGTAGGTGAACTGGATCACCCGGCCATCGCTGGTCAGCGAGCGCGCCCAGGTGTCGGTGATCTTGTGCACTGACTGATGGGGCAGTGAGCGAAGCGGCAGGCCCGAGACTACGGCCTTGACCGCTGCACGACCGAGAATTGAGGGCCAGTCACCGGCATCGGCATGAAAAACGCTGATCTGCGGGAATCGTTCGGACAGGTAGCTGGCGAACGAGGAAGACTTTTCTATGATCACCAGTCTGCCGGGTGCGATGCCGCTGCGCAGCAGTGACTCGGTGATGACTCCTGTTCCTGCACCAAGCTCCACCACCAGACCCTCGTCTCCGCCACCCACCAAAGAGGCCATGGTATTGCCCAATCGCGCCGAACTCGGGCACAGGGCACCGATCTCGCGGGGAGACCGTATCACTTCGTTCAGCAGCATGAAGTTGCACGACATGTTTTTCATTCAGAGCTCTCCCGGGTCTGGCCCATTGTGCGGATGAGTTTGAAATCATCGCTGCAGGAAATATTGAACGCGCTTCGTCAGATAGATGGAAAAAACGGTAACAACGCCGCTGCCCAGCATGTCCACCAGATAGTGCCCGCCGTTGATGGGCGTGGAGATCAGCATCAGGATGTTCAATGCGAGCACCCAGCGAAAAAGCCGGAGCTGTCTGTAGGCATGGATGAGCAGCAAGGCAATCGTCGTGTGATAGGAAGGGAACGTGACTATGCCTTTCAGATCCCCGAATGCGAACTCGCTCAGGCTTGCCTCCCTGAGCGCCATGAAGTGAGACAGGTGCACGGCGTTCTCCAGCCCGACGGAGTGGAAGAAGAGAGTCCCTCCGGCAGGCAGCAGCCCCGATAGTAGGGCCGTCAGCATCAAGGCGATGGAAGACGACCACCACAGCTCCTCGTTTCTGTCGTGTCTTGCGCAGTGCGACAGGTAGATGATCGAGAAAAAGACTTGCAGCAGGCCGCTGAAATAGGCCAGCGTGAGCACGGCCCTGAGAAGCGGGTGTTGCTGGACAAAGCCATAGAAGGCCAGCCAGTTGAAGCCCAGCGCCTGATCCAGTCTGGTGAACTGGGCGTCGAGCAGCGGCAGGTTCAGGGTCGCGAAGATATAGGTCAGTATGGCGCCGATCAACGCTGTCACTATCCACAGGGCTGCGTAGAACGACATCTCGGACAAGGCCAGGCTACGCCCCGAATATCCATAGATCCAGCTGATGCTCAGCAGGATCAGAGTCGTCCAGAACACCGGCTCGGTGCCGGAAAAGACAAGCGGATGGGCATGTATCCACAGCGCTTCTCCGAGAGCCAGGGTGACCAGGAAAAGCATAGGGGCGAGCTTTCGGGGACTGATCTGCTGCCAGCCATTGACGGTTCCCTGCATCAAGTTCATCGCAAGCTCCCTTGTGGATCCATTCGATCGTCCGCGAAGACCGGTCGCTGCGGACGCTCCAGGCCTGGGTTGTCCCTGCCTGGCAGTAGGCCCGGGTCGCCAGGGGACTGCAGCAGTGGTGCGGCAGTCCGAGCGCAGCCTAGGCGCTTCCCGCGATCATGGGCAGCACCATGCGCAGCAGTCTGATGATTGCCGGGCCGAGAACCACCATCACGATGGCGGGGAAGATGCAGGTCACCAGCGGCAGCAGCATCTTGGTGGGGATCTTGGCGGCCAGTTCCTCGGCACGCATCTGACGCTTGTGGCGCAGATCGTCCGAGAACACGCGGATGGAGTCGCCGATGCTGGTGCCGAAGCGGTCCGCTTGCGTCAGCATGGCCGTGAAGGCGTGTATCTCGTCCACACCGGTGCGGGCGGCCAGATTGCGCAAGGATTTCTCGCGGGTGCTGCCCGCGCGCATTTCCAGATTGGTCCAGTGAAGTTCCTGGGCCAGGGCTTCGCTTTTGATGCGGATCTCGGCGGTTACCTTGCCCAGCGCCGCATCTAGTCCCATGCCTGCCTCCACGCAGACCAGCATCAGGTCGGCGGCATCGGGAAAATTCTCGAAGATCTCGCGCTTGCGGCGTGCGGCCATCCAGCGCAGCACCAGATTGGGCAGATAGCAGGCCACAAGCCCGGTGACCAGCGGATAGAGCAGCAGCTGCAGGCTGTCTGTCGTGCCTTGGGCCAGCATCAGCGAATAGACCAGGAACATCATCATCAGAGGCAGCAGCGTCTTCGCACCAAAATACAGCAGGGGCGCGTTTTCGTGGCGAATGCCGGCATTCAGAAAGCGCAGGCGCAACGGGGTGGCATCACTGCTCGCGGTGGGGGAGGAGAGGTGGGCGAACGGGCCCACCAGCTTGACCGCAGTTTCTGTCCAGCTGCCGGACAGAGGGGCAGGGCTCAGCTCTTGCAGGCGCTGTTCTGTGATCGTGGGCGTGACCCAGAAGAACAAGGCTCCTGCAGCCAGCATGAGGGCAGCGAAAGTGAGCAGGGCGACGATTAACATGGCGGACTCCTTGCGGTTGGGATGCACTCATACCCGTATGCGGACAATGCGGCGCAGCATCAACATGCCGATCACCATGAGTCCGGTCAGCCATTGCAGAATGACGATGCCTATGGGGTCGGTCCACAACGTGGACATGAATTCTGGGTTCACGAAATTGAGCAGGGCTGCCAGGGCAAAGGGCATCAGCCCCAGGATCCAGGCCGACATTCGTCCTTCGGAGGACAGAACCCGGATCTTGGCGTGAAGCTTGAGCCGCTCGCGGATCAGGCGGCTCAGATTGCTCAGCATCTCGGTGAGGTTGCCGCCCGATTCGCGCTGTATCAACACGGCGACGATGAAGTAGCGCAGATCGGTGATCGGTATTCTTTCTCCGAGATTGTTCAAGGCCTGCTGCAGCGTTGTGCCATAGTTGATCTCGTCGTGCACGAGGCGGAACTCGCCGGCTATGGGCTCTGACAGCTCTTCTCCGGCCATCTGAAGGCCTGCCGAGAATGCGTGGCCGGCGCGCAATGCCCGCGCAATCAGGTCCAGCGCTTCGGGGATCTGCCGCTCGAGCAGGCCCAGACGCTGATTGCGCTTGCGCTGCAGGTACAGCCATGGCAGGCAGCCCAGGACGGCACCGGCGAGCAGTACCAGCTCCATGGGCAGATGGAACATGCTTGCGGCCAGTGCCCCCAGGAAAAACAGCATCCCGATGCCGAGCAGCAAACCGGAAACCGTCCATTCCAGGCCTGACTGAACAATCACGCGGTCCAGTTGGTGGGCGCGCGGCATGCTTTGCAGCATGCGCTGCATCCTGGGCATGTCGCTGAGTACGCGTTCCTTGACCAGCTTGGTCGGATTGCTGTGATCGTCGGCGGCAGACAAGGCCCTGAGGCGGCGTTCCAGCCGCTTTGCCTCAGGGCTCTTGTACTGCTTCCAGACCAGGTGAACGCCTTCGAGCAGCAGGAGCACAGCGGCAAACACCAGCGCAATGATCACCAGGATCGAGTGGGAAGAGAAAAAGGACAGCATGACAGCACCTTTGGGCCGAGTTCATTGATAGTGACGCTCTGGAGCGAAGATGCTGTCAGGCAGCGCAATGCCGAAGCCTTTGAGCCGGTCGGCGAACTTGGGCCTGACGCCTGTGGCATGGAAATACCCCTGGACTTCGCCGCTGGCACCGACGCCGGTCTGGGTGAAGGCAAAGATCTCCTGCATGGTGACCACATCGCCCTCCATGCCGGTGATCTCCTGGATGCTGGTGATCTTGCGCTTGCCGTCGGTAAGCCGCAGCACCTGCACGATCACCGTGATGGCCGAGGCAATCTGCTGGCGTGCGGCCTGGTGCGGCAGGTTGAGGCCCGCCATGCCGACCATGTTCTCCAGACGTGCCAGCGAGTCGCGCGGAGTGTTGGCGTGGATGGTCGTCAGCGAGCCTTCGTGGCCGGTATTCATGGCCTGCAGCATGTCCACGGCCTCGGCGCCACGGACTTCGCCGATGATGATGCGGTCAGGGCGCATGCGCAGGGCGTTGCGCACCAGCGAACGCTGAGTGATTTCACCGCGGCCCTCTATATTGGGCGGACGCGTTTCCATACGCACCACATGCGGCTGCTGCAACTGCAACTCGGCGGCATCCTCGATGGTGACCACGCGTTCCACGGAAGGAATGTAGCCCGAAAGAATATTGAGCAGGGTTGTCTTGCCGGCGCCCGTACCCCCGGAGATGATCATGTTCACCTTGGCCTTGGCCAAGGCTTCCAGAGTTAGGGCCATGCCTGGTGTCAGGCTCTTGAGGTCCTGGATCAGGTTCTCCATGCGCAGCGGGATGCGTGCAAAGCGCCGGATCGACATCATGGGGCCATCGAGCGCCACGGGCGGAATGACGGCGTTGACGCGCGATCCGTCGGGCAGGCGGGCATCGACCATGGGACTGGACTCATCGATGCGTCGGCCGATACGCGAGACGATCTTGTCGATGATGCGCAGCAGATGCTTGTCGTCCGTGAAGACCACGGGCGTGAGTTCCAGACGACCAAGGCGCTCCACATAGATCTGATCGTGACGGTTGACCAGGATGTCGGAGATCGCAGGGTCGGTCATGAGCAGCTCGAGAGGGCCGAAGCCCAGCATCTCGTGCTGGATGTCGCGGATCAGCAGCCTTCTTTCCAGATCGTTGACGACTGCTGCGTCTTCCTCCAGCAGCCGTTCGGTCATGCCGGCAATCTCCTGCTGCAGCGTCTGCGCGGGCAGCGACTCGAGTGCAGCCAGGTCGAAGCGCTCCAGCAGCTTGGCATGAATGCGCGTCCTGAGTGCCAGATAGGCTGCGGAGTGTCCGTAGTGCGGGGCGGGCGGCGCAGAGGGAGGCGCTTGCGGCGTGGCGACCTCGGGTGTGTCCGCTGCTTCGGGAACAACCTGCAGCGCCGGCTTGGAGGCGCGTGTCGCTGATGTGGCCAAGAAATCTCTGAGTGACATGACGGTCTCCTTGTGCGCTAAGGGATGGCTCATGCCCGGCGGAAGAGCCGGTTCAAAAAGCCGTTGCTGTCTTCCCGGGACTGGGGCGACAGCGCGTCGGCCCAGGCCCCCAGTTCGCGGACCACGGCGCTGTTGCGGCAGGATTCGGCCAGCGGCACTCCCGCATTGATGCTCGCCTGCACCTCCGGCGCGGCGTCGGGAATGCTGCGCCATTGCTGCTCCAGGCCCAGTGCCTTGCGCACTTCAGGCAGGCCGATTTCGCTGCGCCGGTCGACCCGGTTCAGTACCGGATACAGACGGCTTTCGGGATAGCCCAGATCGTGGAACATGTGCAGCAGCTTCTGCGCATTGCGCACGGCCGGCACATTGGGCAGCAACACCGGCACGATCTGCTGGGCCCTGTCGAGCACACGCAGAGCCAGCGGATCGAGCACACGCCCCATGTCGATCAGCACAAAGTCATAGTGCATGCCGGCGAGCTGCAGGATGGCGTCCACATGCAGCGGCTCGACCTCCATGGCATGCATGGCGCTTTCGGGGGCCGCCAGCACATGCAGATGAGGGGTGATCTTGACGGTGCTGGCCGTGAGAAAGGACGCATCGAGTCGATGGATGTCACGGGCCACATCTGCCAGGGTCGAGGCGGGCTTGGCTTCATGCAGATAGGCCAGGGTGTCGCCGAACTGCAGGTTGAGGTCGATCAGCAGTACCGAGTGCTTGCGTGCCAGCATCCAGCCGAGGTTGGTGGTCAGAAAGGTGGCTCCGCTGCCGCCCTTGCAGGGCAGCAAGGCCATGACCTGCCCCTGATGGCGGTCCGCCGTGTGATGCTGCAGCTTGGCGGCGATGCGGTGCACGGCGTCCAGCAGGGCCTGATGCGGAGCCGGTGAAGTCAGTACTTCGCGAACGCCGGCGCGCATGGACTGCAGCAGAAACTCGGGGGTCTGCTGGGCACACAGCAAGATGACGGCGATGTGCGGCTGATGCGTGGTCACATACTCCACCGGCGCCAGGTCGGCCGGCTCGCAGCACATGCCGTCCACGATCATCAGATCGGGCCGGTGCTGCTCGGCAATCGAAGGCATGCGTGTCTTGCCGCCTTCGAAGGTCTGAACCTGGTGCGATTGCTCCTGCAGCACACGGGCCATCTCCTGAAGATGGGTGGTGTTGGGAGAGATGATGGCGATTTTCATGATGTAGGCACCCCTGGTTAGCTTGAGCAGGCCGTGCTGCTGTTGATGTCCTGGCGCATGACTTCCCGGGGCAGCGTGCTCGAGAAGCCGGGCATGGGGATGGCCGTTTGCAGGCCCTGACCCACGATGGGTGAAATCCATTGGAATTTCAGTCCCGTGATCGCGACGGTCACGCTTTGGCAGCTTGCCGCGGTGCAGCCGGAGGGGGCCCAGCTGACATTGACGGTGCTCACCTGGGGAAGCAGGGCCTGCATGCGCGCAAGCACCTTGGCCTGCTGGGCCGTGTCGTCGCAGACTGCTGCATAGCGTGCCCCAGCGCGCGCGGCTTCGTTGGCCGCCACCCAGGTGAACAGCATGCGGCTGAAATCCACGATGCCGAACAGAAACATCAGGAAGACCAGCAGCGCCAGGGCAAACTCGACGATGGTTGCTCCGCGCTCCGAGCGAGAGTGACGTGGCGTTTTCATGTCTGTGTCCTCATCGTGGCGGCGATATTGCTCAGCGTCAGGCCGCCGTTGGCGTCGCCTAGTCGCAAGCCGAAGACGCTGGCCGTCATGGAGCGGAAGCGGTAGCCGGTGACGGTCACGGTGACGGTGTTGATCAGCGGATAGGTGCCGCTGGTCTGCCAGGAGCAGCTCACGGCCCCGGTGTTCAGACCGGGCGCCAGAGGCGTGGTGCCCGCCGTGGTCTGGCCGTACACAACCAGATTCTGGGCCTGGCTGCAGCCGGTGTTGGGCAGTTGGACCGAGAGATAGCGCACCGCGTCGCGCACAGACTTGGCGACCGTGTTGTATTCGTAGAGCGCGCGGCCGAATTCGACGACCAGCATGCTCAGAAGGAGCAGAAAAGGCAGGATCAGAGCCAGTTCCACCAGCTCCACCCCCTGTTGTCTATGGTGCTTGGACATGGCGTTCACCTTACGAGGACGGGAACCAGCGGGCCGGCCGAGCCGCCTGCGAGTCCGCTGGTGGTGCAGGGGCTGCCAGTGGCACTGGCATTGCCCAGGTACTCGAGCTGCACGTCATCGACCGGGATCTTCATGGGCTCGAGCATGAGCATGCAGGCGAAGTCGACCACCTTGCGGCTGGTGTTGACGATGGGCACCGTCACGATGCGACGGTCCGCGCCATAGGTTTTGTGCTGGGCCGATGTGGCGACCGAGGAAAAGCCGCCACCCTGCTGTCCGCATTGCGACGGGTTGTTGCCGCAGGGCGTGAACGCCAGGCGCTGGGCGAGAAAGTTGGGCGTGCTGCCCGAGCTGCCGTTGTAGGCGCTGCGACCGGCGCTCCAGGTGCTGGTGTTGTAGATATAGCCGGTGTAGTCGGGCCGGCCCACGCTGGGTCCGCTGGAGTTCTTGTAGATGCCGAACCGGTAGTTCCAGATTTCGACGATGGAAGCCTGAACGCCGGGTGTGCCCAGGGTGTCGCCCAGCTTGCTGCCGCAATGGCCGTTGAGCTCGTCGGCGGTCTCGGAGGCGCTATTGGATCCGTCCAGATTGGCCCAGCCGAAGGTGCTGCCGCCGTTGGATTTGGCCAGCAGGGTGAGCCAGTCTCCCACTGTGTAGCCATAGTCGGGCTTGGTTGCCCCAGGCGTTTTGGCCTGCAGTGCCACGGGAATCGGGCAGGCGCTTTGCGCGCTGGCCCTTGTGGCCACTGCATAGGTGCCCACATTGCCGGTGGCCGGAAAGCTGGCGCTGTTGCCGGAAAAGGCCCCCAGGGCCTTCAGCAGCCACATGCCGATATTGGATTGGGTGTGCGTGCACTGCGAATAGACGGCAGCAGTCGCGCTGGTGGTGCTCAGATAGCTGGCGTCGCGAAAGCTGATATCGGCGGTGGTGATCTGGCCCTGACCGCTCCAGTTGGCCGACTGCAGGTTCACTCCGTTGAGATTGCCGGCTGCAGCACCGGCGCTCACGGCTCGGGTGATGGCATCCGGCTGCTTGTTGAGTTCGCGCGCCGCGGCCAGCGCGCAGCTGTCAAGTGCCGTCTGCAGCTCTGTCCTGACGATGAACAGGCGCCCGAAATCGAGCGCGATGCCCATGAATCCCAGCAGCAGCAAAAGAGCCAATGCTGCCGTGACGATGATGGCGCCATGCTGCTGGCGCCGTGAATTGTGCCGGCTGCGGCTTCCGGCAGGCCGCACCAGGGTCGGGGCAGAAATGCGGGTGCTCATGATGGCCTCTCATAGGGCGGCAGAACCGGTGAATGATTGCGGGTCAGAGGCGGTCGGCACCGCAGCAGGACTGCTGCGCCGACCCCTTTGACATCGCTCCTAGGTGCAGGTGCCCGTCAGGCAGTTTGTGACTCGTGTGATGAAGTCCGCAAACTTGCCGCCAGCCAGGCCCTGAATCGCCACGACCAGTGCTATGGAGACCACGGCAATGATCAGCGCGTACTCGACGACCTGCGCACCTTCATCGTCCCTGAGCAGTTGCTGCAGACGCAGGCCCGATTGGGTGATGGAGTACATGGCGTTCTCCTGTAAAGGTGTATGTCCGGGACAGCCTTGAGCCGGCTCAAGAGCAGGTCGAGGTCGTCAGGCAGTTCGTGACGCGGGTGATGAAGGAGCTGAAGCCACCACCGGAGGAGGTGAGGGCCTTGAGCGCGACGACCAGTGCGATGGAGACCACGGCAATGATCAGTGCGTATTCGACGACCTGCGCACCTTCATCGTCACGAGCAAAAGACAGCAGGGAATGGCCAAATTGTTGAGCGATATGGGACATGATGAACCTCACAATGTTGATGGATTGAAGACAGTTTCGAAAGGTCGGCGGCTGTGCCGAGGGCTGGCGTGCAAGGCCGGTGTGCGATCGGTGCTCCTTTCGGAATCAATTGGTTGGATGGTGAAAAACCGTGGGCTGTTCAGGGCGTACCGCCGCTGCCGCCGGAGTTGTTGCTGGTCAGCGAGCCGCCGATGTTGATGACGTTGATGGCCTGAGGCGGGCTCTTGTAGCTTTGCTCGTACCGCTCCATGCTGTGGCGCGTGGCGCGACCGTCCATGCCGGTGGCGCCGTCCACGCCGACTCCGGCCGTCTTGCCCGCTTGCGGGTCTATGGTCATCTGCAGCCGGGCGCTGCGTACGGCTTCGCCAAAGCGGGCGTCGTAGTGCGGTGTTGCGCTGCTGCAGCCCGCCAGCAGGGCGGCGAGGGCCACGGGAAATAGGATGCTGCGTTCGGTCATGGCTTGCCTCCGGTTCAGGTGGGCGGATTCAGGGGAGCAGGGCGGTCGACCGAGGGCTCGGCCGGTGCCTGGGGTTGCAGCTCCTGGGGTGCTGCGACTGGTGCCGGCATCGGTGTCGCTGCGCCGGCAGGCATGGCAGGTGCGGGCGCCGTCTTCTCTGCGGGCGCGGGCTTGGAGCTCTCCAGTGCGCCGTTCAGATAGACCTCGGCGCGTGAGGGCACCACATGGTTGTCGGTGGGCACCCTGGGGGCTTCGGCCAGAGCCTGTACCAGGCGCGGCGTGATGACGAACATCAGCTCGGTCTGATCGGTCTGGAACTCGGTGCTGCGGGCCAGCGCGCCGAGAACCGGTATCTCTCCCAGCCCCGGAAAGCGCTTGATGGCCTCGGTGACGTTGTTCTTGATGAGGCCCGCAATGACCAGGCTTTGTCCGTCATTGAGCTGCACCGTGGTGTCCGCGCGCCTTACCGTGAGCGAGGGAATGACGGAGGTGACGCCGTTGATGGAGGTGAAGGGCGAGCCGGTCTGCGACAGATCAGAGACCTCGGACACCAGCTTGAGGTTGACGCGCGAGTTGCCGAGCACGGTGGGCGTGAACTTGACGCCGATACCGAACTCCTTTTCCTCCAGCGTCATGACCGGCACACCATTGGTATTGGTCTGGGCCACTGGAATGAAGATCTTGCCGCCCGAGAGAAAGCTCGCCTGCTGGCCGCTGATGGCCATGATGTTGGGCTCGGCCAGGATGCGCACCAGGCCGTCATCCTTCTGGCCATCGATGCTGATCGAGCCCCTGCCCAGGCGCATGGCGTTCAGCAGGCCGCCGCCGCCGCTCAGGAAGTTGGAGAGGACGGTGTAGCTGTTCTGGCCGTTGCTGGTGACGCGCTGGCCGCTGAGGCTGGAGCCCAGCTTGTCGAGCAAGGTCTTGCTGATTTCGGCAATCTTGACTTCCAGCATCACCTGGTGAGGCGAGGTGGTGCGCAGCAGGTTGACGATCTTCTTGCTGTCGCTGTAGGCGCCGGCCAGCGTCACCACATCGTCCAGGCGCAGCGGATTGCTGATCTCTCCGCTCAGGACCAGGGCATTGTCGGCACCCTGGACGCGGATGCTGCGTTCCTCCGGCATGAGCTCGCTGAGCTTGGCCTGCAGCGGTCCCGGGTCCATGGTGACGATCACATCCTTGATGAAGCAGGCACCCTGGGCGTTCTGCAGGATGACGTTCATGGAGCCGGACTTGCGGCCGCGAAAGAACAGATCCCTGGGGCTGAGCAACTGCACTTCGATATCGCCCATGCCGTTCTGTACCTGCATCTGCGGCTGTCCGGTGGCGGCTGCCTGGCCGGCTCCCGGCGTCTGGCCGCTGACCAGGATGCGCGCCATCGGCGAGTTCAGCGGAATGACCACCGATTTACCCAGCGTGACCGTGGTCGGGTCTTCTGTGTGAATGGCCGTGCAGTTCCTGGCGGGCAGGGTGGTGCGAGGAGCTGCGGGAGCGGGGGCGGCCGAAGCCGCAGCCGCAGTGCCGGGCTGGGCAGCTGTGCCCGCAGACTGGGCCAGCACAGGTGCTGAGCTGGCGAGCAGCATGCTAGCTGCTATATATAAGTGATGGTGTTGCACGGCCGGCCTCTCTGAGTGGTTGCGGGTGGAAGATCAGAAGCAGTTGAGAGTTCGAGCGCCGCCCTGGATCACTTCGACACAGGTGGCTGTCGAAGCCTGGGGTGCGGGCCTGGCTCGCTGCATCACGGGTTTGGCAGGTGCTGCGACCTTGACGGGGGCAGGTGCAGGCTCAGGTGTTCCAAACAGCTGGTGCTTGGTGATGCCGACGGTGCTGGTCGGGTCCTTGTCGATCTGGTTGCGCAGCACCAGTGACAGATTGCCCACGCTGCGTGCAAGATCGAGCTTCTCGGCATCTTCGGGGCTCAGCTCGAGAGTGACGGCGCTCACCACCTTGGGTTTGGTTTCGTCGCGGTCGGCTTCCTGGGCCACGGCCAGGACCAGCACGTTTTCAAGTACGGTCTTGCTGATCTGGCGCGAATCCTCCATCTTGCCGGCCTGCTCCTGCTGGGCATTGACCACCACATCCACGTAGTTGCCGGGCAGGGCGAATCCCGCCACACCGACCACATCGTTGACGCGCACCGTCATGGCCCGCTTGCCCGGAGCGATGACGGCTGCCAGTCCGCCCTTGGTGCCGACCGGGGCCAGCTTGCCTTCGAGCACGGCCTCGCCGCGCAGCACGCCGACCTTGACGACGCGGTCCTGCAGCTGCTGCATGTCATGGAAAGCGCCATCCGGTATGGAGCCCCGCGGCCAGTCCACAGTGTTCAGCATGTTCGGCAGGATCTTGCCGCCCAGTGGAATGTCGGTGGCAGCAACGACCACCTTGTCGGCGTCCAGGCTGCCGCGCTGGGCGACCCAGTTGGCGGCGTAGACCGCAGCCGCCAGGCTGGCCAGTACCGCGAGGACAAACAGACCCAAAGCTTTGAGGTTTTTCATGGGAGGCTCCCGCTATGCCGTGATGTAAGTGACTAGACCCAGGTGAACTGCCGAGCGACCAGGAACGCCAAGGTTCCCAGGGCGATGCTGACGCCGTAGGGCAGCTTGCCTACGGAATGCGCCGAACTGGAGCGGGCATCGGGAGCGATCCCTGCCGCGACATTGATGTAGAGCAGCTGGACCGCCTCGGCAGAGTTGCGCAGCAGCTTGCCGGCCATGCGGTGCCAGAGTGCGTAGCCGATGGCTGCCACACCGCCGGTGATGAAGACAAAGATCACGGCCTGCCAGGTGGCTTCGGGTCCGATGAAGCTGCCGACCATGGCCATCAGCTTGACGTCGCCGCCGCCCATGGCATGCAGCAGATACAGAGGCAGCATCATGGCCAGACCCAGCGCCATGCCGCCCAGTGCCCAGAAAAAGCCGCCGCCATGGGGGTGAGGTGCCAGCAAGCCATAGAGCAGGGCCAGGGCGATGCCGCCGAAAGTCAGGCGATTGGGGATGCGCCGTGTGCGCAGGTCGCTGATGCTGGCCGCCAGCAGAAGCAGCAGTAACACCAGCGAGCGCGGCTCTGTGAACAGGCCAGCCATCAGCTCGGATGCTGCGCTGAGTTCGGAAGATGTCATGGTCAATCTCCAGTTCTGTGTTCAGCGAATCCTGTCCAGACCTCAGATGCCACGCTGGCTGCTGCTGCTGCTGCTGCTGCTGCTGCGTTCAGGTCATCTGGCGGGTGCCGGCATGATTCGGGCGATCTGTGACTAAATACAATTTTTCTATCAACTTCATTCTTTTGTTTAATTTTGTGGAAATACTATTCCTATAGAAAACGCTTATCAATATCTTGGTTCGTAAGAATTTTCCTAATCATCATGAGATGCAAATGTGACGCTGTTGTAGGTTGCGTAAGCAGTGGTCTCAGCGCTTGCTGACGCAGTCCGGCCAATGGTCGGTGCCGGCTGCAGAGGGCGATCGCAGGCCTTGCCTGGAGCCCGCGTGCAGAGCGGCCCGGGAGGCGGCAGAGGCGTTGATGCGGTTTGAAGAGCGACCGGGCCCGGCGGTGCCTGGGGCCAGCCCGGCAGGCGCCGAAATGCGTTACGGGCGTTACCCATATTCCTGGACCTGAAGTGCCCGCTGCTGCATGGCGGGGCAGGCCCGGGGCGTCGGCATCACGGCCGGGGGCAGGGCCGCGGCGGACTGAGTAGCCGCTTTGAGGGATGAGGCCGGGATAATCCTCGGCAGGCCGCGCCCGGCAGGAGGCCGGCGTTTCCTGCTGGCGGCGTCCTGACTACAGTCTGCTGCGAGCGTTGACCCGGCCTTCAGGCAACACCCGCCAGACGCAGTCACAGGGAATGTGATGCTATATAAAATATAGCTTGTAGCGCTTTTGCTGAATAGATTTCAATGCCGAAATTGCTTGATTTCATTGTCAGCAATACGGTAGATGCTTCTATTTTTGATTGCCTTCTGAAGGCAAGAGAACATCGGCGCAGCTTCAGGCCTTTGCTCTGCGCTGGCTGTGCAGGCCGAGCAGCACCAGCACGACGGCCACCAGCGGCAGCATGCCGATATTGATGCCGTTCCAGCCGGCGCTATGCAGCAGTTGCCCCGATCCGAACGAGGCCATGGCCACCGTGCCGAAGACCAGGAAGTCGTTGAGTGCCTGCACCTTGGCGCGCTCCGAAGGGCGGTAGCACTCGGTCAGCAGTGCCGTGGCGCCGATGAAGCCGAAGTTCCAGCCCACGCCCAGCAATATCAGCGAACCCCAGAAATGGAAGATGTCCAGGCCCGTCAAGGCCAGCACGCCGGCCGCGCCTATCATCAGCAGGCCCAGAGCGGTCACGGGCCGCTTGCCATAACGCGCAATCAGCTTGCCGGTAAAGAAGCTGGGCACGAACATGGCCAGCACATGCCATTGGATGCCCATGGCGGCTTCGCCCACGCTGTGGCCGCAGCCCACCATGGCCATGGGCGCAGCGGTCATCAGGAACGCCATCAAGCCGTAGCTGACCACACCGGCCGCGCAGGCCACGACGAACTGGGGCGTGCGGGCAATTTCGCCCAGAGGCCTGGCGTCGCCGACCACGGCTTTCTTGCTCTGAGGCGGCGGCAGGCGCAGGCCCATGAGCAGAGGCAAGGCCAGCAGGGCCAGCGCTGCCTGACTGTAGAAGCTGCCGGCAAACGGGGTGGCAGGCAGGGCGTCGCGCGTCCAGATCACGACCTGCGGGCCGATGATGGCGGCAATCAGGCCGCCGATCATCACGCGCGAAATGGCCTTGGCCTGCTGCGCGGGCTCGCTCACCATATCGGTGGCGGCGAAGCGGTAGCTCTGCACGCAGGCCGCATAGAAGCCGGCCAGCGCCGTGCCGATGCAGAAGGTGACGAAGTCGCTGTGCGCAATGCCTTGTGCAGCGACCACGCCGGAGATCACGCCCAGAATGGCGCCCAGCACATAGGCCGCGCGGCGGCCCATGCGGTTCATGATCCAGGCCGCAGGCAGGGTGGATAGCGCCAGCCCGAGCTGATAGATGCTGACCGGCAGGGTGGACGCAGCGGGGTTGGACGACAGCTGCTGCCCGACCAGGCCGCCCAGTGAGATGATGATGGGCGGAGAGGCTCCCCCCAGGGATTGGGCTGCGACCAGCAGGCCCATGTTGCGGCTTTGTTGTGTGTTGTTGTCTGATTGCATAAATCGCTTTGGCTGCCCATGCTTGTGCGCAGATTTGTCACATCTTGCAGCATTCATATTGGCCGCACATTAAAGGGTTTGCTGCGGGCATGCATGCAGATGCAAGCCTGGTGATCGAAGTAAATGGAAGTGATATGACGCTGAAATCCCCAACCGGCTTTGCAGGCCTGAACATCGCTTTGGCGCTCATGAGCTGGGCGTCGACGGCGCATGCCGAGACGGCAGACACCTCGCACGAAGCGGTGGTCTGGTCGGCAAGCTATCGCGGCGAGATCGCCGGCAAGGCAGTCAAGCTGGAGCTGTGGCGGCTCGACGGTGCCGTTGGTGGCAGCTACTGCTACGAACCCTGCAATCGTCCCGGAGCCACGCTTGATCTGGAAGGCTCGGCAAGCGGACAGCTGACGGAAACGCCCATGACGGGGGCAAGCGACCCCAAGCCTTCGGGCCGCTGGTCGCTGGCGGCATTGCCGGGCATGGCGCCACCGCGTCTGCAGGGCCAGTGGCAGTCCATGGATGGCAAAAGACGCTGGCCGCTCAATCTGCTGCGCCAGCCCCCGGCCTTCTCCCATACGCTGCATTACGAGCTGCGCCTGCTGATGAATCAGAAGCTGCGATCCCTGGCCGACTGCGGCGAACATACGGACCTCCAGGTTTCCGCCATCCAGGTATACGAGCAGGGACGCCTGAAGCAAAGCCTGCCAACCGACGCCGTGGGCAGTTGCTGGCTGGTGCAGCCGCGCTGGGTGGATGCGAATTTTGACGGCTGGCCGGATCTGACCCAGGCGCTGGATCTGCCTGCGGGGCCGAATATTGCGCACCGCACATGGCTTTACGACCCGGGAACTCAGAAGCTGGTGCTGGGGCCGCAGTCCCTGCAGGACATCAGCTCGCCCGCCTTCGATGGCAAGGCCAAGCGCATCTACAGCGAATGGCGAGCCAGTTGCTGCAGCCATGGCGTGGATATCTATGCCTGGAAGCCCGCCGGGCCGGAGCTGGTCGAGCAGGCCGAAAGCCATATGCTGCCGGTGCGCAAGGGCGGTAAGCTCATGGCCTGCTATCAGATGCCGGCCTATGCACAAGGCCATGTGCGCTGGCCTAGCGGCCTGTACCAGCGCGGCGGCGACCTGAGTCTGGCGCAGGAGCCCGCCGCCGACTGGTGCGATGCCGACCCTGCCGCCACCATGGGCCAGAACCAGGTGCAGGTGCTGGCCGAGCCCAGAGCCGGACAGCCACCCCAGGTTCTCAAGACCTATGGCGCAAGCTACCGCAAGGTCGAGACGCCCCAAGGAGCCCGCTACTGCCCCGATATCGCAGTCTTCGATGCCGATGCCCGCAAGGTGGTGCGTGTGCTGATGAGCGAGAACGTCGAGCAGGACTGCGAGACGGAAAAGCCCGCCGGGACTCAGCCCTGAAAACGGTTTATGGCGTTGCATGGAAATCGCTTGCTGCTATCGTTTTTGGATGGTTTGCGTGTTATACAATTTAACCGAATTGAGATTCATTCTCAATAAACCTTAGCCACGCACTTCGTTCTAGCCATAGGAGATCAATCAAAAACGAGGTCTACATGGCAACCCCGGTTCGTGGCGGCGCAGGCAAGGTGCCGCCGGCATCCGCACAGTTCGCGCCATTCGCGTATTGGCTTTCTTCTGCGGCTTGCCGCAGCCCGCGCTCTGCCGTGGGTCTGGCGGTATTGCTGGCTCTGAGTGCCACATCCCACGCCCAGACGCTGCCGCAGACAGCGTCGTCGCCGGAAAAGCGCCTGAGCGAAGTCACGATTTCCGACAAGCAGGACGGCAGCGGTCTGCCCGCGCTTGCCCCTGGCGCCCAGGTTGCCAAAGGGGCGGCGCTGGGGATGCTGGGCAATGTGGATGTGATGGATGCTGCTTTCAACATCACCGCCTACTCCGAAGAGCTGATCCGCGACCAGAATGCAGCCACCGTGGCTGCCGTGCTGGAAAACGACTCTTCGGTGCGCTTCACCACCAATACCGGCCATGTCAACGAGAACTATGTGATCCGCGGCTTTGACGTCAACGCCAGCGAAGTGGCTTTCAACGGCCTGTACGGGCTGGCGCCCGACAGCCATGTGCCGACCGAGATGATCGAGCGCGTGGAACTGCTCAAGGGCCCGGGTGCGCTGCTCGGCGGCATGGCTCCCAACGGCGCGGTGGGCGGTGTGGTGAATGTGGTCAGCAAGAAGCCGCTGGCCGAGGATCTGACCCGGCTGACCACCACCTACACCTCGGGCTCGCAGCTGCAGGAGCATGTGGATGTATCGCGGCGCTTCGGCCCTGAGCGCCGCCTGGGCATACGTTTCAATGGTGCGCTGTCCAGCGGGGAAACCGAGGTCGACGACCAGAAGCGCCGCCGCCGCCTGGGTGCCATGGCGCTGGACTATCAGGGCGATCGCTTCACGCTGGGGCTGGATGCCTATCACTACAAGGTGAACCTGGACAACGGCAGTCCGGTGATGGTGAGCTTTGGCAAGATGAAGAATCTGATTGCGGCGCCGGATGCCAGCAACAATCTGTTCCGCGGCGTCAATACCGAAGTGGAGAACAAGTCGGTGGCGCTGCGCGGCAGCTTCGAGCTCAGCGACAGCTGGCAGCTCTACGGCAGCCTGGGCAAGGCCTGGCATGACTATGCAGGCCAGCCTACGGGCACGCGCGTGGTGCTCAATGCCGTGGGAGACGGCTCCGCCGTGGGCCAGACCTATAACCTGCAGGGCTATACCAACAGCACGGCGCTGGATGCGGGTTTGCGCGGGCGCTTCAAGACCGGCGATGTGGGCCATCAGCTGGTGTTCTCGTTCAACGAGCTGCAGCAGCAAAGCGGGCGCGCGCTGCCCATCGTGGTCAGCAGCAGCTACACCACCAATATCTACGACCCGGTGCTGCCGGTTCTGGCCGGGCCGCGCAATGCCGTGCGCCAGGAAAACGACAATGTGATCCGCAGTTTCGCCGTGGCCGATACCCTGAGCCTGCTGCAGGACAGGCTGCAGCTGACGCTGGGCGCACGCCACCAGCGCGTGAATCAGAAGATGAAGGGCTACGACGAGAGCGCCATCACTCCCATGCTGGGCCTGGTGGCCAAGCCCTGGGGCGAGGATCTGTCCTTCTACGCCAACTACATCGAAGGGCTGAGTCCGGGCCTCGAGGTCGGCTCCACCTACGCCAATGCCGGCGAGACATTCGCGCCCTACAAATCCAAACAGATGGAGGCGGGCGTGAAGTGGCGCCGCGCAGGCTGGACGAATACGCTGTCGCTGTTCCAGATCGAGAAGCCTTCGACCACCATCGATACGACGGCCAATACCCTCAAGCTCAATGGCGAGCAGCGCAATCGCGGCGTGGAGTGGAATACCTTTGGTGCCGTGAGCTCCCGCCTGCGCGTGCTGGGCGGCATCACCTACCTGCAGCCCAAGCTGACCAGCACACAGGGCGGCGCCAACGACGGCCATGACGCGTTCGGAGCAGCACGCTGGGCGGCCAATCTGGCGGCGGACTGGGATGTGCCGGGTGTGGCCGGTCTGGCGCTGAACGCACGCCTGGTGCACACGGGCAAGCAGTGGGTCAACTCGGCCAACACCTTGCGTGCCCCGAGCTGGACGCGTTTTGATGTCGGCGCGCGCTACACCACGCGCATTGCCGACAAGAAAGTGGTCTTGCGCGGCACGGTGGACAACGTCTTCGGCCGCAATTACTGGGCCGGCGCCTTTGCCGACAACTTCCTGACCGTGGGCGCGCCGCGCACCGTGCGCATCAGCGCGGCCGTGGACTTCTGAGGCGGAGTAGACATCAATGCATGAAGATCATCAAGGTTTGTCTTTGCCGGTGACGCGTCACCGGCCATCGGGCAGGAGACTGCGTTCCGTGCTTGTTCCTGGTTTGCTGGCTGTGGCTGGCGTCGGCGTCGCCAGCACGGCCGGTGCGGCCAGACCTTTGCCCGCCGACACCACTCAGAGCGCGGCCAAGGCGGTATCGTCGCTGGCGGTGCGCGAGCCGCTCTCAGGTCGGCTGTCACCGGGACAGGTGCTGAGCCTGCAACTGGAGGCACCGGCCGGTGCCGTGGTGCGCGGCAATCTGCAGGCGCTGGGCGTGGTGCTCGATGTGCAGACACCTGAGGGGCGCCATCTGCGGCGGCTGAGCCAGGGCGAAGGCGTCGATCACGCATTCACCTGGCTAAGCCGGGGCAAGGCGAAGGAGCGTCTGGTGCTGCGTGCAGAGAACGTCCCGCCTTATGCATCGACAGCAAACAGCATGTCGGTGGCGCAGGGCGGGCACGGCGATGCACCGACCCATGCCGCGCCCAGTCCTGGCGTCTACGAGCTGACGATCACCCAGGTGCTGGCGCCGTTGGCGGCTGGCCATGGGCCTGCGGCAGAGATCGAACCCGAGCCGCTGCGCAGCCCCAGGCTCAAGGCCTTGCAGGCAAGGCTCGCGCAGGGCGGCGACAGCCGCAGCTTCTGGCAGGAAATGGAACGCCAGGGAACGCCGCTGATCGAGCCCTGGGATGCCGAGCATCAGCTGGTGAGCTTTGTCTGGCGTGGCGCTGGGCAGTCCGTGCGGCTGTTCGGCAGTCCCTCGGGCAATCATGAGCCGCTGCAGCGCCTCGGAAGCAGCGATGTCTGGTGGGCCAGTTTCGTCATGCCCAGGGATGCGCGCCTCAGCTATGGCTTTGCGCCCGATGTGCCAGCGGTCTCGACCGATGCCATGATTCAGCGCCGTGCCATTCTGTCCACCTTGCAGCGCGATCCGCTCAATCGCCAGAGCTGGGGGCGGTCTGCGGATCTGCCGGCGGTGCAGGATCGCTTCGACGGTCGCTCCGTGCTGACACTGGCCAAAGCGCCGCCCCAGCCCTGGAGCCAACCCCGTGCCGGCGTGGCTGCCGGCCAGCTGCAGCGTCACTGGCTGGACAGCCAGGCGCTGGGCAACGGGCGCGATATCTGGATCTACAAGCCGCAGGGCTGGCAGCAGTCGGATGCGGCTCAGCGTTCCCTGCTGGTGCTGTTCGACGCACAGGCCTATCTGCGCCAGGTTCCCACGCCCGCCATCATCGACAACCTGATGGCAGACGGCCTTGTGCCTGCAACGGCCGTCGTGCTGGTGGCCAATGGCGCAGGCGACGCGCGCAGCCGCGAGCTGCCACCCAATCCGGTGTTTGCTGACTTCATGGGCAGGCAGCTCATGCCCTGGCTCAAGGCACAGGGCATTTCGGCAGCTGCCGAGCGCACGGTGATTGCCGGATCGAGTTATGGCGGCCTGGCCTCAAGCTATGTGGCGCTGCGCCATCCGCAGTGGTTTGGCAATGTGCTCAGTCTTTCGGGCTCCTACTGGTGGGCTCCCAAGGGCGAGTCGCCCAACTGGCTGGCGCGTCAGTATCAGCAATCGCCGCAGCTGCCGATACGCTTTTATCTGGATGCCGGGATCTACGAGGGGGCGCGTGGCGGGCAGGCAGGCATACGCGAGACCAGCCAGGAGCTGGGCGATGTATTGCGTGCCAAGGGCAATAGCGTGGTGCAGCGCGTGCACAGCACCGGCCACGACTATGTGCACTGGCAGGGCTCGCTGGCCTGCGGGCTGCTGGCGCTGACGGGGCGCGAGCCATCGACCGAGAGGCTCAAGGAGCAGGTCGCACAGTCCTGCGGGCTCTGAGTCCGGGAGCTACGAAAAAAAAGGGGCCTGAGGCCCCTTTTTATTGGCCCGCAGCACTTGCTTGTGAAGCGTTGCGGGTTTTCATGCAAGCTGCTACTTGAGCTTGTTGCCGCATTCGCCGCAGAACAGGTCATTGGCTGCCACGGGGGCGCTGCAGGCGGGACAGCTCGGCGCCGCCTGTGTCTGGCGGGCTTTTTCAGCGGCTTGTGCTTCGGCACGGACCCGGGCCGCTTCACGCTCGGCTGCCTGCTGCTCGGCCTGTGCCTTTAGACGCTGGGCCTCGGCCTGCTGACGTGCTTCTTCGGCAGCCTGGGCTGCGGCGCGTTCCTCTGCGGCCTGGGCTTCGGCACGCTGGCGTGCGGCCAGTTCCTGGGCTTCGGCAGCAGCACGTTCGCGTACCGCACGCTCTCGGGCCGCTTGCTCTCGGGTCGCCTGCTCGGCGGCCTCGGCTTCGGCCTTCAGACGGGCTGCCTCGGCCTCGGCGCGCAGGCGTGCCGCTTCGGCTTCGCTGCGCTGGCGGGCGGCAGCTTCTTCAGCGTCTTGACGTACCTTGTCTGCAGCGTCGGCGGCAGCGCGCTCACGTGCCTGCTGTTCGGCAAAGGCCTGCTCGGTCGATGCGGCTGCGGCGGCAGTCAGGCCTGCTGCTGCTGCTGCGGTGGCATTGCCGTCGGTGCTGGGCGGGATGTCGGTGGCGGCGGGCTTGGCTGTGGCTTCCTGCAGGCGCTCGCTGGCAGCCTGCTTGGCACGCTCGGCGGCGGCCATGGTGCGTTCTGCGGCAGCCATGGTCTGGGCCTTGGCCTCTTCGGCCTTTTTGCGCACATCGCCAATCAGGCTGTCCAGTGCACCCTCGGCTTCGGCAGGGTCCACGCTTTCACGGGCCTGCAGATAGATCAGGTTCATGCCCATGATGGCCACCTGGGCCAGCAGGGCGCCCACCACGCAATAGAGAACGCCCAGGCCGGCGATGAGGCCGGTGCTGCCGCCACCCATCATGCCCATGGGATTGAAGCCACCGCCGTAACCACGGCCGTAGCCGCCGCCCATGAACATGCCGGCCATGGAGCCGGCATCTCCGGTAATGCTCATGGCCATCCCGGTCAGGGAGACGGTAGCGGGAACCAGTCCGGCAAACAGCATGAAGCAGACCAGGCCCAGAATGACGTAGAGCACCACTTCCATCAGCACCACTTCGACCAGGCGCTTGCGTGCAATGCTCAGCACATTGGCCAGCGCAGCCTTGACGGACAGGCCGCTCCAAAGCGCTGGGCCCATCAAGGGGCCGACGACCCAGATCATGGCGATCAGCAAAGCTGCGGCGACCAGCACCAGAATCGGGTGGGCCACAAAGGCCAGAATGCTGCCGAGCACGGGAATCTTACAGATGAAGTAGATGACGGCAGCCAGCAGGTAGTAGGCCAGCGTGGCAAGCAATACCGCCAGACCGATCAGCAGGAACTTGGGCAGGCACAGCAGGCCGGCCGACGCTGCCGCCGAGAAGGAGCGCACGGGCTCGTTCCTGGCCTTGTCCATGAGCATGATGCCGACGCCCGAAGAGCCGGCCAGCAGCGCGATGACGGACGCCAGCATGAAGATCAGGTACATGAAGAAGCCGGCCTTGACCAGCATCCAGGCCGCGCCTGCGATCAGTGCGCCGGTGACCAGCAGCGTCAGAAAGCTCAGCAGCAGCGGTCGCCACTGAGTTAGCCCTTCGGCGGCTCGGGCAAGGGTGGCAAAACGTATTTCTCCCAGGGGTTGCTCTCTCATTTTTCGTCCTGTCTTGTGGTTGAGGCTGGCTGGTCTGGCACGGTGAGCCGCTGGCTGGCCGGGTGTCAAAGCTTGCCGCGGATCTCGCCGGCTTCTATGGTGTAGCGCTCAATGCCGGCGGGCAGACCAGTGTCGATCTTCTTGATGACAGTGACGGGTTTGCCGCCCGTGGACTGGGTGGTGCCTGTGGCGGTATTCACACGTCCGGCCTTGACATCCTCGTCCGACTGATCGACCACGATGCTGGAGGAACCGCGGTTGTCGGCCAGTTCATTGGCCAGCTCCTTGAGCACGTTCATGGCCTGGCTGTATTCCTTGCGACCCTTGGCGGCCAGCGGCATCTCCACGGTCAGGGCGGAGAAGCTGCGCATCTGGTGCGCCTGTCCCGATTGCCCGTCGGCGATGCTGACGGTCCTGGTCTGCACCGGACCGGCCACGGCGCGTTGCTTGGGCGGCAGCTTCTGCATGGCCTGCACGGCCTGGGCCTGCATGCTCTGTGCCTGCTGGGTTTCCTGATCCAGAGCGGCTTGCAGACGCGCAAAGCGCTCGCTCTGTCCGCCCGAAACAGCGGGCGCGCTGCCGCCAGGGCCGCAGCTGGGGTCTGCGGAATTGGTGACGCGCGAGAGCATGCAGCTCAGCGATGTGGAGGCATCTTGCAAGGTGGCGCAGCCGCCGAGCAGGGTGGCGGCGCAGGCGAGCACAGTGAGTTTGAGTTTTTTCATGGCTTTCAATCCAGCAGGTCATCCAGCGATGGCGCGGTGCTCTTCTTGACTGGAGGTGTTCTTGCAGGGGCCGGCACGGGCGGTTTGCCGGATGCCGGGGCTGCGGGCAGCTGCGGGCTGGCCGCTTGTGCGGGCGCCGCGCTGACGGTGTCTGGGCTCACCACCACGGGGGCGACTGCGGTGGAGGGCACAGTGTCGACGCTGCCGGCATTCGGGGCGCTGATAGTGGCACTTTCGGCAGGCGTTGCCTGCGCGGCCGTATTGCCGCCCAGCGGGCCGACCAGGGCATCGGCCTTGGCCTTGTCCTCGGCCGAAATCGCATCCTTGCCGGCCTGGGTCGCACCCGATGCGCTATTGGCGCTACTGCCCGTGCCGGTCAGGCCCTTCATATTGCTGGCCATCATCACACCGCCCGCAATGGCGGCGATCAGCAGTGCCAGCACTGCCCATTTGATCCAGGCATTGCTGCCGCGCACCGGCTCCTGAGGAAAGGCCGGCGGAAGGTGGTTGCGCGGCGCAGGGTTGGCTGCAGGCTCGGGCAACGGCGGCCTTGGCGCGGGCTGGTCCATGGGCTCGATCAGGGGGGGAGCCAGACCGGCTTCGTCGATGGCCTGCGCAGCGCCCGAAGGCATCTGAGGCGCGGCCGCCAGCACAGCGGCGTCGGCGCGGCTCTCGAAAACCATGCCGCAGCGCGTGCAGAAACGGGCGTCGGGCTTGCAGACAGCCTGGCATTGGCTGCAGATTTTTTCAACAGCAGTGATGGCCGCTTCCGGAGCTTGTCTGGTGCCGCAGTTCTTGCAGAACTTGGCATTCGGAGAGAGCGGATTGCCGCATTGGGAACAATTCATGGTCTGCAATCGAGAAAAGAGTCCGCGGGCGATAGCCGCTGCGCGGCTTTGCTGCCTTGGCAAGGTCCGGAATATGGCCTGTTTCAGGGCAATGGCCTGAACCGGTACGGACTGTGAAAAATGATTTGTATCTTAGCGGCGCATTGGCCGCAGCCTGTTGGATCGCTTTATGCGAAGGTGGACACGCGCAGTTGTGACAGCTTTTTGTCAGGCATGGCTGTCAATGAACGGGGTTGCAGTTAATCGGGCCGGGCGCGGAGTTTCGGGAGTTTTCTTGCCTAAGTGACTGATTTGAAAAGAAGGCTGTAAAACAGCTGCTTTATGGCGACCGGAATTGCCGGGAAAAGCCCGGGCTTTGAAATCTGTTTGATTTTTGCAAATGCTTCAAATGGTTGAGATTGTTTTGCGCTGTAAGAATTTCAAGGAAATACAGGCCCTGCCGAACTGCGGGAGTTCGCAAGGCCGGTAATCACTGCTGTGCAACCAGCGTCAGCAACTCGATTCGCGGCGCCACGCCAAGGCGTACGGCAAAACCAGCCCACAGGCCTGCGCCGCTGCTGACCAGCAGCTTCATATTGCCGACGTCATATTCGCCGCGCACAAAACCGTTGTTGACGGGGGCCACCAGCCAGCGGTCCATGCCCAGGATCAGCCCGCCATGGGTATGGCCCGAGATCTGCAGATTCACGCCCTTGTCCGCGTTGTCGCGCGCGAACTTGGGCTGATGCGCCAGCAGGATATGAAACGCTGCCCCGGCCTTGCGGGCCTGGGCGGCAACCGCATCCACGTCGGGGGGGATGCCTTCGGCCTCCTCGGGATTGGCATTGTTGGGCGAGGTGCGGCCGAACACCGGGTCGCCGATGCCGGACAGCGCCAGCTTGCTGCCCTTGATGCTCAGCAGCTGCGTGCGGTTTTCCAGCAGATTCAGGCCCAGGCGGCGGAACTCGGCCATCCAGGCGTTGTAGCCGCTGTAGTACTCGTGGTTGCCCGGTGCCGCCCAGACGCCGTAGCGTGCGCTCAAACCGGCCAGTGGCGCCACATGGGGACGGCTGGTGGCGACATCGCCGTCCACCATGTCGCCGGGCAGCACGATCAGGTCGGGCGTGGTGGCCAGGGTGCGCTGCACGATGGTCTGCACATAGCTTGCATCGTTGACCGGGCTGGCGTGGATATCGGCCAGCACGGCAATGCGCAGACCCTGCAGTGCGGCGGGCAGGTTTCTGACCGCGATCTGCTGCTCATGCACCCGGGGTGGCTGCAGGGCGTTGAAGACGCCGATGGCGCTCAGGCAGCCGGTTGCGATCACGGCGGCCATGGTGAGAGCGGGAAGGTGCAGCAGCTGCGCCAAGCCGGTGCGTCCCATGAGCCGGGCGATGAGCCACAGCAGATCGCGCAGCAGCACGAACAGCGCCAGCATCAGCAGCATGGCCAGAATCCAGCCGCCCGGAACCTGCAGGCGTGCCACCAAGGCGTAGGGCAGGGCGTTGGTCTGTACGGCCTTGAGTAGCAAGGCCGGGGCGACGCCCAGCAGGCTTGTGATCAGAACCGCCAGCAGGCGGGCCAGACGGGACGTACCGTTGAGGCTGGAGACAGGCCACCAGAGCCAGAGAGCCAGAAGAGGGATGACGAGAGCAGCAGTCGAAACCATGGGTAGCAGAGAAATCAAAACACGACTTGCGCAAAACGGGCTCGGGCCGGGCGACGGCCCCAGAAGGCAGGCCGTTGTCGCATTCCTGTTTGCGTAAGTCCTTCATAAATTGCCGCGAGCATAGCAAGCGTTGCTGTCCCTGCGATGAATGCTGCTGCAGCCGTTGTCACCGGCGCAACGCAGTGCGTTGAAAATGGCGCGGCACGGCTGCTTTTGCCATTGCTGCGCAAGACTGGTCAAGGACGGGGATAATCCCAGCCCTTATGTCTTTGAAGATCAACTTCCCCGAGTCGCTCCCCGTATCCAGCCGTCGCCAGGAAATCATGGAGGCCATGGATCGCCATCAGGTCATCATCGTCTGTGGCGAGACCGGCTCGGGCAAGACCACGCAGCTGCCCAAGATCGCACTGGCGCTGGGCCGGGGCAGGCTCAATGCCGCCCCCGATGCCAACGGCCAGGTGCGCGGCCATCTGATCGGCCACACCCAGCCGCGCCGCATTGCCGCCAGCTCGGTGGCCAAGCGCATTGCCGAGGAGCTGAACACTCCGCTGGGCGAAGTAGTGGGCTACAAGGTGCGCTTTCAGGACACGCTGCAGAAGAACGCCTCTGTCAAGCTGATGACCGACGGCATCTTGCTGGCCGAGACCCAGACCGATCCGCTGCTCAAGGCCTACGACACGCTGATCATCGACGAGGCGCATGAGCGTAGCCTGAACATCGACTTTCTGCTCGGCTATCTCAAGCAGATCCTGCCCAAGCGCCCCGATCTGAAGGTGGTGGTCACGTCAGCCACCATCGATGCCGACCGCTTTGCCAAGCACTTCGAATCGAAGAACGGTCCTGCGCCCGTGATCATGGTCTCGGGTCGTACCTATCCGGTGGAGATGCGCTATCGCCCGTTCGAGGGCGAAAAGGACAAGGATCTGAACGACGCCATTGCCGATGGCGTGGACGAACTCTGGGCCGGCGGTAAGGGCGGCGATATCCTGATCTTCCTGCCTGGCGAGCGTGAGATTCGCGAAGCCGCCGACCATCTGCGCAAGCATTTGCAGCACTCGCCCACGCTGCGCAGCGCCGAGGTGCTGCCGCTGTTCTCGCGCCTGTCGCAGGCCGAGCAGGACCGTATCTTTGACGGCCATACCGGCCGGCGCATCGTGCTGGCCACCAATGTGGCCGAAACATCGCTCACGGTTCCGGGCATTCGCTATGTGATCGACGCCGGTACGGCGCGTGTGAAGCGCTACTCCTTCCGCAGCAAGGTGGAGCAGCTGCTGGTCGAGCCGATCTCGCAGGCCGCGGCCAACCAGCGCGCGGGCCGTTGCGGCCGTGTGGCCAACGGCATCTGCATTCGCCTGTATGACGAAGAGAGCTTTGTCAGCCGCGACCGCTTCACCGACCCCGAAATCCTGCGCTCCTCGCTGGCCGGCGTGATCCTGCGCATGAAGTCGCTGGGTCTGGGCGATGTGGTGCATTTCCCCTTCCTCGAAGCCCCCTCGGGCCGCGCCATTGCCGACGGCTATCAGCTGTTGGCCGAGCTGGGCGCGGTGGACGATCACGGCCATCTGCTGCCCATGGGCAAGGAGCTGTCGCGCCTGCCGCTGGACCCGCGCGTGGGCCGCATGATTCTGGAAGCGCGCGAGCGCCGCGCCTTGGCCGAGGTGCTGATCATCGCCTCGGCCCTTAGCGTGCAGGATGTGCGCGACCGCCCCATGGAAGCGCAGCAGCAGGCCGACCAGGCCCATGCCAAGTTCGACGACGAAAAAAGCGAATTCAGCGGCTATCTGCGTTTGTGGAAGTGGCTGTCGGATGCGCGCGGCGGCAAGGTCGTTGCCAAGAGCCGCAAGGAGATGGCGGCCCAGCACGCGCCTGCGGCCAAGCCCAATGCGCGCAACCAGGCCTTCCTGCCCGTCAGCCAGCGTGCCAGCGGCGCGCAGGTCGAAGGCACGGTGGAAGAGCGGCTGGCGCTGTTCAACCCCGCCGAGCAGGCCCAACATGCCGACGAGGCCACGCACAAGATCAGCAACCGCCAGTGGGAGCAGTTGCTGCGCCAGAACTTCATCAATATCCGCCGTGTGCGTGAGTGGCGAGACATCCACTCTCAGCTGCTGACCGTGGTCAAGGAGCAGAAATGGCTGCTCAACAACGAGGCGGCTGGCTATGAGGCCGTGCATCTGTCCATGCTGTCGGGCCTGCTCGGCAATATTGGCTACAAGGCCGAGGAAAGCGAGAGCTATCTGGGCGCGCACGGCATCAAGTTCCACCCGCACCCCGGCGCTCACCTGAGCAAGAAGCCCGGTCGCTGGATCGTGGCGGCCGAGCAGGTCGAGACCTCGCGCCTTTATGGCCGCGGCATTGCGGCCATAGAGCCGCAGTGGCTGGAGGAGGTGGGCGGCCATCTGCTCAAGAAGCAGCTGCTGGACCCGCACTGGAGCAAGAAGCAGGCCGATGTGGTGGCGCTGGAGCGCGCCACGCTCTATGGCCTGGTGGTCTACAACGGCCGCCGCATCAGCTATGGCCGCGTCGATCCGTACGAGGCGCGCAATCTCTTCATCCGCCAGGCGCTGGTGGAGGGTGAGTGGGAAACCAAGTGGCATTTCCTGCTCGCCAACCTCAAGCTCATGCGCAAGGTCGAGGAGCTGGAACACAAGAGCCGCCGCCAGGACGTGCTGGTCGACGACGAGCTGATCTTTGCCTTCTACGACCAGCATCTGCCCAGGGATGTATACAGCGGCGCGACCTTCGACCAGTGGTTCCGTGCCGAGAGCAGGAACCAGCCCGAGCTGCTGCGCCTGTCCAGGGACGAGCTGATGCGCCACGAGGCTGCCGGCATCACCACGGACAAATTCCCCAAGACCGTGAAGCTGGGCGGTGCCGATTGCACGGCCAGCTATCTGCACAGCCCTGGCGACGCGCGCGACGGCATCACGGTCACCGTGCCGCTGTTCGTGCTCAACCAGGTGTCGGAGGAGCGTGCCGAGTGGCTGGTGCCGGGCATGCTCAAGGACAAGATCCAGGCGCTGCTCAAGAGCCTGCCCCAGCGCCCGCGCAGCCGTTTCGTGCCGCTGCCCGAGAGCGCGGCGCGGCTGGCAGAGCTGTTCACACAGAGCGAGCGCTGGGCCCAGGGGGGACTCATCGATGCCTTGCTCAAGCAGGTGCGCGACGAGACTTCGCTGGATGTGAAGCGCGCCGACTTCAAGCTGGACATGCTGAGCCCGCATCTGTTCATGAACTTCCGCATCACGGACGAGCATGGTCGCCAGCTAGGCCAGGGCCGCAATCTGGGGGCGCTCAAGGCCGAGTGGGGCGCCAAGGCACGCGGCGCTTTTCAGGCGCTTGCTTCATTAAAGGTAGCTGCTAGCGCAAGTGATACAGGCATTTCAGAGTCAAAAGTATCTGAAAATGAGAAGGATAAGGCGCAAGCAGCTCCTAAAAATGATAAGGCTGCGGCGGGCAAGCCGGCCCAGTCGCATGATGCGCGCTACAAGGACTGGAGCTTTGGCGAGCTGCCCGAGCTCATGGAAATCAAGAAGGGCGGCACCACGCTGATCGGCTTTCCGGCCCTGATCGACCATGGCGACGCCGTCGGCATCGAAGTCTTTGACGAACCAGAGGCCGCCGCCGCAAAGCACCGTGTGGGTTTGCGCCGCCTGTTCGCGCTGCAGATTCGCGATGCGCTCAAGTATCTGGAGAAGAACATTCCCGACCTGCAGAAGATGGCCGTGGCCTATATGCCGCTGGGCACGCAGGAAGAGTTGCGCGGACAGATCATAGACGTGGCCATAGACCGTGCCTTCCTGCAGGAGCCGTTGCCGAGCAACGAGGCCGACTTCAGGCAGCGCGTTCAGGACGGCCGTGGCCGATTGACGCTGATTGCCAACGAGGTGGCACGCATGTCGGCCACCATCCTTGCCGAGTATGCGGCCGCCGCGCGCAAGATCAAGGACACCAAGAACGCGCCCGAGGCCACCAAGGACGCGAGCGAGCAGCTGCAAAAGCTCATGCCCAAGAACTTCATCGCCGTGGCCCCCTGGGCGCAGCTCGGTCATTACGCGCGCTACCTCAAGGCCATTACCTCGCGCCTGGACAAGTACCGGGCCGATCCGGCGCGCGATGCGGCCAAGCTCAAGGAGCTGCTGCCGCTGGAGCAGCGCTACTGGCGGCTGGTGGCCGAGCGCAAGGGCCAGATCGATGCCCGCATGCAGGAGTACCGCTGGATGCTGGAGGAGCTGCGCGTGAGCTTTTTTGCCCAGGAGCTGCGCACGCCGTATCCGGTCAGCGCCAAGCGGCTGGACAAGGTCTGGGCGCAGCTGCAGCAGTGATGACGGCCTGACGCGCGCGGCCCTGCCTGTCTAGGCGGGCCGGCTTTCGCCCTGCAGCAGCGGGTTGCGCGAAAACAGCTCCACCACCCAGTCCACAAAGGCGCGCACCTTGGCGCTGAGGTGGGAGTTGGGCGGATAGACCACGTAGATCGGCAGCAGAGGGTGCTTCCAGTCCTCCAGCACCCGTTGCAGCTGGCCGTTTTCCAGGTACTTGTGAATCTGGAAGCGGCTGAGCTGCCCTATGCCCTGGCCCGCAAGGATGGCGCTGATATAGGCATTGCCTTCGTTGATGCCCAGGTGGGCGGGACTGGCGATCTCTATCACTTCGCCGCCCTTGTGGAACTCCAGCGGATAGCGCCGCGCCGAGACCGGGGAGAAGTAGATCACGTTGCGATGGCCGGACTCCAGGTCGCGCGGATGCCGGGGCACGCCGTGGCGCTGCAGATATTCGGGTGCGGCAACCGTGATGAATTCCAGATTGCCGATGCGGCGCGCCACCAGGGACTGGTCGGAGAGCTCGCCGCCGCGGATCACGCAGTCCACGTTGTCGCTGATCAGATCCACGGTGCGGTCGCTCACGCCCAGATCGATCTGTATCTCGGGGTAGCGTGACTGGAATTCGCTCAGATGGGGAATGATGAGCAGACGCGCCACCGTCGTTCCCACATCCACGCGCAGGCGCCCGCGCGGCGTGGTGCGGGCCTGGCTGACGCTGGCCTCGAGATCGTCGAAGTCGGCGAGCAGGCGCACGGCACGGTCGTAGTAGGCCGCACCATCGGCGGTCACGGTGACGCGACGCGTGGTACGGTTGAGCAGCTTCACGCGCAGGCGCTCTTCCAGCGCCTGAACGTTCTTGGTCACACTGGCTTTTGGCATTTGCAGCGAATCGGCTGCACGCGTGAAAGTGCCGGCTTCCACGACCCGCGCGAAAATACGCATGGCCTGTATCTGATCCATGGGATCTCCTTGTCCTCGCGAAAACCCGGACTCGCCGAGGATGCGGGATTCTCACACACAGCTCACCCCATCATTGTTCGAGAATTGGAAACAGTGTGGCCGCGTTTGCGGGGTTTATGCCGTGAATCACTGTTGCTACATTTCTGTTCCATCACCCGGTCCTGTCCGGAAAATCCATGTCAAACACCAAAGCCACCGCATTGCAGCCGATTCCTCATACCGACACCACGATTTCCGTGGCCGATGGTGTGCAGGCCCATGTGCGCCTGTATGGCGGCAAGCGACGCGGCGAAGTGGTCCCACTGGTGCTGCATTTCCATGGCGGCGCCTTTGTGGCCGGGGATCTGGACAACGGTTGCACCGTCGGCAGCTCGCTGGCGGCGGCCGGGGCCTGTGTGGTGTCGCTGGCTTATCCGCTGGCACCCGAGCATCCGTTTCCGCGTCCGCTGGAGCTGGGCTACGAGGTGCTGCTGTGGGCCTACAAGCAACGCACCAAGCTGGCCGGAAAGGGCGCTCCGCTCTATCTGGCCGGTGAAGAGGCCGGCGCCAATCTGGCGGCCGGCGTCTGCATGATGGCGCGCGATCAGCAGCAGCCGCCGCTGGCCGGGCAGATTCTGATCTCTCCCATGCTGGACCCGTGCTCGGCCACGCCTTCGCAGCGTGCCGCCCAGGGCGAGTCCGTCGAATGCAAATGGGCTTCGGGCTGGTGCCAGTACCTGGGCGAGCCGCATGATGCGGAGCACCCCTATGCGGTGCCGGCGAGGGCCCGCCGCCTCGCGGGACTGCCGCCGACGCTGATTCTGGTCGGCGAGGCCGACCCCATGCGGGATGAGGCACTGAACTATGGCGCGCGGCTGGAAGCTGCCGGCCTGAGCGTGTTTCGCCATGTGTTTGCAGAAGCGGGGGAATGGCCGCAGGCACTGCTGGAGCAGCCGCCCGAGTCCTGCCCTTGCGCCGCGCAGTTGCAGGAGCAGTTGCGCCAGTTTTTCGAAACCACCCGATGTCGGCTCTGAGCTGATCTTTCCCTGCTGATACCGCTGACCTGATCCGGCCTGCTCGGCCGGACGCAGCACGGCTGCGCCTTTTTCTTCTCTTTCTCATTCGATTCCTGGCCTGAGCGCTGGAAGGGATGAGTCTTGCCTGCCGCCGAAAGAGCCGCTACCGCTTTCAACCCTTGAACCAAAGACATTGCCATGAACGAGCACTCCAAACTCTCCAATCGCCGCCGGTGGGCCGCAGCCGGCGTCGCCGCTGCCGTGATCGCCACGACCGCCGCCATGCTGGGCCTGCAGGCATCGCACGCGGAAGCACCGGCTGCGCAAGCCGCAGCGCCGGCCGTGCCGGTCTCGGCAGCCCAGGTCCTGCTGCAGGACGTGACGCTGTGGAATGAATTCTCCGGCCGCCTTGAAGCCGTGCAGCGCGTGGATGTGCAGCCGCGCGTCTCGGGTGCGGTGCAGGCCGTGCATTTCAAGGAAGGCGCGCTGGTCAAGGCCGGTGATCTGCTGTTCACCGTGGACCCGGCTCCCTATGTGGCAGAAGTCGATCGCGCCGAAGCCCAGGTGGTTGCCGCCAAGGCACGCATGGCCTATACCCAGAGCGAGTCCGAGCGCGCCACGCGTCTGTGGGACGAGCGGGCGATCGCGCAAAAGGAATACGACGAACGGGTGAATGCCCGGCGCGAGGCCGATGCGAATCTGCGCGCCGCCCAGGCGGCGCTGCAGACCGCAAAGCTGAATCTGGGCTACACCCAGGTCAAGGCGCCGGTGAACGGGCGCGTGGGCCGTATCGAGGTCACGGTGGGCAATCTCGTGAGCTCGGGGGCCGGAGCGCCGGTGCTGACCACCCTGGTGTCGGTGGACCCGATGTATGCCAGTTTCGACGCCGACGAGCAGATTGTGGCCCAGGCGCTGCAGGGCCTGCAGAGCGCAAGCCAGGGACGCAGCACGCGTGCGCTGATTGAAACCATTCCCGTGCAGATGGGTGTGGGCACCAGTGGCGGCACGCCCTATGCCGGTCATCTGCAGCTCATAGACAACCAGGTCGATGCCAAGAGCGGCACGGTGCGTGTGCGCGCCGTGTTCGGCAATGTGGACGGCACGCTCATGGCAGGTCAGTTCGCGCGCATCCGCATGGGGCAGCCCCAGACCACCCAGGCAGTGCTCATCAACGAGCGCGCCGTGGGCACGGACCAGAGCAAGAAATTCGTGCTGGTGGTGGGCGAGGGCAACAAGGCCGAGTACCGTGAGGTGCAACTGGGCGCACCGGTGAACGGCCTGCGCGTGGTCACTTCGGGCCTCAAGGCCGGCGAGCGCATCGTCGTCAACGGACTGCAGCGTGTGCGCCCCGGCGTGGTGGTCGCGCCTCAGGACGTGCCCATGGACGCCAAGGCCGAGCTGGCCGATGGCCGCGGCGCCGCCAAGCAACCCACGGTCTGAGAACCCTTAATCCTCCGACACCATGAACCTTTCCCGATTTTTCATCGACCGCCCGATCTTTGCGGGTGTGCTGTCGGTGCTCATCTTTCTCGCTGGCCTGATCGCCATGCGGACGCTGCCGATCTCGGAATACCCCGAGGTCGCCCCCCCTTCGGTGGTCGTGCGCGCCCAGTACCCGGGCGCCAATCCCAAGGTGATTGCCGAAACCGTGGCCACGCCGCTGGAGGAATCCATCAACGGCGTGGAAGGCATGCTCTACATGGGCAGCCAGGCCACGACCGACGGCGTGATGACGCTGACCGTGACCTTCGCGCTGGGCACCGATCCCGACAAGGCGCAGCAGCTGGTGCAGAACCGCGTCTCCCAGGCCGAGCCGCGCCTGCCCGAGGAAGTGCGCCGCCTGGGCATCACCACGGTCAAGAGTGCGCCCGACCTGACCATGGTTGTGCACATGGTCTCGCCCAACGGCCGCTATGACATCGACTATCTGCGCAACTATGCCGTGCTCAATGTGAAGGACCGCCTGGCGCGCATCCAGGGTGTGGGCCAGGTGCAGATCTTCGGCGGCGGCGACTATTCCATGCGCGCCTGGCTCGATCCGCAGAAGGTGGCGCAGCGCGGTCTCTCGGCCGCCGACGTGGTGGCCGCCATCCGCGGCCAGAACGTGCAGGCTGCAGCCGGCGTGGTCGGCGCTTCGCCCGGTCTGCCCGGGGTGGACATGCAACTGTCCATCAATGCGCAAGGCCGCTTGCAGACCGAGGAAGAGTTCGGCGACATCATCGTCAAGACGGGCTCCGACGGCGCCGTGACGCGTTTGCGTGACGTGGCCAGGCTGGAGCTGGGCGCCGCCGATTATTCGCTGCGCTCCCTGCTCAACAACGACCCGGCCGTGGGCATGGGCGTGTTCCAGGCTCCGGGCTCGAATGCCCTGGAGATCTCGGCCAATGTGCGCTCCACCATGGCCGAGCTGCAAAAGCACATGCCTGAAGGCGTGGAGTTCCGCATCGCCTACGACCCCACGCAATTCGTGCGGGCTTCGATCAAGTCCGTGATCCAGACCCTGCTGGAAGCCGTGGCCCTGGTCGTGGTGGTGGTGATCCTGTTCCTGCAGACCTGGCGCGCTTCCATCATTCCGCTGCTGGCCGTGCCGGTGTCGGTGGTGGGTACCTTCGCCGTGCTGCACCTGCTGGGCTTTTCCATCAATGCGCTGAGCCTGTTCGGCCTGGTGCTGGCCATCGGCATCGTGGTGGACGACGCCATCGTGGTGGTGGAGAACGTGGAGCGCAACATCGAGGCCGGTCTGTCGCCACGCCAGGCTACCTACCGTGCCATGCAGGAGGTGAGCGGGCCCATCATCGCCATCGCCCTGGTGCTGGTGGCCGTGTTCGTGCCGCTGGCCTTCATCAGCGGCCTGACGGGCCAGTTCTATCGCCAGTTCGCGGTGACCATCGCCATCTCGACGGTGATCTCGGCCATCAACTCGCTGACCCTGTCGCCTGCGCTTTCCGCGCTGCTGCTGCGCGGCCACGATGCGCCCAAGGACGCGCTCACACGCGGCATGAAGCGTGTGCTGGGCGGCTTTTTTCGCCGCTTCAACGCCTTGTTCCGCCGCGGCTCCGATGCCTATAGCGGCGGCGTGCAGCGCGTCATCGGCCGCAAGGCGCTGATGCTGGTGATCTACGCCGTGCTGGTGGGCGCGACCTGGGGTCTGTTCAAGCTGGTGCCCGGCGGCTTTGTGCCGGCCCAGGACAAGCAGTATCTGGTCGGCTTTGCCCAGCTGCCTGATGGCGCCACGCTGGACCGTACCGAAGACGTGATCCGCCGCATGGGCGAGATCGTCAAGAACAATCCCAATGTGGAAGACGCCATCGCCTTCCCCGGCCTGTCCATCAACGGCTTCACCAACAGCTCCAACTCGGGCATCGTCTTTGTCACGCTCAAGCCCTTTGCCGAGCGCAAGCATGCCGACCAGAGCGGCGGTGCCGTGGCGGGCCAGCTTAACCAGGCCTTTGGCAGCATCCAGGAAGCCTTTATCGCCATGTTCCCGCCGCCGCCCGTGGCCGGCCTCGGAACGACCGGCGGCTTCAAGCTGCAGATCGAGGATCGTGCCTCGCTGGGCTACGACGCCATGGATGCGGCCGTGAAGGCCTTCATGGCCAAGGCCTACCAGACGCCCGAGCTGGCCGGCCTGTTCACCAGCTGGCAGGTCAACGTGCCCCAGCTCTATGCCGCCATCGACCGCACCAAGGCGCGTCAGCTCGGCGTGCCCGTGACGGATATCTTCGAGACGCTGCAGATCTACCTGGGCAGCCTGTATGCGAACGACTTCAACCAGTTCGGCCGCACCTATAGCGTGCGCGTCCAGGCCGATGCCGCCTATCGGGCGCGTGCCGAAGACGTGGGCCTGCTCAAGGTGCGCTCCACCACGGGCGAGATGGTGCCGCTGTCGGCGCTGATGAAGCTCGAACCCAGCTTCGGGCCCGAGCGCGCCATGCGCTACAACGGCTTTCTGGCCGCCGACGTGAATGGCGGGCCCGCGCCCGGCTTCTCGTCGGGCCAGGCCCAGGCAGCCGTCGAACGCATTGCCGCCGAAACCCTGCCGCCCGGCATAGGCTTCGAGTGGACCGAGCTGACCTACCAGGAAATCCTGGCCGGCAATTCCGCCGTGCTGGTGTTCCCCATCGCCATCCTGCTGGTCTTCCTGGTGCTGGCGGCGCAGTACGAAAGCCTGACCCTGCCGATTGC
>Ga0268257_1000653_pt1 | contig 37515 bp, 20 predicted proteins | sample AgamicAtPrz_FD_200249 | JGI IMG/M metagenome (GOLD analysis project Ga0268257, IMG submission 200249) | Agave microbial communities from Guanajuato, Mexico - At.P.rz (v2) (version 3) | ecosystem: Host-associated > Plants > Phyllosphere > Phylloplane/Leaf | place: Guanajuato, Mexico | collected... | reverse complement strand
GCGGCGTGCAGCAGACGGCGATGCCGATCGTGTTCAACAGCACCCTGTCGGAAGCCGCGCCGGAGCTGGCCGAGTTCAACCTGGCCGACGCCCTGGGCGCGACGCTGGAACACAGCATCACCCAGACCCCGCACGTGTGGCTCGACCACACCCTGCTCGAGCTCGAAGGCCGCCTGCTGTTCAACTGGGACAGCATCGATGCACTGTTCCCCGAAGGCATGATCGGGCAGATGTTCGTCGCCTACAACGCGCTGCTCGATCGCCTGCTTGCCCCTGAAGCCTGGGCCGCCAGCACGCCGCAGTTGCTGCCCCAGGCGCGCCTGCCGCAAGCGCCAGCGGCGCCACGAGACCTGCCGTTGATGCACGCGCTGTTCGAGCGCCAGGCCCTGGCCACGCCACAGGCCGTCGCGGTGCTGGGCGCCCGTGAGCTCAGCTACGGCCAGCTGCGCCGGGAGGCCCGCCAACTGGCCGCGCAGCTGCAAGCGCGCGGCGTGCAGCGCAATCGCCTGGTCGCGGTGGTGATGCAGCGCGGTTGGGAGCAGGTGGTGGCGACGCTGGCGATCCTGTATGCCGGCGGCGCCTACCTGCCGCTCGACCCGAACCTGCCCAAGGCGCGCTTGCAGCACATTCTCGAACGCGCCGAGGCCACCCTGGCGCTTACCCAGCCCGGCCTGCTGGAGCAGGTGGCGTGGCCGGCGCAGATTACCGCGCTGACGGTCAGCGAGCAGGCGCACAGCGCGGCCGAAGCGCTGCGCGAAGTGGACGTGCGCCCCGACGACCTCGCCTACGTGATCTACACCTCTGGCTCCACCGGTACGCCCAAGGGCGTGGTGATCGACCACCAGGGCGCGGTCAACACCTTGCTCGATATCAACCGACGCTTCGCCGTGGGCCCGCAGGACCGCGTGCTGGCCATCTCGTCGCTGAGCTTCGACCTGTCGGTGTACGACTTCTTCGGCACCCTGGCGGCGGGCGCGGCGGTGGTGATGCTCGAGCCGCAGTTGAGCCTGGATCCTGCGCACTGGGCCGCCCTGGTCGAGGGTCATCGGGTGAGTGTGTGGAATTCGGTGCCGGCGCTGCTGGGCATGCTGGTCGAGTACCTGGAGGGCGAGGGCAGGGCGCTGTCGGCGAGCCTGCGCCTGGCCATGCTGTCCGGCGACTGGATCCCGCTGGCGTTGCCCGAACGCGCGCGGGCACTGCGCCCGGGGTTGCAGATGATGAGCCTGGGCGGGGCCACCGAGGCGTCGATCTGGTCGATCGGCTACCCGATCACCCAGGTCGATCCGGCGTGGCGCAGCATTCCCTACGGCAAGGCCCTGGATCACCAGCGTTTGCACGTGCTGGACGAGGCCCTGCAGGTGCGCCCGACCTGGGCCACCGGCCACCTGTACATCGGCGGCATGGGCCTCGCCAAGGGCTACTGGCGCGACGAGGCGCTGAGCGCCAGGAGCTTCTTCGACCACCCGCTGACCGGCGAGCGCCTGTACCGCACCGGCGATCTCGGGCGCCTGCTGCCGGACGGCAACATCGAGTTCCTCGGCCGCGACGACAACCAGGTCAAGGTCCAGGGCTATCGCATCGAACTGGGCGAGATCGAGGCCGTGCTCAATCGCCACCCGGGCGTGCACAGCGCGGTAGTGCGTATCCTCGGCGAGGCCCAGGCGCAGAAACGCCTGGCCGGCTACGTGCTCAAGGCCGACCCGGCACTGCAGGCCGGCGACTTCGCCGGCTACCTGGCCGATAAGCTGCCGGCGTACATGCTGCCGTCATCGTTCACCTTCGTGGAAGCCTGGCCACTGTCGGCCAACGGCAAGGTCGACAAGAGCCGCCTGCCCGAACCCGAGCAGGCCCCGGCCAGCGGCCCGCAGCTGCAGCTCGACGGCCCGCAGGAGCAGCGCCTGGTGGCGATCGTCGAGCAAGTGCTGGGCCAGCCGGCCATCGCCGCCGATGCCAACCTGCTGAGCCTCGGCGCCACCTCGATCGACATCGTGCGCATCAGCAACGCGCTGTCCAGCGAGCTGGGTTTCCGTCCCCATGTGGCGCACCTGCTGGCGCAGCCGACCCTGCTCAACCTGCTGGCACTGTACCGCCAGCGTCCCCAGCGTCACGAAGCGCCGGGGGCGCCGGTCGACGAGGTGCTGGACGATCCCCGGCAACGCGCATGCTTCAAGGCCGAGCAACGCGCACGGCGGCGCTTCGCCGACGATGCGCGGCAGGTGCCCCTGGGCGTGCCGGACGATCCGGCCTTTATCCAGCGTTATCGCGACTACCGCTCGGTGCGCCATTACCTGGAGCAGCCGATCACCGCGCGGGCCTTTGCCGGGCTGCTGGCGATGCTGGCCCAGGGGCAGCTCGACGGCGAGGCGAAGTACCTGTTCCCCTCGGCCGGCGGCGCCTATCCGATGCAGACCTACCTGTACATCAAGCCCGGGCGGGTGCTCGGGGTACCCGGCGGCGCCTACTACCACGACCCGCTTGGTCATCGCCTGGTGGCCATGGGCGAGGGCGCGCTGGACGCCGACACCTACGACTACTTCGTCAACCGGCCGGTCTACGAGGGCGCGGCGTTCGCGCTGTTCTTCGTTGCCGACCTCGCGGCGATCCGCCCCCTGTACGGTGACGGCAGCCGCGAATTCTGCCTGATCGAGACCGGTGCCATGGCGCAATTGCTGACCATGGCCGCGGCCGACCTGGGGCTGGGCCTGTGCGGCGTCGGTTCGGTGGAGGCGCGCCAATTGACCGGGTTGTTCGACCTGGGCGCCGAGCATGCGCTGCTCTATTCGATGGTGGGCGGCCTGCGCGCGGCCCATGCAACGCCACCCACGCAGCCTGAGGTACTCGCCGTGACGGCGCAGGACGACAACGACATGGAGGAATTCGAAGTATGAACGCCCATCAACTGCTGGCGTTGTTCGATCGCCATGGCGTGGCCCTCGAAGTGGAGGACGACAAGCTGCGCTGCAAGGCGCCCAAGGGGTTTCTCGACGACGCCCTGATGGCGGCGTTGAAGACCCACAAACAGGCGTTGATCGCCTTGCTCGCAACGCCAGACGACAGCGCGCCGATCCGGCGTCGTCCGGCCGATCAGGTCGATTGCCCACTGTCCTTCTCGCAGCGGCAGTTGTGGTTCCTCGACCAACTGGCGCCGGGCAACCCGTTCTACAATGTGCCCTCGGCGCTGCGGCTCAAGGGCCGCCTGGAGGCCGCCGTGCTGGAGCGCGCGCTGAACGTGCTGGTCGAGCGCCATGCCATGTTGCGCACCACCTTCGCCAGCGTCGATGGCGAGCCACGCCAGGTGGTGCACGCGAGTCTGCCGCTGACCCTGGCCGTGGTGGATCTGGGTCAGTTGCCCGAAGCGCTGCGTCAGGAGCGCCTGGCCGCCGCCGTCGAAGCCGAGGCCCGCGCGCCGTTCGACCTGGCCCAGGGCCCGCTGCTGCGCTCGACGCTGCTGCGCCTGGGCGAGGATGATCATGTGTGGCTGTACAGCGTGCACCATATCGTCGCCGACGGCTGGTCGATGGGGGTGATCCTGCACGAGGTCGCCACCGCCTACGCCGGGCTGCTGCGGGGCCAGCCGGCGCGCCTTGCACCGCTGTCGATACAGTACGCCGACTACGCCTGCTGGCAGCGCCAACGCCTGGACGGCGCGGCGCTGCAGGGCCAGCTGGACTTCTGGCGGCGTACCCTGGCCGGCGCGCCGACCCTGCTGGAAATTCCCGGCGACCGCCCGCGCCCAGCCGTGCAGCGGTTCGTCGGCGCGACCTTCAGCTCGACACTGGGCGCCGATACCCTGGCCGAGCTCGACGCCTTGGCCCGGCACACCCAGGGCACGCGCTTCAATGTGCTGCTCGCTGCCCTGGACGTGCTGTTGTGGCGCTACAGCGGGCAGCGCGACCTGTGCGTGGGCACGCCGTTCGCCAACCGCGGCAGGGCCGAGCTCGAACCCCTGGTCGGGCACTTCGTCAACACCCTGGTGATCCGCCAGCAGCTCGACCCGGCGCAGACCTTCGCCGAACTGCTGCGCGAAGTGCGCGGCAACATGCTGCAAATCCACGCGCACCACGACGTGCCGTTCGACCTTGTGGTCGAGGCGCTCAACCCACCCCGCGACCCCGGCCATTCACCGCTGTTCCAGGTGATGATGGTGGTGCAGAACACCCCGGGCGCCGCCGTCGCGTTGCCGGGCCTGGAACTGTCGCACCACGGCACCGGCAGCGCCACCGCCAAGTTCGACCTGGCATTCGAGTGGAGCGAGCGCGACGGCGACCTGCACCTGCTGGTCGAGTACAACACCGACCTGTTCGACCGTTGCACCATCGAGCGCCTCAGTGGCCACTATCGCCATCTGCTCGCCCAGGTGGCGGCCGATCCCAAGCGGCCGTTGCGTGAGCTGTCGTTGCTGGAGGCGGCCGAGCGCGAGCAGGTGCTGCACGGCTGGAACCGGCCGGCCCCGCTGCCGACGCCGGTCGACTGCGTGCACCGCCTGGTCGAGGCGCAGGTGGCACGCAACCCGCTGGCCTGCGCGGTGGTGTTCGAGGGCGAGGCACTGAGCTATGCCGAACTCAACGCCCAGGCCAACCGCCTGGCGCGCCACCTGCGCACCCTCGGCGTCGGCCCGGATGTGCGCGTGGCGGTCTGCGTGCAGCGCTGTGCGGCGCTGCCGGTGGCGCTGCTGGCGGTGCTCAAGGCCGGTGGCGCCTATGTGCCGCTGGACCCGGACTACCCGGTCGGGCGCCTGGGCCACATGCTGGGCGACAGCACCCCGGCCGTACTGCTGACCCTGGGCGCGGCCCGCGCCACCCTGGGCCAGGCCATGCAGGCCTCGGGCTGGGAGGCGCCGGTACTCGACCTGCTGGCCGACGCTCCGTGCTGGGCGCACCTGGCAAGCGACAACCTCGCCGCCCATGAGGTGGGCGTCACCCCCGAACACCTGGCCTACGTGATCTACACCTCGGGCACCACCGGCCTGCCCAAGGGCGTGATGGTCGCGCATCGCGGGCTGGGCAACCTGCTGCTGTGGTGCCTGGGCGTATGCGGCGAGGCCGGGGCGATGCTGCACAAGATCCCGTTCGGTTTCGACGCTTCGGCCTGGGAAACCTTCTGGCCGCTGGCCACCGGCGGGCGCCTGGTGATCGCCCGGCCCGGCGGGCATCTGGAGCCCGGCTACCTGGCCCGGCTGGCGCGCGAGCAGGGCGTCACCGCGATGGTGTTCGTGCCGGCCATGCTGCAGCTGTTCCTGGAGGTGGAGGAGGCCAGCCTGTGCCATGGCCTGACCGATGTATTCTGCGGCGGTGGCGAGCTGACGCCGGCCCTGGCGCGGCTGTTGCGCGCACGCCTGCCCAAGGCGCGACTGCACAACGTCTATGGGCCGACCGAGACCACGGTCATCAACAGCATCTGGACCCTGGCGCCAGGTGATGCGGTGCCGGCCCTGCGCTTGCCGATCGGCCGGCCCATCGCCAACAACCGCTTCCATGTCCTCGACGACTTCGATGCGCCGGTGCCGCCCGGTGTCACCGGCCACCTGCACATCGGCGGCGTGGGCGTGGCCCGCGGCTACCTCGGGTTGCCGGCGCTGACCGCCGAACGTTTCATCGACAGCCCGTTCGTGCCCGGTGATCGCCTTTACCGCAGCGGCGACCTGGCCCGCTACCGCGCCGATGGGCAACTGGAGTTCCTGGGGCGCGACGACCTCCAGGTCAAGCTGCGCGGCGTGCGGCTGGAGCTGGGCGAGATCGAGGCGCGTTTGCAATCCTTCCCCGGCATCAGCGCCAGCGTGGTGCTGATGCTGGGCGAGCAGGCCGAGCAGCAGCGCCTGGTGGCCTGCTGCGTGGCGCCCGCCAGGCCGGACGAACAGGCCGTGCGCGCGCACCTGGCCGACACCTTGCCCAGCACCGTGCTGCCCAGCAGTTATCTGTGGCTCGACGCCTTGCCGCTGACCGCCAATGGCAAGGTCGATCGCCAGGCGCTGTCCGAGCGCGCCGAACACGATCTGGCCGCGCGCCAGGTCAACCTCGGCAGCCCCCGCGACCACATCGAACTGACCCTCTACCAGATCTGGAAAAGCCTGCTGCTGGCCCCGCAGATCGGCATTCGCGACAACTTCTTCGCTGTCGGCGGCACCTCCATCGCCGCGGTCAAGATGGCCTACCAGATCGGCCAGGCCTTCGAGGTCGAGGTCCCGGCGCGGGTGGTGCTCGGCCACCCGACCATCGAGGCCCTGGGCGGCTGGTTGCGAAACGGGGCCGCTGCTCAAGGGGACAACGGCAACCTGATCACCTTCCGCCAGGGCGGGGGGCGGCACAACGTGGTGTGTATCCACCCGGCCGGCGGCACCGCGTTCTGCTACCTGTCGCTGGCCAAGGAACTGCCCGAGGCGGTTGGCGTATACGGCGTGCAATCGCCGGGGCTCAACCCCGGCGAGGCCACCGAGCCCACGGTCGAGGCGATGGCCGCTGCCTACCTGCGCCTGATCGAGCCCTTGGCGCATGGCCCGCTGCTGCTCACCGGGCTGTCCTTCGGCGGCCTGGTGGCCTACGAGATGGCCCGGCGCCTGCGCCTGGCCGGGCACGGCCAGGTCAGCGTGGTACTGCTCGACACCCAGGGTTCGGACGACCCGGCGTTCCGGGCGCAGATCGGCACCGTCGACATGGCCGAGTTCCGCGACAAGCTGGTGCGCTTCAACGGCATGTATCCCGGCATCGAGGACGCCCAGGTCGAGCGCTACTTCCACGTCTACAACCACAACCGCCTGGCCATGGCCGCCTACGCCTGCCCACCCCAGGCCGGGCGGGTGGTGCTGGTGCAGGCGCGGGAAGACATGGCCCGCGGGCAGTTGCGCGGGCTGCGGGCGTTCTGGCGGCGCCGTGCCGGGGATGGCTACCTGGCCACGCTGGTGCGGGGTGGCCACTGGGACATGCTCGAAAGCGCGGAGATCCATCGGGTGTCACGCACCCTCCAGCGTGAACTGCAACGTTTCGACGACCAGGAGGGCAAATGATGAGCGTGCTCAAGGACACCGTGCTCGCGCGTTTTGCCGCTCAAGTACAACGAGACCCGCAGGCCCTGGCGGTGATCGATCAACAGCTGCGGCTGAGCTATGCGCAGTTGGCCGGCGCCAGTGAACGCATCGCCCGGGGCTTGCAGGCGCGGGGCGTGCTGCCGGGCCAGGCGCTTGCGTTCTACCTGCCGCGTGGCTGGCAGGCGGTGGCGGCGCTGCTCGGCGCGCTCAAGGCCGGCGCCGTGGTGATGCCGCTGGACCGCGCCAGCCCCGGCGAGCGCCGGGCATTGATGCTGGCCGATGCCGACTGTGTCGGTGTGGTGAGCCTGGCGGATGCGCCCCAAGGCTTGCCGGGGCCGTGGGAGGCCAGTGTCGAGGCGTTGCTGGACTACCCCGAGCAGCCGGCGCAGCCCTTGCCTCAGGCCTTCGCCGAGGTGATGTGCCTGTTCTACACCTCCGGCACCACCGGCAAGCCCAAGGGCGTGGAGGTGGGGGAGCGCGGCCTGCTGCGCCTGGTGCAGGCCGGCAGCTATATCGAGATCCGCCCCGGCGACCGTTTTGCCTGCCTGTCCAACCCCGCCTTCGATGCCTGCAGCTTCGAGCTGTGGGCACCGCTGCTCAACGGCGGCTGCTGCGTGATGATCGACGACCAGGACCTGCTCGACGCCCGGCGCCTGGCCGAGGTGCTCGAGGCGCAGCGGGTCGACACCCTGTTCATCACGGTTTCGCTGTTCAATACCCTGAGCGCGGAGTACCCGGCCTGCTTCGCCAGCCTGCGCCAGGTGCTGACCGGCGGCGAGCAGGTCGGCGCCGTGGCGCTGCGTGCCTGGTACCAGGCCAATCCTGATAGCGCCTGCCGCCTGTTCAACGTGTACGGCCCCACCGAATGCACCACCTTCGCCCTGTGCCATGCCATCCCACGGGAGTTTGCCGGCGACAGCGTGCCCATCGGCCTGCCGTTGCCGGACACCGCCATCCAGGTGCTCGACGCAGACCAGCGGCCGGTGGCGCCGGGCGCGGTCGGCGAGCTGTACCTCAGCGGCAGCGGCGTGGCCCGTGGCTATCGCAACCGCGCCGAGGAGACCGCGCGTGGATTCGTGGTGCTGCCCACGGCCGATGGCGACTTGCAGATGCACTACCGCACCGGCGACCTGGTGCGCATCAACGCGCAAGGGCTGGTCGAGTGCCTGGGACGGGTAGACCGGCAGGTCAAGGTCCGCGGCTTCCGTATCGAGCCGGGCGAGGTGGAGCAGCGCCTGCGCGAACATCCCCAGGTGGCGCAGGCCCATGTCTGCGGCCGCCGGCAGGCCGCCGAGGATCACCAGTTGCTGGCCTTCCTCGTGCCACGCGGGACGTTGGACTACCGCGAGTTCGAGTCTTACCTGCGCAAGCATCTGGCGCCCTGGATGCGCCCGCAGCAACTGTTCCAGGTGCCGCGCCTGCCACTGACCGCCAACGGCAAGGTCGACCAGGCCGAGCTGCTGGCCCAGGCCACCCAGCCTTGGCGCCCGCCAGCCGAGGCTGGCATGCAATCGCCGCAGCTGCACTGGCTGCTGGAGCAGGCCCGTGAACTGCTTGGTCAGGCCGCCCTGGGCGCCGGGGACGACTGGCTCGGCAGTGGCGGCGATTCGCTCAAGGCCATGCGCCTGCGTTCGGCGATCCGCAGCCACTTGCACCAGGAGATCGCCATCGGGACATTGCTGGCGGAGCCGTTCGCCGCATTGGCCATGCGCCTGGAGCACGGGCAGGGCGGGGCCACGACCTATCCGCCCGCGCCGGCCCCCCATGGCAGCCGATGCGGCCCGGCCAGCAGCGAACAGCGCCGCCTGTGGCTCGAACAGCAACGCCTGCCCGAATCGACCGCCTACAACGTGCCCATGGTGCTGCACCTGGCGCCGGGTGCGGACCCCGAGGCCCTGGCTGAAGCGCTGCGTCGCCTGGTGGCGCGCCATCCGGCGCTGCGCACCGCGTTCGTGGCAGGTGCCGACGGCCCGCAGCAGGCGATCACCGAGGCGGCGGCAGTCTGTCGGCTGCTGGCACCCGGTCAATTGTCCGAGGACGCCTGGCCAGCTTTCGCCAGCCTGGTGTTCGACACCCCCTTCGACCTGGCCAGCCCGAGCTTGCTGCGCGCCTGGGTGGCAGCGCATGCCGACGGCAGCTGCCGCCTGCTGCTGAATCTGCACCACAGCATCACCGACGGCTGGTCGATGAACCTGCTGTTCGATGATCTGGCCAGCCTGTACCAGGACACCCTGCAGGGACGCGACAGCCAGGCACCGGCGCCGGCCCTGGACACCCTGGACTTTGCCCTGTGGCAGCAGCAATGGAGCATCAGCCCGGCCTACCGTGAACAGCGCCGTGCCTTGGTGGCGTTGCACGCGCGCCACGGCGAGGCGACCTCGCCGCGCCCGGCCAGGCGCCCCGACGATGCCCGCGGGCGCCTGTATCGCCAGCCACTGGGTGAACGGCGCAGCGCCGCCCTCGAACGCTTCTGCGCCGAGCAGCGCCTGACCCGCTTCGACGTCCTGTTCAGTGTCTTCGCCTGGAGCCTGCACGCGGTGGTCGGTTGCGAGCGCCCGCGGATCGCCAGCCCGGTGGCCAACCGGCCGCTGGCCGAGTTCGAGGCCTGCGTGGGCATGTTCGCCAACACCGTGCTGGTCCCCACCGACCTGCGTGCCACGCACCCCCTCGGCGAGCAACTGCGCCGACAGACCGCCACCGTGCGGGAAGTGCTGGCCTTGCAGGACGTGGCCTTGGCCGACCTGGTCGAGGACCTGCGGCTGTCCTCGGGCCATGGCCTGTTCGATTACCTGTTCGTGCTGGAAAACACCGACTACGCCAAGCTCGCCGCCGCCCCGTTGCGGGCCAGCCTGGAGCCGTACGCGACGCCGCAGGCCAAGTGCCCGCTGAGCTTGCTGGTGGTGGGCGGCGACGGGCCACTGGAATGCTGGTGGGAATACCAGTGCAGCCATTTCGAGGCCGAGGAGGTGGCCGCGCTGGACAGGTTGCTGCACCAGGGCCTGGACCTGTTGCTGACAGACCCCCGGGCGACCCTGGACAACCTGGTGGCGCCTTATCGGCAACGCCTGCCAGCGGCCAGCAGAGGCGCCGATGTCGATCTGCCGTTCGTCACGCTGGCCGACTGGTTCGAACATCAGGTGCAGGCAACCCCCAAGGCCTCGGCGTTGGTGGCCGGACCGCGACAGCTTGACTACGCCGAGCTGGATGCGCTGGCCGACACCCTGGCGGCGACCCTGGCCCGCCGCTGCGCAGGCGAAGGCCCGTTGACCATGGTGCTGCTGCTGGCCCCGTCGGTGGAGCATGTGGTCGCCTTGCTCGCCCTGGCCAAGCTCAACATTACCGCCGTGCCGCTGGACCCGAGCTATCCGCTGACGGTACAGCGCCAAGTGCTGGCCCAGGCGCAAGCGTGTTGCGTGCTGTTCAGCACGGCCACGCAGGCGGCGTTGCAAACGCTGGCTGTCGACGCCAGCCGCTGCCAGCGGGTGAACCTCGATGCCGCGCCGGCAAGCCTGAAGCGGCCCCGGCACCGCGGCGCCCGCCCGCTGTACACCCTGTTCACATCAGGCTCCACCGGTATGCCCAAGGGCGTGCAGGTGACCGACCGCACCCTGTGCAACCTGTTGCACTGGCAGCGCAATGCCGGGCAGTTGCCGGCCCGTTCGGTGACCTTGCAGTTCTCCATGCTGTCGTTCGACGTGGCGTTCCAGGAGCTGTTCGGCACCTTGTGCGGCGGGGGTTGCTACCACCTGATCGAACCGCACTGGCGCCAGGACGCCGAGGCGCTGCTGGGGTATCTGCAACGGGCGCGCATCGAACGGCTGTTCCTGCCCTGCGTGGCCTTGCAGCACCTGGCGCAGACCGCCGTCGCCCAGGGCATCTATCCCGCGTCCCTGCGCGAGGTGGTGACGGCCGGCGAACAGTTGCTGTGCAGCGAGGCGCTGCGCACCTGGTTCGAAGGGTTGCCCAAGGCCAGCCTGTTCAACCACTATGGCCCCACCGAAACCCATGTGGTCAGCGCCTACCGGCTGCCGCCGGACGTGCGCGGCTGGCCGCTGCGCGCGCCCATCGGCCAGGCGGTGGACAATGCCCGGCTGTTGCTGGTCGACGCCCTGGACCGCCCGGTGCCCATCGGCACTCAGGGCTACCTGCTGGTGGCAGGGACAATGGTTGCCCGCTGCTATCTGGGCGATGCCGCGCTCAACGCCGAGCGGTTCGTCGAACTGCCCCAGGCAGAGGGTGGCCGCTGCCTGTACTACCGCACCGGCGACCTTGCCTGGGCCGACGCCGAGGGCTGCCTGCACTACGTGGGCCGTGACGATCAACAGGTCAAGCTCAGCGGCCATCGCCTGGAACTGGGCCAGGTCGAGGCGGCGTTGATGGCGGTGACCGGCGTGGCCAATGCCGTGGTGACGGTGCAGGCCGAGACCGCGCGCCTGGTCGCCTGGCTGCAGCTGGGTGGCACGCCGCCGACGGTGCAGGCCCTCGACCAGCAGGTGGCGCGGCAGCTGCCGGCCCATGTGCGCATCGACCAGTACCGACGGATCGACGACTGGCCGCGCACCCCCAGCGGCAAGATCGAGCGCAAGGCGCTGGTCGGGCAGGGCGAGCCCCTGGAACGCCGCCGCGAGGTGACGGGCATGTCGAGCCCACTGGAGTTCGAGCTGGCGAAGCTGTTCCGTGAGGTGATCGGCCACGCCATCGAGCCGCAGCAGACGTTCTTCGAGGCCGGCGCCACCAGCCTCGGCCTGATGCGCCTGCAGGCGCGCTACAGCCAGGCCCTGACCCGTGCCCCGAGCATGGCCGAGTTGTTCGAGCACGTGACGATTCGCCGCCTGGCCGCGCACCTGGCGCGAGACGTAGCCACCCTGGCGCCGCGTGGGCGTGCCACCGATGCCCGCGAGCAGCCGATGGCGATCATCGGCATGGCGGTCAACGTCGCCGGTGCCCGCGACCTTGGCGAATTCTGGGCAATGGTCCAGGACAATGCGCTGGGTATCGAGCACTTCGCCGCTGCCGACGGCCTGGTCGGCGCCCGCAGCCAATTGCACGGCATGCTCGACTTCGATCCCGAGTACTTCGGCATCAGCCGCCAGGAGGCGCGGCTGATGGACCCGCAGCAACGCCACCTGCTGATGGCCTGCGTGCAGGCCCTGCAGCACGCCGGCATCGTGCCGTCGAGCGAGGGCCCGCGCATCGGCCTGGTGGCCAGCTGCGGCGAGACCACCTACTTCCAGCAGATGCTGCGCGAGCAGGGCGCCGGTGAATTGCCGGACGGCTTCCAGCTGGCCCTGCACCACGACAAGGACTTCCTCGCCACCAAGGCCGCCTATCACCTGGATTTCACCGGGCCGGCGCTGAGCGTACAGGCCGCCTGCGGCAGCTCGCTGATCGGCGTGCACCTGGCCTGCAACCTGCTGCGCCAGGGCGACAGCGACCTGATGCTGGCGGCCGGGGTGCTGATCGACCCGACCCTGGTCGACGGTTACCGTCACCGTTCGCAGCACATCTTCTCCCGCGACGGGTTGTGCAGGCCCTTCAGCGAAGACGCCAGCGGCACCCTCGGCGCCAGCGGCTACGGGGTGGTGGTGCTCAAGCCGCTGGCCCGTGCCCGCGCCGATGGCGACCGTATCTACGCGCTGGTGGAAGGCTCGGCGCTGAACAATGATGGTCGCGCCAAGATGAGCTACACCGCGCCGTCGGTGGCCGGGCAGGGCGCGGTGATCGCCCGGGCCCTGGACAAGGCCGGGGTGAGCGGCGCCGCCATCGGCTACGTCGAGGCCCATGGCACCGGCACCTTGCTCGGCGACCCGGTCGAGGTCGCCGCGCTGACCCAGGCGTTCGGCGAGGCGCCGGCGGGCGGTTGCGCGCTGGCCTCGGTGAAGAGCCAGGTCGGCCACCTGGGCGCGGCGGCGGGGGTGGTCGGGCTGATCCGCGCCACGCTGGCGGTGTACCACGGGGTGATCCCGCCAAACCTGGGCTTCTCTGCCATCAACCCGCAGATCGACCTGGCGCGCTCGCCGTTCCATATCCCGACCACGGCGCAACCCTGGCCGCAGGGGCAGCGGCGCATGGCCGGGGTGAGCAGCTTCGGCATCGGCGGCACCAACGCCCATGTGATCGTCGGCGCGGTGCAGGCCGAGCCGCAGGTGCACGATGAGGGCATGCCACTGTTGCTGCTGTCGGCCCACAGTCGCACGGCGCTGGAGCGCGATATCGGCGTTGTCGGCGACTGGCTGCGGGCCAACCCCGGTGACCTGCAGGCGCTGCTGCGGCACTTGCAGGCCGGCCGTCGCCAGGGGCGCTGGCGTTTCGGGATGGTCTACCAGGCAGGCGATGCCCTGTCGCTGGCGGCGGTGCGCGAGGTCAGTCCCTCGTCGGCCCGGCTGCTGGCCAGCGAGCATTCGCCCCAGGCCGTGCTGGCAGCCTGGTATGAGGGTGCGCAGATCCAGTGGCCGAGCCGTTCGGCGGCGCCGCCCTGGAACCTGCCGCCGTCCGCCTTCGACCTGGAAACCTACCGTTTCCAGGGGCACGCGACGCCTGAGCGCAAGCCGCTGGCCGACTGGTTCCACCAGCGGCAATGGCAGCGCGTGCGGCGCCTGGGCACGGCGGCCGTGCACAAAGGCCAGCGCACGCTCGTGGTGTGCGCGCATGAAGCCGCCGACGAAGGCGTGCTCGCGACATTGGGCCAAGCCTGCCGGCGGGTCGTGCACGTGCGGGCGGGCAAGGGTTTCCGCCAGCTTGCTGCAGACCGTTTCGAACTGGACGTGCTTGACGCCCAGGCACTGGGCCGCCTGTTCGACGCCCTGCCGGGGGCGCTGGACTGGCTGCACGCCTTGCCCCTGTCGGTCAGTGGCGCGGTCGACGAGCGCAGCCTGGCGGCGGCGCAATGGGCCTGCCTGGATACGCCCGGCAGCCTGCTGCAGGCCTGGGGCCAGGCGCCGCGTGACGCCAGCCTGCGGCTGTGGCTGCTGTCCTGGCAGGCGTGCCCGGTGCAGGGCGCGGTGACGCGGCCAGAGCTGGCGGCCCTGGCGGGTGTGAGCGAAGTGGCGCCCCAGGAGTACCCGCTGCGCTGTCACTGGCTGGACTGCCCGAGCCCGGCGCTGGGCGAGCACGCCAACGCCCTGGCCACCTTGCTGGGCGAGCCTGAGGCGTTGCCCCGGCGCCTGGCGCTGCGCGACGGCTTCCTGTGGCAGCCGCGGCTGGTGCCCAGCCCGCTGCCGGCGGCCACGGCGCCAGGCCTTGCGCGCTCTGGCACGTTCCTGATCCTCGGTGCTGGCGGCATCGGCCGTACGTTGTGCCAACACCTGCTGCGCGCCGAGGGGCGGCGCGTGGTACTGCTGTCGCGTTCGCCGACGCTGGACATGGATCACCCGCGGGTCGACTGGGTGCAGGCCGACCTCGCCGACCTGACGCGTTGGCCCCAGGTACTCGAGGAGCTGGCCTGCCGCTACGGGCGCTTCGAGGGGGTGATCCACGCCGCGGGCGTCGGTGCCGGCAGTTTGATCCGTCATCGCGACGCCCGGGAGATGGCCGCCGCCATGGCCGCCAAGAACCGTGGCCTGCTCGCCGTGGAGGCGCTGATCGCACGGATGACGCCAGGCTTCGTGCTGTATTGCTCGTCCATGTCGGCACTGTTCGGCGGCGTTGGGCACCTGGACTACGCCGCAGCCAGCGGCGTGCTCGACGGCTTTGCCCATTACCGCGCAACGCCTGGGGAGGACTGCCTGCGCCTGGGCATCAACTGGGATATCTGGCGCGACACCGGCATGGCCATCCGCACCCATGGCAGCGACGCCGCGCACCAGCAGCACCTCGAGGTCGGGCTGTCGGCGGCGGAAGGCTGCGAGGTGTTCGAGCGGGCCATGGCCGCGCAGCTGCCCCAGCTGCTGGTTTCGACCACGTCACTGGAAAACGCCCGGCGCTTCTATCCAGTACGTCATGGCGTGGCGACGCCGCAACCCCAAGCCGTGCCGCAGGCGAGCGGCGAGCTGGCCGCGCGCCTGCGTGGCTGTCTGTGCCAGTGGCTGGGCGTGGACGCGCTGGCGGACGATGCGTCGCTGTACGACCTGGGCGCCGACTCGCTGACCTTGCTCGACCTGATCGATGAATTGCAGGGCGCCACCGGCCAGGTCGTGCAGTTGTCGCAGTTCAGCCCGCAGGTCAGCCTGGGCGAGGTGCTGGCCCTGGTTGCCGACGAGCCGGGGCAGGCCAAGGGCGACGCCGACCCATGGCGCCAGGCGCTGCGCATCGACCCCTGGCAGCAGGGCGACGGCCGTCAATGGTTGTACCTGATCCACCCGGTCGGCGGCGACGTCCAGGCCTATCGCGAGCTGGCCATGGCGCTGCACCCGGACCTTTGCGTACGGGTGATCGCCGACCCGGTGCTGGGCCAGCCGGCGCTGCCCAACCTCTCGCTGCAGGCCCGTGCGCAACTGTACCTGGAGGCGATTCAGGCCGAACTGCCCGCCGGTGCGCGCTGGAGCCTGCTCGGCTGGTCCTTCGGCGCCTGGGTGGCCCAGGCCCTGTGCGCCCAGGCCCTTGAAGCCGGGCGCGAGGCGCCGACGCTGTATCTGGTGGATCCACCCGCGCCGGATGCCGGCACCGAGTTGCAACAGATCGACGAGGCGCAGATCCAGCAGGTGTTCGAACGCGAGTTCGCCCTGCGCAATGGCGAGGCGGACGGTGCGCGCTATCTGGAGCGCCTGGTGACCTGCTGTCGCAACAACCTGGCGAGCATGCTGGGGCACGTGCCGCCAATGCTGGCGGACACGCCCGGGCGGCTGTTCATCGCCACGCGGCCCAACCCCTACGGCATCGGCAGCGGCTGGCAGGCGCAGGACCTGCGCCAGGCCTGGCAGGCATTGCTGCCGGGCCTGAGCGACTGGGCGGCGCTGGACACCGATCACTATGGCATCGTCGCCGGCCCCTGGGCCCGGCAGATCGCCGAGGCGATCAATGCCGACCTGCAAACGCAGGGGGAGGGTGCCCATGCTGGCTGAACAGGCCACGCCACCAGTGTGGCTCAGCCCCTTGCTGCGGGTATTGCAGACCGGGCCATTGCCACTGCCGCTGGAGCGGCAGGCGTACTGGCGCCTGCTGCACCGGTGGCAGGCCGAGGTAGTGCTGCCGCTGCTCGCCGAGGCGCTGCCCGGGCACGTCCAGGCGCTGCTCACGCTGCAAAGCCTGCACCAACGCGCCGGCCTGGGGCTGCGCGGGCGCGTCGGTGAGTGGCGCGCCGCGCTCAGGCCGGTGCTGTTGCCCGCGTTTCGCCGGGCCTACGACGCCGAAGCGGCCTACGCCCAGGCCTACGAGAGTGCCCTGGACTACGGTCAGGCGCCGGGCAACCAGGCGATGATCGCCGGCCAGTTCGGTGACGCCGAGGCTTTCGCCCGGCATTACGCGCAATTGAGCACCGAGGCCAATGCCCAGGCTTTCGCCACGGCCAATGCGGCGGCCAGCAGCGAGGTCGCCGCCCGCGCCTATGCCAACGCTGACGAACAGGCGTGCGCCAGTGTCGTCGGCGCCTTGGCGCGGGTCTGCAGCTGGGCCTGCGCGACCTCGGCCGAGCAGCGCATGGCGCCGCCCACGCACCTGGCGGCGGGGCTGCTGAGCCTGGCGTGCCAACTCAATCAACACACATCAGGGAGCGAAGCATGGATCAACAGGGATTGAACGCCATCGAACGGATTGCCGGCGCCCAACGTGCGCCGTACCGCAGCATCAGCGTGGAGCGGTTGACGCCGGTCATCGGTGCCGAGATCGGCGGGGTCGACCTGTCGCGCAACCTGCCGCCGGAACAGTTGCTGGAGATTCGCCGGGCGTTCCTGGAAAACCACGTGCTGGTGTTTCGCGACCAGCAGCTCAGTGTCGAGCAGCACAAGGCCTTTGGCCGCCTGTTCGGCGAGCTACGCGCCTTGCCGCTGGAAGACATCGACGGCGACGACCCGGAGCTGGTGGTGATCCGCGCCAATGCGCAGTCGCGCTTCGTTGCGGGCGAGACCTGGCATACCGACGGCACCGCCGACCCGGAGCCGTCCACGGGCTCGATGCTGTACGTGAAGGAGACACCGGCCATCGGCACGGGCGGCGACACCCTGTTCGCCAACATGCATCTGGCGCTGGAGATGCTGTCGCCGGCGATGCAGGCATTTCTCGGCACCCTGACCGCCATCCATGACGGCGAGATCCCGTGGAAGGGCTATACGCCGCCGCCCGGCCTGCCCAAGACCGAGCACCCGGTGGTGGTGCGCCATCCCGAGACCGGGCGGCCCACACTGTTCGTCAATTCGGGTTTCACCTCGCATATCGTGCAGCTGGCGGCCGGCGAGAGCCAGGTGCTGCTGAACATGCTGTTCGACCTGGTGGCCCGGGAACCGGTGCTCAGTTGCCGGGTGCGCTGGGCGCCGGGCACCCTGGTGTTCTGGGACAACCGCTGCACCCAGCACCATGCGGTGTGGGACTACTTCCCGCATTCGCGGTATGGCGAGCGGGTGACGATTCTCGGCGGCCGGCCGCAGGCCTAGGCCATCTGCCGCAACAACTGGTCGAGCACCAGCTCGCCAAAGGCCAGGTTGCCATGCAGCGGGTCGTCGACTTCACAGAACTCGACCCGCTGCAGCCCCCGGTCGTCATTGGCGGCCTCCCGTACATCGACCAGCTCGATGCCCAGACCGCGCAGGCGCTCGACCAGCCAGGCCTGCGCCGCCATGAACACCCGTGCGTCGGCCATCGGCGGCACCCGTTGCGGTGGCAGCACGGCGTACACCTTGACGCCCAGGGCCAGCGCCTGCTCGTAGAACGCCAGGGCGGGGCGCGACAGGGTGTCGATGATCGCGGCGAACAGCGGCCCGTCGAGGAAACCGTGATCGAACTCGCCATCCGGGCCCTGGTAGCACAGCCAGTTCTGGGTGGTGGCCAGGTAGTGCAGGCTCAGGCCAATGCTGCATACCAGCGGGCCGTGGATCCGCCCGAGGCTTGGGGCGTCGAGCTGGGCGAGGGCCTGGCGATACAGTTGCTCCAGCTCGGGGTCGCGCATTGCCACGTCATCCGCTGTCAGGCTGAAGAAGTCCACACCGAAATCGCGCCCGGCGCCCAGTGGCCCACCACCGAACGCCAGCCCCCGCGCCCTGGCGGCCAGGCCGACGACGCCGACATGGGAATCGCCCAGCAGCAGGAAACTAGGCGTAGTAGTCGAGCCTGGCGTCTTCACAGACAAGGTCCTCACAGGTTACGGACGGGGTGGCGACGGTTGCCGCGGGCGCGGCCTCGGCGACGAGGCCGGCGAAGAACTGGCGCATGACGAAGGCCACGCCCTCGGGCGTCACCTCGCGCTGGTTGGGCTGGTAGAACGCGCCCTTGAATGGCGTGCCGGTGATGATCTCGTAGGACGGGAAGTAGTCCACCTCGGGCAGGTCCTGGCACAGCTGGCCGGCCACGGCGCGCAGCACCGATTTTGAATAGGTGGTGGCGGCCAGAACGTGCTCGCCGGTGGCGCTGGCGGTCAGCGGCACCGGCGAGACGGTCAGCAACACGCGCAGGCTTGGGTTCACCGCGCGCATCAGCGCGATGGCATCGGTCATGGCCTGGCAGGTGTCGTTGAAGCCGAAGTTGCGGAACGCGTGCACCCTTGGGTCGAATTCGCCGCGCACGGTGCCGGGGCATAGCGGATACACCACGCCGGTGTCGCGGTGGACCCAGGCCTCGGTCAGGCCCAGGGTGAAGACGAACACCTTGGCGCGGCGCACCGCCAGGCGGATCGCCGCCAGGGTTGCCTGGCGCGAGGCGAACAACGCCTGCTCGCTGGCGAAACCGGCGGGCTCGACGGTAGGGCGGAACGGGTCGAAAAAGCGTCCGTCATGCGCCCAGGTCTCGCCAGGCGGGGGCTGATCATCCAGCGCCCATTGCAGCCACTGGCGCAGCATCGCCGGGGTATAGAGGTTGCCGGTGCGGAACGAGAACACGCCGTACTGTCGTGCCTTGCGCTCGTCCTCGGGCAAGTCGGCGGGGGCGGGCTCGGCATCGAGCCAGTTCATTTCCCGGGCCACCAGGGCACGGCCGATATGCTGGGCAAAACAGGAGCCGGCGGTGACGATGGCGTCCTTGGCGTCGATCTCGAACGCGGGCGACCACAACTCGCCGAGCTGTTCGGCGGGCCGCGCGGCGATCGCCGTGCGCCAGAAGGCGCGGGGCGGCAGGCATTGATAGGGGTTCATGGGCTACCCGTGCAGGTCGAGGGTGTAGATGAGGTCGTCGTGCAACGTGCCGCGCAGCAGGTAGGCGTGGGGCACGCGGCGGGCGAGGGTGAAGCCGCACTTTTCCAGGACTCGACAGGAGCCGTCGTTGCCGTCGGTGACGGTGGCCTCGAGCGACTTCAGGTCGCTGTCGGCGGCGACCGCCAGGATGGCCCGCAACGACTCGCTGCCCAGGCCCTTGCCGTGCCATTGCGGCAGCAGCAGGTAGCCGACCTCGGCGTGGCCGGGGCGCAGCACGCGCAGGCCGGTGACGCCGATGGCGCAGCCACTGGCCTTGTCGACCATCACCAGGCACAGCCAGTGCTCCGCCTCGGGCGACCACTGCGGCAGGCGATGCTCGAAACCCCGGCGCACTTCGCTTTCCGGCAGTTCGTCGAACACATGGCGCATGGTCTCAGGCTCGCGGTGGAGCCTGAGGAACAATGGCCAATCGGCCTCGTTCAGGGGGCGCAGGTAGAGGCGGTCGGTGTGCAGCTCCAGCATCCGGTGCTCCTTGCGGGATTGGGGAGGGCAGGGAGTTTTGTACGCCGGACGCCGGGAATGTTCAAGGCTTCGGAGGTAAGCCGTGTCAAAGCCCTACCCAGCGCACTCTGCCACCCAACGGCACCACCTCGCCCCCTGGAGTGGGCAGCGCCCGCCCGACCAGCCCCATGCCTTCGCTGACCAACACCCCATCGCGCACCAGGCACAGGTTGGACGGGGTATCCAGGCCTCGGGCGAGCACCGTCACCTGGTCGGTCTGCAGGTTGCAGTGCAGGAGCCGGCCTGAGAAACGGGTGAAGCCGCCATGCCGCGGTTCGCCTTGCCAGTCAGGCGTCAAAGGTTGCTGCACGCTGTCGCAGAGTTCCAGCACCAGCAGGTTGCCGTTGCGATCCAGAGCCAGGCCGGTGGGCAGTTGCAAGCCCTGGACAACCACCTCGATGCGTCCATCATCTGGCCAGACCCTTACGACTCGCCCGGCCCTGTCGGCAAAATCGATGCCCTTGCGTGCTGGGTCACCGTGCAACTCGCCGGAGAACAGAGTAATCAGCACCGCATCCGTGTCGGGTTCGTACACCAGTGTGACGGGCACCGCCTCCTGGCCCAGCTCCAGTTCGGGCAACGACGCCAGCACGCGCTCCTGCTGGCCATCGACGAACTCCACCAACTGGTTGCTATCGGGCTTGACCGCCAGCCAACTGCGCCGGGTCGGGTCAAAGCACAGTGCGTTGAGGTTGCCACGGCTGTGGAACACCGGCTCGGGCGGGTCGAACTGCAGGTCGAGCAACTTCGAGCCGCCGACATAGTCGGTCTGGCTGGCCAGGCAGCGTCCGTCACCGCAGGCGATGTCCGACAACCCCATGATTTCGTCGCGCAACATGCGCGCCTGCATGTTCATGGCACGAAAGCCCTGTGCCAGGGTTTCCCGGGGCAGGTAGGCGCCGGGTGAGGTCGGATCCGCTCGCAGCCGGCTGATCCGGCCGCTGAAAGGTTGCTCGGGCAGGCCGGAGCCGGCCTCGACCAGCAGCAGACTGCCATCGGCCTGCAGGCAGATGCCGCGTGGGTTGAGCAGGCCCTCGGCGACGAAGGTACTGGGGCATAGCGTTTCGCGTGGATGTCTGGGTACATGAACAGGTGCAGGCATCGGCTTGTCTCCGTGGGCGAAGGGGTAGCGGCTACTGCGGTGGCTGCCACGGCTCGCCGGTGAGGTAGGCGCGCAGCAGCGCCCGCTGACTCGGCGACATCGAGCGCACCACCGGCATGAACAGCGTGGTGCCTTTGTAGGCATCGGCGGTGCGGGCGAGGATCGGCCCCTTCGCCGCCATGATCGCGTCGGGCTGGTTCAGGGGCACGTACCGAGACATGGCGGGGAAGGCCAGGTAGTGAAAGCGCAGGACATTCGGGTACACCTGCTGCCAGGTGATGGTGCTGCCCGTGGCAATGCCGAAGTCGGTGCTGGCGAACTTGCGGAAGTTGGTGAAAAAACTGCCGGCGGCCAGGCCGTTGACGGAGTAGCTCAGGGCGACGAACCCGGCCTGTCCGTCGGTACCAGGCTTGACCTTGACCGGCAGGCTGACCGCGAGCTGGCCGGCGTCGACCACCAGGACCTCGGGCACGTCGAGGAAGTCCCAGTTTTCCGGCGCGCCGTAGGCCGGGCCGGAAGGGCCGGTGTCGAGAAATATCTTGCTGAGGGTGGTTATCGGGCCACCCAGGTAGCGGACCTGCAGGGTGATCGACAGGCCATCGGGGTAGTCCTCTGTGTAGACATTGCGCTGGTCGGCATAGACCCGATAGACCGACTCGCACGCATGCAACAGGGTGCCGGCGACGGCGCCGGGGGCGTCGACGTGCAGCACCGAGGTTTTCGTCGCCTGCTGCTGGCTGGCGTCGAGCTGCAAGTCGACCAGGCCGCCATACACGTAGTAGTTGCGCAGCAGGTCGCTGTTCGGATCGAGCGTGGTAAGGGGCACCGTGCCGGCGGTGAAGGTGACCGGTCCGTAGTTGGCGTTGGGGCCGATGGGGCTGGTGATGTCGTCGCGCACGGCCCTGAAGGTCTGCTTCGGAATCAGGTTGACCATGTCGACGCTCAGCAGGCCGCTGCCGCCGAGCTCGGCGTAGGCGGTGCCGCCGGTGCTCTGGTTGACCAGCTGGCGGCCGGGCTGGCAGTTGGCGGGCTCGTCGGCGAAAGCCGGGGCCAGGGTGCCGATGACCCGGCCAATGCTCGGGTTCGGGGTGTATCGACCCGCGGCGTAGTCGGCGTCCAGTTGCGCGGTGGTCATCGCCGGGCACATCTCGAACATCACGAAGCGCAACACGATCCCGGTCGCCCCGGACGCCTGGATGATCGCGCGCAGCCCGGGGCTGTCGCGGTTCCAGCTGACGATGCTGGCGAGCGGGAAGGTCAGCTGGAAGGTGCCGCTCAGGCGGAACGAGCCCGGCGCGTCCATCGACGCGGGCAGCAGCACGCGCTTCTTCACATCGAGGCTGCTGCAGACGGTGTCGCAGCGGATCAGCAACTGGGTATCGCTGTTGCCACCGATCTGCAGGCCGCCGACGAAGATCTGCGTGGTGGTCGTCGAGGTCGGGTCCAGGTCCACCATCATCGGGCCGGAGTTGGTTGGCTGGCCGGTCGCCGGGTCCAGCGAACCGAGCAGGTACACCGGTTGCCCCACCAGGTCACCGCTGGTGCTGACGCTGCCGGGGCTGCCCTGCGAGCTGATCATGGCGTTCTGCAGGTCTACCAGGTGCTGCCCGTAGTGGTTCCAGCCCCCGGCGGTGTAGTAGTTGCCGTCCGGCGCATTGAGCATGGCGTTCAACTGATCGTCGGTATAGGACTGGGCGCCCGGCGCCAGGGTCGAGGTGGTCAGGTCGAAGATCGGCCACTGGTCGTTGCCATCGAAGGGGATGGTCGGCGAGTTGTTCGGCAGGCTGACATCGGTGCGGATGCCGCCCCAGAAATTCAGGCGTGGGCCATTCAGGATGCTCATGGGTCAATCCTCGTCCTTGATGGTTTTGCCCAGGGGCACATGGGCGAATTTGAACAGGTAGGAGTAGTCGGACTTGTAGGGGCTCTTCACCGGCGTGGCCATGGAGTGGCAGTTCATGCAGCTGCTGTTGGGCTGGATGTAGCTTTCCATGGTGACGTTGGCCGACAGTGCGGGCGTCGGCTGGCCCAGCGGATTGCCGGAGTTGTCGGGCATCAGCGGGCGCTGGGTGCTGACCAGCTGGTAGTACTTGAGCACGCTGCGTTGCAGCCCCGGGTCGGCGCGGTAGGCGGCGTTGACCTGTTGGGTGACATCGGCGATCGGGGTGACCCGGTTCAGCGGATTGGGGGTCTGGAAGGTGGTGCCGGGCTTGGGCACGCAGACCAGCTGCGTGCCCTGGGTCTGCCAGTCGCAGGGCGACTGGTTGAGGCTGGCGGCGGGCGCGTCGGCGTTGAAGTAGGAGTAGGCGGTGCCGGATGCAGGCTGGTCGACCCACTGGCCGCCCACCAGCGCTTTGGGCGGCACGTTGTCGATCTGCTCGAAGGTCGACCAGATCCACTGCGGATAACCCTTGGCCTTGGTGATCACGTGCAGGCCCACCAGGCCGAGGTAGGCCTCGGTCACGCCGTTGCGCCGGCCCTGGTCATCGAAGGTGGCCACCCGCGCCAGCATGGTCAGGTAGCGGCTGGCGTTGTCATGGGGGCCGAGGATGCGCCAGCTCGACTTGATCTCGATGACGCCATAGGGGAACTGGATATTGGCTGCCCTGGATACCACATCGGCGTTGTAGAACTGGTTGGCGACGATGTAGTCGTAGGACGCCTCGTTGGCCGATATATCGTAGTAGGTCGGGTTGCCGGCCTGGTCGATCAGCCAGCCGCCGACGGCCTGGTCGATGGCGTTGACCAGCGAGCTGTTCTTCAGCGCGGCAACGTTGATGATGCCCAGGCTCCTGGCGCCCTGCGGGGTGTTCCAAGGGCCAGGGTCGGCCCCTCCCGGCAGGAAGATCTCGTCGACGCTCTTGTAGGTCTGCCAGACGGTGTAGCCGGCGTCCCCAGGCTGCCGGGTGCAGTCCGGGTTGCCGCGTTGGCGGTCCTGGGCGGGCCAGTTCAAGGCGATGAACAGCTGCCAGCTGTAGTGATCGAACTGGTCCTGGCCGGCGTTGGCGGCCGGGGCGCTGCTGGGGGGCTGGCAATCGAGCTGGGTGGCCAGGGACGAGGGCAAGGCCTGTTCCCTGGCCAATGCCGGCAGGCTGGCCAGGCCCAGGGCTATCACGGATAAACGCAGTATGGCTTTCATGGCGATCCTTCGTCGTGGCTCAGGGTTTGCGCTGCATCAGCTGGTTCCATTGCGCCTTGTGTCCGTTGCTCTGGCCGGCTGGCGGCTCGAACAGCTGGCAGGGCGGCGGGTTCGACGGGCACATGGCGGCGACCTGCGCCCAGGTCTGGGCGGGGTCGGGCTTGGCGATGCGAAATCCGGTGTAGTTCTGGCTGACGATCGGTGCGTTGGCGACGCTGGCGTCCCCGGAAAAGTAGAACGACTGCGGTTGCCGGTAGGGCGGCTGGCCCGTGGCCTTGTTGTAGAAGGCATAGCCGAACAGGATCGGCCCCTGCGGCGAGTCCAGGTCCAGGGCATAGGCCTGCACGCTGGCGTCCAGGTGCTGGCTGCGCGCGGCGCTGTAGGGCAGGTGCTTGATGAAATCCTGCCGAGGCGGGTGGTTCATCGGCGAGAACAGGCAGCAGGCCGGCATGTCCTTTGGCCGGTCCTGCGGGTAGGTGAGGAAGTAGGCCTTGTTGCCCAGGGACACGAACGAGCAGGTGTAGTTGTTGTTCTTGATCGGGAAGATCGGCAGGCAGTACTTCTCGTAGTGCTCCATCATGGCGCCGAAGCCGTCGCCGTCCGCTGGAATGTAGGTGGTGTCGTAGTAGCTGGTGCCCCGGGACACGGTGTAGTCGGCCGGGGCCAGGGTGGCCGGTGGGTTGCTGTAGGGCGGCGGATTCTTCTGGTAGTTGTGCATCACCCGGTACATCGTCCAGTCGCTGATCCAGTACGCCGGAAAGAACGGATCGGACGGGTCGCTCGGTGCGCGTTCGGCGATACAGTTGCCGTTGCTCGCATCGCACCCCAGGGTGTTGTGCACGCCCATGGTGAAATAGACGGCGCTGTCGTCCGCCTGGGCGACCAGCGAGGGGCACAGCAGCAGGACAAGCAGCAACAGTCGGTCGAGGATGCGGGTGTTCATGGGACACTCCTGTGAAGTGTGCCGGGTGACAGCCTCGTCACCCGGCGGTCCTGTCGATCAGCCTTGCGGGTAGTCGCTCATGCTCAGTTCGATGGGTGGGTAGTTGCGTTTCACCAGGGCTTGGGCCCAGAGCTCCAGCACTGCCCGGCGGCTTTGCGGCATGTCCCGGGTGATGGGCATCGCCAGGGTGCTTTCCTCCTGGTACTCCTTGCTGATCAGCACGATGAGCTGGTCGACCGCGCCTTCTATACGCGCCAGGGAGTTCAGCGGCATGTACTTGTTCATGATCGGGTACATGTAGAAGAACGGCTGCAGGATGAGCGGGTAGATGAAGCTTTCCCAGATCAACTGGCCGGCGTTCTGCTGCTTGTAGACCAGGTTCCAGGCATCGACGAATGCCTGCTGCATCTCCGGCTCCTGGGGCAGCACGCGCAGCGGCGCGAGGAAGTCGGTATAGGTCTGCATCAGCTTGAAGCTGAACGGGACCTGCGGCGGCTGCCCGCCCTCATGCACGAAGAAGCGCAAGGTCGGGAAGCCCGGCGCCACGGCCTTGACGGTCAGCAGGGCAACCCCGTTGACGTCGGTGGTGATCTGCGTGGTGCTGAACTGCACGTTGCCCTTCGGCTCATCCTGCAGCGTGCCCTGGCCCTGAATGGGGTTGGCGAACGCCAGGCTGGGGCTCAGGGCCACCGAACCAGGCGTGGGCAGGTACTGCTGGTAGCTCACCGCTTTCATGCCGGTGGTCGGGCCGGCGGGGTGGATCGCCGTGAGCCTACGGCCCGTGCCTTCGCTCAGCTGGCGGGTGAGCGACGGAGTACCGACGAACTGCGGCAGGTTGGGGGTGTTGTTGGCGGGATCGTCCGGGTCCTCCAGGAACAGCGTGAAGTCTGCCGGGTTGCTGAACGCCAGGTAGTAGTCGGTGGTGCACATCATGTAGGCGTTGTTGTACTCGGCCACCGTCAGCACGGTGCCGGCCGGCGCGGGCAGGCCGTCGTACTGCACCATGATCCGCAAGGTCCTGGTGTCGCCGACATCGATGAAACTGGCGCTCTCGACCACTTCGGCGGTCCACATCTGCTGGGTCGCCGCCTGCACCGGCGTGGAGCCTTGCTGCTGCAGCTCCAGCGCGCCGCTTTGCAACTGCTTCTGCGCCTCGGCGCTCAGCGGCAGGTCGAGGATCCCCGAACGTTTGTCGAAGGCTGCCTGTTGATAGTCGTCATAGCCGAAACTGGCCAACGGGGTGAATTGCTCGCCCTGGCGTATCCCCAGCTGGTAGCTGCCGGCGTCGAACTTCGCCGCCACCGGAATCTTGGCGTTCGCGTCGAGCGCATAGCTGGGGAACCCGTTGAGCAGGTCCAGCGACAGGGTATCGTCATGCACCTGCGCCGAGATCACGCCCAATGTCATGGGTTTGAAGTCCACGCCGTCCTTCTGCAACTGTACCGGCTTGCAAGGCACCAGACGCCGCCCGGCGGGCGCCGTGGGAAACTCGTCGTCGAACCACAGGCCCAGGGTGCCGGCGGTGCGGCTGTAGGCCGGGTTGAAGAAGATGCTGCCGACATTGTCCAGGCCTTTCTGGTACATCGCCTGCACGTTGGCCAGATCCACCGGCTTGGTGGAATGGGTATCGATGCTGGGTTGGTTGTTGAAGATGCCGTTCTTGTCGTAGCAGGTCAGGTAGGTGGAGAAGCGGAACATCAGCCCTTTGGCGTTCTGCTGCGCCATCTGTTGCTGCAGGTTCTGCAGCAGTTGCGAGTTGCCCAGGGCCCAGCTCAGGTTCTCTTTCGGGAAGCAGGTCTGCCAGGTGGTGGTCACATAGATCAGCCCACCGAGGTTGGCCCAGTTGAAATTGAGGAAACGGTCGAGCATGCGGTGCTCGCGCTTGAGCGTCAGGCCGCACTGGGCGTCGCCGAGCACCAGCCGGTCGAAATACAGCGCCGTGAAGGTGTTCTGCCAGGGGCTGACGTCGACGAAGCGCGCCGGGGTGGGGGCGTCGCTGCCGAACGGATTGCCGAACAGGTTGTAGGTCTGGTTGATCAGTGGGTCCTGGCTGACGTAGCCGCCGTTGGGCAGTTCACCGCCGGTGATGACGGAGGCGGTCGCCGGGATGCCGGGGTCGGTCGGTGTGTAGTTGACGGTGCCGCAGGCATTGTCGCCAAACAGGTTCCACTCGCCGGGGATCATCACGCTGGGGTTCTGCGCGACGTTGCCCGGCACCTGGGTCACATACCGGGGGGCCTCGAGCAGAATCTGCGGGGCTATCACCCAGGGCATCAGCTTGCTGCTGGCATTCGCCGGGTTGATCCCGTAGTACTCGAGGAAGCGCCAGTTCAGGCGCATCTTCGAGGCATCGTAGAGCGGGAACATGTCGTTGTTGTTGGCGGTTGGCGGGCTCCAGTACATGTGGCCGCCGAGGTAGATGCGCGGGAAGTTCAGTACGCTCATGTCATGCTCCTTAGCGTTGCCACTGGGCGCGTTTCAGCGACCAGACAAAGTCCAGTTTGTTGTACCCGGCGAACTCGGACGCCGGCACTTCGGCGGTCGGATAGACAATGCCGCCCTGCTGCTTCTGGGCGATGTTGAAATAGCCCTTGGTCTTGGAGTAGGCCGCCGTGCCATGGCAGGCGAAGCACGAGGACTGGCTCTGGAAGGCCGACTCGAGCTGGGAGTTGGCCAGCAACGTCGGATTGGTCTCGGACTGGGCGCCGATCAGCTCGTACTGCGCCAGATCCGGGTACAGGGCCTGGAAGCGGGTGTTGGCCGCCTGCGCCGCCGGGGTCGGCCCGGTACTGTTGCTCATCGGGGTCGGAGGAATCGCGTTGGTCACGGTGTACTTGCCGTTGTTGCGATTCTCGAAGGTGGTCCACACCCATTGCGGGTTCAGCTTGTTGACCACGTGCAGGCCACTGAGCGCGGCGTAGCCGACCTGGTACTGGCCGTTGTCCTGCTGGTAGTAGGCCTGGGCGATGTAGTAACCATCGCCTTGCAGTTGCTGCTGATAATCAGGGTCGTTGCCGACCCACAGCCAGGCGGCCTTGAGCTCCCAGGCGGTGGAGGGAAATTCCAGGTTGCTGGTCAAGGCGGCCTGGCCGTTCACGTTGTACACCTGCTTGTGCACGATGTAGTCGAAGGTGTCCTCGCCCATCAACAGCTGGAAACGCACCGGTTGCCCCTGTTGCGCAGACGGCACCGCGCCGCCCATTTCCAGGATCAGCCCGTCCACCTGCTGCACGGCATTGAGGTTGTGAAACGTGCGGTTGACGTTCAGGCCCTGGGCCTGGGCCGCCTGCAGCACGGCGGCCGGTACGGGCTCGCTCTGGCCCCAGGGCAGCGGCGCGGCGCCGTTGCTCAGGTAGACCTGGTCCGAAGGCTTGAGGGTTTCCCAGACCCGGTTGGGGCTGTTGCTCTCGACCGGCTGGTTCAGGCAGACGAACCAGTTCCAGCTCATGCTTTCCGGCCCTTGGGCGAAGGTCTGCCGGGCCTGGTCGACGTTGCCGCCAAACTGCATGAACTGGTTGCAATCAAACGGGGTGGTGCCCTCGGCCTGGGCCAGTCCGGCCAGTGCGCTGAGGACGGTTATTGAGATGGCTCGCCGCATGTAAGCTCCTTGGCTTTGGCCAGGTCGGTGTATGAGTGCCCCAGAAAATGCTGCAGGAGCAGTTGCTTCACCGCTGTCGCCGGCAGGCTGCCCGGCAACGGCAGATCACAATCGGTAATGAGCAGCGGGCCGGTCTGCGTGCTGGCGGGCAGGCGGCCGTGGCTGCCACGCACCATCGAGGTGTCGAGCGGGATCAGGTCCATGTAGTAGCGAAAGCCGAGCTTCTTCTGCAGCAGGCGCCGCGCCACTTTCAACCTGGGGAAGCGGATGGCAGGGTCGATGAACAGCTCCAGCGGGTCGTAGCCGGGCTTGCGGTGGATGTCCACGGTGCGGGCGAAGTCCGGTGCCTTGCGATCATCGAGCCAGTAGCGGTAGTCGAACCAGTGGCCCGCGGCGGCGACGGCGACCAGTTCGCCACTGCGCGGGTGGTCCAGCTGCGAGGCCTGCTGCTCGGCCCTGTCCAGCACCCGCTCGATGCCGAGCTGGCCTTGCAGCAGGGCTTTGACCCGAGGGATGTCGCGGGCTTGGCGGACGTAGACATGGGCAATCTGGTGGTCGACGACGGCGAAGGCAGCGCTGGCACCGGGGTCGAGCAGTTCCCAGGTCAGTGACTGGCGCACCTGCAGCAGGCCTTCGGCGCGCAACAGGCGATTGATGGACACCGATTGACTGACTGCCTCGATGCCGTACTCCGACAGCAGCATCACGGCCGCGCCTTGCGCCTTGGCAAAGCCCAGCAGGCGACCGACCTCGACGTCGATGGCCCGCACTTCATCGACGATCGACGGATGGTCCGGCCCCAGGCGTTGCAGGCAGTAGTCCAGGTGAGGCAGGTAGACCAACTGCAGGTCCGGACGATCGAGCTGGAACTCGGCAATGGCGCAATCGACGATCCAGCGGCTGGAGGCGATGCCGGCAGCCGGTCCCCAGAACGCCGGGAACGGAAACGCGCCGATCTGCTCTTCGATCCGCGCATGCAGGTTTGCCGGGGACGAGTAAAGGCCGAACAGCTTGCGGCCATCGGCCGGGTAATGCGGGCGCGGGGTGATGGCGGCGTCGACGTCGGCGTACATGTTGTACCACCAGAACAGCTGGCTGCAGCGAAAACCCGGCAGTTCGCGCTTGAGTGTCTGCCAGACCTTCTCGCCCTGGATCAGGGCGTTGGGTTGCAGCCAGAAGCGCACTTCGGCCTGGTCGCGAAAGTACCAGCCATTGCCGACGATGCCGTGCCCGGCCGGTGGCAGGCCGGTGAGGATCGAGGCCTGCACCGTGGAGGTGACGGCAGGGAACACCGGTTGCAGGCTGGCCATCCTGGCCTTTTGCAACAGGCGGTTGATGTGCGGTGTTGCCGTGCCAAGCAGCGCAGGCGTCAGCCCGACCACGTTGATCAGCAGCAGCGGTTGGCGGGGCTGTTCAGAGGGCATCGGCACACACCTCCTGTGCGTGGGATTGCAGCAGGCGACTCTGGCGCAACTGCTCCTCGACCCAACGCAATTCGTCGCTGATACCCTGTTGCTGGGCAGGGGCGGTGGTGGGTCGCAGTTGCGCAGGCAGAACGCCCCAGCTGTAGGTTTCCACTTCCAGCACGGGGCGGATGTCCTCGTGCGCGGCGAGAAAATCGAAGGTCTGCGCCAGGGCGGCCTGGCTGGCGCCGAGCTCCGGCAGCAGCAGGTTTTCGCTGAACAGCGGGATGTGGAAGTGAACCCGCAGCTCCCGGTAGCGCCCTGGCTGCGTCAGGCAGGCGGCGAGCGCAGCCGGCAGGTCCGCCCAGGCGCACAGCAGGCCTTGGCTGTCGCGCGCCTGCACCTGGTGCAGATAGGTGGCTTCGGCAAAGCCGCCCAGCACCTCGAGCACCTGGGTGCAACGGCCCGGGTCCTGGGCCGGCAGGCGGCAGATCATCGCATTGGACAGCTGGATCTTGCCGATGGGCACCCCGGCCTGGCGCAGCCTTTCCAGGGACTGGCGGCAGTCCTCGAACATCACTGCCTGGTGGCAGACGTCAAAGCACAGTGCCAGGTACTCATGGTGGGGGTCGCTGGCCTGCCAGTGGCGGAAGAAGGCGATGGCCTGGTCGGTGGTCTGCAGCACGCAGTCCGGCTCCATTTCCAGGCATATCACGATCTTCCTGCCGGTCTCCTGGTGCAGCCGGGCCAGCGCCGACGTGAGCTGGCGCAACTGTTCCTCGGCACGCTCCTGCAGCGCCGGGCTCCAGTGGGCCGCGTAGCCCAGCGGCACGCTGGATATCACCCCTTGCCGACAGTCTGGCGGCAGGGCCTCGGCCAGCAGTCGCGCCAGTTCCAGGCTGTACGCCAGCCGTTGCGGCTCGGCCCAGCTGGGCAGGTAGACGGCCGCCTTTACCGCGCCCTCATGGAACTGCCCGTAGGGGAAGCCGTTGAGCGAGGTCAGGCGCAGCCCGCTTTGTCGCAGCAGGTCGAGAAACGCCTGCCGTGCCGGCGCTTCGCGTAACTCGGAAGCGGCGAGGGCGCTGATCCACAGTCCGCTGTCTTGCACATCGAGCCCGCGCAGCCTGCGTACGCCCTGGAAGTGTTGCTCGATGGAGGCGCGCAGCGCGGCCAGGTCAGGTGCCGGGTGCACGTTGCCGCAGTAGCCGAGCTGCGAGGCACTCCAACCCCGGCCAGCGCTCATTTGACCACCGGATCCTGGCCACGCAGGGCCGAGTTTTCCTGCCACTGGCGACGCTGGTCGATGGGCAGCGGGGTGCTGACCAGGGCCTTGTCCAGCTGGCCGCTCTGGGCAAAGAAATCCACCGGGTTGTGGAACAGCACCTGTTCGACCTGGGCTTCGCTGAAACCTGCCGCCAGCATCGCCTGGCCGGTCTTGGGCACCTTGAGCGGGTCACTGATGCCCCAGTCGGCGGCGCTGTTGACCACCATTTTTTCCGTGCCGTACTGCTGCAGCAGCGCGACCATGCGCTGCTCGGACATCTTGGTGTTCGGGTAGATGGAATGGCCGCGCCAGCAATCGCTGTCGAGCACCAGCGGCAAGGTCAGTTCGTTGAGGTGGTCGATGATCACCAGGTGTTCGGCGATGCCGACTTCGCGGATCACCGCCAGGGTGCGCTTGGTGCCACCGATCTTGTCGCGGTGTGGCGTGTGCACCAGCACCGGCAGGTTGAATTGCCTGGCCAGCTCAAGCTGCGCGGCGAGAAAGCGGTCTTCTTCGGGGGTGATGTCGTCGTAGCCGATTTCACCCACCGCCACCACCCCGTCCTTGACCAGGTAGCGCGGCAGGACCTCCAGCACCTCATTGGCGATCGACAGGTCGTTGGCCTCCTTGGGGTTGAGGCCGATGGTGCAGAAGTGATGGATGCCGAACATGCTGGCGCGAAAACGCTCCCAACCCAGCAGGGTGTCGAAGTAGTCGACGAAGCTGCCGAGGCTGGTCCTGGCCTGGCCCTGCCAGAACGCCGGTTCGATCACCCCGGTGATGCTGGCGGCGGCCATGTTCTGATAGTCATCGGTAGTGCGGCTGACCATATGGATATGCGGGTCGAAGTACTTGGGCATGGTGAATCCTCGTCAGGGAGAAGGCATCGTCGGGAATCAAGTCGGCAAATGGGCGGCCAGGTGGTCATGCCAGCCGGAGGGCAGGCATTGCTGGCGACACAGGCCGAGCAGGCGCTGGCGCTGCGCCGGGCTGAGCAGGCTGAAGGCAATCGCCAGGTACAGACCGCCGGAGACCGGACGCGCGGCAGCCAGTTGCTCATCCAGCAGATCAAGGGCCAGTTGGTTGAGGGTGACGCCCTGGCGCTCGCTCAGGCCGCGCAGGCGGCTCACGTCCAGCCCCATGCCGAGCGCTTTGAGCACCAGTTGGTGGAACGCCCGCTCCGGGTAGTGACGGGACGGATAGAGGGTGTCGAGGGCGAGGGCGGCGAACACCTGGCTGTTGCTGGTACGCCCGGCCTGCAAGGCCAGCTCCACGCACGCGCCCCGACCGTCGAGCCAATCCAGGGCCTTGAGCAGGGCGACCTTCTCCTGGTCGTCGCCCCACAGGAACAACTGGCGCAGCAAAGGCAACTGAGCGGCCTGGGGTTGCGGGTCGAGGACCTGCGCCAACAGCAGCGCACGGGCCAGTTGCAGTTGGCTCCAGCCCTTGTCGTCGGGCATCGCCCGTTCACCGATGCGGCGCTTGCACTGGCTGCTCAGCAGGGCGGCGGTGTTGGCGTGCGGCGACTGCCTGAGGTGCGCCTGTGCCTGGTGCCACCACTGCAATTGGGCCTGATCGAGTTGCGCGACCAAGGCCTGCTGCCGTTCGGCCAGGCAGTCGTGGCGCATCTTGAGCGCCGCCGTTGTCGACTTGGCGATATCACTGTTCATGTCGGTTTGATCCAGCGCTGTAGGTGTGGAAGCAGGAAGAACACCAAGACACACAGCAAGCTGCCCAGGGGTTGGTCGGCTACCGCCAGCACCAGGGCATCGAACAACGGCAAGGCCGCCAGCCCCGCGCCGATGAAGGCGCGCACCTGCCGCCGACGCGGATCGGCCAGGTGCAGCCAGTAGTGCCAGCCCAACCAGCCCAGCCACAGCAGCAACACCGGCCAGAACCACAGGGTGTCGGCGTAGGCCGCCAGGGCCAGCGGGCTGAGCATCAGCAGCAGGGGCAGGCGGCTGAGCAACTGGTTGAGGTGCTCCTGGCGCGCCAGGTAGGTCAGGCCGCTGATGTACACGCCAAGCAGCAAGGCGCACAGCCAGATGGGCTGGGCCGGCACCGCCAGGCTGGCCGCCGCGGTGAGGTAGAGGGCCGAGCGGCAGGCGCCCATCAGCCAGACGCTGTGGGCGTATTTCTTGTGCAGCAGGTTGTAGCCGAGAATGCAGCCCACCAGCAGGGTGACGCTGGCCAGCAGCCAATGGGGCTGCTCGATCAGCCGGCTCAGCCCCAGGGCCGCGGCTGCCGCCAGCAGCAATGCCAGCCAGGTGGCCAGGCGCACCTGACGGCGGCTGACCAGGCCCAGGGTGATCGGCCTGGGGTTGTGATGCTGTTGGTCCCAGTCGGCATCCAGCAGGTCGTTGAGCAGCATGCCGGCCAGGTACAGCAGCGACAGCATGGCCAGCAGCAAGATCCACACCAGCGACGAGGGCGGTGCCAGGGCCCCGGCGCTGCTGGCCAACAGTGCGGCGGCGAGGGTGTTGGTCCATACCGTGGGCAGGTTGGAAACGCGGCCGACGGTCATCCAGGTCTTCATCTGGCTCATTGCGCAACGCCTTCGCCGAGGGGCAGCGGATTGCCGCGAAAACTGGCAAGGCGCAGCAGTGCCTGTTCCATCAGGCCGTCGTCGATCTCGTGCAGGTCGACCGATGCGCCGATGCCGCTGAGCATGGGGATGGAAAGCTGGCCTCCCAGGTGCTGGCGAAACTCCTCCAGCCCGAGCAACACCCGGGAACGCCCATGGGCATCTTTCAGGCTCAGCTCCGGCGGGCACAGGTTGAAGCCAAGCCTGAGCAACAGGCTGATGACGCGCTCGCTGTGCGCATCGCTCAACAGCCCCAGGGCGTTGGCATAGAGCCCGTCAAGGGCCATGCCCACCGCCACCGCTTCACCATGGCGCAGGCGGTGCTGGCTGAGGTTCTCCAGCTTGTGCGCCGCCCAATGGCCGTAGTCCAGGGGCCGCCCGTTGCCGCGCTCGAAGGGATCGCCAGCGCCGGTGATGTGCCCCAGGTGCAGCTCTGCGCAACGGCGGATGGCGTGACGACTGGCCGGATGATCGAAGTGGGCGAGGGCATCGGCCTCCCGCTCCATCCACTCGAAGAAGGCGCGGTCCTTGATCAGCGCCACCTTGACGGCCTCGGCCAGGCCGGCGATGCGGTCGCGGTGGGCAAGCGTGGTGAGCAGCTGGAAGTCATTGATCACCGCGCTGGCGGGGTAGAAGGCGCCGAGCAGGTTCTTCTGGCCGAAGGCGTTGATGCCGTTTTTCACGCCGATGCCGGCGTCGTTCTGTGCCAGTACCGTGCTGGGGATGCGGATCAGGCGCATGCCCCGGTGAAAGGTGGCGCAGGCGTAGCCCACCGCGTCCAGCACGGCGCCGCCGCCCAGGGCCAGGACAAAGCAATGGCGGTCAAGCCCATGGTTCAGCATGTCGCTGTAGAGCTGTTGCAGTACCTGTGCGTCCTTGCTCAGCTCACCGGCCGGGACGGCGATCGGCGCGGCTTTCAGGTTCAGGTCTGCCCCGTGGGCGGCAAAGTAGGCGTCGATCTGGCCCGGCAGGTGCGGTGTGCAGCGCAGCAGCTGTTCGTCGGCGAAGATCAGCACCGTTACCCGGCCACGCTGCTGTGCGGTGAGCTGGCGATGCAGGCAGGGGTTGAGCGGATCGAACAGGTGGTCGGTGAACACCACGGGGTAGTCGTAACTGACCGTGAAACGCCCGCGCAGTGATTCACCCTTGCGCAAGGCCTTGAACAGGCTGTACCCGGCGATGAACAGCGCGGGCAGGACCATGCCGGCGAGCAGGGTCACCAGCAGCGCGTTCTGCGCGACCAGGAAGGTGCCGATGGCGCTGTAGGCCAGTGCCAGGCCGGCATTGGCCAGGGTAGTGACGAGGATGAAGGCGCGCAGCGGATAGCGCTGCATGCCGGCCGCCACCACCGAGGTTTCCGCCAGCACCGGCACGCCGCGCAGGCAGATCAGCGACAGCGTGCCCAGCCGATACGCCAGTTGCCCCGGCTGGCGCTGGTGCAGGCCCAGGCGGCTGGACAGCAGGCGAAAATACCCGGCCCCCAGCGCATACCCCAGCCCGGCGCCCAGGCACAGGCCGATGAAGATCACCAGGTAGCCGCCAACGCTGCCCAGCGTCGCCACCGCAAGCAGCGCTACCATGCTCGACGGCACGGGTAGTACCACGTCCAGCGCCAGCAAGCCGATCAGCAGCAACGCCAGGGCAAGCGCCTGGGCAGGGGTGGAAGGCAGGAAGTGTTCGAGGTGGGAGAGGAAGTTCTGGATCTGTTGTTCGAACAACACAAAGCTGGCGATCACCAGGCCTGAGAAGCACAGTACTGACAACCAGAAATATTTGCCCGGCCCTCTTTGCGAGAGCGCACGATACCCGCGGCTGCGCTTCATCAAGCGTCCCTCTTGTTATTTGACTGATTTCCCTTTCAGCAACCGGATGTCACGCCCGACAGGCGCGAGGACATGGACTCCTCTGAACTAAATGGCGGGGAAGTTGTATTTATAATGTTGGCGAAGACAAACACAAAGCTAGTCGGCCGCTTCGCTTTTGCAAGTAAATGTGGGGCGAGTCACTAGATAAAACGCGCGACTTCTGTGGCGGCATTAGAAGGCAAGCGAATTATTAATATTGACTATGTATGAATGATTAATCTTGATGTTTGCAGCGCTTTGGCTGAGAAATGATAATCAATCAATTTAATTGTTGAACTTTATCTGGCAAGTTCGTAGTTACAGTCGAAATCAGATAGTCTTCTAACTAGTGCGCAGCTATTTAAAATGACGCATGTTGAATGAAGGCGCTTTACTCACCGCATTGATACCCGGACAACAGCTGCCGACAGGGCTGGCGGCAGATCGTATTGCCCGCTCAGGGACTGAAATCTCGGCACATTCGCGCATGGAGAACATTTGTACTCCACAGCAGGCAGGGCGACGCGCGTAGGCTGAGTTGAGGTAATATCGCCACCCCGCCACCGGCAGCTCAACGTGCCAGACAAAGGATTGCATGCCCGCCAACCTGTCCCTGCGTCATCTGTTCTTCTGTGTCGTGCTCGGAGCGTTCGCCGGCTGCCGGCCTGAGCCCGCACCGCCCTTCGACCAGCAGCTCTATATCTGGCAACGCCAGTGGCAACCCGCCCACGAGCAGGCCCTGGCGGACAGCCGTGCCGACTTTTCGACCTTGCGCGTGCTGGCATTGCAAGCGCAACCCAAGGCCGGGTGGAGCAGGGCGCTGGTGGACCTGCCCAAGCTCAAGAGCGATGGTCGCCCGGTGATCGCCGTGGTGCGCCTGGACGGCCAGCTGCCGGCGCTCGACCTGCAGCAAGCAGGCCCAAAGTTGGCGCGCCTGCTGGTGGACTGGCAGGCCGCAGGTGTACCCCTTGTCGGGCTGGAGATCGACCATGACAGCGGCAGCGCCCGCCTGCCTGGCTATACCGAATTTCTCCTGAAACTGCGCGAACGACTGCCGCCGGGCCTGAAACTGAGCATCACCGCGCTGCCCGCCTGGCTCGACAGCCCGCAGCTGCCGGCGCTGTTGCAGGCGGTGGACAGCAGTGTGTTGCAGGTGCACGCAGTGAGCGACCCGCGCCAGGGCTTGTTCGACCCGGTAAAAGCCCGGAAGTGGGCCGAACGATGGAGTCGCGTCAGCGACAAGCCGTTCTACCTGGCCTTGCCCGCCTATGGCGTCGCGTTGCTGCCTGATGCCGGTGGCGCGCCCGTCGTGGAAAGCGAAACACCGTTGAGCCGTGGTGGCGAACGCCGCGAACTGCTGGCCGATCCACAACAACTGGCTGACCTGGGCAGGCAATTGCGCAACCAGCCACCTGCGCACCTGGCCGGGCTGATCTGGTTCCGCCTGCCATTGCCCGGCGACCGCCGCGCCTGGAGCCTGACCACGTTGACGGCGGTGGCGCGAGGCGACGCGCTCGCCAGCCACTGGCGGGTCGAACTGTCCGGCCAGGCGGGGCTGCGTGACATCACGCTGGTCAACGTCGGCAATCTCGACCTGCCGATGCCTGCACGGGTGGAACTGGACGTCGCATCCTGTGACGCTGCCGACGGGCTCAACGGCTACCGCTTGCAGCAATCCCCGCAACACCTCATCTTCAACCGCCAGTCCAGCGCGCGCCTCGCCGCTGGCGGCCGGCGCGTCCTCGGCTGGGCGCGCTGCCATGGAATCGATCAAGGAGCATGGAATGTCTACCCGTAACTGGCCCCGGCGCCTGCTGTACCTGTCCCTGAGCGTGCCGGCCGTT
>Ga0268257_1000651_pt1 | contig 37547 bp, 27 predicted proteins | sample AgamicAtPrz_FD_200249 | JGI IMG/M metagenome (GOLD analysis project Ga0268257, IMG submission 200249) | Agave microbial communities from Guanajuato, Mexico - At.P.rz (v2) (version 3) | ecosystem: Host-associated > Plants > Phyllosphere > Phylloplane/Leaf | place: Guanajuato, Mexico | collected... | reverse complement strand
CGCTGTTCAGCGCCATTCCTGCCAGCAGCATACGCTGCGGTGAAAAGCCCCCCCGGCTGGCAACCAGCATAATGACGCCGAGCGTTAACGCTCCTCCGGCTATCCCTGCCGGCAGCAGCCACGCCAGCGCATCGCCCGGCACAAAAAACAGCATCAGCACCACGCCGCACGCCGCCCCGGAGCTGATACCCAGCACTTCCGGGCTGGCCATTGGGTTGCCGGTCAGACGCTGGATCAGCGTACCCGCCACGCCCAGCATCATCCCCACCGCCAGCGCCGCCAGCACGCGCGGTGCGCGCCACGGCAGCAGCTGCTGCAGCATGTCACCGCTGACCCATGCCCAGCCCGTGGCGTTACGGCCAAAACTGATACCCGCAACGGTCAGCAGCAGCAGCACCGCCAGCCCCGTCAGCACCCAGCGCAGTACACGCTGACGCTCGGCCGGCACCCGATCCCCGGCGTTCATCTCCGGCGGCTGAGAGCCGGCACGCAGCCGCGGCAGCAGCCACAGCAGCAGCAGCACCCCGGTCAGCGCCGTCGCCGTGCCGGTCGAAATCTCACGCCAGTACACCGTGAGCAACTGCACCGACTGATCGGCCAGCCACAGCAGCAGTGCACCAATCAGCGGAGCCAGCAGGATGCGGCTGAGCAGCCGCCGCGCACCCAGCATTTTTGCCAGCAGCGGCGCAAACAGGCCGATAAAACCGATAATGCCGGCAATGTTCACCAGCTGCGCGCTGAGCAGAATTGCCAGCGCCAGCGCGGCGACGCGTGCGACGGAAAGCGACAGGCCAAGATTTTTTGCCACGCCATCATCCAGTCCCATCAGCGTCAGCGGACGCAGCAGCGCCAGCGTCAGCACAAACGCCAGCAGCAGCCGGGGCCAGAGCAGCGCCACGTTGTGCCCGTCGAGCTGATTAAGCGCCCCGGTGCTCCAGAGGAACATATTCTGCAGCTGATCGTGATTAAAGATGGCAAAGACCTGATTGACCGCGCCGGCATACAGGCTCAGAACCAGTCCGGCGAGGATCAGCGTCACCGGTGAAAGCCGTCTGCCCCACGCCACGCCAAACACCAGCACGCCGACCAGCAGCGCACCGCCTGTCGCCGCAAACTGCTGCGTAAGCTCACCACCCGGCAGCTGCCACAGTGTGGCAACGGTAATGCCCAGCTGAGCGCCGGAGGAGATACCCAGCGTGGCAGGCTCTGCCAGCGGATTACGCAGCACCTGCTGAAACAGCAGGCCCGCCAGTCCCAGTCCGGCGCCGAGCAGCAGCGCCAGTGCCAGACGCGGCAGCAGACTGTAGTGAAAGACCATCTGGCGAATCGCATCGATATCGGGCGTGAAAAACGCCTGCGGCCACTGTGCCAGCGGCAGCGCGTGCTGCAGGTTGATAAAGGTCAGCAGCAGAGCGATAGCAAATATTGCGCTCAGCAGCGCGGCGGGAAAAAGAGAGATACGCATTAACGGGGCTCCAGCGCGCTTTCCAGCACGCGTACAAATCGCAGGGCTGCCAGCGTGGCACCGTAATACCATACGGCCGGCACGCGCCGGAAGCGGCCAGCACGCACAAACGGCAATGCCTGCCACAGCGCGGTGCGGGTCACCTGCTGCATATCGCGCTGATTATCGTGGTCAAAGCAGAGCACCTCAACGTTACCCACTTCAGCCAGCCGCTCCAGGCCGATGACCGCGCTGCCCCAGTAGCTGGTTTCACCCTGCCAGGCACTGGTAAGACCGAGCCGCTGCATCACATCAAGAAACAGGCTGTTCTGCCCGAAAACAATGGCGTGCCGGCTGTCGAGCAGCGACATCAGCAGGATTGGTCGTCCGGCCCATCCCTGCAGGCGCACCCGTGCCGCCGCCAGCTGCTGTCCGGTCTCCTGCAGATGCTGCTCCGCCTGCGCCTCGCGTCCAATGTGCGCGCCCAGCTGCCGCAGCGAGTGTTGCGCGGCGCTGAACGGCTTGCCGTCGCCGCTGTGAAGCGAAAAACCCAGCGTCGGAGCGATATGCTGCAGCGTTTCTGCTGACGGACCAAAGCCGCTGTAGTACAGGATCAGCGAGGGATCCAGCTGCGTCATCAGCTCCAGATTAGGTTCACCACGCAGGCCAAGATCGACGGTGGTGGCGGGCAGCGGCGGCTCGCCAACCCAGATATTGTAGTTGTGCACATCCGCCACGCCGAGCGGTGCCACGCCCAGCGCCATCAGCAGTTCAGCAGAGAGCCACTCCAGCGCCAGAATGCGTGAATTGTCCGGCACGGCGGCACGCAGCGGCGCGCACTGCATAAGCGGCGAGAGCGCCAGCGCTGTCAGCAGACGACGACGGGTCAGTGAGATCATCCCTGCTCCTCAGCGAACAAAACTGACGGGTGCGCCGCCCTGCGGGTGCGGCAGTATGCCCATCGGAATACCATAGATCGTGCCCAGCACGTCAGCCTGCATGATCGCCGCCGGTTCCCCTTCGGCGATAACCTCGCCCTGACGCAGCGCTACCAGTCTGTCGCAGTAGCGCGCCGCCATATTGATATCGTGCAGCACGGCAATCACGGTGAGTCCGCGTTCGCGGCTCAGCCGCTGGATCAGCGCCAGCACCTCAACCTGATGCGCGATATCCAGCGCCGACGTCGGCTCATCCAGCAGCAGGCAGCGGCTATTTTGCGCCACCAGCATCGCCAGCCAGGCGCGCTGACGCTCGCCGCCGGAGAGGCTATCCACCAGACGGCCGGCAAAGGGTTTCAGCCCCACCAGCGCAATCGCCTCCTCGACCCGGTTGCGATCTTCCGCGCCGTAACGTCCCAGCGCACCGTGCCACGGATAGCGCCCCATCGCCGTCAGTTCGCGCACCGTCATGCCTTCTGCCGCAGGCAGCTGCTGGGGCAGATAGGCCACCTGACGCGCAAACGCTTTGCTGTTCCAGTGCGCCACCGGTTCGCCGTTCAGCAGCACTTCTCCTGCCGTCGCAGCATGATGGCGCCCCAGCATTTTCAGCAGGGTCGATTTTCCCGAGCCGTTATGGCCAATCAGTGCGGTCACTTTTCCCGGGGTAAATGTGAGCGACAGCGGATGCAGCAGCGTGCGCCCCGGCACGTGAAAGCTGGCACTATCCAGCGCAAAAGTGGTTTCGGCGTAGTGCGAATGCAGCATGGTACTCCCTGGCTAACGGGCGCAGCGCGCCCGGATATCAGTCTCAGAAACGGAAGGTAGCGGTACCTACGATACGGCGCTCAGCGCCCCAGTAGCAGGCGTAGTCGCGGTAGCAGCTGGCGACGTAGTCACGATTGAACAGATTGTTGACGTTGACGCCCACAGTCGAACCCGGCAGGCCGAGGCGACCCAGATCGTACTTCAGCGCAGCGTCTACCGTGGTGTAACTGGCAACACTGAAGTTCTGGTTCGCGTTGCTACCGCTGGCATACAATCCTTTGCTTTCACCGACGTAACGCACACCGGCACCGATAGTTACGCCCGATAGCGCCGTGTCATGGAAGGTGTAGTCGCCCCACAGCGATGCCATGTGCTTCGGCACCTGCACCGGCGTGCGGCCTTTCAGCAAGTTATCTTCGGTGTATTCCGCATCGGTATAAGAGTAAGCCGCCGTCAGATTGATGCTGGCGTTTACCGCGGCTTTCGCTTCCAGCTCCACGCCGCGTGAACGGATTTCGCCGCTCTGCACGCTAAACTGCGGATTATCAGGATCGGCCGTCAGGTTTTTGGTTTTGGTGAGCTGATACACAGCGGCCGTCATAACAATCGGACGATCTTTCGGCACGTATTTTACGCCTGCCTCATACTGCTTAGCGCGTGAAGGATCGAACGCCTGACCGTCCCCTGTCGCACCGGCATTCGGGATGAACGCTTCGCTATAGCTGAAGTAAGGTGCGATACCGTTATCGAATACGTAGTTAACCCCGCCGCGCCAGGTAAATGCCTGATCATTTTGACGGTCTACGGAATTCTCCACCCGATCGGTAACGGAGTTCATCGCGTAATCGTAGCGGCCACCGAGCGTTAACACCCAGCGGTTCCATTCCATTTGATCCTGCGCATACAGGCCAGTCTGGCGCTGCTGATTTAAATGCTGATAAGGATTGGTATAAGGGGTATAGCTGTCATCACCATATTGCGGATTGAATGGGCTAAGATCACTGGCGACACCAAACTGACCATCAATGTCATTACGGGTGCGCTGGAAATCAACGCCCAGCAGCAAGGTATGAGCTAAATCACCGGTAGCAAAGTTAGCCTGGGCCTGCGTATCAACCGCGAACTGGTTGAGTTTCTCTTTCGAGAATGCCGCATAACGGGTAATACTTTGATTCGCAGGGTTATAACCGAAGCCATAAATGCTGCGATAATCCGTACGCAGTTCGGCATAGCGCAGATTCTGCCGCACCGTCCAGGTATCGCTGAAGCTATGCTCAACGCTGTACCCGACCATTTTGGTGTTGCGCGAAATCTTGTTGCTCTCTTCGCCTTCATCAAAATGGGTCGGCAGTTTGTAACTGCTGCCGTCCGGGCGGGTGATGCCCACCACCGTGCCTTCGCGCGGCAGCCAGCCGTAATAACCGGTGTCCGGTTCATTCTGGAAGTAAGTCAGCAGGTCAAAACGCGTATTTTCATCCGGACGCCAGCTGAACGAAGGCGCAATGGTATAGCGCTTCTCTTTGTTCATCGCCTGCTGCGCATCAGCGCTGCGCGCGAGGCCGGTCAGACGATAGCTGTAGACGCCTGCGTCATCGAGCGCGCCGCCGAAATCGAAGCCGGTTGAGAACAGATTGTCATTGCCCATCTGGAACTGCACTTCACGCAGCGTCTCCTGCGTGGGGCGCTTGCTGACCAGCGCCACTACGCCGCCCGGATTACTTTTTCCATAGAGCACCGATACCGGGCCGCGCAGCAGCTCCGCACGCTCCAGGAACCAGGGATCGAGGGCGAATTCTGAGTAGTTGTCGCCCTGCAGTTTCAGGCCATCCAGATACTGATTGGTGTTGGTTTCGCTGAAGCCGCGAATCGAGAGTGCATCAATCACGTCCGAACTGCCGCGGTTACCGGTCAGTACGCCAGGGGTATAGTTGAATGCCCCTTTAACGCTGGTGACAGCATGCATCGCCATCTCTTCCTGCGTCACCACCGAAACCGACTGCGGGTTTTTTTCAATCGGCGTATCGGTTTTGGTGCCGGTGGCGCTCTGCTTCGCCGCAATGGTCGGGGCCGGGCCCCAGGCGCTCTCCTGCGCCACCGTGCCGGTATCGGCAGCGGTGACGACAACAGTCTCTTCTGCCAGCGCCTGCGCGCTCAGCGTACCCAGTGTTAACGCAATGAATAAAGCCAGCGGGCGACGAGGCGTCAGCTCCGGCCGGAAAAAAGTAGTTCGCGCACTCATGAAGGAGTCTCTCAACAGATGAACAATGCGGGCGAATGAAAACGATAATGATTATCAGACGCAAAGATTCTAGGCGAAGCTGCGCGCGATCTGCAAGATGTAATCTGCGCGATCGCCGCAATTACTGCCCAATTGCAGCATCGATTGATCGCGGATAAAAAACCGGAGGCAAAAAAAGGGGCGCCGCGGCGCCCCTGAGGAGGAGTTGTTATTTACTGCCGAACATATCTTTGATCCAGCCCGCCACGCCGTCAGAATCCTTTTGCTCATTCTGCTGCTGCGGCTGTTGCTGCTGCTCAGGCTGTTGCTGCTGCTGGAACACCTGCTGCTGCTCCATCTGCTGCTGGCAGAGTGCGGCCGGATCCAGCGTCCAGACCGGCAGTGAACGCCAGGTACTGCTGCCGGATCCGCAGACGAAATTACCCGCAGAATCAACGTTCATCTGCGTGATATCCTCCGGCGGCGTCAGGACCAGCGGCATCGGCGCCTGATTATCGAGATAGCGACGGTAAATCTGCATTGCACCGCTGGAACCATAGAGTTTTGACGTCTGGTTGTTATCACGTCCGACCCAGGTAATCGCCACTTCTTTACCGTCAACACCGGCAAACCAGCTGTCGATCAGATCGTTAGTGGTCCCGGTTTTGCCCGCCAGGTGCGCTTTCGGATAACGTGCGCCCAGAGCATGGGCGGTACCGCGTTCCGCCACCTGCTGCATGGTATAGAGCGTCAGATAGGCCGCCTGAGCAGGCTCCACGCGCTGCGCCTGCGGGAAGCTCTGAAACAGCACCGAGCCATCTTCAGCGATGACCGAACGCACCGCCGACAGGTCAGCACGGTTGCCGCCGCTGGCGATCGACTGGAACGCCTGCGCCACTTCCACCGGCGTCAGGTTCAGCGCGCCCAGCAGCATCGCCGGCACCGGATGCAGCTGATCTTTCGACACGCCCAGTTTATTCCAGGTATCCACTACCGCATCCAGCCCCAGCGTCATGCCCAGATTAACCGTTGGCACGTTCATGGAGTTAGTCAGCGCATCCACCAGCATCACCTTGCCGCTAAAGCGACGATCGTCGTTCATTGGCTTCCAGACGCTGCCGTTGGGCTGCTTCAGCGCAATCGGTTCATCTGCAATCCAGCTGTTCAGCCGGTAGCTGTTGGGCTGACTTAGCGCGGTCAGATAGGTAGCCGGTTTCGCCAGCGAGCCGATAGAGCGGCGCGCCTGCAGCGCACGGTTATAGCCGGCAAACTGCGGATCGGAACCGCCAACCATAGCACGCACTTCACCGCTGAAGCGGTCTACCACCACCATGGCGGTTTCCAGATCTTTCAGCCCGCGCTGTTTCTTCAGCGTGGGGATCCCCTCTTCCACCGCCTTTTCAGCCGCGTCCTGTGAAACCGGATCGAGTGTGGTGAAAATTTTCACGCCCGAGAGATCTTTCACCTTGTCGCCCAGTTTCGCCTGCAGCTCATTACGCACCATCTGCATAAAGGCGGGCTGCGGGGTGATCACGCCACCTTTAGGCTGTACGCCCAGCGGACGCGCCGAGAGCATGTCATACAGCTCCTGGTCAATCACCTGCTGCTGCTGCAGCAGACGCAGCACCAGATTACGTCGCTCCAGCGCCAGCTTTGGATTCCGCCACGGGTTGTAGAGCGAGGCGCCTTTTACCATTCCGACCAGCATCGCCTGCTGATCGAGGCTGAGCTCATCAACCGGCCGCCCGAAATAGTAGAGGCTGGCCAGCGGGAAGCCGCGGATCTGATCGTTACCGGCCTGACCGAGATAGACCTCATTGAGGTAGAGTTCAAGGATGCGATCTTTGCTGTAACGCGCATCCATGATCACCGCCATATAGGCCTCACGTGCTTTACGCCATAGTGAGCGCTCATTGGTCAGGAACAGGTTTTTAACCAGCTGCTGCGTCAGCGTACTGCCGCCCTGTACCGCTTTTCCGGCGGTGATGTTGGCCAGAAATGCACGGCCGATCGAGTACGGGCTGATCCCGTCATGCTCATAGAAGTGACGATCTTCGGTCGCGATCAGTGTATCGACCAGCAGATCCGGGAAGCCGGCACGCGGCACAAACAGACGCTGTTCGCCGTTAGGCGACTGCAGCATGGTGATCAGGCGCGGATCGAGACGGAAGAAACCGAAGTCGCGCCCGGTATCGAGATTTTTAATACCGGAGAGCTCATCGTTGCTGAAGGTCAGACGCGCGTTGATCTGTCCCTCTTTGCTGTCAGGAAAATCAAACGGCCGGCGCAGCAGATCGATGGTATTGCCCTTGACGCTGAACTCGCCCGGACGCGTAATGCGCGACACTTCGCGATACTGCGTGCCTTCCAGCAGCGCAATCATCTCTTTCTTATCATAGGCCATGCCAGGCTCAAGGCTGACCATGCGGCCGTAGACGGCGGCAGGCAGCTGCCAGACTTTGCCATCAATACGGCTACGGATCTCAGAGTCGAGATAGACGCCCCAGGCCGCCATCACAACGACAACAACGAGGAAGAGTTTAATGAGCCAGCCTAACCAGCGGCGCTTGCCGCGCTGCGGGCCTTTACCCTTTCCTTTACTTTTCGGTGGCACCGGAGCGCTCTCCTCATAATCTTCATCAATATCAGTCTGCCCGATGTGGCCATCAGGCTCTTTGCGGTGCCCGCGCCGCGCGGTAGTGCGCGGCGGCTTTGGCGCTTTTCCTTTGCGCCCAATAGGTTCGCGATCGTTCCCAGACATACTCTCTTCTCTCCAGGCATAGCGGTAGCTGCGGCCGTTACTCTAACTGCTTTCTCCCGCGGCGCATGGCAGAACCCTCTGAATTCGATCCACAGGGTTACGGGGAAAACTTTTTGGTGCGCCTTGTTGGCAGGGCGCTGGCCGGATCGTCCGGCCATGGATGTTTGGGGTAGCGCCCTTTCATCTCTTTCTGCACCTCGGGATACGCTCCGCGCCAGAACGCCGCCAGATCGCGGGTGATCTGCAGCGGACGATGCGCCGGTGACAGCAGCTCCAGCACCAGCGGCACGCGGCCCTCAGCGATAGCCGGATTCTGCGCCTCGCCAAACATCTCCTGCAGGCGAACAGCCAGCGCGGGCGGATTCTCTGCGTGATAGCGAATGGGCAGGCGGCTTCCGGTCGGCACAGTGTAGTGAGTTGGCAGCGCACTATCCAGCCGCTGACGTTGCGACCATGTCAGCAAATGTAATAATGCCCGGCTGAGGTTAATGCCCTGCAGCCCTTTCAGATCGCGCACGCCCGTCATCTCAGGCAGTAACCAGCTTTCCAGTGTATCAAGCAATGCCGTATCGTCCAGCGGTGGCCACCCCTCTTCCGGCAACCACTGCGTCGCACACTGCAGGCGCAGGCGCAGCTGCTCCGCTTCCGGCGTCCAGCCCAGCACCGACAATCCTTTTTCGCGTATCCAGCGCAGCATGGCAGGATGCAGAATCTCAGCGTCTGGCCGCGCCTGCGGCTGCGCGCTGAGCACCAGCTCGCCCAGCAGTTCGCGTTTCCAGGCGCGCAGCGTGCCTCTCTCCTCATCCCACTCCACGTCAACCCGGCGGGTAATGAGCTGCGGCAGCGCTGCCCGCAGCGCCGTCAGGTCCACCGGCAGCGCCAGCAGCATGCGTGCGTCCGCCGCGCCAGCCCCCTGCAGCAGCGCGGGCGCAATCAGGGCGGGATAGCGACTAAGGCCGTGATCCTCATCCAGCATGGCACCGAGACCGTTTGCCAGCTGGTAGCGTGCGCTCTCGCCGCGCCGCTGCGCAATGCGGTCGGCAAAACCCGCCGCCAGCAGCAGCGGAATGCGATCGGCATCCACCCGCCCGCCGCTGGCGTGCAGACGCTGCTGCCACTGCCGCGCCCGCCGCTGCCACTGCGGCTGGGGATGGTTCAGCGCGTCACGCAAATCGACGCTGCCGCCGCGCGGCGGATCTTCGAGAATGGCCACCAGCAGCGCCGCGCTGGCAATGGCATCGCTCTCCTCTCCCGCCGCGCAGAGTATGGCCGCAAGACGCGGATCGCTGCCGAGCCGCGCCATTTTCCGGCCGGTGGCGTTAAGCCGTCCGGCGCTGTCCAGCGCGCCCAACTGGTGCAGCAGCGCGTCCGCCGCCTGCAGGTTGCGGGCCGGCGGCAGGTCAAGCCACTGCAGCTGCGCTACCGAGCTACAGCCCCACTGCAGCAGCTCCAGCCGCAGACCGGCGAGATCGCTGCTTAAGATCTCTGCGTCACTCTGCGCCGGCGCGCGTAGCGCCTGCTCCTGTGCCAGCAGATGCAGGCAGATACCTGGCTCAAGCCGGCCGGCGCGACCGGCGCGCTGCGTCATGGATGCCTGACTGATACGCTGCGTTTGCAGCCGGGTGACGCCGCTGCGGGCATCAAACTGCGCCACCCGCTCCAGCGCGCTATCGACCACCAGACGGATCCCCTCGATGGTCAGGCTGGTCTCCGCAATGTTCGTGGCGAGCACGACCTTACGGCGGCCAGCGGCGGCAGGCAGAATGGCGCGCCGCTGCGCCTCCAGCGGCAGCGCACCGTAGAGCGGTGCCAGATCGATGTCGTCTCCTATTCGTGCGCTCAGCTCCCGCCTGACACGCTCAATCTCCGCCACGCCCGGCAGAAACAGCAGCAGCGAGCCGTGCTCCTCGCGCAGCAGCTGGGCGACCTCGCGCGCCACCGCCTCCTCAAAACGCGTCTGCGGATTGAGGCTGGCATAGCGGCGCGCGACCGGATAACTGCGCCCGGCTGAAACAACGGCCGGCGCAGCGGGCAGCAGCGCCTGCAGACGCTGATTATCCAGCGTGGCGGACATCAGCAGCAGCTTCAGGTCATCGCGCAGCCCCTGCTGCACATCCAGCAGCAGCGCCAGCGCCAGATCGGCCTGCAGGCTGCGCTCATGAAACTCATCGAGGATCACCAGCGCTACGCCCTCCAGCATGGGATCGCGCTGCAGCATGCGCGTCAGGATCCCCTCGGTGACCACTTCGAGCCGGGTATGCGCACCGACGCAGCTCTCACCGCGCAGCCGGTAACCCACGGTTTCGCCCGGCTGCTCGCCAAGCTGCTCCGCCAGCCGCTGGGCCACATTGCGCGCCGCCAGGCGACGCGGTTCCAGCATAATAATACGCCCCGGCAGCGATGCCTGCTGCTGCAGCTGCAGCGGCAGCCAGGTCGATTTTCCTGCGCCGGTAGGGGCCGCCAGCAGCACCTGGGGCGAACGTTCCAGCGCCGTCAGCAGCGCAGGCAATACCTCGCTGACCGGTAATTCACTCACGCTCTTCTCCTGCTCTGCCTGTGCTAATATGGCGCGTATTGTACACCACCCGGCGCAGATTACCGGAGCACGCTTATGACCACGCAACGCCTGTTTTTTGCTCTTGAACTGCCTGCTCCGCTTCAGCAGCAGCTGGTGCAGTGGCGGGCGGATAATTTTGCCGCTGAGGCCGGTACGCCGGTTGCAGCGGCCAACCTGCATCTGACGCTGGCGTTTCTGGGTGAGGTGAGCCGCGAGACGCAGGAGAGCCTGCAACAGCTCGCCGCGCGTATTACCCAGCCCGCTTTTACGCTTGACCTGGATGATGCCGGACACTGGCCGCGCCCCGGCGTAGTATGGCTCGGCTGCCGCCGCGCGCCGCGCGGACTGCTGCAGCTGGCGTCGCTGCTGCGCGCTCAGGCTGCACGACACGGCTGCGCGCAGAGCGCACAGCCTTTTCATCCGCATATCACCCTGCTGCGTCACGCCACACAGCGCATCGCGCTGCCGCCGCGCGGGTTTCACTGGCAGATGGAGGTGACCCGGTTTGCGCTCTGTTCATCGCTCTTTTCCCGCGGCCGTACGCGCTACAAAACCGTGGCGCGCTGGCCGCTCACTTCAGCCTGAGGATCCACCATGCAGTTTATTCCGCCGCTCAAGCCGGCTCGTCTGGTGGCGCGCTACAAGCGCTTTCTGGCTGACATCGTGACGCCTGAGGGCGACCTGCTGACCATCCACTGCGCCAACACCGGCGCCATGACCGGCTGCGCCACGCCCGGCGACACGGTGTGGTACTCCACGTCAGCCAGCACGACGCGCAAATATCCGCACAGCTGGGAGCTGACAGAGACGCAGCCGGGCCACTGGATCTGCGTCAATACGCTGCGCGCTAACCAGCTGGTGCAGGAGGCGCTGCAGCAGCAGCGTATTCCGGAATTATCCGGTTATACCCACTGCCGCAGCGAAGTGAAATATGGCACGGAAAAAAGCCGAATTGATTTCCTTCTGCAGGCAGAGGGCAGATCAAACTGCTATATTGAAGTCAAATCCGTCACCCTTTTACAGAATGGTAAAGGCTACTTTCCGGATGCGGTGACGGTCCGCGGACAGAAGCATCTGCGCGAACTCAGTGCAATCGCGGCAGAAGGTCATCGGGCCGTTTTGTTGTTTGCTGTTCTGCACACGGGGATTGAGGACGTTTCCCCGGCGCGCCATATCGACGCGCACTACGCAGAACTACTGGTACAGGCACAGCGCCGTGGCGTAGAAGTGTTTGCGTATCAGGCCACGCTTTCTCCTGAGCAGATGCAGCTCTCCCGACCGCTGCCGGTGGCAGCCTGCGCTGAGCTGTCATAATAGTGGCGATAAACTGTGTCAGGATGGAGCCGGAGGCGCGCTAAATACGCTTTTACTCACAGGCTTGTCAAGGTGTGTTCAGGAATAATTGCCAACCTTGATTGCTTCTGCTATTTATAGCGGCCTGTTTTTTTCCCTGATGGGAATCGATAAACCCAGAGCAGACAGGCCAGCCGTGCAGCAATCCTGCCGGACAGTCTGAATCGCAACGGGTAGTGCGTGTTATCCAGGAGAAACAACATGCAAGAAGGGCAAAACCGTAAAACATCGTCCCTGAGTATCCTCGCCATCGCAGGTGTGGAGCCGTATCAGGAGAAACCGGGCGAAGAGTATATGAACGACGCCCAGCTAGACCACTTCCGCAAGATTCTGGGAGCCTGGCGCAACCAACTCAGGGATGAAGTAGACCGTACTGTGTCACATATGCAGGACGAAGCTGCTAACTTCCCCGATCCGGTTGACCGTGCAGCGCAGGAAGAGGAGTTCAGCCTGGAACTGCGTAACCGCGATCGCGAGCGTAAGCTGATTAAGAAGATCGAGAAGACGCTGAAAAAAGTGGAAGATGACGACTTCGGCTACTGCGAATCCTGCGGTGTTGAAATCGGTATCCGCCGTCTGGAAGCGCGCCCGACTGCCGATCTTTGCATTGACTGCAAAACGCTGGCTGAGATCCGCGAGAAGCAGATGGCTGGCTGATGTCCATCCGCCTGTTCTCACCGCACAGCAGGGAAAATCAACCTTTCCCCGCCGTGCGGTGTATCTTCCAGTGACACCCTCTGCTATGTCCTCCTGTATTGGTCGCTTCGCCCCTTCGCCCTCCGGCGATCTTCATTTTGGTTCCCTGATTGCTGCACTCGGCAGTTACCTCAGCGCGCGTGCGCAGCAGGGCCGCTGGCTGGTGCGTATTGAAGATATCGATCCGCCGCGTGAAGTGCCGGGTGCTGCCACGCGCATTCTGCAGCAGCTGGAGCATTACGGGCTGGAGTGGGATGGTGAAGTAATGTGGCAGTCACAGCGGCATGATGCGTATCGGGCGGCGCTGGCCTGGCTGTGCACGCATCGTCAGAGCTATTTCTGCACCTGCAGCCGCCGGCGTATTCAGCAGCTGGGTGGGTATTACGATGGTTACTGTCGCGATCGCCAGCTCCCGCCGGATAACGCGGCGCTGCGCCTGCGCCAGCATGCGCCGGTCCGGCATTTTACCGATCGGCTGCGCGGGGAGCTGCTGGCGGATCCTCAGCTGGCGGAAGAGGATTTTATTATCCATCGCCGGGACGGGCTGTTCGCCTATAACCTGGCGGTGGTGGTCGACGATCATGACCAGGGCGTTACCGAAATTGTGCGCGGCGCGGATTTAATCGCCCCGACGGTGCGTCAGATCGCGCTCTATCAGCAGTTTGGCTGGACGCCGCCGGCATACCTGCATCTGCCGCTGGCGATCGCCGCTGACGGCAATAAACTCTCCAAGCAGAATCACGCCCCTGCCCTGCCCGCTGGCGATCCGCGTCCGCTGCTGGTGCAGGCGCTACGCTTTCTCGGACAGCCGGCAGAAGAAGGCTGGCAGGATAGCCCGCTGGCGTCGCTGCTGAGCCAGGCCGTTACGCGCTGGGCGCCGGCGCAGATCCCGTTACATGACGCGCTAAAGCCGGATGAAATGACAACGCCATTCCTAAATGGTTCGCAACAGGCTATGATTAGCCGCTGATTTTATTACCACCCATTTTTTGTCACTGTCGAGGTGTCCCATTTTTACCCGAGTCGCTAATTTTTGCCGGAGAGTCCTCAAGCGTGACGAGGAGGTGCCTGAAGAGGTGGAAGCTGAAAACCAGATGACCATCATTCCCCGGGAAAACCATAACATCTCACGCAAAGATATCAGCGAAAACGCCCTTAAGGTGCTCTATCGCCTGAATAAAGCAGGCTTTGAAGCTTACCTGGTCGGCGGGGGCGTACGCGACCTGCTGCTGGGCAAAAAGCCGAAAGATTTCGACGTGACGACCAACGCCACGCCTGAGCAGATGCGCAAACTGTTCCGCAACTGCCGTCTCGTTGGCCGCCGTTTCCGTCTGGCGCACGTGATGTTTGGGCCGGAAGTGATTGAGGTGGCGACTTTCCGCGGCCACCATCAGGAAGAGAGCGAAGACGATCGCAACAGCTCGCAGCGCGGCCAGAATGGCATGCTGCTGCGCGACAACATTTTTGGCAGCATCGAGGATGATGCGCAGCGCCGCGATCTCACCATCAACAGCCTCTACTACAGCGTAGCGGATTTTACGGTCCGCGACTATGTGGGTGGCCTGCAGGATCTGCAGGAGGGCGTGGTACGCCTGATTGGCGATCCGGAGACGCGCTACCGTGAAGATCCGGTACGCATGCTGCGCGTGGTGCGCTTTGCCGCCAAACTCAATATGCAGATTGCGCCGGAAACTGCCGAGCCGATCCCGCGCCTGGCGACGCTGCTGAATGACGTTCCGCCAGCCCGCCTGTTTGAAGAGGCGCTGAAGCTGCTGCAGGCTGGCTATGGCTACCGCACCTGGCAGATGCTGTGTGAATATCAGCTCTTCCAGCCGCTGTTCCCGACGCTGGCGCGCCACTTTACCGAGCAAGGCGACAGCATGATGGAACGCATGCTGGCGCAGGTGCTGAAAAACACCGATACCCGGCTGCACAACGATTTGCGTGTCAATCCGGCGTTTCTGTTTGCCGCAATGTTCTGGTATCCGCAGCTGGAATCCGCTGAGCGTATCGCTCAGGAGAGCGGCCTGACCTACTATGACGCGTTTGCACTCTCCATGAATGATACGCTGGACGAGGCGTGCCGCGCGCTGGCGATCCCGAAACGCATTACCACCCTGGTCCGCGATATCTGGCAGCTGCAGCTGCGTATGTCGCGTCGCCACGGCAAACGCGCATGGAAGCTGATGGAGCATCCGAAATTCCGCGCCGCTTACGACCTGCTGGCGCTGCGTGCTGAAGTAGAAAAGAATCCGGAACTGCAGCGTCTCAGCCAGTGGTGGGGTGAATTCCAGGCCGCCGTTCCGGTCCAGCAGAAAACCATGCTGAACACGCTGGGGGACGATCCGCAGCCGCGCCGTAAACCGCGCCGTCCGCGCCGCCGCTCCACCGGTCCGCGTCGCGAACAGGGCAGCAGCAGCAGCGCATCATGAATCGCGTCTATCTCGCCCTGGGCAGTAATCTTGCCGATCCGCTGCATCAGATTGATGCAGCGCTTGCGGCGCTCGATACGCTGCCGGAGACCTCCCGCGTGGCGACCTCATCGTTCTATCGCACGCCGCCCTATGGTCCGGCGGATCAGCCCGACTACCTGAACGCGGTAGTGGCGCTTGATACAGCGCTGCTGCCCGAGACGCTGCTGGATCACACCCAGCATATTGAGCTGGAACATGGCCGCGTGCGCAAAGCTGAGCGCTGGGGGCCGCGTACGCTCGATATCGATATCATGCTGTTTGGCAATCAGGTGATCCATACGCCGCGTTTAACCGTACCGCACTATGATATGCACAACCGGGCATTTATGCTGCTGCCGCTGCTGGAGATTGCGCCGGGTCTGCGCCTGCCCGATGGCCGTCCGCTGAGCGGCGTGCTCGCCACGCTGGACTGCAGCGAAATCACCCTCTGGTCCGTCTGACACGCGATAATTTCCTGCCGGTCATATCCCCCCTGCAAGCAATCCAGTACACTGCGCGCATCAGAAACGCCGGAGATTGCGATGAAACCAACCACTATCTCTCATCTGCGCCAGCTGAAAGCCAGCGGGCGCCGCTTTGCCACTCTTACCGCTTATGATTTCAGCTTTGCCCGCCTGTTTGCCGACGAAGGCATTCAGGTGATGCTGATTGGCGATTCACTGGGGATGACGGTGCAGGGGCATGACTCCACGCTGCCGGTCACGGTGGCTGATATCGCCTATCATACCGCCGCCGTGCGCCGTGGCGCGCCGCAGGCACTGATCATGGCTGACCTGCCCTTTATGAGCTATGCCACTCCGGAGCAGACTTTCGCCTCTGCCGCGCAGCTGATGCGCGCCGGTGCCAACATGGTCAAACTGGAAGGGGGTGCGTGGCTGGCGGAGAGTGTACGCATGCTGACCGAGCGCGCCGTACCGGTCTGTGGCCATCTGGGCCTGACGCCGCAGTCGGTAAATATTTTTGGCGGCTACAAAGTGCAGGGCCGTGATGAGGCGGACGCTGAACGCCTGCTGGCAGACGCCCTGGCGCTGGAAGCCGCTGGCGCACAGCTGATGGTACTGGAGTGCGTGCCGGTCGCGCTGGCGGGGCGCATCACCCAGGCGCTGACCATTCCGGTGATCGGCATCGGCGCAGGTAACGTCACCGATGGCCAGATTCTGGTGATGCATGACGCCTTTGGCATCACCGGTGGCCACATTCCAAAATTTGCCAAAAATTTCCTCGCCGAAACCGGCGACATTCGCGCGGCAATTCGCCAGTATATTGCCGACGTTGAGGCTGGCACCTATCCTGCCGCCGAACACAGCTTCTTCTGAATCCGGAGATTTATCGTGTTGATCATTGAAACGCTGCCGATGCTACGCCGCGAGATCCGTCGCTGGCGCCAGGCGGGCAAACGTATCGCCCTGGTGCCCACAATGGGCAATCTGCATGATGGCCACCTGACGCTGGTTGATGAAGCGCGCCAGCGGGCTGATGTGGTGGTGGTCTCGGTGTTTGTTAATCCGATGCAGTTTGACCGCGCGGATGACCTTGCACGCTATCCGCGCACGCTGCAGGACGATTGCGAAAAGCTTAATCGTCACGGTGTGGATCTGGTATTTGCACCGGCACCGCAGGCGATCTATCCGCAGGGTACAGAGAACCAGACGTTTGTTGAGGTGCCGGTGCTCTCCGCACTGCTGGAGGGTGCCAGCCGGCCGGGCCACTTCCGTGGGGTCGCTACGATCGTCAGCAAACTGTTCAACCTGGTGCAGCCTGACGTCGCCTGTTTTGGCGAAAAGGACTTTCAGCAGCTGGCGATCATACGCAAACTGGTTGCGGATATGGGCTTTGATATCGACATCGTTGGCGTGCCCACCGTGCGGGCGAAAGATGGGCTGGCGCTGAGTTCGCGCAATGGCTATCTTACTGCCGATGAACGCAGGCTGGCACCGGGTCTGAGCCAGGTCATGCAGAGTATGGCGGAGCGCCTCAGCAACGGCGAACGCCACATTGATGAGATTATTGAACAGGCGAACGCCGCGCTGCAGGAAAAGGGGTTTCGTCCTGACGGGCTGGCGATCTGCGATGCCGTTACGCTGCAGCCGCTGACGGTGGAGAGCCAGCGCGCGGTGATCCTGATGGCCGCCTGGCTGGGCAACGCGCGTCTGATTGATAATCAGCAAGTGGATCTGATGGCGTAAGCCGTCGTTTAAATAGCAGCTTAAGGGTATACCGCGATGATTCGTACTGTTCTGCAGGGCAAACTGCACCGCGTCAAAGTCACGCAGGCCGATCTGCACTATGAAGGCTCCTGCGCGATCGATCAGGATTTCCTGGATGCTGCCGGCATTCTGCAATATGAAGCGATCGATATTTACAACGTGACCAATGGCCAGCGTTTCTCCACCTACGCCATCGCCGCCGAGCGGGGATCAAAAATTATCTCCGTAAACGGTGCTGCCGCGCGCTGCGCCTGTGCCGGAGACATCATGATTATCTGCTCTTACGTGCAGGTAGAGGATGAAGTGGCGCGCAGCTGGCAGCCAAAGGTGGCCTATTTTGAGGGCGATAATGAGATGAAACGTCTTGCCCGGGCGCTGCCGGTTCAGGTTGCGTAGCGTTCAGCCATATTACGCTGAGCTGCCAGAAACACCAGGGGCGCCCTTCCGGCGCCCCTGGTTATTATCCTGCTAAATAAGATTCAGGTGCGTAAGCCGCGGCCGCGCTGGATCAGCATATACACCAGCACATAAAACACCACGATAAACGCTAACAGCACCGACAGCGTAAACACCAGCGGCACATCGTTAATGCCGAGGAAGCCGTACCGGAAGCCGCTGATCATATACACCACCGGATTCAGCTTCGAGACTGCCTGCCAGAATGGCGGCAGCAGCGCCAGCGAATAGAAGACGCCGCCCAGATAAGTCAGCGGCGTCAGCACAAAGGTCGGGATCAGGCTGATATCATCAAACGTGCGGGCGAACACCGCGTTGAGCAGACCCGCCAGCGAAAAGAGCACCGCGGTCAGCAGCAGAGTGATGGCAACCATTGGCCAGGAGAAAACGTGGAACGGCACAAAGAAGAGCGAGACCGCCGTCACCAGGATCCCCACGCAGACGCCACGCGCCACGCCGCCGCCGACATAGCCGGCAATGATGATGTGGGTCGGCACCGGTGCCACCAGCAGCTCTTCAATATTGCGCTGGAATTTTGCGCTGAAAAAAGAGGAGGCGACGTTAGCATAGGCGTTGGTGATCACCGACATCATAATCAGGCCCGGCACGATAAACTGCATATAGCTGAAGCCGTGCATGTCGCCAATGCGTGAACCAATCAGGTTACCGAAAATAATAAAGTAGAGCGTCATGGTGATCACCGGCGGGACCAGCGTCTGGATCCAGATGCGGGCAAACCGGTTAATCTCTTTGCTCCAGATACTCTTTAACGCGACCCAATAAAGATGCGTCATGCTCTGCCTCCTGCTTTACCCTGTGTCAGTCCCACAAACAGCTCTTCCAGCCGGTTTGCCTTGTTACGCATGCTCAGCACCTGTACGCCCTGCGCGCTCAGCTGACTGAATACGCTGTTAAGCCCCTGCTCACGCATCACTTCCACTTCCAGCGTCGAGGTATCCACCAGGCGATACTGAAAGCCCTCCAGCTGCGGCAGCGCGCTGCGCGGGGCGAGATCGAGAATAAAGGTTTCCGATTTCAGTTTAGAGAGCAGGCCTTTCATGGAAGTATTCTCCACCAGTTCGCCGCTCTGAATAATGCCGATATTGCGACACAGCATCTCTGCCTCTTCCAGATAGTGCGTGGTGAGGATAATCGTGGTGCCTTTCGCATTCAGCTCTTTCAGAAACACCCACATGGAGCGGCGCAGCTCAATATCCACACCGGCCGTCGGCTCATCCAGAATCAGCAGCTTGGGCTCATGCATCAGCGCACGCGCAATCATCAGGCGGCGCTTCATGCCGCCTGAAAGCATGCGGGCGCGCTCATTGCGTTTGCCCCACAGATCGAGCTGGTTAAGATACTTCTCCGCACGCTTGTTCGCCTCTGCCCGCTCCACGCCGTAATAGCCCGCCTGATTTACGACGATCTGCATCACGGTTTCAAACGGGTTAAAGTTGAACTCCTGCGGCACCAGCCCGAGCTGGCGCTTGGCATTGACCACATCTTTTTGCAGGTCGTAACCAAATACCCGAACGCTGCCGCCAGATTTATTGACCAGCGAGCTGATAATCCCAATAGTGGTCGATTTGCCGGCGCCGTTGGGTCCCAGCAGAGCGTAAAAATCGCCCGCTTCTACGTTCAGATCGAGACCTTTCAGCGCCTGTACGCCGCCGGGATAGGTCTTGGTCAGCCCGGAAAGTTCCAGTGCATAAGTCATTGCGAGTCCATATCCTGTTGTTGTGACATCAAAGCCTGATGAAAATGATAGTGCGCCCGCGCCAGACGTGCGGCGAATTCAGCAGAATTTGTGTTGAAATCAGACGTGGTGCGCCTGCGGGGAGCGCATGACGCGCTGTATCGTGCAGAAAAGTGCATCAGGCCCGCAAGTCAGTCACTTACGGGCGGCTGATTCTATCCCGGAACGGCCAAAATGACCCAGGTAGATTGTGCGGTTATGCGTCCAGCATGGTGACTTTGCCGATATAGGGCAGATGACGATAGCGCTGCGCGTAGTCGATGCCAAAGCCCACGACAAACTCATCGGGAATGGTAAAGCCGACATATTCGACCGGCACCTCAACTTCACGACGCTCGGGTTTATCAAGCAGCGTGCAGATGGCCAGCGATTTTGGCTCACGCAGGCGCAGGATCTCGCGCACTTTGCTCAGCGTGTTGCCGGAGTCGATAATATCTTCCACGATCAGCACATCTTTACCGCGAATATCTTCATCGAGATCTTTCAGGATTTTGACGTCGCGTGACGAAGACATGCCGCTGCCGTAGCTGGAGGCGGTCATAAAGTCGACCTCATGCGGAACATCAATTGCCCGGCACAGATCGGCCATAAACATAAAGGAGCCGCGCAGCAGACCAACCAGCACCATCTCGCTGCCGCTGTCGCGGTAGGCTTCACTGATCTGTTTGCCCAGCTCGGCAATACGGGTTGCAATCTCCTCCCGGGAGATCATCACATCAACGGTGTGTTTCATTGCGTTCGCCTGGTTAAGGTTTTCAGAAAGCCCCGCAGTCTATCACAATGCGCCTGATGGCTAACCGCGCCCGCAAAACGCAAACGATTACGTAGCAAAATTTCCCGCGATGGCATTAACTCTATAGCAGGGTTTACGCGCTTTATCCTGATTCAGCCGGAGCTGCTATGGCAAACTCATCCAGCAATAAAGAACCGTCCGATCGGCGCACGCTGCATCCGGAAACGCAGATGCTTAATTACGGTTACGATCCGCGGCTGTCAGAAGGCGCGGTAAAACCGCCGGTGTTTCTTACCTCAACCTTTGTTTTCAACAGTGCCGAAGAGGGCAAAGATTTTTTTGATTATGTATCGGGTCGCCGTCAGCCGCCTGCTGGTCAGAGCGGCGGGCTGGTCTATTCACGCTTTAACCATCCCAACAGCGAAATCGTTGAAGATCGTCTGGCGATCTATGAAGGCGCTGAGAGCGCGGTGCTCTTCTCTTCCGGTATGTCAGCCATTGCCACTACGCTGCTTGCGTTTGCGCGGCCGGGCGAGGTGATCCTGCATTCGCAGCCGCTGTATGGCGGCACAGAAACGCTGCTGAGCAAGACGCTGCACGATCTGGAAATTAAAGCCGTAGGGTTCAGCGAGGGTACGGATGAAGATAAGGTTTATGAGGCGGCGAAGCTGGCGTGGCAGCGTGGCCGGGTCGCCCTGATCCTGATCGAGACGCCGGCCAACCCCACCAACAGCCTGGTGGATATCCGGCTTATTGCGCAGGTGGCGGATGTCATTGCACAGCAGCAGGGTTCGCGTCCGGTTATCGCCTGCGATAATACGCTGCTGGGGCCGCTGTTTCAGCATCCGCTGCAGCATGGCGCAGATATCTCACTCTATTCGCTGACCAAATATGTGGGCGGCCACTCCGACCTTATCGCCGGCGCCGCGCTGGGCAGCCGGACGCTGATGAAATCTGTGCGCGCGCTGCGCAGCGCGATCGGCACGCAGCTCGACCCGCACTCAAGCTGGATGATTGGCCGTTCGCTGGAGACGCTGGCGCTGCGCATGGAGAAAGCCGCCGCAAACGCGGAACGGGTCGCCGCCTTCCTGCGCGATCGGCCTCAGGTCGCGGCGCTGTTCTGGCTGCCCTATCTTGACGCACAGAGTGCGGCCGGAGAAACGTACCGGCGCCAGTGCAGCGGCGCCGGCTCGACCTTCTCTTTTGATATTCAGGGCGGAGAGCCTGCGGCTTTCCGCTTTCTCAACGCGCTGACGCTGTTTAAGCTGGCGGTAAGCCTGGGCGGCACCGAGTCGCTCGCCAGTCATCCCGCCAGCACCACCCACTCTGGCGTGCCGCTGGCGGTACGTCAGCGCATTGGCATCAGCGACGCGACGGTACGCCTGTCGATCGGGATTGAGCATCCGGACGACCTGATTGCGGATATCAGTCAGGCGCTGGAGGCAGCAGGCGGCTGACGGCGAGCGGCTCAGATACCGCCCTCTGCGGTCGTCTGGCCCCGCTACGCGACCGTGAAGCCGAGCATCATGCCGGTATCTTCGTGCTCCAGCAGATGGCAGTGTGCCATATAGGCATGCTCCGCGCTGGCCGCATAGTCGAACCGCACTAAGACTTCGCTGCGCCAGCCGTTGACGTTAACCATATCTTTCCAGCCGGCGCGATGCGCGGCGGGCGGTTTGCCGTTTTCTGACAGGATGCGGAACTGTGCACCGTGAATATGGAACGGATGCAGCATCGCATCGCCCTCGCCTGAAATCGTCCACTTCTCGGTTTTACCCAGCGGCACGGCAAACATCGGCTTCTGCATGTTAAACGCTTCACCGTTGATCTTATTGCCGTGGTGAAAATCGTATGCGGCAGCGTCGTGCGCACCGTGATCCATCGGCATCGCGCCATGTTCGCTCTGTTCCATTGGCATGGCATCGTGTCCGCTGTGCGTCTCTGCCGCGCCATGGTCTGCCGCGCCCCCCATCGCCTGATGGCCATAACGATCCATCAGCGCCTGCATCCCCTGCTTATCCAGCTGCGGATCCATCATCAGCTGCAGCCAGCGGTTCTGTACGCCGTCACTGGCAGGCAGCGGCGGCAGATCCACCAGGGTGTCCGGCAGCGTCCCGCTCGCCATAATGCGCAGCGGCAGGATCTGCACCAGCGGCAGTGGCCGATCAAACGGCGGCAGCGTCATCCCCATCTGCGTCACCGGCAGCGTGACGATATCAAAAGGCTGCCCGTCAGAGGTATCGATCAGCACCTCAAAGCGCTCGCCCGGCAGCAGTGACAGCGACGTCACCTGTACCGGTTCAGCGAGCAGTCCGCCATCGCTGCCCACCACATAGACTGGTCGTTTATCGCTGGTGGCGATCTCCAGCGAGCGGGCGTTACAGCCGTTAAGCAGCCGCAGCCGCAGCCAGCCGCGCGGCACGGCGTGCTGCGGATACTGCACGCCGTTGGTCAGCATCATATCGCCAAACCAGCCTACCGCCGCGCGCATCACATCCAGCTGATAATCGATATGCGTGCCGGCGCTGTTAAGCTGTTTATCCTGGAAAATCAGCGGTACGTCATCGGCTCCCCACTGCATCGGCAGGCGCAGCTTGCCGGACGCTTCATCCTCCAGCAGCACCATTCCGGCTAATCCCTGCGCCACCTGATGACCGGTTTTGCCGTGCAGATGCGGATGAAACCAGCAGGTCGCCGCCGGCTGATCGGGCGTAAAGCTCACCTGACGTGTGGCACCGGGCGCGATAATCGCCTGCGGGCCACCATCCACGTCGCCCGGAATCGCCAGGCCGTGCCAGTGCACGGTGGTCGCTTCCGGCAGCCGGTTATGAATATTGACCGTGACGCGTTTCTCGCGCTGCAGGCGCAGAACCGGTCCGAGCAGGCTGCCGTTATAGCCCCATGTCGGCACCGCTTTACCCCGCCACTGCGTGCTGCCCGTCATGGCGGTAAGGCTGTAGTGACCGCGCGCATCTGGCTCAAGCAGCGCAGGGATCGGCAGCAGCGGCCGCGTAGCCGCCATCAGTGAGCGGCTCCATAGCGGCAGTGCGCCTGCCGCGCTGAGCGCCGCGGTCAGTTTGAGAAAAGTGCGACGTTGCATACGCATATCCTTGTGATAATGAGGCACCCAGCCTAAACCCTGCCCCTGCGGGAGGGTCAAGCGCCGGGCAGCAAAATAGTAGCCTGCCCGTCGCCGGGGTAAAAGAAGCGGAATCCGGACGGTAACTGTGCTAACGTCAATAGATTGTCCTTTGCTGAGAACCATTATGACAAAAAGCATTAAGATCCTGCTGCTGGCGGGACTCTTTGGCTTCTCCACCAGCAGTTTTGCGCTGAGCGAGTCTGAAGCGGAAGATCTGGCTGACCTGACGGCGGTCTTTGTCTACCTGAAAAACGACTGCGGCTACCAGGCGCTGCCGGATGCACAAATTCGCAAAGCGCTGGTGTTTTTTGCCCAGCAGAACCGCTGGGATTTGAGCAACTACAGCAGCTACAACATGAAAGCGCTGGGCGAAGAGAGCTATAAAGATCTGAGTGGCATTGCAATCAATAACGATAAGAAGTGCAAATCGCTGGCGCGTGATTCACTGAGCCTGCTTGCCTACGTTAAGTAAGAATGGATCATGTGGCGCGGTGCCGGTTATCTGCCCGCCATAAACTGCCGGTAAGCCGCGATCACCGCCAGAAAGTCATCCACGCCGCAGAATGAGAGACTCTCTTCATCGTAGTAGGCCATGCCCTCTTCCAGCCCCTCATCCTCCAGCGCCAGCTGGTTAGCGCGGATCATCACCTCTTCCTCGTCCAGCCACAGCGTGTACTCATGTCCGATCCGCTGCCACTGCTGATGGGTGCCTTTTACCGCACGCGCCGCTGCCTCTACTTCATCCAGCAGCCCGGCGTTGTCGCGGACCTCTTCATTAAACCAGTGGCCTACCGCTTCGTGATCCATCGACATGCGCACCCTGACCTGGCCGGTGATATCGCGTAAAAATTCATACTCCATTGTGTTACCTCATACCAGTAGCGCGCCGGACTGCACGTTTATGTGCATTCTGAGCGCAGCGCGCGTAATAAAGTGGGATCGCGCTCGCATTATGCCGGGAGTGCCGCGGGGAAAAAAGGCATAAAAAAAGGGGGATGATTTGCATCATCCCCCCGATTTACCCGTCGCGTTATACGGCGGTCTGGAAAATCACGCTGTCCGCTTTCTCGGTATATTGACCCAGCTGGTCAAAGTTGAGATAGCGATAGGTGTCGTCGGCCGTTTTATCCACCTGCACCATAAACTGCTGATACTCATCCGGCGTTGGCAGTTTGCCAAGCAGCGAAGCGACGGCAGCCAGCTCGGCTGATGCCAGGAAGACGTTGGCGCCGTTACCCAGACGGTTCGGGAAGTTACGGGTCGACGTGGAGACCACCGTCGCACCGTCCTGCACGCGCGCCTGGTTACCCATGCAGAGCGAGCAGCCCGGGATCTCAATACGCGCACCGCTCTTACCAAAGACGCTGTAGTAGCCCTCTTCGGTAAGCTGTGCCGCATCCATCTTGGTTGGCGGAGCCACCCAGAGACGCGTCGGCAGCTGGCCCTTATGCGCGTCCAGCAGCTTACCGGCCGCACGGAAGTGACCGATATTGGTCATGCAGGAGCCGATAAACACTTCGTCAATCTTCTCGCCCTGCACGTCAGAGAGCCAGCGCGCATCATCCGGATCGTTTGGTGCGCACAGGATCGGCTCTTTAATATCTGCAAGATCGATCTCGATTACCGCTGCGTATTCTGCATCTGCATCGCCTTCCAGCAGCTGCGGATCGGCCAGCCATTTCTCCATGCCCTCAACGCGGCGCTCCAGCGTACGGCGATCGCCGTAGCCTTCCGAGATCATCCACTTCAGCAGGACGATGTTGGAGTTCAGATACTCGATGATCGGCGCTTTATCCAGCTTGATGGTACAACCGGCAGCAGAACGCTCAGCGGAGGCATCAGACAGCTCAAAAGCCTGCTCAACTTTCAGATCCGGCAGACCTTCGATCTCCAGAATACGGCCGGAGAAGATGTTTTTCTTGCCCTTCTTCTCTACCGTCAGCAGGCCCTGTTTAATCGCGTACAGCGGGATAGCGTGTACCAGATCGCGCAGCGTAATGCCCGGCTGCATGGCGCCCTTAAAGCGCACCAGCACCGATTCCGGCATATCGAGCGGCATCACGCCGGTCGCAGCGGCAAACGCCACCAGGCCAGAACCCGCCGGGAAAGAGATGCCAATCGGGAAGCGGGTGTGTGAGTCACCGCCGGTGCCAACGGTATCCGGCAGCAGCATACGGTTCAGCCAGCTGTGAATAATACCATCGCCCGGACGCAGTGAGACGCCACCGCGGTTCATGATGAAGTCCGGCAGCGTATGGTGCGTGGTCACGTCAACCGGCTTCGGATAGGCCGCGGTGTGGCAGAAGGATTGCATGACCAGATCGGCGGAGAAGCCGAGGCACGCCAGGTCTTTCAGCTCGTCGCGCGTCATCGGACCGGTGGTATCCTGTGAACCCACAGAGGTCATCTTCGGCTCGCAGTACGCGCCCGGACGAATACCCTCAACGCCACAGGCGCGGCCCACCATCTTCTGCGCCAGCGAGTAGCCGCGCGTGCTGGTGGCGATATCTTTCGCCTGCACAAAGACGTCGCTTGCCGGCAGGCCGAGTGACTCGCGTGCTTTCGTCGTCAGGCCGCGACCGATAATCAGCGGAATACGGCCGCCGGCGCGGACTTCATCCAGCAGCACATCGGTTTTCAGTTCAAAGGTTGCCAGCAGTTCATTGGTTTCGTGACTGCGGACTTCGCCTTTATACGGGTAAACGTCAATCACATCGCCCATGTTCAGGCGCTCAACATCCAGTTCGATCGGCAGCGCGCCGGCATCTTCCATGGTGTTGAAGAAAATCGGGGCAATTTTACCGCCGAGGCAGAGACCGCCGCCCTTTTTGTTCGGCACATACGGGATATCTTCACCCATAAACCACAGCACCGAGTTGGTGGCGGATTTACGTGATGAGCCGGTACCGACGACGTCGCCGACATACGTCAGCGGGAAGCCTTTCTGCTGCAGCGCCTGAATTTGTTTGATCGGGCCAATGTTGCCCGCCTCGTCTGGCTCAATACCATCACGCGGGTTTTTCAGCATCGCCAGCGCATGCAGTGGAATATCCGGGCGCGACCACGCATCCGGCGCCGGAGAGAGGTCGTCGGTGTTGGTTTCGCCGGTCACTTTGAACACGGTGGTGGTGATTTTTTCAGCCAGCTTAGGACGCTTCAGGAACCACTCGGCATCAGCCCAGGATTGCAGGATTTTTTTTGCGTGGGCGTTACCCGCTTTGGCTTTCTCTTCCACATCGTAGAAGTTGTCGAACATCAGCAGCGTATGGGACAGCGCTTCAGCGGCAATCGGTGCCAGTGCTTCGTCGTCGAGCGCTTCAATCAGCGCGTGGATGTTATAGCCACCCTGCATGGTGCCCAGCAGTTCAACAGCTTTCTCGCGCGTAACCAGAGGAGAGTGGGCTTCGCCCGTTGCGACAGCAGCCAGGAAACCGGCTTTAACATAGGCGGCTTCATCAACGCCTGGCGGGACGCGGTTAACCAGCAGGTCAACCAGAAATTCTTCTTCACCCGCAGGCGGGCTTTTCAGCAGTTCAACCAGCGCGGCCATCTGGGAAGCATCTAACGGCTTAGGTACGATTCCCTGGGCAGCACGCTCGGCAACGTGCTTACGGTATTCTTCTAGCACGACGTTCTCCTCGCTCTCATTGTATAGCTTTCCGGTACACCTTGATGCTGTTAAACAGTAGGGTGAGGTGCCCGGTTCTGCGTCGGCCAGCATAGCAGGATTTCGCCTGATTGTTAATCTGTTTACAAAAAAGCAACATCCAGCCAATTTCCGGCATAACTGTCCGGGTATTCCCCTGCAGACGGAAAAAAAAGCGGCAGATATGCGGCAGGTGGTTTTCAGATCATAACTTTCAGCGTGGCAGAAAATGATCTGGCTAACCTTTAGTTATGCCTGCGGCTGCGACTGCAAAAAAAAACGGCCCCCGCAGGAGCCGTTGATCGCAGAAGTGAAACTTACTTCTTCTTCGCTTTCGCGTTTGGCAGATCGGTGATGCTGCCCTCAAAGATTTCAGCGGCAAGGCCAACTGATTCATGCAGCGTCGGGTGCGCATGAATGGTGAGCGCGATATCTTCGGCATCACAACCCATTTCGATCGCCAGACCGATTTCACCCAGCAGCTCGCCGCCGTTGGTGCCGACTACAGCACCGCCGATAACGCGATGCGTCTCTTTGTCAAAGATCAGCTTGGTCATGCCGTCAGCGCAGTCAGAAGCGATAGCACGGCCTGAGGCCGCCCATGGGAAGGTGGAGACTTCGTAGCTGATGCCCTTCTCTTTGGCTTCTTTCTCGGTCAGACCTACCCATGCAACTTCCGGCTCGGTATAGGCGATGGATGGGATCACTTTCGGATCGAAGTAGTGCTTCAGACCAGAGATGACCTCAGCGGCAACGTGGCCTTCGTGCACGCCTTTGTGCGCCAGCATAGGCTGACCCACGATATCACCGATAGCGTAGATGTGCGGCACATTGGTACGCATCTGCTTATCGACACGGATAAAGCCGCGCTCGTCCACTTCCACGCCCGCTTTACCGGCGTCGAGGCCTTTACCGTTTGGCACGCGGCCAATGGCGACCAGCACCGCGTCATAGCGCTGCGCCTCAGCAGGCGCTTTTTTACCTTCCATCGACACATAGATACCGTCATCTTTCGCGTCAACCGCGGTGACTTTGGTTTCCAGCATCAGGTTGAATTTCTTGCTGATACGCTTGGTAAAGACTTTAACCACGTCTTTATCCGCTGCCGGGATCACCTGGTCAAACATCTCAACCACGTCAATCTCTGAACCCAGCGCATGGTAAACTGTCGCCATCTCCAGACCGATGATGCCGCCGCCCATGACCAGCAGACGCTTCGGCACTTCACGCAGCTCCAGCGCTGACGTAGAGTCCCAGACGCGCGGATCGTGATGCGGGATAAACGGCAGCTCAATAGGGCGTGAGCCTGCGGCGATGATTGCGTTATCGAAGTTGATGGTGGTTGCGCCACCCTCACCTTCAACCACCAGGGTGTTGGCACCGGTGAATTTACCCAGACCGTTTACGACTTTGACCTTACGGCCTTTCGCCATTCCGGCCAGACCGCCGGTCAGCTGGTTGATCACCTTCTCTTTCCAGGTGCGGATCTTGTTAATGTCTGTCTGCGGCTGACCAAACACGATGCCGTGCTCTTCCAGCGCTTTCGCTTCTTCAATCACTTTCGCGACGTGCAGCAGCGCTTTTGACGGGATACAGCCTACGTTCAGACAAACACCACCGAGGGTGTTGTAGCGCTCAACCAGAACGGTCTCCAGACCTAAGTCAGCGCAACGGAAGGCTGCAGAGTAACCTGCAGGACCTGCCCCAAGTACCACGACTTGAGTTTTAATCTCTGTACTCATCATGACCTCTTGTTAGATTGCCGGCGGTCAGAGCGACCTTTCCCAGGCTCATGCTACCCTGTCGCCACCGGGACATTTCACCGCGAGAGTTTACAGAATTGTTAATAAACTGCCAACCGCGGTAACAACTGAATGCTTACAACAAGGCCGGCATTTGCCGGCCTTGATTAACTTCACATCACCAGACGGCGAATATCAGACAGCATATTGTTGATGATGGTGATGAAACGCGCACCATCAGCACCGTCGATCACGCGGTGGTCAAACGAGAGCGAGATCGGCATCATCAGACGCGGTGCAAACTCTTTACCGTTCCAGACCGGCTCCATGGCCGATTTGGAGACGCCAAGGATCGCCACTTCCGGCGCGTTGACGATAGGCGCGAAGTGCGTCGTGCCCAGGCCGCCAAGGCTGGAGATGGTGAAACAGCCGCCCTGCATATCGCTGGCGGTCAGTTTGCCATCGCGCGCTTTCTTCGAGGTTGCCATCAGCTCACGCGAGAGTTCAGTGATGCCTTTCTTATTCACATCCCTGAACACCGGAACCACCAGACCATTTGGCGTATCAACCGCCACGCCGATGTTGATGTATTTCTTCAGCGTCAGTTTCTGACCATCTTCAGACAGCGAGCTGTTGAAACGCGGCATCTGCTCCAGGGCCGCCGCAACCGCTTTCATGATGAACACCACCGGGGTGAACTTCACATCCAGCTTGCGCTTCTCGGCTTCCGCGTTCTGCTGCTTGCGGAACGCTTCCAGATCGGTGATATCGGTTTTATCGAAGTGCGTAACGTGCGGGATCATGACCCAGTTACGGCTCAGGTTAGCACCAGAGATTTTCTGGATACGGCCCAGCTCCACTTCTTCCACTTCACCAAACTTGCTGAAGTCTACCTTCGGCCATGGCAGCATGCCTGGCAGACCGCCGCCTGCAGCAGCAGCTGGCGCAGCCTCAGCGCGTTTCACCGCCTCTTTCACGTAAGTCTGCACATCCTCTTTCAGGATGCGGCCCTTACGCCCGGTGCCTTTCACCTTCGCCAGGTTAACGCCAAACTCGCGCGCCAGACGACGGATCACCGGCGTGGCGTGCACATAGGCGTCATTCTCAGCGAACTCGCTTTTCGCTTCCGCTTTAGCCGGCGCAGGCGCTGCAGCGGGTTTAGCCTCCGCTTTCGCCGGCGCGGCGGCCGCTTCCGGTTTGGCTGCCGGTGCTGGCGATGGTGCGCCGCCTTCCACTTCAAAGATCATGATCAGTGAGCCGGTGCTGACTTTGTCACCGGTGGCCACTTTCAGCTCTTTTACCGTACCGGCAAACGGCGCCGGCACTTCCATAGAGGCTTTATCGCCTTCAACCACAATCAGCGACTGCTCAGCGGTGACTTTATCGCCCGCTTTCACCAGTACCTCGGTCACTTCAACTTCATCACCGCCGATATCCGGTACGTTTACCTCTTTCGCGCCTGCAGCTGCAGCCGGGGCAGAGGTCGCCTCTTCTTTCATCTGTGGTTTCGCGTCGGCAGCCGGTGCGTCACCTTCTGCGTCAAAGATCATAATCAGTGAACCGGTGTTCACTTTATCGCCGGTAGCGATTTTGATCTCTTTCACTACGCCAGCGAACGGCGCAGGCACTTCCATTGAAGCTTTGTCGCCTTCAACGGTGATCAGCGACTGCTCAGCTTCAACCTTGTCGCCCACTTTAACCAGGATCTCTGTGACTTCGACTTCATCACCACCGATATCCGGTACGTTAACCTCTTTGCTGGCGGTTGCCGTTGCAGCAGCAGGAGCCGGCGCGGCTTCTGCTTTTTTCTCTTCTGCAGCCGGTGCAGCTTCCGCCGCACCCTCAGCGTCAAACACCATAATCAGCGAGCCGGTATTCACTTTGTCACCGACGGCGATTTTGATCTCTTTAACCACGCCCGCCTGCGGCGAAGGCACTTCCATCGAGGCTTTATCGCCTTCCACAGAGATCAGCGACTGCTCAGCTTCAACGCTGTCGCCCACCTTCACCAGGATTTCGGTGACTTCAACTTCGTCCGACCCGATATCCGGTACGTTAATTTCGATAGCCATTACTCTTTACCTCTTAAGCCAGACGCGGGTTAACTTTATCAGCGTCGATATCGAATTTAGCGATAGCGTCCGCTACCACCTGATTCTCGATTTCGCCGCGTTTAGCCAGCTCACCCAGCGCAGCCACTACCACATATGACGCATCCACTTCGAAGTGATGACGCAGATTTTCACGGCTGTCAGAACGACCGAAGCCATCGGTACCCAGCACGCGGTAGTCGCTGGCTGGCACGTAGCTGCGGACCTGTTCTGCGAACAGCTTCATATAGTCGGTTGACGCAACGGCCGGCGCATCGTTCATCACCTGAGCGATGTAAGGCACGCGTGGCGTTTCTGTCGGATGCAGCATGTTCCAGCGCTCGCAATCCTGACCGTCTCGCGCCAGCTCGGTGAACGAGGTTACGCTGTAGACATCAGAGCCGATACCGTACTCTTTCGCCAGAATCTGTGCCGCTTCGCGCACGTGGCGCAGAATAGAGCCTGAGCCCAGCAGCTGCACTTTGCCTTTCTTGCCTTCGACTTCTTCCAGCTTGTAGATACCCTTACGGATACCCTCTTCCGCACCCTGCGGCATTGCCGGCATGTGGTAGTTTTCGTTCAGCGTGGTGATGTAGTAGTAGATGTTTTCCTGCGCTTCACCATACATACGCACCAGGCCATCCTGCATGATCACCGCCACTTCATACGCGTAAGAAGGATCGTAGGAGATGCAGTTAGGGATGGTCAGCGACTGAATATGGCTGTGGCCATCTTCATGCTGCAGACCTTCGCCGTTCAGCGTCGTACGGCCCGACGTACCGCCAACCAGGAAGCCACGCGCCTGCTGATCGCCCGCCAGCCACATCAGATCGCCAATGCGCTGGAAGCCAAACATCGAGTAGTAGATGTAGAACGGGATCATCGGCAGGTTGTTGGTGCTGTAAGAGGTCGCCGCTGCCAGCCAGGATGAACCTGCGCCCAGCTCGTTGATCCCTTCCTGCAGAATCTGGCCTTTCTCATCTTCTTTATAGTAAGCAACCTGCTCGCGGTCCTGCGGCGTATACTGCTGGCCGTTCGGGCTGTAGATACCGATCTGACGGAACAGGCCTTCCATACCAAAAGTACGTGCTTCATCCGCGAGGATTGGCACCAGACGATCTTTGATCGACTTGTTCTTCAGCATCACGTTCAGCGCGCGCACGAAAGCGATCGTGGTAGAGATCTCTTTGCTCTGCTCTTCCAGCAGAGGTTTGAACTCTTCCAGCGTCGGCATTTCCAGCTTCTCAGTGAACTCCGCCTGACGGGTTGGCAGATAGCCCCCCAGCTTCTCACGCTGGCCGTGCAGGTAGTTGTACTCTTCTGAGCCTTTTTCAAAGGTGACGTAAGGCAGCTCTTCGATTTTCTCATCAGCCACTGGCACATTGAAGCGATCGCGGATGTAGCGTACGCCATCCATGTTCATCTTCTTGACCTGGTGGGCGATATTTTTGCCTTCCGCGGTATCACCCATACCATAACCTTTAATGGTATGAGCCAGAATCAGCGTTGGCTGACCTTTGGTCTCCTGCGCCTTTTTGAGGGCAGCGTAGATTTTCTTCGGATCGTGACCGCCGCGGTTCAGCGCGAAAATCTCTTCGTCGGACCAGTCTTTCACCAGCGCAGCGGTCTCCGGGTATTTACCGAAGAAGTGCTCGCGCACATAGGCGCCGTCGCGTGATTTAAAGGTCTGATAGTCGCCGTCAACGGTTTCGTTCATCAGCTGAATCAGTTTGCCGCTGGTATCTTTCTTCAGCAGCTCATCCCAGCGTCCGCCCCAGATCACTTTGATCACGTTCCAGCCAGCACCGGCAAAAATGCCTTCCAGCTCGTTGATGATCTTACCGTTACCGGTGACCGGGCCATCCAGACGCTGCAGGTTACAGTTGATGATGAAGACCAGGTTGTCCAGCTTCTCACGGGTTGCAATGGTGATAGCACCTTTGGATTCCGGTTCATCCATCTCGCCATCGCCAAGGAAAGCGTACACCGTCTGACCAGAGGTATCTTTCAGGCCGCGATGCTCCAGGTACTTCAGGAACTTCGCCTGATAGATAGCGTTCAGCGGACCCAGACCCATTGAAACGGTCGGGAACTGCCAGAAGTCCGGCATTAGTTTTGGATGCGGATAGGATGACAGGCCGTTGCCGTGCACTTCCTGACGGAAGTTATTCATCTGCTCTTCAGTCAGACGCCCTTCAAGGAACGCACGTGAGTAGATGCCTGGAGAAATGTGACCCTGGAAGTAGACCAGATCGCCGCCATCTTTTTCGCTGCGTGCACGGAAGAAGTGGTTAAAGCACACTTCATAGATTGTGGCAGAGCTCTGGAAAGAAGAGAGGTGTCCCCCCAGCTCCAGATCTTTCTTCGACGCACGCAGAACTGAAACAATGGCGTTCCAGCGAATTGCGGAACGGATACGACGTTCGAGAGAGGTGTTGCCCGGATAGTCCGGCTCATCTTCTGTCGCAATGGTGTTGATATAGTTGCTGATCGCTGCAGCAGCACCGCCACCGCCAGCTACTTTTACACCACCTTTGCGGGCAGCGCTCAGGACCTGATCAATCAGATACTGCGCACGCTCAACACCTTCTTCACGGATGACCGATTCGATCGCCTGTAGCCAGTCACGAGTTTCGATCGGATCCACGTCATTCTGTAAACGTTCTGACATGGGGGGTATTCCTTATCTGTGTCTAATACGTTGAATTATCAGGAGCCTGTCTGCTTGTGTTGTGCTTCAGGTTCACAGCACAAGAAGACAGGCCCGTCGTTTATGTCGCACGTTCGTTGCCGTACGTTATTCCTTGCGTTGCTGTAAACGACGCAGGGAGCGTTCACGACGGCTCTGCTCCCGACTTCTGTCCAGCAAGATTTCCTCTATAAACGCCAGATGACGATGCGAGGCTTCGCGGGCCTGTTCCGGCTCGCGCGCCACAATCGCCGCAAAAATACTGGCGCGATGCTCGCTCACTTTCGCCAGCATTTCGCGGCGAGCGTAGAGCAATTCGAAATTCTGACGTACGTTTTGTTCCAGCATCGGGCTCATAGAGCGCAGCAGGTGCAGCAGCACCACATTATGCGCCGCTTCCGTGACCGCAATCTGATACTTCATGACGGCGTCCGCTTCGGCGTCGAGATCGCCGCTCTCCTGCGCCTGCTGAATCTGAAGATGGCAGTCGCGAATACGCTGCAGATCTTCATCGGTACCGCGCAGCGCTGCGTAGTAGGCAGCCACGCCTTCCAGCGCATGACGGGTTTCCAGCAGATCGAACTGAGATTCCGGATGCTGGGCCAGCAGCCCGACCAGGGGGTCGCTTAAGCTCTGCCAGAGATTCTGCTGCACAAATGTCCCGCCACCCTGGCGACGCAGCAGTAAACCTTTGGCTTCCAGACTCTGAATCGCTTCGCGTAGCGATGGACGTGAGACATCAAACTGTTTGGCCAGTTCGCGCTCGGGGAGCAGTTTCTCACCCGGCTGAAGGGTCCCTTCCATAATCAGGGATTCCAGCTGCTGCTCTATCGCATCGGAGAGCTTGGGCTGGCGAATTTTACTATAAGCCATCTTCCCTTCTTATAAGCCAAACGTCTGGAGTAAATTGGTAATACCAATTGAAAAATGGTGCCCGTAAAGTAACAAAGTATTCACCTTGTGTCTATATGGCCACTCTCTTACTTCCAGCCCGATATAGCCCTGAACCCAGGCATCACGCCTTAAGCCGCCGTAGTAGCAGGAAAAAGAAACAACTGCGCGAAGTTGTTAACAGATTTCACTTTTACCAAACCTTACACTGCAAAAGCGGTCGTTTCTCTTATACGCCATAAGCGAAAGCTATTCGTGTTTAAGCATTATTCATGGCAGAAATAGCGCAAGGGAAACCACAGAGTAAATCGCTGCTTTTTACATCACTCCTTAGCACAAAAAGCAAAAGCAGGTGCAAAGTCGCGCGCTTATCACTATTCTGGTCGCCTGAATAGCGTCTCGCTACAGAGAGCCGGTCTGAATTCGTAAAGAAAAGATTACACGCAGTATCACAGCCTTAAGTGCGGGCACTGCAGGCGCACAATAACAATACAAAGAGGTTTGTATGGAACAACAGCATGGCGAAGCGCTGCATCGCGGCCTGAAGAATCGCCATATCCAGCTGATCGCGCTGGGCGGTGCCGTCGGCACCGGCCTGTTTCTGGGCAGCGCATCGGTTATTAAATCTGCCGGCCCGGCCGTGATTCTGGGTTATGCCATTGCCGGATTTATCGCCTTTTTAATTATGCGCCAGCTGGGCGAAATGGTGGTTGAAGAGCCGGTTGCCGGCAGTTTTAGCCATTTTGCCTACAAATACTGGGGCAATTTTGCCGGCTTCGCCTCTGGCTGGAACTACTGGGTGCTCTATGTGCTGGTTGCGATGGCCGAACTCAGCGCCGTCGGCAAATATATTCAGTTCTGGTATCCGGATTTCCCGGCCTGGGCCAGCGCCGCTATTTTCTTTGTCGTCATCAATGCCATTAACCTGACCAACGTCAAAGTATTTGGTGAGATGGAGTTCTGGTTCGCCATTATCAAAGTCGTGGCCGTTATCGGCATGATCCTGTTTGGCGGCTGGCTGCTGTTCAGCGGCAACGCCGGTCCGCAGGCCTCCGTCAGCAACCTGTGGGCTCAGGGGGGCTTTCTGCCGCACGGCATGACCGGGCTGGTTATGATGATGGCGATTATTATGTTCTCCTTTGGCGGCCTGGAGCTGGTAGGCATTACCGCTGCAGAAGCGGATAATCCGGAAGAGAGCATTCCTAAAGCCACTAATCAGGTGCTGTGGCGCATTCTGATTTTCTACATTGGCTCACTGGCAGTGCTGCTGTCGCTGCTGCCCTGGACGCGCGTCACAGCTGACACCAGTCCGTTTGTCCTGATCTTCCATGAGCTGGGGGATGCGCTGGTCGCAAATGCGCTGAACGTCGTGATCCTGACGGCGGCGCTCTCGGTCTATAACAGCTGTGTTTACTGTAACAGTCGTATGCTGTTCGGCCTGGCCCAGCAGGGCAATGCGCCAAAAGCGCTGCTCAGGGTTGATCGTCGTGGCGTGCCGGTTGCCACCATTATGGTCTCAGCGATCGCTACCGCACTGTGCGTACTAATCAACTATCTGATGCCGGGAGAAGCCTTTGGTATCCTGATGTCTCTGGTGGTGTCGGCTCTGGTTATCAACTGGGCGATGATTAGCCTGGCGCATATGAAATTCCGCCGTAAGAAAGATCAGCAGGGTGTCACTACGCGCTTCCGCGCGGTGCTCTACCCGGCCGGTAACTGGCTCTGCCTGCTGTTTATGGCCGCCGTGCTGGTGATCATGGCGATGACGCCCGGAATGGCGATCTCGGTATGGCTGATTCCGGTCTGGCTGGTTATTCTGGCGGTGGGTTACGCCATTAAAAACAAAACGCAGAAAGCCTGATAGTCCCGCGTGCCCGGTTCATCTGACCGGGCACCTCTGCCGATCGTCCTCACACTTTTTTCCCTGCACCCGTTTTGTCCATCTACGCGACTCATTGTTGATCACCCCTGCCTGCCGTTTGCGCTGATACTTTTCGCTCCACTTGTCGCAGGAGACGACGATGAAAAGTGCTGCACTCTCATTTAGAGAAAAACTGGGATATGGCATGGGCGATGCCGGCTGTAACATGATTGGTGGCGCGATCATGCTGTTTCTGAACTACTTCTACACCGATGTTTTTGGCCTGGCACCGGCGCTGGTCGGCGTACTGCTGCTTTCGGTACGCGTGCTGGATGCGGTAACAGACCCCATCATGGGCGCGATAGCGGATCGTACCCAGAGCCGATGGGGCCGCTTCCGTCCCTGGCTGCTCTGGGTCTCTGTGCCGTATGTTCTGTTCAGCGTACTGATGTTTACCACACCGGACTGGAGCTATGAAAACAAAGTTATCTGGGCCTTTGTCACCTATTTCCTGATGTCGCTGACCTATACCGCCATCAATATTCCCTACTGTTCACTGGGCGGCGTTATCACCAGCGATCCGGGCGAGCGCGTTTCCTGTCAGTCTTATCGCTTCGTGATGGTGGGTGTCGCCACGCTGATCCTCTCACTCTCACTGCTGCCTATGGCGGAGTGGTTTGGCGGTGACAACAAGGCGCGCGGCTATCAGCTGGCGATGAGCGTGCTGGCGCTGATTGGCCTGGCGATGTTTTTGTTCTGTTTTGCTAACGTCCGCGAACGAATCCGGCCTGCGGTGCCGACGCATGACGATCTGAAGAAAGACCTGCGCGATATCTGGAAAAACGATCAGTGGGTGCGCATTCTGCTGCTGACCTTCTGCAACGTCTGTCCCGGCTTTATCCGCATGGCGGCCACCATGTATTACGTGACCTGGGTCATGGGCCAGTCGACGCATTTTGCCACGCTGTTTATCAGCCTTGGCGTGATCGGCATGATGGGTGGCAGCACGCTGGCAAAATATCTCACCGACCGCTGGTGCAAGCTGAAGGTCTTTTTCTGGACCAATATCGCCCTGGCGCTCTTCTCCTGCGGGTTTTACTGGATCGATCCACACGCTACCGTCACGGT
>Ga0268257_1000648_pt1 | contig 37646 bp, 36 predicted proteins | sample AgamicAtPrz_FD_200249 | JGI IMG/M metagenome (GOLD analysis project Ga0268257, IMG submission 200249) | Agave microbial communities from Guanajuato, Mexico - At.P.rz (v2) (version 3) | ecosystem: Host-associated > Plants > Phyllosphere > Phylloplane/Leaf | place: Guanajuato, Mexico | collected... | reverse complement strand
TCGCCGGCAAGACCCTGAAGGTGGACTGCAATCGCCAGCGCCTGGGCGGCAGCCTGGAGGAACGTACCCTGGAAGGCTGGGGCTACAGCTACTACCGCCTGGACAAGGTCAGCGGCCCGGTCAGCACGCTGATGGCCTGCCCCGATGGCAAGAAGACCGAGGCCTTCGTGCCAGTGGTCGGCGAAGGCTTCATGCTGCGCTACAACAGCAAGCTGCCGGTGGTGGTGTACGTGCCCAAGGACGTCGAAGTGCGCTACCGCGTCTGGACCGCGTCGCAGGACGTGCAAAAGGCTAAAGTAGAGTAACGCGCAAGCCCCTGCTGCCAGGGGGCTTCTTCGCGGGCACGCCCGCTCCCACAGGCTGTCACCAGGCTGGACATCTACGCTGTACCTGTGGGAGCGGGCGAGCCCGCGAAGGCGCCCTCGAATCCAAATGATCATCTGGAGGTTCGGCATGAACGATGTGCTCTGGCGCCCCTCCACGGCGCAGATCGAGGCCAGCCGGATGGATGCGTTCCGCCGCCGGGTCAACCTGCGCTACAACCTGCAACTCGACGACTACCAGGCGCTGCACCGCTGGAGCATCGAGCAGCGCCCTGCCTTCTGGCAAACCCTTGCCGACTATTTCCACGTTCACTGGCATACCCCGCCGAGCCAGGTGCTCAGCGAAGGGCCGCAGATGCCCGATGCCCAGTGGTTCAGCAACGCCACCCTCAACTTCGCCGAACACCTGCTGCGCCGCCGCGACGACCGCCCGGCCCTGGTCGCCGTGCGCGAAGACGGCCAACGCCAGCTGTTCACCCATGCCCAGCTGGCGGCCCAGGTGGCCGGCCTGCAAACAGCCTTCAAGGCCGCCGGCATCGTCCCCGGCGACCGGGTAGCCGCGGTCATGCCCAATACCTGGCAGACACTGGTCGCCATGCTCGCCTGCACCAGCCTCGGTGCGGTGTGGTCCAGCTCCTCGCCCGAGTTTGGCGTACACGGCATCATCGACCGCTTCGGCCAGATCGAGCCCAAGCTGCTGATCGCCTGTGCCGGGTACCAGTACGCCGGCAAGGCCATCGACCAGGTGGACAAGGTCAACCAGGTGTGCGCGCAGCTGCCCGGGCTGCAACGGCTGATCGTGGTGCCCCATACCCGCAGCGGGACGCGCGCCGACGAATTCCAGGCCGCCAACGTCAGCCTGTGGGACGAGTTCTTTCAGCCCGGCGGCGAGCCCCGCTTCACCCCGCTGCCCTTCGACCACCCGCTGTACATCCTGTATTCCAGCGGCACCACCGGTGTGCCCAAGTGCATCGTCCACCGCGCCGGCGGCGTGTTGTTGCAGCACCTGAAGGAACATGGCCTGCACAACGACCTGAAGGCCGATGACGTACTGTTCTACTACACCACTTGCGGCTGGATGATGTGGAACTGGCTGGCCAGCGGCCTGGCGGTGGGCGCCACGCTGGTGCTGTACGACGGCTCGCCGTTCCATCCCGGCCCCGAGCGCCTGCTGGACCTGATCGACGCCGAGGGCATCCAGGCCTTCGGTACCAGCGCCAAGTACCTGGCGGCACTGGAGCAGGCGGGCCTCGAACCTGCGGCAAGTCACCGCCTGGAACGCTTGCGCCTGCTGCTGTCCACCGGCTCGCCGCTGTCACCACACAGCTACGACTACGTGTACCGCAAGATCAAGGCCGACCTGTGCCTGGCGTCGATGTCCGGCGGCACCGATATCGTCTCCTGCTTCGTGCTGGGCAACCCGACCCTGCCAGTGCGCCGTGGCGAGATCCAGTGCAAGGGCCTGGGCATGGCGGTGGAAGTGTGGAACGAGCATGGCCAGCTGGTGCAGGGCGAAAAAGGCGAGCTGGTGTGCACGCGCAACTTCCCGTCCATGCCGCTGGGGTTCTGGAAGGATACGGACGGCAGCCGCTATCACGACGCCTACTTCAGCCAGTTCCCGGGGGTGTGGGCCCAGGGCGACTATGCCGAACAGCGTGCCGACGGCGGGCTGGTGATTCATGGCCGCTCCGATGCCGTGCTCAACCCCGGCGGGGTGCGCATTGGCACGGCGGAGATCTACCGCCAGGTGGAAAAGGTCGAGCAGGTGCTGGAAAGCGTGGCCATCGGCCAGGACTGGCAAGGCGACGTGCGGGTGGTGCTGTTCGTTCGCCTGCGTGATGGCCTGCAGCTGGATGAGGCCCTGCGCCAGCACATCCGCCAGGTGATCCGCCAGTACACCACCCCCCGCCATGTACCGGCGGTGATCGCCCAGGTCGATGACATTCCGCGTACCATCAGCGGCAAGCTGGTGGAGTTGGCGATTCGCAATGTGGTGCATGGCTTGCCGGTGAAGAACACCGACGCCCTGGCCAACCCCGAGGCGCTGGAGCAGTTCCGGGATCGCGAGGAGTTGCGCACCCCGTAATGAAGGTATTCACCGTCATTGTGGGAGCGGCCTTGCGTCGCGAAAGGGCTGCAAAGCAGCCCCGGGATTTCAGCAGCGAAGCATAGATTTCTGGGGCCGCTTTGCGGCCCTTTCGCGACGCAAGGCCGCACCCACAATGGCCTCAACCCGACCCGTTAAGGCATAATGCCCACCTTTTTCGCCCCCGAAGCACAGGTAACCCATGAAAGCCCAAGCCCGCCACATCCTGGTCAAGACCGCTGACGAAGCCGAAAAGCTCAAGCAGCGCATCGCCAATGGCGAGGCTTTCGACGTGCTCGCAAAAAAGTTCTCCACCTGCCCTTCGGGCAAGCGTGGCGGCGACCTGGGTGAAATCCGCCCCGGGCAGATGGTCGGCGCCATTGACCAGGTGATCTTCAAGAAGCCCCTGCGCGTGGTGCACGGGCCGATCAAGAGCAAGTTCGGTTATCACCTGGTGCAGACGTTCTACCGCGACTGATAGCCCCGGGCCACCTGACATTTTTGCCAGTTGTCCCCCTACCATACAAAACATACAACTCAGGCAGTGGCCCCTCTAATGGAGACCTGCCTATGCGCTGCCCTCGTCTGCTTTTGCCTGCCGCACTCCCTCTGCTCACTTTGCCTTTGCTGTCTCATGCCCAATCCCTGACCGTTGCAGCAGGCGACGATCTGGACGCCATCGTTCAGACGTCAGCTGCAGATCAGTTCATCATCACCGGCGGTGAGGCCAAGTCGTTGAAACAAGGCGAGGGGCAAGACACGTTCAACATGTCTGGTGGCAAGCTAGGGTCGCTCAATCAAGGCGGTGCCATGGACGAGTTCGTCATGACCGGGGGTACCATCACGGATGCCTTCGAAGATGGCGACAAGGCCTGGTTCAAGGGCGGCAGCATTGGCCGTATCGACCTCAAGATGGCTGATAACTTCCTCGAAATGTCCGAAAACCTTGGTGTGGAAACCATCGTTGTTGCCAACGTGGTCAGCGGCCTTGGTGACGATACTTACATCCTGACTGGCGGCACCATCGGTGGAGACCTCCGTACCAGCAGCGGCGACGACGAGATCAATGTCAAAGGCGTCGATCTGAAAGGCGAGATACGTGCCGGCCAGGGCAAGGATAAACTCAACTGGACGAGCGGCAAGATCGGCAAGAAAGTCGACATGGGCGCCGACAATGACACGGCCACTGTCAGCACACTCGACTTGAGCAGTTCAACAGTGCTGTTGGACGGCGGTACGGGCACAGATACCCTGACGTTTCAGCAAGCCAAGGTCGGTCAGGGTGCCTTGTATGTCAACTGGGAGTCCATCAACCTGAACCAGGGCAGCCAGTTGACCCTGAACGACAGCTTGGCCCTGGGTGACCTGGGCTCCGATCAGTCACCGATAGCCGCAGCCACGGGGACCGGTACCCTGCAAATTGACGCGACCAGCACACTGATCAGTCGCCACGGCAGCATTGTCAGCATCCAGAATGGCAGCAAGGCATCCGTGGTAAACGCCGGCACCATAGACCTGAGCCGCGGCAACGACGCTCAGGGCCGCCTGACCATCCAGGGCGACTACACCGGCAACAACGGCACCCTGCGCCTCAACAGCGTGCTGGCCGGCGACGGCGCCGCCTCCGATCGCCTGGTGGTCAGCCGTGGTGCGATTGGCGGCTCTACCCAGTTGCTCATCAACAACCTCGATGGCGCCGGTGCAATAACCGCGCAGAACGGCATTCAAGTCGTTGAAGCGCGTGACGGCGCGGTCAGCACGGCCACCGCATTTGTCCAGACCCAGACCCTTTCAGCCGGCGCCTTCGACTACCGGTTGTTCAAAGGCGGCGTGACTGCAGGCAGTGAAAACAGCTGGTACCTGCGCTCCACCCTGGTTGCGCCACCCGCTCCGGCCCCTGCGCCGGAACCGGGCGAGCCGACACAGCCAACGCAACCGGGCGAGCCAGTGGTGATCGCACCCGCCGCTACCCCGCCTGTCGCGGCCCCGGCGCCCGGCCAGGTCGACCTGCCAGCACCGGTGCAAGGCGAAAGCCTACCGCTGTATCGCCCGGAAGTTGCGGTGTATGCCGTAGCGCCACGGGGCGCCGCGATCATCGCCCGCCAGGCACTGGGCACGTTCCACCAGCGTCAGGGCGACCAGCAGCTGCTGCAGGGTGACGGCGCCCTGCCCGCCAGTTGGGGCCAGGCCTACGGCGGCGCGTTACGTCAGCAATGGAGCGGCACGGTCAGCCCGAGCCTGGATGGCGACCTGTACGGCTTCAAGGTGGGCCAGGACCTGTACGCCAAGGTTGGCGACAGCGGATACCGCCAGCAAGTCGGTATCTATGTCAGCCATAGCCGCCTGGACGCCGACGTCAAAGGCTTCGCCCTCGCCGTGGAGAACCGCAGCGTCGGTGACCTGGAGCTTGATGGCGACAGCGTCGGCGCCTACTGGACGCTGGTCGGACCGCAAGGCGGCTACCTCGACGCCGTGCTGCAGTACACCCACCTGGATGGCCGGGCGCGTTCGGACCGGGGTGACAAGCTGAACATCGACGGCCACGCCTGGACCGCTTCACTGGAGTCCGGCTATCCCATCGCCCTGTCCGACCGCTGGGTACTGGAGCCGCAGGCTCAGTTGATCGCGCAAAAAGTCTCGCTCGACAGCGCCAGCGATAGCGTCTCGCACATCAACCACGACGCCCAGGTCGAACTGACCGGCCGACTGGGGGTTCGGCTCGAGGGGGCCTTCAAAAGCAGCAGCGACCGCCTGTTGCAACCCTATGCGCAAATCAACCTGTGGCACGGCGACGGTGGCCACGATACCTTGACCTTCGATGGCGTCGACAAGATCAAGACCGATTACCGCTATACCTCGGTGCAACTTGAAACCGGCGTGGTAGCGCAGGTCAACGAAGCGCTGAGCCTGCATGGCGGCGTGCAGTACACCGCCAACCTGGACAGCCGCCAGCAGGAAGCCAGCGGCGTGAACCTGGGTGTGCGCTGGCAGTTCTAGCGCCGCGCAGCCAGCAGCCCGAGGCCGGCGCAGCCCAGCAATGAGGCGCTGACCCGATTGAACAGCCGGCGTGGGCCGGGCTGGCTGAACCAACGCTGCAGGTACGCCCCCAGGCCGGCGTAGATGGCGATGGCGGCCCATTCCAGCAACAGGAACAACACACCCAGCCAGAGGAACTGCTCGCTCACCGGGGTGGCGCTGCCGACCGAGACGAACTGCGGCAGGAAGGCGGTGAAGATCAGGATTGCCTTCGGGTTACCAGCGGCCACCCAGAACTCCTGACGTGCCAGGCGCCAGGTGCCGCGTGGGTGATCGCTTGCCACCACCGCCTCGCCCACCGGTGCCCGCCACAGTTGCCAGGCGATATAGAACAGGTACGCCGCCCCCACCACCTTGATGGCCAGGAACAGGTATTCGCTGGTGTGCAGCACCACTGCCAGGCCCATGGCCGCCAGGGCGATCATGCCGCTGAAGGCGACGATACGCCCGCCACCGGCCACGCAGGCCGTGCGCAGGCCGTAACGGCTGGCATTGTGCAGCGACAGCAGGTTGTTCGGCCCCGGCGCCATGTTCAGGGCGAAGCAGGCAGGAATGAAAAGCAGCAGGCTTGAGAGGTCCATTATTGTTTTCCTTTGACAACAGGCGTCTATTTCGGCGGGTAGCGGGCCTTGCGGTCAAGTTACAGCCAGCGGAAAAAACTGTATGGGTGCGCGGCGCCTGATAAGCTGCCGCACATACCGAGGACCCTGTGATGCCCCGTTCCCATGCCGCGCTGTGGCGCGACCCGGCCCTGCCGCATGTCGAAAGCCGCCGCGCCTGCCATAGCCGCGCCTGCTACAAGCCCCACAGCCACCCGACGTTTTCCATCGGTGTGGTGGACGCCGGCCACAGTCATTTCACCGGTGCCGGCGACGGCCAGCAACGCCTGACACCCGGCACGCTGGTGCTGGTCCCTGCCCGCCGGGTACATGCCTGCAACCCCGAGCCCGGGCAGGCGTGGAGCTATCAGATGCTGCATGTGGATGCCGACTGGCTGGCACAGCTGCACCTGGAGTCAGGGCTGGAGGGTGCCGGGCCCGGCGAGCCGGCACGTATCTGCCAGGTGCCGGAGGTGTATCGGCAGTTCTGCGAACTGAACAGCCTGCTGTTCTCCAACGCCAGCAATGGTGAGAAGGATGCGGCGCTGATTGCCTTTCTGGGTGACCTGGACTTTGCCAGGCACGCGCCGCTGGCACCGGCACCGGCCCTGGGGGCGACCGCGTTGAGTGGGCTGATTGCGCACATCGAAGGCCAGGACCCGGCGCAGTTGAGCCTGGCGGTACTGGCCCGGCAGGCCGGGCTTGGGCGTTACCAGTTGATTCGCGCATTTCGCGCGGCCACCGGGTTTACACCGCATGCCTACCTGCTCAATGCCCGGGTCAACCGTGGGCGGCAATTGTTGGGTGAAGGGCAGGCACTGGCGGAGGTGGCCTATCGGCTCGGGTTTGCCGACCAAAGCCATTTCCAGCGGGTGTTCAAGGCCCATGTGGGGGTGACACCGGGGCAGTATCGGGATTTGCACAGCCTCTGAGACCATGGGGGCGCTGTGCGCCCCTTTCGCGACACAAGGCCGCTCCCACAAGGTGCTGCGTACGCCGTTCAATGTGGGAGCGGCCTTGTGTCGCGAAAAGGGCTGCGCAGCAGCCCCGGCAATGGGCCTGCAATATTGTTCAATACGGCATGAGCGCCGAGGGGCAGAGTCAGGCTTTACGCCAGAGCAACCTCACCCAATGCAACAGTTCCTGATCATCGCCCTCGCCCACTTCCTCGCCCTGCTCTCTCCCGGCCCGGACTTCTTCCTGGTCGCACGCACCTCGGTCAGCGCCGGCTGGCGCGTCGCGAGCGGCGCCTGCCTGGGTATCGCCCTGGCCAATGGCGTGTTCATCGCCATGGCTTTCACCGGCCTGTCGGTATTGCAGGAAGGCAGCCTGCTGTTCACCGCCCTGCAACTGGCCGGCGCCGGCTACCTGCTGTACATCGGCACCCTGTTCCTGCGCCATGCCGGGCAAACCAGCCTGGGCGCAGTCGCTGGCAAGCAGACCGCCCAAGGGTGGTGGCGGGGATTGGGCATGGGGTTCCTGTCCGGCATCCTCAACCCCAAGAATGCGCTGTTCTATGCCAGCCTGGTCAGCATGGTCGCCAGCGCCAGCATTGCCTGGAAAGCAACCTGTGCCCTGTGGATGTTCAGCATCGTGCTGCTGTGGGACCTGCTGGTTGCCCTGGCCATCGGCAACCCGCTGGTGCTGCGGCGCTTCGCCCGCTGCCTGCCGTGGCTGGAGCGGGCCTCCGGGGTCATGCTGGTGCTATTGGCTGCGGCACTGTTGTTTCACCTGGCCTGGGGCTGACCAGTTGCAGAGTCCGCATGTCCATCAAGGTGAAATGGCCACTGGCCCAACCCCCGGTATCCAGGTGCCAGACATTGCCCAGCAGCTTGGCCTCCAGTACCGGCGTGTGGCCCACCAACAAGGCACGCAGGCCCTGCACGGGCTCGGTATCACCTACCTTCAACCGCCGCCGCGACCATTGGCACACCTCCCGTACTTGCGGGTCGTCCTCCAGTTCCAGCCAGGTCCTCAATACTGCCCAATCGGCATACGGACTGTCGGCATGCAGCAGGCCTACCAGGCCCGCTGCACTTTCAACCTCTATCGCAATCGGCAGCTGCTCGAAGCGCTCCACGAAACGCAACTGCTCGCCCCGCGGCAGGTCAAGGAACCAGCCACCCCCGGCGGCGCGATACATGTCCAGATCGAGCCGCCCGCCGCGCACGCGGGTGATTGCCAGGGCCTCGTGATTACCCTGCACGGCATGGAACCAGGGCTGCGCCAGCCATTCCAGCGCCGCCTCGCTGTCCGGGCCACGGTCGACCAGGTCCCCCACACTGAACAGGCGGTCCACGGCCGGATCGAACCCCACCGCATCCAGGCATTGCTGCAGGCGCTGGAAGTGACCATGGATATCGCCCACCGCCAGGTCACGCCCCCGCAGGTTGGCAATCAGACGCCGAAACCGTGCCATTACAATCTTCCTCTGCTGGTAGCGCCATGCCAGGGGTAAAATGGAGGCACACGCAATCTGCCCCGGAGGTGCATCATGCGTACCGCCCTCGTGTGTGCCGTGCTCATGGCGCTGTCATTGGACAGCATGGCACAAGGTGCCCCGGCCGCGCAGGTCGAGGTACGTTTCGAGCATCCGGAAAAATTCCGCGATGCCAGCCTCGACAGCCACGGGTACGAGCGTGGCGCCGACGCCTATGTGATGAAAACCCTGACCCAGTACCTGCAGAAGCTTGGCCAACGCTACCTGCAACCTGGCCAGCAACTGGTCATCGACATTCGCGACATCGACCTGGCCGGGCGTTTCGAGCCCTGGCACAGCCAGGCCTACGATGTACGTTACATGCGCGAAATCACCTGGCCGACCATCGACCTCAGCTACACCCTCAGCCAACCGGGCAAACCCGACCAGCAGGCGCAGGAACGGGTCAGCGACAAGATGTACCTCAGCCGCCCGGGCCGGGTCACGAGCAGCAGCGACCGCCTGTATGCCGAAAAGGCCATGCTCAACGACTGGTTCCGCCAGCGCTTCGCTGTCCACCCGGCATCCTGAAAAACCCTTCACTGGTACAGGCGTTGGTGCCGGTAGTATGCTCGGCCCTTCAACCTGTACCAGGGAAGGGTTTTTCATGAAGTTGTGCGCCGTGCAACTGGCGTCGCTCAAGGGCGATGTGCAAGCCAACCTCGAACGCCACCTGGCCTGCATCGAACAGGCCGCGGCCCTTGGCGCCGAACTGGTGGTATTTCCCGAACTGTCACTGACCGGCTATGAGCCAACCCTCGCGCGCCAGACCGCCCTGCCGGTCAGTTCGACGCGGCTGGACCCGCTGCAGGCAGCGTGCGACCGGTTTGGTATCACCGTGGCCGCGGGCCTGCCACTGCCGGCACCCGATGGCATCCGCATCGGCATGCCAATCCTCAGCCCCGGTGCACCGCGCCAGGCCTATGCCAAGCGGCGCCTGCATGATGATGAACTGCCCTGGTTCAGCCCAGGCGATCAAGCCTTGCTGCTGCAGGTGGGCGCGCACCGGGTAGCGCCTGCGATCTGCTACGAATCGATGTTCATGGCGCATGCGGCAGCCGCACGGGAACACGGCGCCGACCTGTACCTGGTCAGCGTGGCGAAAACCGCCAAGGGCATCCGCGAGGGTTACCAGCACTACCCCGAGGTGGCTCGTGAGTTGGGCATGACGGTGTTGCTGGCCAACTGCGTGGGGCCGGTCGATACCTTCATTGGTGCCGGCGGCTCGGCGGCCTGGGACAGCCAGGGGCACTTGCTGGCCAGCCTGGACGACCACAGCGAAGGGCTGATCGTGCTGGACACCACCAACGCCAGTGCCATGGCGGTGCCCCTGGACCCACACCCGGCATGATCTATCTGTTTCTGGCGTTGCTGAGCTATGCCTGTACCTACTACCTGACGGGTCTGCTCATCCAGGGGCAACTGGCCGATGTGGCCGAGGGTTTGCGCCACCGGCCCGACGCGCCGACACCTGGCGAGTACCTGCGCGCAGTCAAGCCCCATGCGCGCCGGGCCCATCGGCAGTACACCCTGATGGCCGGCTCGGCGTTGGCCGTGCTGGTCTGCCTGGTCGCCAGCTGGTTCTGCTGACGCCTTACAGGTCCAGTGCCAGGCTTTGCCGGCCCTCCAGTGCCAGCAGGTACTGCTTGGCCGCCAGGCCACCGGCAAAGCCGGTGAGGCTGCCCGAAGCACCGATCACCCGATGGCACGGGGCGATGATCGAGATCGGGTTGCGGCCATTGGCGGCGCCTACCGCGCGCACCGCGCTGGGGTTGCCGATCTGCCGGGCGATGTCGCTGTAGCTGCGGGTTTCACCGAACGGTATCGCCAACAGCGCGGCCCATACCTGACGCTGGAATGCGGTGCCGGCAAAATCCAGCGCCAGTTCGAAGCGCTGGCGTTTGCCGGCGAAGTACTCGCCGAGCTGGCGGGCGGTTTCCAGCAGTACCGGGCACTGGTCATCACGGTGCAGGGCGCCAAGGCGCACGCGGTTTTCCCGCTCCTCTTCCCAGAGTACGGCAGCCAGGCACTCGCCACGGGCTACCAGGGTCAAGGTGCCGACGGGCGACTGCATGAAGGTGAATGCGCTGGACATAAGCAGGCTCCTGCCAGGTTGCGATCAACCTACTGTACGCATCCACAGCCCTGCCTGCATCCGCTTTCTTGCTCAGGCAATCACGCAAGCGGAACATCGGCGTCGGCATATTGCCCGGGCCAGAGTGCCATGCACCGCGTCGCCTGCTTCGCGGGTGAACCCGCTCCCACAGGGATCCCATCAGCTGAAGGAATGCGCCATACCTGTGGGAGCGGGCGCGCCCGCGAACACCGGCGCAGCCGGTGCCATCCACCGCAATGCCTGCTTCGCGGGTGAACCCGCTCCCACAGGGTGCCCACAAGCTGAAGGAATGCGCCGTACCTGTGGGAGCGGGCGCGCCCGCGAACACCGGCGTAGCCGGTGCCATCCACCGCGTCGCCTGCTTCGCGGGCATGCCCGCTCCCACAGGGTGCCCACCAGCTGAAGGAATATGCCGTACCTGTGGGAGCGGGTTTACCCGCGAACACCGGCGCAGCCGGTGCCATACACCGTGTCGCCTGCTTCGCGGGTGAACCCGCTCTCACTGGGTGCCCACCAGCTGAAGGAATGCGCCGTACCTGTGGGAGCGGGTTTACCCGCGAACACCGGCGCAGCCGGTGCCATCCACCGCGTCGCCTGCTTCGCGGGCATGCCCGCTCCCACAGGGTGCCCACCAGCTGAAGGAATGCGCCGTACCTGTGGAAGCGGTTTACCCGCGAACACCGGCGCAGCCGGTGCCATACACCGTGTCGCCTGCTTCGCGGGTGAACCCGCTCCCACAGGGTGCCCACAAGCTGAAGGAATGCGCCGTACCTGTGGGAGCGGGTTTACCCGCGAACACCGGCGCAGCCGGTGCCATACACCGTGTCGCTTGCTTCGCGGGTGAACCCGCTCCCACAGGGTGCCCACCAGCTGAAGGAATGCGCCGTACCTGTGGGAGCGGGTTTACCCGCGAACACCGGCGCAGCCGGTGCCATACACCGTGTCGCTTGCTTCGCGGGTGAACCCGCTCCCACAGGGTGCCCACCAGCTGAAGGAATGCGCCGTACCTGTGGGAGCGGGTTTACCCGCGAACACCGGCGCAGCCGGTGCCATCCACCGCGTCGCCTGCTTCGCGGGCATGCCCGCTCCCACAGGGTGCCCACCAGCTGAAGGAATATGCCGTACCTGTGGGAGCGGGTTTACCCGCGGACACCGGCGCAGCCGGTGCCATCCACCGCGTCGCCTGCTTCGCGGGCATGCCCGCTCCCACAGGGTGCCCATCAGCCGAAGAAATGCGCCGTACCTGTGGGAGCGGGTTTACCCGCGAACACCGGCGCAGCCGGTGCCATACACCGTGTCGCTTGCTTCGCGGGTGAACCCGCTCCCACAGGGTGCCCATCAGCCGAAGGAATGTGCCATACCTGTGGGAGCGGGCGCGCCCGCGAACACCGGCGTAGCCGGTGCCATCAGCCGGTGCTGCCAGCGTTCAGGGAAATGCCTGCCGGATCCGCTTCTTGTCGATCTTGCCAACGCTGGTCTTGGGGATCTCGTCCACGCAACGCAACTGCCGTGGTATCGCCCATTTGTTCAGGTGCCCGCTGTCGACATACGGCTGCAGATGCCCGGCCAATCCCGCCTGGTCGAACTGCATGCCGTCACAACAGACTACCAAGGCCAACGGTTGCTCACCCCACTGCGGATCCGGGATGCCGATCACCGCCACCGATGCAACAGCCGGGTGCTGGCTGATCAGGTTTTCCAGCGCCACCGAGCTGACCCACTCGCCTCCGGTCTTGATCACATCCTTGATCCGGTCACGAATACGCACCACACCCGCCGGGTCGATGCAGGCCAGGTCGCCGGTATGCATCCAGCCCCCCAGCCACAACGCGGCACCCTGCTCTGGCTCATGCAGGTAGCCCTGGGTCAGCCACGGTGCACGCACCACGATTTCACCCAGGCTTTCGCCGTCACGGGGCACATCAATGCCTTCAGCGTCGACGATGCGCAGGTCCACCAGGGCAATCGGCACGCCGGCATCGATACGCAGCGGCAGCTGTTGCGCCATGGGCAGTGCCAGCAGCTCGGCGCTCAGGTGGGTGATGCTGAGCAGCGGGCAGCTTTCCGACATGCCGTAACCACAATGCACGCTGATGCCGCGCTCGCTGGCACGCTGCGCCAGGCCCAGGGTCAGGGCGCTGCCGCCCAGCAGCATCTTCCAACCGCTCAGGTCGGCGCGGCGCCCTTCTTCGCTGTCGAGCATCATCTGCAGCACCGTGGGCACGCAATGGGAGAACGTCACGCCCTCGTCACGGTACAGGCGCACCAGGCGGTTGGGCTCGTAGCGCCCGGGGTAGACCTGCTTGATGCCCAGCGCCGTGGCCACATAGGGCACGCCCCAGGCATGCACGTGGAACATCGGCGTGATGGGCATGTACACGTCGCCGCTGCGTAGTAGCGGCACCTCGCCGCAGGCAGCCAGGGTGCCCTGCTCGACCAAGGTATGCAGCACCAGTTGCCGGTGGCTGAAGTACACGCCCTTGGGGTTGCCGGTGGTACCGCTGGTGTAGAACAGCGTGGCCAGTGAGTGCTCGTCGAAATCGGCGAAGTCGAACTGCGGCTCGGCAGCCGCCAGCAGTTCTTCGTACTCACCCAGCAGCGGTACATCTTGCGTTGCGGGGTCGCCTTCGCCGAGGCGAATGAAACCCTCCACCGTCGGCAAGTCATCGCGCAATTGCGCCATCAACGGCAGGAAGTCGTCATGCACCAGTACCAGGCGGTCCTCGGCATGGTTCATGGTGTAGCGCACCTGCTCGGTGGACAGCCGTACGTTCACCGTGTGCAGCACCGCACCCAGCATCGGCACGGCAAAGAAGCACTCCAGCGCCCGGTGGCTGTCCCAGTCGAGCAAGGCCACGGTGTCGCCAGGCTTGACCCCGGCGGCGGTCAGCACATTGGCCAGCCGCTGAATGCGTTCGAGCAGCGTGGTGTAGGTGTAGCGCAGCTTGTCGGCGTAGACGATTTCCTGGTTGGGCTGGTAGCGCACGCCCGACAGCAGCAGGCGCTTGATCAGCAGCGGATAGGCGTAGGCCTGCTCGGCCGCGGGCATGACGCGAGTGGTGATCATGTCGGCGGCCTTCACAGTTGCCCGGCCTCGAGCAGATACAGGCTGTCGCTACCGGCCCTGACGCTGGCGCTCAGCGAATGAATGCGTGGCAGCAGGCGGGCAAAGTAGAACCGCGCGGTGCCCAGCTTGCTCAGGTGGAACGGCTCCGGGACCGCATGGCACTGGCATACCACGGCCATGCGTGCCCACAGGTAGGCGTAGAAGGTGTAGCCAAATACCTGCAGGTACTCCACCGCCGCCGCGCCAAGCTCGCGCGGGTTGCCCTGGGCGCGGTCGAGCACCCAGGCGGTCAGCTCGTCGAGGTTGCGCACGGCAGCCAGCAGCGGCGCACCGAACTCGGCGCACGCCGCGGGCAGTGTCTCGGCAAAGGCGGTAATTTCGTCGGACACGCTGCGATAGGCCTGGCCGCCATCGGCAAACAGTTTGCGCCCCACCAGGTCGAGGGCCTGGATGCCGTTGGTGCCTTCGTAGATCTGGGTGATGCGGCAGTCGCGGATCAACTGCTCCTGGCCCCACTCGCGGATATAGCCATGGCCGCCCAGCACCTGCTGGCCGTGCACGGTGGTTTCCAGCCCCATGTCGGTGAGGAAGGCCTTGGCCACCGGTGTGAGCAACGCCACCCTGGCCTCGGCCTGGGCGCGTGCGACCGGGGCCTCGCTGTATTTGGCCAGGTCCAGCTGCAGTGCCACATAGGTGGAGAAGGCCCGCCCGCCTTCGTTCAGCGCTTTCATGGTCAGCAGCATGCGCCGCACGTCCGGGTGGACGACGATCGGGTCCGCGCCTTGCCCCGGCGCTTCGGCACCGGTCGGCGCACGGCCCTGCTGGCGATCACGGGCGTAGGCGATGGCGCCCTGGTAGGAGCGTTCGCCCAGGGCCAGGCCCTGGATACCTACGCCAAGGCGCTCGTAGTTCATCATGGTGAACATCGCGTTGAGGCCCTTGTTCGGCTCGCCGACCAGGTAGCCGATTGCACCGTCGAAGTTCATCACACAGGTGGCCGAGGCCTTGATGCCCATCTTGTGCTCGATCGACCCGCAACTCACCGCATTGGCCTCGCCCAGCACGCCGTCGGCGTCAACCAGCACCTTGGGCACCAGGAACAGCGAGATGCCCTTGGGCCCGGCGGGCGCATCCGGCAGCCGCGCCAGCACCAGGTGGACGATGTTCTCGGTCAGGTCCTGCTCACCGCCAGTGATGAAGATCTTGGTCCCGCTGATGCGGTAGCGGCCATCGGCAACCGGCACGGCGCGGGTGCGAATCAGGCCCAGGTCGGTGCCAGCGTGCGGCTCGGTCAGGCACATCGAACCGGTCCAGCGCCCTTGGTACATGGGCGGCAGATACAGCGCCTTCAACGGCTCGCTGGCATGGTTGAGCAGCGCCAGGCAGGCCCCGGCCGTGAGCATCGGGTACAGGCCGAACGACAGGTTGGCGGCATTGAGCATTTCTTCGAGCTGGGCACCGATCACTTTCGGCATGCCCATGCCCCCATATTCCGGGGCACCAGCCACACCCACCCAGCCATCTGCGGCAAATGCCCGGTAGGCATCGGCGAAGCCATCGGGGGTGTATACCTGGCCGGCCTCCCAGCGGCAGCCCTGCTCGTCGCCACTGCGGTTGAGCGGCGCCACCACCTCGGCAATCAGCCGGCCGGCCTGTTCGAGCACGGCCCGGGCAGTATCGCCATCGACCTGCTCGGCCAGCGCGGGCGTTTGCGCCCACCAGGCCGGGATGTCGAACACTTCGTTGAACAGAAAATCCATGTCGCGCAGTGGCGGAAGGTAATCAGACATGAGGCGAACACTCGGTTTCTTGGGTTTGCGGAAGCGACGTGGCTTGGGCCTCGGCAGGCGCCGGGGCGGCCTGGCCACGCAGGAGGAAATGCGACAACGCAGGGGTCAACACTAACGCGCCGAGCATGTTCCACAGGAACATGAAGGTCAGCAGCAGGCCCATGTCGGCCTGGAACTTGATCGGCGACCAGGCCCAGCCGACCACGCCGGCGGCCAGGGTAATGCCGACCAGCCCGACCACCCGGCCGGTGAAGGCCACGGCTTTCTGGTAGGCCTGGGCCAGGCTCAACCCGGCGCGCTGGTAGTGCAGTTGCACGCTGAGCAGGTACAGCGCGTAGTCCACGCCGATGCCTACGCCCAGGGCGATCACCGGCAAGGTGGCGACCTTGACGCCAATGCCCATGGCTACCATCAGCGCCTCGCACAGCACCGAGGTGAGCATAAGCGGCAGGATCGCCACCAGCGTGGCGCGCCAGCTACGGAAGGTGAACAGGCAGAACAGCGTGACCGCCAGGTACACCAGCAACAGCATGCGGTGGTTGGCCTCGCGGACCACCACGTTGGTGGCAGCCTCGATACCGGCGCTGCCGGCGGCCAGCAGGAACTGCTGTTCGGCGCTGCTGTTGGCCTGGGCAAAACGCTCGGCCACGGCGGCCACCTGGGCCAGGGTGTCGGCGCGATGGTCCTTGAGGTAGGCGATTACCGGCATCAGCGAGCAGTCGTTGTTGAACAACTCTGGGGCGTTGACCGAAGCCTGCTGGGCAGCGTAGTTGAGCACGTCCTGGTTGCGCTGCAGGCTGTTCAGGCGCGGGTTGCCTTCGTAGGTGCCGGCGGTGATCTGGCGCACTGCGTTGGCCAGCGACACGGTGGTCTGCACACCCGGCAATTGCTGCAGCTCCCAGGCCAGGCGGTCGGCAAGGACCAGTGTCTGGTATTGCAGGCAGCCTTCCGGAGCGGTCTTTACCATGACCGCGAAGGTATCGCTGGACAGCGCGTAGTGCTGGGTGATGTAGGCGTTGTCGAGGTTGTAGCGGGAGTCGGCGCGCAGCTCGGGGGCACCGCTGTCGAGGTCGCCGATTTTCAGTTGCAGGCTGCCCCAGATGCCGAGGGTGCCCAGGGCCAGGGCCACCAGCAGTGCGGCGCTGGCCCATTTTCGTTCGGTGAAGCGATCGAGCAGGTCCCACAGCCGGCCGAAGCCGCGGTGCTGGGCTGCGCGGGCGTCGATATGCAGGGCCCGCTCGGCAGCCTTGCGGCCAACACCAACATAAGACAGCGCCACCGGCATCAGCAGCAGCGAGGTGAAGATCAGCACCGCCACGCCGATGCTGGCGGTGATCGCCAGGTCCTGGATCACCGGGATGTCGATCAGCATCAGCACGGCAAAGCCCACCGCATCGGCCAGCAACGCAGTCACCCCGGCCACGAACAGGCGGCGGAAGGTATAGCGCGCTGCTACCTGACGGTGGGTGCCACGGCCGATGTCCTGCAGGATGCCATTCATTTTCTGCGCCGCGTGGGACACGCCGATGGCAAAGATCAGGAATGGCACCAGGATCGAATACGGGTCGATGGCGTAGCCCAGCCAGGCGACGATGCCCAGCTGCCACACCACCGCGGTCAGCGAACACAGCACCACCAGCAGGGTGCTGCGTACGCAACGGGTATAGCAGTAAATAATCAGCAGACTGGTCAGCACCGCCAGGGCGAAGAACGCCATCACCTGGATCAGCCCGTCGATCAGGTCGCCCATCAGCTTGGCGAAGCCGATCACATGGATGCGGTACTGGCCGCTGGCCTGGTACTGGCTGCGCAGTTGTTCAAGTTTCTGCGAGAAGGCGTGGTAGTCGAGGCCCTTGCCGGTGGCCGAATCCTGGTCGAGCAGCGGCACGACCAGCATGCTCGACTTGAAGTCGCGCGCCACCAGGCTGCCGACGATGTTGGCGCGCTCGATGTTCTGCCGCAGCTGCTCGATGTCACCCGCAGCGCCCTGGTAGCCGTCGGGCATTACCGGGCCGCCCTGGAAGCCCTCCTCGGTCACCTCGGTCCAGCGCACCGCCGGGCTCCACAGCGACTTCACCCAGGCCCGGTCCACGCCCTGGCTGAGGAACAGCTCGTCGTTGATGTGGCGCAGGGTCTGCAGGTAGCCCGGGTCGAAGATGTCGCCTTGGGTGTTCTCCACCACCACCCGCACTGCGTTGCCCAAGCCACGCAGCGATGGGCGGTTTTCCAGGTAGTTCTGGATGTAGGGGTGGCTCTGCGGCAGCATCTTGTCGAAACTGGGGCGCAGCTCCAGGCGGGTCAGCGCCATGTAGCCCAGCACCAGGGTCGCCAGCAGCATGCACAGCAGGAACGGCAGGCGATGGTTGAACACCAGGCGCTCCAGGCAATTGCCCGAGCGTGGGTCGAAATCGTCGAGGTTGCGGATTACCGGCAGGGTGTCTTGGCGGGTAGCGGCCATCAGGGTCTTCTCTTGTTATGGGTGCAGCGTGGGGGTACCGGCCTGGTTGCGCACGCCCCGCTCGCCCACCAGTACCAGGCCGTTGCCGGTATCGGTGGCGAGCGCGGTCACCGGGCCACGGGCGCTTTGCGGCACCGGGCTGAAGCTGGCGCCATCATCCCGGCTGAGCAGCAGGTCGCCAGCCTGGCTGGCCAGCCACAGCTGGCCGTCACGGTCGACACCGGCGGCGGTGAGGCTGGTGTTCACACCCGTGCTGACCGGTTGCCATTGCCCGCCGCCATCGGTGCTGCGGTAGGCATGCCCACGCAGGCCGTAGACCAGCAGTACGCCAGGCTTGCCGACAGCACCGAACAGTGTGCCGGCGTAGGGTGTCTCGACACGGCTGAAGCGCTCACTGTCCTGCTTCAGCAACAGGCCTTGCTCGCCAGTGATGTACAGCTCGTCACCCACCACAGCCAGGCTGGTCAGGTGCAGGCCTTGCGGGTTATCGCTGTGGTCGAGCCAGGGCTGCCAGTGCTCGCCGCCGTCAACGGTGCGCAACAGCAGGTTGAACACGCCGACCGCATAGCCATTGCGGGCATCGCTGAACCACACGTCGAGCAAGGCATTGTCGCTACCCGTGCCCGGCAGTTGTTCGGCCAGCGCCCGGCCATCCAGCTGCTTCTGCCAGTGCACGCCGCTATCACGGCTGTGCAGCACCACGCCATCGTGGCCAACCGCCCAGCCCAGCTCGGGCGTGGCGAAGCTCACGGCATTAAGGTCGGCGCTGACCGGTACCTGGGCCTGCTGCCAGTGCGCGCCATGGTCGTCGGAGTACAGGATGTGCCCACGCGGGCCCACCGCGACCAGGCGCTGGCCGGCCAGGGTTACATCGCGCAAGGCGCTGCTGGCGACCAGGGCGCTGGGCATGGCGGGCAGGTCCAGCACATCGGTGAAGGGCGCAGCCTGGGCCGCGCCCTGCAGCGCGGCCAAAGCCAGAACCACCACGCTGCATCGTTTGAAGACAGACATTGCCACCTCTGCTCCGTGCGTTCAGCGAATGCCGTTGCCGGCCAGCGACTCGGGCGACCACTGGGTTTTCGACAGCGGGTCGATGTAGCGGATGCCGCCGTAGGCACCGACCACGCCATTGAGGTTGTAGGTGCCGCCGATCAGGTCGTAGATCATGAACGGCGTGGCGTCCGGGGTCTGCTTGTCATAGCTCTGGGTGAGGAAGGCGAACGAGCCGCGGTACAGCTGGCCACGGGCGTCGTACTGGTCCGAGGCCAGGGCGATCCAGCTGTCTTCGTCGAGGTAGAAGCGGCGCTTGTGGTAGATATGGCGCGCCCCGTCCTTGAGCTTGCCTTCCACCACCCACACCCGGTGCTTCTCCCAGCGCACGAACTGCGGCGCCAGGTGGTTGGGGGTAATTACCTGCTTGACGTCGGTGTTGTAGGTCAGCTGGTAGGTGTTGTACGGCACGTACATTTCCTGCTTGCCGACCAGGGTCCAGTCGTAGCGGTCCAGCGCACCGTTGAAGACGAACACGTCATCGTAGGTACCCGAACCGGAGGTGCCCGGGTTGGGCGTGTCGTAGGCCAGGTTCGGCGCCAGCTTGACCCGGCGCTGGCCCGGCAGGTACTGCCAGGCACTGCGTGGCTGCACCAGCGGGTTGGCGGCATCGCGCAGCATCATCGCTTCGCCGGCACGGCGTGCGGGCCCGGTGTATACCAGCTTCATCTGGTAGTAGGTGTCCTTGGCGCCGATCGGCTTGGCCATGTCTTCGTAGATCGGGTAGCTGATATTGGCCTGGCCGGTGGTCGACAGCGATGGCTTGCCAGCAGCGTCGACGTTCCACGAGTCGTACTTGGCAGTCATGCTCACGCCCTGATAGCGCAGCAGGAAGTTCCACATGGCCTCGGCGCCGTTCTGCGGAATGGGGAACGGGATGCCCGGCAGCACGTTGTCTACCGCAGTGCCGCCCTCCTTGCTGTTGGCGGCAGTGGCGTTCTTGCGGGTGTTGTCGAGTACCGCTTGCGGCAGCGCCACGCTACGGTGGGTCGGGTACACATCGACGCGGTAGCTGGGGTAGCGCTTGAGCAGTTCCAGGGTGGTGGCGGTCAGTTGGCCCTTGTACTGCTCGGCGTTCTTGCCATCGATGACCAGCAGCGGCTTGTCGCTGGCGAACGGGTCGGGGCGCATGCTGGCGCCGCTCTGGTAGCTGGCTGGCGGCGTCAGCAGGCCGCCCTGGTAGGCCGGGATCGAGCCATCGGCGTTGCCGGCCTTTTCCGCGCCGATGACGGTCAGGCTGGTGCCCAGGCGCGCGGCCTGGTCAGTGGAAACAGCGGCCTGGGCAGCGTTCAGGGCGGCCAGTGACAGGCACGAGGCCAGCAGGGTACGTACGAAATTCATGATGGTTGTCTTCCTGTGTAGGCTGTAGGAAACATGACTCAGAAGGTCGTCTTGACGGTCAGGTACAGGGCGCCACGGTCCTCGGTGGTGGCACCACCGCCGGAGAAGGAGGCGTAGCCGCCGCCGTAGCAGGTGTAATCCTGTTCGCCGTCCAGGGCGTTGGGGGTGCTGCCGTCGGTCTGGCCGTCCTTGCAGGCCTTGGTCTCACCGAAACTGTCGACGTACTTGAGGTCGACGAAGTACTGGTTGTAGATCGCGGCGCTCACGCCCACCGCATAGTTGCCGGTGTTCTCGGCGCCACCACCCTGCACCGGCGACACGCCGTCGAGGCCGACGTTGACCGACAGCGGCATGCTCAGGTCCATGCCCGGCAGCACCTGGTACCAGGTAGGGGTGAAGTTGACGGCGATGCCCCAGTTGTCGCGGGTGGCCTTGTCGATGCCGCGGTAGCTGCTCTTGCCCTTGTACAAGGCCTCGTTGTGGCTATCGAGCTTGAGCAGGTTGCTGTAGAACAGCTCGCCAAGCAGGGTTGCCGAATCGAACAGCGGCGTATCACCAATGGTCATCAGGCCGTTCAAGGTCCAGTGCAAGGTGTCGCCGGTGGCGCTCAGGCCGTCGCCATCCTTGGGCACGTCGTAGATCACCCCGCTGCTGGGCAGGCGTGCCGGCAGCAGGCCGAAGCCGCCGCCAAGGCCACCCTGGCCGGGGGCGCTGACGATTGCCGGGATGCTCGCCAGCGGCATGTTGTGGCGGATGTTCAGGTCGCTGCCGACACTGATGCCGCCCACATCCTTGGACAGGCTCAGGCCATAGATGTCGATATCGTCGGAGTAGGCGAACTGGTAGGTAGTGCTTTGCAGCGAGTTGTACAGGTTGCCGACTGCGCCTTGGCGGCTGCCCGGCGGGTTGCCGAACGGGCCGTTGGCGACGGTCATGCCGCGCGCGTCGAGCCAGGCCTGCGGGAGGATCTCGGAGGTCTTGCGGTAGTAGAAGCCGAGGGTGCCGCCCAGCCACTCGGGCGACCACTTGGCCATGATGCCCCAGTCGCCGCTCTTGCCCGGGTTCAGGTCATGGCCACGGCGGATGGTGGTCAGCGCGCCGCGCACCGGGATCAGTCCCGGGGTACCGGTGTGGCCGAGCAGGAAGCTTTGGGCGCCCTCGCCTACCACGTCCGAGCCGCCATAGTAGGTACCGGCTTCGGGCAGGCGGGCGGCGTCCCAGTCGAAAAAGTACTGGGCGCCCAGGGTCAGTTCGGAATTGACCAGGAACGAGGTCGACAGCTGGTTGCGCGGCACGAACAGCTCCTTGGCCTCGGTGCCCGGCGAGGCGGCCAGCTTGGCCAGGTCGAGGCCCGACTGGCCGTAGCTCAGCGAGTGCACCGGGTTGAGCAGGGTTTCACCCCAGAACAGGTTGTGCTGGCCCAGCTTGGCGCTGACCTGCGAAGCCTCGCCGACTTCACGGCTGAAGAACACGAAGGCATCCAGCACTTCACCGGACGGGCCGCTGTAGTAACGCTGGGCGTAGTTGCTCAGGTGCGGGCTGCCCAGCGGCACACCGGTGCCGGGCAGGCCATTGAGGCTGGGGTTGATGCCGGACTGGTCACCGTTGCCGTTGACGAACGGGTTGCTATTGGAGCCGGTGTTGTCATAGGCCTTGTCGTACCAGCTGGCGGTGCTGACGCGGAACCCGGTGTTGCCCTGGTAGACCACATCCAGTTCGGTCAGCAGGTCGACCCGGTTGGTGATGTTGGTGCCGGCCTTGCGGAAGTTGTAGTCACCGTCGTTGCTGTTGGGCGTGCGCAGCATGCGCTTGTCGGCGCTTTCGGTGCGTACGCCGTAGTTGTACTTGACGGTGTTGTCGAAGCGCACGGCCCAGTTTTCATTACCGGTATCGACTTCGAACGCCTGGGCGGCGGGCAGCGTGAGCAGGCCGATGGCGCAGGCGAGCAGGCAGCGCTGTGGTTTCACAGCACGGTGAATGCGGTGTTCTGGCATTACGATGGCTCCACGTATTGTTATTGTTTTTTTCGCCGCCCGTCTTTTGCGAGCGTGGCTGGGGCGTCCATGCGCTATTGCAGGTTGGGCTGGTCCAGTCGCTGGATGAACGCCTCGGCCTGCGGCCAGGGGCCGAAGCCGGAGGCCGGGTTGAGGTGGCCGACGGCCCCCAGTGCAACCAGTTCGCTACCCCAGCCTTGGGCCAGGGCGCTGGCTGCGGCAAAGCTGGCCAGGTGGTCGTTGCTGCTGGCCGCGACAATGCTGGGGAACGGCAGCGGCTGCTGGGGCAATGGCGACCAGCCGTGCTCGGCCAGGCTGGCCGGGCTTGGGTAGTGGGCCGGCCATGGCGCGTTCAGGTCGGGCGGCGCCGCCAGCAATGCACCCTTGATCGGCCGCCGGTAGCGCGCCGCCCAGTGGGCGACCATCAGCACGCCAGCGCTGTGCGCTACCAGGATCACTTCACCATCGATCTGGTCCAGTTCGCGCTGGATCGCCTCGACCCGGGCCGTGCAGCTCAGGCCGTCGACTTGCAGCGGCGGTACGCTGTGCACCTTGGCCAGGCGGCCTGCGAGCAGGGTCTGCCAGTGTTCCGCGACATGGTCGCGCAGGCCGGGGACGATCAGCACGGTGGCAGTGGTTTGCAGTTTTTCCACGGTGAACCTCGTGTGCGGTGTAGCTCTTGAGGTTCACAGTAAACAGCCCACCCACCGGGTGCTTCACATTGGGCGTCAGGGGCTTTTCATTTGATGACAATGGCCAAGGCAGGGCTTTGCTTTTCAATTCATGACACGCAGGCTATAAAACACAAAACGCATGTCGGCATACCCAACAACAAGAAACCGCATGGAAAACAACCAAAGATGCCTGCCCTAGTCCGTGCCGCCAGCTTGACCAATTACCTTGAGGTGTCCCGCCACCTGGGCCTCAATCCCCATGCACTGTTGGCACAGGTTGGCCTCAGCGCCGCGTTGCTCGATGACCCCAACCGGCGTATCCCGGTTGCCAGCGTCATCACCTTGCTGGAAGCCTCCGCCAGCGCCACCCGTTGCGAAAGCTTCGGCCTGCGCATGGCCGAGTTGCGGCAACTGTCGGACTTCGGCGAAATCAGCCTGCTGCTCAGCCACCAACGCACCCTGCGTGATGCGCTGCAGGTGATCGTGCAGTACCGTCACCTGCTCAATGACGCCCTGGCCATTCATATCGAGGAAGCCGGCAAGACCGTGGTCATCCGTGAGGAGGTGATCAACGAACGCGCGCCCTGCAGCCGCCAGGCCACCGAGCTGGCGATCGGCGTGATGATGCGCCTGTGCGCGGCGCTGCTAGGTGCGCATTGGCACCCGATCAGCGCCAACTTCACTCACGCGCCTCCCGCCGACCTGGCCACCCACCGGCGCATTTTCGGCTGCACGCTGGTGTTCGGCAGCGAGTTCAACGGTATCGTCTGCCCGGCCGCCGACCTCGACAGCGCCAGCCCGCAAGCCAACGAGGCCATGGCGCGCCTGGCGCAGCGCTATCTGGACAGCCTGCCGGCGGGCGGCACGCCGTCCCTGGAGCTGGAGTTGCGCAAGACCATCTACCTGCTGCTGCCCATGGGGCGCGCCACCATCGAGCAGGTGGCACAGACTCAGGGCATGAACGTGCGCACCCTGCAGCGGCGCCTGGAAGAAAGCGGGTTGACCTTCAAGGACCTGATCAACAGCGTGCGCCGTGACCTGGTGATGCGCTACCTGGAGAACCCCGGCTATTCGCTGGGGCGTATCGCCGACATGCTGGGTTATTCGATGCCCAGCTCCTTCACCCGCTGGTTCATCGCCCAGTTCGGCATGCCGCCGGCCAGTTGGCGGGCACAGCGGGCTGATCAAGGGCTTTAGCTTGATCCTGGTACGGCCCGTGTAGGAGCGGCCTTGTGTCGCGATAGGGCTGCGCAGCAGCCCCGGGGGTTCAGTGCAGACACCCATATTGCCGGGGCTGCTGCGCAGCCCTTTCGCGACACAAGGCCGCTCCTACAATCGACCGCGTCAAGCAGTCAGGCAAGGCCCCAGTGCATCAACGCCAGCACCAAAAGCACAAGAAACACGCTCTCCCCCACCATCAGCGCAATGGGTTTCAACCCGACCGAGGCCAGCGACTCGAGTTGGGTTTTCATGCCCAGGGCACTGATCGCCACCACCAGGCAGCCACGCGACAGGTCGTTGATACCGCCTTGCACCGCGGTGGGTACCCAGCCTGTGCTGTTGACGCACGCCAGCAGCAGGAAACCGACCGCGAACCATGGCAGCAAGGGCGGCCGCTGGCCACCGGCCTCGAGGCCCTGGCGCCGGGTGATCATGGCTGCGCAGACAATGACCGGCAACAGCATGGCCACCCGCATCAGCTTGACCACCGTGGCGATGTCGCCGGTCTCGGTAGACATGCTGTAGCCCGCCCCCACCACCTGCGCCACGTCGTGGATGGTCGCCCCGAGGAAGACCCCGGCCTGCGCCGGGGACAGGTGCAGCCACTGGGCAATCATCGGGTACAAGATCATCGCCAGGGTCGACAGCGCCGACACGCCGATCACGGTGAACAGCGTTGCATGCTCCTTGCGCGGGTGCTGTGGCAAGGCAGCTGCCAGCGCCAGCGCCGCCGAGGCACCGCAAATGGCCGTGGCACCGCCGGTGAGCATGCCGAACAGCCGTGAAAACCCCAGCACCTTGGCCACCACCACCGAGACCAAGATGGTCACCACCACCAGGGTCACGACCAGGGCCACGGGCTTCCAGCCCAGGCTGGCAATCTGGTCCAGGGTGATGCGCATGCCAAGCAGCGCCACGCCCAGGCGCAGTACCGTGCGGGCGGTGAACTCGATACCGGCCTTGCAGGGGCCGTCGACCGCGAGAAAGTTCAGCGCCATCCCCAATAGCAAGGCAAACAGCATGACCGGGGCCGCGTAATGCTCACCGAGGAAACTGGCGGCCGCGCCGACGACAAGGCTGACCACCACCCCTGGGGCGAGGGTGCGGATACGCTGGTGGGTACCGCCAAGTGCCAGTGTATTCATTGCCCCGCCTCCTCACTGTCAAACACGATGTAGACCTGCCCGCCCTGCTGCTCGACCGGGTAGCTGGCAACCTTCAAGGCCCTGGAATTGACCAGGTAGCCGCTGGCCAGGTCAAAACGCAGGCCATGCGCGCAGCACTGGATGACACGGCCTTCCAGCCGGCCGCCGCACAACGACGCGCCCTGGTGCGGGCAGCTGTCTTCGATGGCATAGAGCGAGTCTGCGACGTTGAACAGCGCCACGCTGCGCCCTTCGCAGGCCAACAGCACACGGCCGTCACGTTCCGGCACCTGATGGGGGGCCAATGCAATGCGCCGGGTCATGCCCTCTCAACCTCTTGCAGCGCTTCGGTCATGGCCGCATACAGCACCTCGGCAGGCTGCGCACCCGCAAAGAGCGGCCCCTGATTGAAACGGAAGCGCGGCACGGCACTGCCAGCGCGCCCGGCCCCATCGAGGAACGGGCTGCCGTCGTCACGCAGGCAGTCGACTACCTGCGCGGTATCCAGCCCGCAACATTGGGCGATGTCGAGCAAGGTGCGGCTATCCCCCAGGTCGCGGCCCTGGTGGAAATAGGCGATGAACAACTGCGCCAGCAAGGCTTCCAGTTGCGCTGCTTCGAGCAACTGGGCAGCCCGTTGCAGCAGCCGATGGGCATTGCCGGTGTTGGGCATGCGGCGAATACGCGAAAAGTCGATGTCCTCGCCTACCACACGGGCAGCGGCGCGCACCTGGGCCTGGCGCTCGCGTACCGCCTCCTCGCTGCCCAGGCGTTGCAGATAGAAGGCATGGAACGGCACGCCAGCGGCTGGCAAGCCAGGCAACAACTGCACACCTCGCCATTGCAGTTGTACCTGCACTTGCGGCTGTTCGCGCTGCAACAGCAACAGGGCGGCCTGCAGGTGTCGCTGGCCAATCAGGCACCACGGGCAGACGAAATCGAAGAACACTTCGACGGACAACAGCTGTTTCACGGTTTCAACTCCCGGGGTGCGTCGGCAGCGTCGTGTGCCGGTGCGTGCAGACGATCCATGTCGCGGTGGTAATGACGTTTGGCGAGGAAAAACACCGCCGCTGCGCCGATGCTCATCAGCGGCACCAGCTGGAAAGCGGCATGCAGGCCGATCAGGTCGGAAACGCGCCCGGTGATCAGCGGCCCGGTGGCCAGGCCCAACAGGTTGTTGGCCAGGGTCAGGGTGGCAAACGCGGTGCCGTGCACCGAGGCGTGGGTGAGGTTGGCGACCATGGCACTGGACGGGCCGTTGGTGCCGGCGGCGATCATCATGCCCAGGCAGATCAGCACCAGTTGGGCGGTGCCGGCTGGCAGCGCGAAAGCGAGGGACAACAACGCGCAGCTGCCCAGGCAGTAGGCGATGGCCAGGCTGATCTTGCGGTCCGGGCGCTGCCGCCCGAGGCGGTCGCAGAGCATGGCGCAGAGGATCATGCCGATGCCGCTGCACAGCACGATGACTGCCGCAATAGCCCCGGCGCGGTCGGTGCCCATGGCGTAATAGCGGTTCAGGTAGCTGGGCATCCAGACGATCACGGTGCCGCCGACGAACAGCTGCAGCCCGCTGCCGACGTAGGCCGCGATGACCGAACGGCTGCTGTACAGGGTGCGCAACGGGCGGCCGGCCTTGCCTTGCGACTGCTGCGCGCATCGAGGCGCAATACGCGCCTCCTTGACGATCATCGGGTACAGCATCGCCAGCACCAGGCCGAACAGCGCCATGCCGGCGAATGCCCAGCGCCAGCCCAGGTGCTGGGCCAGTACACCGCCCAGGGCCATGCCCAGCACCGAGCCGAACATGCCACCGGCCATGAACGCGCCGGCCAGGGTCGAACGCATGTCGCGGGGGAACACGGCGACCACCACGGCGATGCCGACACTGCCGTAGGCCGCCTCGCCTACCCCCACCAGAAACCGCGCGACGAACATTTGCGGGTAGTTTTCCGCCAGGGCGCAGCCGAGGGTGGCCAGGCTCCACAGTACTGCCATCAGCACCAGGCTGCGCACCCGGCCGAAGCGGTCGGCCAGCAGCGACAGCGGGAAGGTCAGCAGGCCGACCATCAGCGCGACGATACCGCTGAGCAGGCCGAGCTGGCTGTCGCTCAATGCCCATTCGCCCTTGAGCAGCGGGAACACCGCATTGAGCACCTGGCGCGACATGTAGTCGGAGATCAACAGCCCAAAGGTCAGGGCGAAGACCACCCAGGCATAGCGCCGGGGGACGCTGTGGGCGGTGTCGGTGCCGGAATCTTCGGCACTGGCGAGATAGGTGGCCATGTTGCCTCCTTGGGTGCGGGGCGTGAGGTTGTTCTTGTTGTTATGGGTTACAGCCAACATTCATGTTGCTTTTGCGGGCCTCTTCGCGGGCTCGCCCGCTCCCACAGGGACAGCGTCGAGCTTTGGGCCAGTGCCGCACCTGTGGGAGCGGGCATGCCCGCGAAGAGGCCGGGCCTGCCGTACCAGCATCAGCCGCGCTGCGGCACGCCCTTCACGCCCGGTTGGCGATTCGGCGCCATGCCGTTGGCCTCGAGGGTCTGCTCGATGCTGTCGTACTGCTGCCCGATGCGATAAATGGCGCGTGCTTCCTTGCCGCTGGCAATCTCGCGGCCCAGCTCATGGGCCACACGCACGGTCTGCTGGATCTGCTGCACCGAGGTGAAGCGCTTGCCATGCTGGTCGATGATGGTGTCTTCGTTGCCGCAGCGTGGGTGCAGGCCCATGGCCAGGGCCATGGTGTTGAACGGCAGCACGTTCTTGAGCAACGATTCGGCGGTCAGGGTGCAACCGTCCGGCGCGCGGTGGATGAAGTTGAAGAAGTTGAACGGGTTGGGGCCGTCGAAACCGCCGCCAATGCCGATCCAGGTCAGGTTCAGCGGGCCCATGTAGTCACCGCGGCGGACGATGCGCTCGAGCGTCTCCAGGGCATGCATGCCGGTCAGCTGGAAATGCGGCTGGATGTTGCTGGCCTGCAGGCGGCGCAGGTGCTCGCGGACCCAGGCCGGGCCGGCCGGCACAGTCATCTCGCTGTAGGCGGCATGAATCGCCGGGCTGGCCAGCGAGGTACCTTCCAGGTACTCGGGGTACAGCAACTCCATGATGTTCATCTGCGTGGTGTTGATGGCCACGGTCACCTGGTCGGGGCGCGGCGTCAGCTCGGCGAGCATGTGCCGGGTGTCGTCCGACAGCCACTTGGCCGCCTCGCCTTCGCCTTCCGGGGCGAAGGAAATCGACCCGCCAACCTGGATGATCATGTCCGGCACCGCTTCGCGCACCCCGGCGATCAGCTCGTTGAACTTGGACAGGCGCTTGGAGCCCTTGCCGTCCAGTTCGCGCACGTGCAGGTGCAACACGGTAGCGCCGGCCTCATAGCAGTCGACAGCCTTCTGCACCTGCTCGTCCATGGTCAAGGGGATGTCTTCAGGGAAGTCTTCGGGCATCCACTCCGGGCCATAGGGGGCCACGGTGATCACCACCTTTTCCATGTTTTCCGGGTGCAACGAATCGTCGAAGAATTGCATGCTGTAGTCCTCGCTATTGTTATTGTGCGGTTGCCGCCAGCGACGGCGACGAACTCAGAACGTGGGGCTGCCCTTGATCCCGGCGCGCTCCATCTTGCGGTGGCACGGCGGGTAGTCCATGACGGCGTAGTGCTGGGTGCTGCGGTTGTCCCAGATCGCCACGCTGTTGGGCTTCCAGCGCCAGCGCACCTGGTACTCCGGCAGGTAGGCCTGGCTGATCAGGTAACGCAGCAGGTCGCTGGCACCGGGGTTGGCGTCCTGCCCGAAGCGCACCCGCTGCGGGGTGTGGTAGTTGCTGAAATGGGTGGTGAAGGCGTTGACGAACAGCACCTGTTCGCCGGTTTCCGGGTGGGTGCGCACCACCGGGTGCTCGGCATCGGGGAACTGCGCCTTCAGCGCCAGGCGCTTTTCCAGCGGCATGGCGGCGCCAAAGCTGGCCTCGATGCTGTGACGGGCGCGCAGGCCTTCGATCTTGGCCTTCACATCGCCTGGCAGGTTTTCATAGGCCAGCACCATGTTCGCCCACATCGTGTCGCCGCCCACGGGCGGGCATTCGATGCAGCGCAGCACACAGCCCATCGGCGGGGCCTCGCGCCAGGTGGCGTCGGTGTGCCAGGCATTTTCATAGCGGTCGTTGGGCTGGTCCGGGCGCTTGTAGATCTGTACCAGGCCCGGATGCTCCGGGTCGCTGCCGGCCACCGGGTGGTCCTCCAGGTCGCCGAAGCGGCGGGCGAACGCCACGTGTTCGGCGCGGCTGAAGTGCTGGTCGCGCAGGAACAGCACACGATGCCGGAGCAACTGCGCGCGAAGCTGGGCGAACAGGTCGTCGTCGTGGATCGCGTCGGCCAGGTTGACCCCACTTACCTCGGCACCGATCGCGCAGGTCAGTTGTTCGATGTGCATGCTGTTGCCCTCTTCAGATGACGAAGATCGACGAGCCGGTGGTCTTGCGCGCTTCCAGGTCACGGTGGGCCTGGACGGCATCCTGCAGTGCGTAGTGCTGGTTGATCTCGATACGGATGCGCCCGCTGCCGACATGATCGAACAGCTCGCCGGCCAGGTCGGCCTTTTCCGCCGGGTCGGCGATGAAGTCGGCCAGTGCCGGGCGGGTGAGCTGCAGCGAGCCCTTGATCGCCAGCAACTGCGGGTCGAACGGCGGGATGGTGCCTGACGCAGTGCCGACGCAAACCATCAGGCCGCGGCGCTTGAGCGAATCGAGCGAGCCCATGAAGGTGTTCTTGCCAACGCTGTCGAACACCACGTTCACCCCTACCCCGTCGGTCAGCTCACGCACGCGCGTGGCAACGTCCTCGACGCTGTAGTTGATGACGTGGTTGCAGCCATGGGCGCGAGCCACTTCAGCCTTGGCCTCGGTGGACACCGTGCCGATCACGTTCAGCCCAAGCAGCTGCGCCCACTGCGCGACGATCAGGCCGACCCCGCCAGCAGCGGCATGCAGCAGCACGCTGTCGCCGGGTTTGAAGTCATGCAGCCGACGCAGCAGGTAGGCGGAGGTCAGGCCGCGCATGGTCATGGCGGCGGCGGTTTCGAAGGCGATGGTATCCGGCAGCTTGATCAGCGCGGCGGCAGGGATCAGGCGCTCGGTGCAATAAGCGCCCAGGGTGTTGAGGAAGCCGGTGTAGGTGACCCGGTCACCCACCGCCACCTGGGTCACGCCCTCGCCCAGCGCCTCGACCACGCCGGCCGCTTCCACGCCGATGCCGTTGGGCAGCGGGATCGGGTAGGTGCCGTTGCGGAAATAGGTATCGGCGTAGTTCAGGCCCACCGCCACCTGGCGCAAGCGCACCTGCCCCGGGCCGGGCTCGCCGACCTCGGCGTCCTCGTAGCGCAGCACCTCGGGGCCACCGGTCTGATGGAAACGTACGACTTTGGACATGCTTGTCTCTCCAATCATCGATCTGGACGCATGGCGTCAGTTCTGGGTGATTGGACTGTATGCCCTTGGGGTGCGGGGTGCTTCGCATCGGACGACAGCGGGTTTTCATTTGATGACAGGACGGGCGTCGACCTGCCGATCACGAAATCCGTGTTTTATTCATGAGTCTCCTTGATGGTTATCCATGGCCAGACTAATACTTAAGTCTCTGCCTGGGGAGGCACGAAAAATGCAACCAAGATTCGTTATCGTTCCCGCTGTGCCGATCGAAAAGGAGTCGTTCCGCGTGGGTAGCCGCTATTACGCCGCTACCGTTTGTGGGGGTTTCGACATTTACGATAACCAAGCGAAGGAGCGGCTCAAGCCCAGTTATCCAAGCAGGACGGATGCACTGATGCAGTGCGAGCAGATGAACAAGCGCGGTGATGTAGGCTGATACCCAGAATCCAGACGGCTGTGCGATCCCTGTAGGAGCGGCCTTGTGTCGCGATGGGCTGCGCAGCGGCCCCGGCAATCTGTGAATCGACGCAAGATCCGGGGGCTGCTACGCAGCCCATCGCGACACAAGGCCGCTCCTACAGGGGGTCACGTGTTCGTGGCCTCGCCCTGCTGCCAACCGGCAATCAGGCGCTGGGCATTCTCCTCGCAATCCATCCCCTGCGGCTTGTCTTCCATGCCTGCAATAACCGCCAGCAACTGCGCGCGGTTGTGCGCCAGCCGCTGCTGCATCGCTTCGATCTCCGCCACCTTGCGCTTGAGGCTGCCCAGCAATAGATCATGCCCTCCCGCCGCAGCCCCGGAGGCGTCGGTGAGTTTGCGCATTTCTTCCAGGCTGAACCCGGCCTGCTGGCCGCAGGTGATGACCTCCAGCGCCCGCACCACCTGCTCCGGGTAATCCCGGTAACCATTGCCCAGGCGCCGCGCAGTAATCAGTCCGCTGGCTTCGTAAAAGCGGATACGCGATGCACTAAGCCCCGTGCGTCGCGCCAGTTCACCAATTTTCATTGCGGCAGCATTCCCCTCTTGACCTTAAAGCTGACTTTAACCTTAGCCTTCTCCCGAACCTAGCCCACGCGCGCAAATACCGATGCGTGGCAACCCTTTCCGGAGATCGCCATGACGCCGTTCCAGCCCCTGCACCTGCCCAATGGCAGTGTCATCCCCAACCGCATCGCCAAGGCGGCGATGGAGGAAAACCTGGCCAACCCGGACCAGACCCCTTCCGACCAGCTGCTGCGCCTTTACCAGGCTTGGGCCGAGGGCGGTGCCGGGCTGTTGCTGACCGGTAACGTGATGGTCGACCCTGGCGCCATGACCGGCCCGGGTGGCGTGATGCTCGATGCCAGCCAGCCACTGCAACGTTTTCGCGACTGGGCGCGCATCGGCCGCGCCCACGGCGCGCAGTTCTGGATGCAGATCAACCACCCGGGCCGGCAGATGCAGGCCAACCTCGGCCAGCCCACCGTGGCGCCTTCGGCCATTGCCCTGGACATGGGCGGTTTGTCCAAGCTGTTCCCCCTGCCCAAGGCACTGGACGAAGCCGAGATCGGCGCGTTGATCCAGCGCTTTGCCCGCACTGCGGCGCTGGCTGAAGAAGCTGGTTTCAGTGGCGTACAGATCCACGCTGCCCACGGTTACCTGCTGAGCCAGTTTCTTTCGCCACTGAGCAACCAGCGCCAGGATCGCTGGGGTGGCAGCCTGGAAAATCGCGCGCGGTTGCTGCTGGAGGTGGTCAAGGCCGTGCGCGAAGTGGTTTCGCCCGGTTTCGCCGTGGCAGTGAAACTGAATTCGGCGGATTTCCAGCGCGGCGGTTTCGAACCGGCGGATGCGCGCCAGGTAGTGCTGTGGCTGAATGAATTGCCGGTGGACCTGGTGGAGCTGTCGGGCGGCAGCTATGAGGCACCGGCGATGCAGGGTGATGCCCGCGATGGGCGCACCCTGGCTCGCGAGGCCTACTTCCTGGAGTTTGCCCGGGAAATCGCCGCCATCGCGAAGATGCCGATGATGGTCACCGGCGGTATCCGGCGGTTGCCGGTGGTCGAGCAGGTGCTGGCCAGCGGTGTGGCCATGGCGGGGATTGCCACGGCGTTGGCAGTCGAGCCTGCCCTGCCCCGGCGCTGGCAGCACGGCGAGCCGACGGCAACCGCCGAACTGCAGCCCATTCGCTGGAAGCGCAAGGCCTTTGCCGCACTGGCCTACATGGCCCTGGTGAAATTGCAGATGCGCCGCCTGGCAGCCGGCAGCCGGCCCAAGGCGCATGCGTCGCCCTTGCGCGCCTTGTTGCTGGAGCAAGGCTGCACGCTACTGCGGGTGCGGCAGTACAGGCGTATGATGAAAAGCCGAGCGGATTGATGGTGTGATCGCAGAACCAGGGGTCGCACATTCGCGCTGGGAGCACCTGCCTTCATCGGCGTCCTCTACCGGAGCACTGCCATGAACAAACCCTTTCAAGCGCTGATCCTTGCACTGGCAGCGCTTTCTGCCTGCTCGTCCAACTCCGCGCTGTACCACGACCAGCCGCTGGTGGCGAAAGTCGCCAACGGCATGAGCAGAGATCAGGTCATGCAGGTCGGCGGCAAGCCCGATGCCGAGACCGAGCGCACCGTGGTGCCCGGTACCTGTTTCGACTACCTGCTGACCAAGGCCGACAACCGGCAACCCTACAGCGTGAGTTTCGACGGCACCGGCAAAGTGGACAATACCGCTTTCATGACCTGCGCCGAGTGGAGCAATGCTCAGCGCAGGGCCCGCCTGCCCAGCATGGGCGGCTCTAGCGGATCGGGTTACTGAGTCAGTCCAGGCATTCCCTGGCAGCCTGGCGCAATTTGTCGCCAGACAGGAAGCTGCCTTTGTAAAAGGTCGCGCGGCTGCCCTCGCGGGAATCGACTACGTCCAGCACATCATCGGATGCCACGGCGCTGGGTGCTGTCAACCGGTAGCCGTGGGCGATCGATTTCTGCGTGGCCTTTGGCGCCAGCGCTTGCCACTTGGGCAGTACGCAGGCGGCGTACTGCTGGGGCGATTTGTGGGTCAGCTTGCTGGCAGTGGGTTTGCCAGGGGTTGCGCAACCGGCAAGGCCGGTGACCAGCACGGCGGCGAGAAAGATACGAAACGTAGACATTTGCAATTGGCCATCAAGGATACGCGGCATTTTAACGGGGGGTTGTATTGGCTTACCAATCAACCAAAGTCTCGCTGCACTGGCCGCAACTGATATTTCTGCCAGTGGCCTGGGTGAGTGAAGGCTGGGAAAGTGTATCTGCCAATAGCCTTCGGAGCACACACCATGCAAATGAACACCAACAGAACGCAATTCTTCTATCAGAATGGAAAACTGATCAACCTGAGGGTTGGTGAACAAGGTCGCAGCATTTTCCGTACTACAGATGTGCCACTCGCCGAACTGCAAACGAAGGGCATGCACTCCAGCGGCTTGCTGGCGACGGACGATAAGGGTTCAGTACTGAACGTGCAGGAAAACACCTGATTCTGGAGGAACGGGCGCTATCGAGAACACCGGCGTAGCCGGTATCAGCCACCGCGTCGCCTGCTTCGCGGGCATGCCCGCTCCCGCAGGGGCCCCGCCAACCAAAGGAATGCGCTGTCCCTGTGGGAGCGGGTTCACCCGCGAACACCGGCGCAGCCGGTGCCATCCACCGAGTCGCCTGCTTCGCGGGCATGCCCGCTCCCACAAGGACCCCACCTGCCGAAAGAATGCGCTGTTCCTGTGGGAGCGGGTTCACCCGCGAACACCGGCGCAGCCGGTGCCAGCCACCGCGTCACCTGCCGGGGGCGCTCGCTGACACCTGCGCCTGACGTCAATCCAGCGCGCCGTTCAACACCTCGTAGATAATCCCCGTAGCAACTGCCACCAGGATCAGGTCCACACCCGCCTGCATCCATTCATAGCCATCGTAATGAGGCAGTTGCCCCAGCAGCCTGCCATCCAGCTTCTTCGCGATACCCGGCGGCAGCGGTTTGCCACGGGCCAGGTTCTTCTGAATGCCGGGGGGCAGCGCCGGCCCTGCGCTCCAGTAGCTGCGGTGCCCGTCAAGAATGCCAAGCACATCACCACGGTTTATCGACGGCCCGCCATAAGAGCCCCCGTGACCTTGACCATGCTGGCCCTTGTCCTTGCCATGGCCCTGCCCTTTACCATTACCCGGGTCGGCATAAGTGAGCGCCGGCCCCACTGCCAGCGCGATCGAGGTAGCGATAACTGCCCATCGACGCTTTGCCATAGCTGTTTCCTTACACCAGAGACGTCCCAGCACTGTAGACCAAAACCCGGTTCAGGGTGAAAGTCCCCAAACCCGGGTCAGGGCTTGGCACTCCGATAGAGCATGATGGCTGCCACATCGAGTGCCAACACGGCAACGGCGAAGAGAAACATGAAGTACAGATCTTCTGGAAACATGGCCGTATCCCCAAATGGGCAGGTTTTCAGGGATGCAGCAATTCCCGTTCCAAACGACTGGCTGAACGAGCCTCCCCTCTGCTATCGAGATGATTGCTCCGTAACCACGACATCAGCCGGCAATGTTCCAGCGCGGCTTTCCCATTTTGCGACCACGATCGGCACCAGCGCATTGCCGAGTACGTTCAGTGCCGTAACGGGCATGTCCATCAATCGATATACCCCTGCAATCAGGGCCACGCCTTCCAATGGCAAACCTGCCGCTGTCAGGGTTGCAGTCAGAATCACAAACATGAACCCGGGCACTCCGGCAGCGCCTTTGGACGTCAATACCATGATGAATACCAGCATGACCTGGTCGGCCAGGGCCAGTTCAATATTGTAGGCCTGCGCGATAAACAGCGTACCCAGGCCCGCAAACAGCGACGCGCCATCCAGATTGAATGAATAACCCAACGGGATCACCAGCGACGTGATCGCTCGCGGCACACCCCGTGCTTCGGTCTTGGCCATCAATTGCGGCATGACGGTGGCGGAACTCGCGCTGCTGAAGGCCAGTATCAGTTCATCCTTGAAGGCCTTGATGATCTCGAAGATGTTCTCGCCAACAGCCCTGGCAACAAGGCCCAGCACGGCAATCGCGAAGAACAGTACCGCCACATAAGTAATGGCTATCAGTTTTGCCAGCGGCATCAGTGAATCAATCCCGAAGGTCGACACCGTGACAGCTATCAGGGCAAAGATGCCGATCGGTGAGTAGGCCATGACCATATGAGTGACCTTGAACATGGTGTCCACTACCGTCTGCAGCACGGCAACCAAAGGCTGCCTCCTGGGTTCATCCAGCGTAGACAGTGCCACCCCGAACAAGATGGCGAAAAACAGTACCGACAACAGCTTCGCCTCTGCCATTGCGGCCACTACATTGTCAGGAATGATGCCCAACAATACCTTGCCGAGCCCTGCCGAACCATTTTGCACCGGTGGCACTGCTTCACTCGCCGATGAAACGGCGAAACCCGCACCGGCGCCTGGCTGGAGCACGTTACCGACCAACAAGCCGAAAATGATTGCGACCCCGGTCACGACAAAGAAATAGACAAGGCTTTTTGTTCCCACCCGCCCCAGGGCGCGTTTGCCAGAGCCGGCTATGCCTACCACCATGCAGGAAAACACCAGCGGCACGATGATCATTTTCATCAGTTTTATAAACGCGTCGCCCGCCGGCTGCAGCACTTGTTCGATCCACCACCCCTTGTAATCGGGAAAATGATTCAACAACACGCCAACGCATATACCGACAGCCAGACCAATTGCAATTTGCGTGATCAAATTTATTTTTATTCTCACAGGACTGATCTCTGTTTTTATAAGACACTAGGAAGCAAAGACTGCACTCAAATTCTTGAACCCCTTGATTTCGATCGGATTACCACTTGGGTCCAGGAAAAACATTGTCCTCTGCTCGCCAGGCTCACCCTCGAAACGTACAACCGGTGGAATTTCGAACTGCACGCCCAGAACTTCAAGGCGTTCAGCCAAGGCTTGCCAGCGATCCAGAGGCAATATCACCCCGATATGAGGCATCAGTACAAGGTGCGGGCCGACCTTGCCAGTGCGGCTGGTTTCAAAGGGCTTGCCCACATGCAGAGATATCTGGTGACCAAAGAACTCGAAGTCTACCCACGTATCAGTGCTACGCCCCTCGACACAGCCAAGAACCACTTTATAGAATTTTCTTGCTTCATCCAGATCTTTGACATGATAAGCAACATGAAAGGGTGTCAACATGATGGTACTCCTCGAACGGAGCCACTATCCTCACACCGCCCGGCATTCATGTACACCAACTGACACTTGGTCTGAGCATAAGCATTACTTATGGACATTCAAAATCTGGAAAGCCTCATATCTGTTGTTGAATGCGGCTCCATTGCGGGTGCGGCAAAGAAAGCAAATGTTTCAGCCGCTGCAATAAGTTTGCGCATTCGAAACCTGGAGAAACACTTGGGCTGCACTCTCTTCAATAGAGAGGCACACGCGATAAGGCCGACCGAAAAGCTGCTGGCATTGATTCCACGGATACGTTGCATCGTCGAGCATGCCAATCAGCTCAGGAACGACCTGAACGCCGATACGCTGACCGGGGAACTGCGCATTGGCGCCATATCAACCGCCCTCACCGGCCTTGTACCGGCAGCACTGGAGCATTTGTCATCCTCCGCGCCGGACCTCAAACTCACCATCACGCCCGGTGACTCGAAACTGCTTCATGACAAGTTGATCAATCAGGAACTGGATGCGGCAATTCTGGTGGCGCCACCCTTCAAGACAGCAAAATCGTTGAGAACGCTCACGTTGCGCAGCGAACCGCTGTGCTTGTTGGCACCTGCCGCGGCCTCCCGGGCTGAAGCGCAGGCAATGCT
>Ga0268257_1000647_pt1 | contig 37660 bp, 30 predicted proteins | sample AgamicAtPrz_FD_200249 | JGI IMG/M metagenome (GOLD analysis project Ga0268257, IMG submission 200249) | Agave microbial communities from Guanajuato, Mexico - At.P.rz (v2) (version 3) | ecosystem: Host-associated > Plants > Phyllosphere > Phylloplane/Leaf | place: Guanajuato, Mexico | collected... | reverse complement strand
TGGTCCGGATCGCCTTCGCGAAACGCTATCGCTACCTCGGTGCCCTGTATAAGCGGGAAGTGGAAGCCGTACATATCGCCGCCGTAGGGTTTCGCCAGGCGCACCGGCATGCTCTCCAGACCGCGCTCCCGGCTCTCCTCGTCGGCGTCAAATACCACGCGGTATAATCCCGCTGCATCCTGCCAGGCGTAGATATCGTTATCTTTCGCGCTGGTCACGCGCGCCGTCATGGTGCCGCTGACTTTTGGACGTTCAAGTAAATCGGGACGCCAGCAGAGGGTTTCACTATAGGGAACGGCGCTAAGCGTTACGCGCATTGCTGACTTTCTGCTGGCAACAAACCCCAGTCTGACCATAACAAGTGGATTGAGAAGCTGTTCCGGCAAAGAAGGGGGAATATTATTATCGGTTACAGTAATAACCTGCCCTGCAGCAAGGCCAGGATCGCTGCTTGTACCCACGATAACAGACTGAGCAGCCAGAAACCGTTCGTGATCGAGTTGCGCATAGAAGTTGGCGGTTTCTGCGGAGGGAAACATTTTATCGCCTGCCTGAAGATGTCGGGCGCGATAATGATAAGCCTTCCCGTAATTTATTTTGTCGCCATCCCCCCGCATCATATCTGCTTCTTCAGAACGCAAAATATACTGAGCTGTGAGATGATTATAATCTTTCGTCGTCACGCTTTTTTGTACAATATGATGCTGCTGGTTTAAGCCCCAGACTGAGTCGATGCCTCCATCCTCCATGCCTGAGGGTGTGGTGAACAGTAATACTTTTCCCGCTTCAAATGCTGCCTGACTATCGCCAAAATGAATAACCTCAGTACATACTTCTTCCTGCAACCGGAAATAGTAGAAAATCCCGACCTCAGCTAATATCCGCTGGATAAAAGCAAGGTCGCTTTCCTGATACTGATTAATTTGTTCACGCCTCGGATAATCCCGCTTCAGGCTGAATTGATATTGCCAGCTCTCCAGTCCATGCTCTGCTAATATCTGAGAAACGACTTCAGTAACGGATTTATTAACAAAAAAACGATGAGTGCGAAAATTTTTATCAAGTAATGCAATGAAGGGTTTTATCTCCACTTCATACAAAACCTGATCGACGGAGCTTTGCAGGCGTCGAAAACCTGTGACAATGCCATGCACAGTTTTTCGCGTTTTCAAAGGCAGCATTTTATCCCGCGCACCTGGCATGTCGTACATATACAGCCAGATATGTTTACGTAGCACTTTCTGAGAAGGAATATTTGATTTGTCACTGGTAAACCTGATTGTATAGCGATAGATTTCACTCAACCCCTCCTGAGCATCAAATTCTTCGACATCCATTTGAAAGAGGCAGTCAGGAATTTCCAGATGAAATCGATTGAGTGAAAGCGGAGAAGATTTAATGAGATTATTATAAGGGACCATTTATCCTCCATGATAAGATCAATTCCCACCGGGGGTGCCTGTGTGCTTTCATAGCCAGTGGAAAAACGCAGGTCAGCTAAAGTGTTTAAATAATTAAATTTCCGAATGAGAAAAACTTAATAGTGAATATCAAATTCATTATGCATTTTTTCAAAGCTAAATTTAATCAAACTATAACCTGCATATACCAGCAAGAACAAAATAGCAATTATGACATAGCGATAATCGCTAGTTGAAAAGAAAACATACCAGATTGACATAACCAAACCTGTCGCCACCAGCATTGAGCCTATTGCCCTGACAGCAAGTGATGCCAAAGTTAAGCCTATGCGTTTTATCAAAGAATTTTTCATGACTCCTCTTACCATACTCTCAGGCAGATAAAATTAACCTTTTAAACCATTAAAAAAATGTCTACATAACTCGTCAAACTCAAGAGGGTTTTCTTTATGTATATTGCAGGCTCTTTCAAAGGGAGCAACAGTATCTTTAACAACAAAATAGAGTAAATCCAGATTACCCATGCGTCTTAGTCTGGAGTAAATGACCGGATTAGCTGACTCAAGATTTCTTGATGTATAAATTGCTCTCGATGCTTCGCTGCCAAGGTATAATAGTGAGCCAATTATCGTGCCAGAGAATATAGCATTTGTAGCATTAGCTGTCAGAGCACGTCCCAGATTGACACCTGTCAGATGGGAGAAAGACAATCGGCCCATAATATTAACGCCAGTTTTGTCTGCAACATCCCTTACCTTTTCAAAATTGATTCTTGAAGTAAAATCATCAATAAAAACGCTGACGATTTTCTCAACAACCTCTTTTCTGAAAACGCCCCGCTTAACTAACTCTGCTATCCGATATTTATCGTTACTGTTATTTCTGCGACGTTCAGTATCTATGTAATCATAACTCAGGTAAGCCATGCTCACCGAAAAAGAAATAAATCCTTTGGTGAAATTCACCAATAGTCCTGAGTCATCAAGATTGATCGCATCAAGCATATCTCTGGCAATCTTTTTTGTACTGTCCATAAGTCGCTATTCTCTAAACACCAGTACGAAACCTTCATCTGAACATAAATGACGTATAGAAAATAGTCAGCAAGACTATCCATACGGCAACCAATGCGAGCATCTGCTACAACCGGGTATTAAGGCCATATAAGGGGCCGAAATGAAGTATCAAGGCCACTGTAATTACTGAGATGCAGGCTATTATGGCGGCAAGTCCCTCTCTGCTCCATGCACTACCCGACATCATTATTTTCACTCCCTGGGGTAACAGTACTGACAAAACGATCTTTACCTGAAGTAAACATCCCTAAAACCGATTCGTTGCTGACAGACACAATATCGGCCAGTAATATGGCTAACAGCCACGCGCTCCCGGTTCCTGGAATACCGTTATATTTTTCCAGTACATCAACTTCCTGCGGCACCCACGGTGTCAGATGTGATTGAGATGCTGTCATTAGATCAGCAAAACAATCATTCCAGTGCCCGTAATCGCAAAACACCTTCGACGCCTGACAGGCAATCGTTTGTGTTTCAAGGAATAAACCTATATCAGCCTTGAAATTTGGCATGCATAGCGGCATCGGTCTCAATATGCGGGAAGAATGGTAAAGGTTGTGTTTTTCAACAACATCGTCACTGGTCACTATTATGGTCGCGAGTGCATCGGAATAATGTTCACTTCCCTGATGCTGCAATATCAGAATCAAATCGATATCGAAAACAGGATTTTTCAGGCGCTCTTCAACCCAGGCAAAAGAAAGGGTTTCACAATATGAAACCGAGCCTGTTATCGCATACCCGGGGTAGGTTTTTTCCCATGATTCGCGGAAATGAGTCTCGAAGTCAGACGAAATCATGTCGCTCACAATGGTAACGTTAAACCGCTCTGTCGCAGGCAATATCGCGATTGCATTTTGTACACCGGCCAAAGCCACTTCGAGCAAAAAGGTGGAAGTCGCCGATTGCGAATCAAAATGGCTGGTGAGTGAAAGAAATTGCGGTGCATCCGCAGCATCTGATTTAGCAATGGCTTCAGAGGTCACTCCAGAAGGCAGCAGTATGCTGCTTCCAAGCACAGCCAGATAGCGTCCTGCCCAGACTTCCCACTGATGCTGTACGTATTCAGCTTCTTGCTGCAAAAAATGATGTTCATTGACTGCTCTACCCCATAGCCATCCTCGAAAACAAAAAAGTAAAAACCAGCCAATAACCGGGCTGGATGCCATCCACCAGATATTGAATACAGCCTGTGCCTTAATCATGCCTGATGCATGTAGAATAAATAGCAAAATACCCATAACCGTGGCAACACCACCCGCCATCAGCCACCTAAAATAAGACGGCTGAGGTGGCAACTCAGTTATTGTGGGTTTGGATCTTTCCCAGCCCATTTATCATCCTACGGTGCTGTTCATCGCACTTGAAATTACCGTACAGCCACACTGGCACTTGCACCCATCGACAACAACAGCACGACCATTGAAAGTGCGATTCGGCAAACCTTCTAAAATTAGATTTGCTCCATGACCCTGAACCGGGCAACTCACCATGTCACCGACTAATGCGACTTTTTTTCCATTGACTGTAATAGCGGAAGAAGCGGTAATTACTTTCCCGCCATGGGACGTTTTGTCGCCAAGTAAAATCAGACCTTTTGCCATATCTCATTCTCAATAGAAAAAATAATCATTTTATTTTCATTTTGTCGACTTTATCAAAGTCAGGGAAGAGAGTTCTTGCAGGAGCAACACTTCCGTCCGGATAAATTATTTGAGGATAAACACCTTTTATTTTTTCTTTTGGCTCAATATATCTAATCACTTTACTTTCATCTAATAAAGGCTCAAATAGAATATTATCGCCATCAGTAACCCTGTATTTTGAAAAATTTCTCTTCCCATATAAAGAAAGATCTTTCACTTTTTTATTTATATTCCACTCTGTTATATAAGGATAATATTTCTGCGATATTTTCAAATCCCCTTTAATGAATCTATATTGTCCATTTCGGGAGGCATCGTTATCAAAAGCAAGCGATACTCCTACAGCAGCACCGGGTACCAAGTCTTCGCCAAGGTGCATTACATCAATATATTCAATACCAAGTGTTACGGCACTCAGCATCCATTTACACGAGCCACCACCAGTTATAGCAACTTTTGCTTTCCAGATATCCTCGCCCTCTTGCTGCATGGGGATCCCAATAACGTTATAGCTGGGTTCCGTGATAACTGAGCCATCAAAGCCACTGATTCTCCTTTTCATGCATTCATACGAGATGTATCTGACCTCCAGCGGGAACGGTTTCGTATACTGAGATGGGTTTTTTACTTCAATATTGACCCATTTTGTATCCGCCGGTGGAGATAACGTTTTGTTAGCAGCTCTGTTTATGCTGCACCCTGATAATGAAAAAAACACCAACGAAAGCAGAATAATTTTTGATTTATTATACAATTTCCATTACCTCTTTTCCGTATTGAGCAAACCGCAAAAGTGTATCGTTGCCAGACGACATAGACAGCGTAGGGGAAAGTGATACATCCAGGAGCTCTTCGATATCCAGAAAGATTTTATTTCTTTTTAACTCTTTATCCGGTATGCCATCTTTATTTTCTGCCATCTGCTCCCTGAATGAATCAACGTTGTACCGATGCTCAGTAAAGGTGCGTTTTTCCACTATGCCAGCATTATCAATCAGCTCTAGCACTTTGTTGTACATATAGGGCATATAGGAAGTCATAAAGTGATTAAAGAGATTTAAATTAATCCCTCTGTCCGGGTTACTGCCTTTGGGAAAAAAGTTAGTGAGATCTGCATGCGTTAGTGATGCTTTAAACTCTTTCTGCTGCTGACCGGCCTGCTGCATCTTCTGTTCCGCCAGCGTGGGTACCAGGAAAAGTTTGGCCTTAAAGGGTAGTAAATTTCTGATAGTAATACACCCTGCCGGCGTTGGCAGGTCTCTCTTGCACTCTTTCCACTCCCTGCTCTGGGTGGCGGTGAGAAAGGCCACCGTATTACCGTGGTGCCAGAAGCAATCTCCCCAGTCAACCATCTGGTAAGCGAGAAGTTCACCTACTGACCAGAAAAAACCGAGCGTTCCCCCCAGCCATCCCCAGAGTTTATATAGTTCATTATCCAGATTAGCTTCTGCTGGAACCGCAGGAATTGGGTCGTTATCATTAACATGGCGGAAATGGGTAATCTCCGACAACTGCACTACGGCATCACGGGTAAAGGTTCGCGGCATTCCATAAGTATATAAGAGAGGATTGCTGTTTTTTAATGAAGTAGCGTGAATTAATGCAAGCGCTCCACCCAAACTATGACCGCAAATATATAAATCACGAGAATCAGATAATCGTTCTAAGTTAACAAATTCTGCAGCGAATTTTATATTAACTCTATTATACCCACTCCAGAATCCGGTATGTACTTTTCCAGCAGGCAGCAAGCTAGTACATCGCGCCTTACCTTTATCGCATAAATTTGTATTTACCGGTCTGAACGCAAGATCAGTTCCCACATCAAACAAACTGGCCGTTCCGCGCCAGGCAACGATCACCTTATTCGCGTTATAGACATAATAAAGCTGCGTATCACCATCTGCCTTTGTTGCAGCAGTAGCGACCCCTGTATATGCCGTTGCCTGTGAATTATTGCTGGCCACCTCAGGCAAAGTATCCCGTGAGGTATCCATAAATACCGGGGGATAATACCGTTCACTAAAGGGAACATCCTGTACCAGCGTACTCCATGCAGAGCCTTCTTTATAGAGCTGAGGTAAGCGGGATAGGTCCTGACACTGATTAATAAAAAAGCGCGTAATTGACACCGTATCCAGAGCATTGTCATCTGCATAGGCAAGTGTTGCTGCTGCCCCAAGATTAATTCCATTCGCAATGGAATAACCCTTTTGATGATGCAGAACAAGCTCCCAGGCTCTGAAGGGACATATTTCAATAACATGTCGCTTTTCAAGATGATTAGTTTTTATTACCACCCCTTTCATAATTTTATTCTGAGGGAAATGAAATGGCGGCCAGACTTCCCCATCTCTTAACTCAAAAGAAGGAAGCATCCGGCAAAGCTGACCAATTACAGCATAATGCCAGATATACCCTTTCTCTTCAGCTTCAGGACGCACAACAGAATCATTTTCCGCATCACGACTAACGCGTAAGGCGCGTTTTTCCATTTCCGATGCCAGTTGATTACCATCTAACGTCAGCCTCAACTCAAGTCCATGTGGCATATCAATGCGAATAAGCCCGTCTGAGTCACTTTGACCTGTATACATAAAGTTATTAACTGGTCCGGACACAGGATGAGTACTTTCCACAGTCCATGGTATATTCACTACAGGATCGCCCTGCTCATCAACCAGTTGAAATTCGACCCAATAAGGCATTTGCTCTTTACAGGGAGCAGATGGATATTTGCGACAAAGTGAGGAAAATGTGGTAGTCATTCTTATTCTTCCTCCTGGCTATCGGCAATATTTCGTGGATATTCGATTTTTAACTGCGAGGGCATGGACGTAAATATGGGAGATGTTTTTCCATCAGTACCAGAAATCCCTGCATAGATATCGCCTTCAGCCGTTGTAATTTTATATGTGGTGAAAGGCTTGACTGCTCCGCTGGCTGATGACGTTGTGGTAAACCCTTCGCTATACCCCTTCGGGAAAGTTACAGGTGGTGTATCTAAACTGGCAGGTCCGGTCTGATTAACATTGGCAGCTTTCAACATAATATTCCCCGGGCATCCCAGCTCAATATTTCCGCCGCTAAGCTTTATATAAGCACCTCCGCAACTTAAAACCACTTCCTGGCTGGCATTAACCATTACACATCCCTGACCACTGGTAATGTTGATGTCCTGTAGTGCAGAGACCCCCATGGCGTCTCCTTGCGCCTGGATATCAACTTTACCCTTCCCGGCGAACAACCGCATGCCAGAGGACTGTGCAAACAAACTCACTGACTCACTGGCAGCGACTGTGAAAGAGTGGCCGGCACTAATATCCGTGTTTTTCCCGGACATCAGGCCAATGCTCGCCCCACCCGAAGCAACGCGAACAGTTTCAGGACTAAGAATGCCAATGCCGGCCGGGGCACTAACCAGCACCCCAGGCATTTTCAGGTATTTTAATGAACTATTAAGTGCCTTCTGGCTGTCAATATCCGATAAGGTTGCTTTCGCTCCTCTCACTACAGCCTGCAGGCTTCTTGCCAGGGTAAGAGCCTGTTCGAGTTGTTGAACAGCGCTGTCCATTTCAAGCATTTTACTGCCGACATCAGGTTGCGCATCTGCAGTAATTAATACGCCCTTCCCACCGCGCACACTTACCCAGTCATTCGTCCGCAGTTCAGCCCCTTCACCACGAAGAACCCTGCTCGCGTTGACGTTATGTCCCAGATTCAGCTGCGTCTTCCCGCCATACTCCGTGCTGAGCTTGATGTGCTCCTCACCGCGCTTATCCTCCATACGCAGCTTGTTAAGGCCTGCCGTACGGATGACGTTGCGCGTGCTGTTCTCTTCAGTGACGTGATCGACATGCCTTGAATCGTGTAACGCGTGCGCAATATAAGGCTGGTCCGGATCGCCTTCGCGGAACGCTATCGCTACCTCGGTGCCCTGTATCAGCGGGAAGTGGAAGCCATACATATCGCCGCCGTAGGGTTTCGCCAGCCGAACGGGCATGCTCTCCAGACCGCGCTCCCGGCTCTCCTCATCGGCATCAAACACCACGCGGTATAAGCCTGCTGCGTCCTGCCAGGCGTAGATATCGTTATCTTTCGCGCTGGTCACGCGCGCCGTCATGGTGCCGCTGACTTTTGGGCGTTCAAGTAAATCAGGACGCCAGCAGAGGGTTTCACTGTAAGGTACCGCGTCCAGCATGGACTGAAAGGCTGAACGCCGGCTCCCGCTGACGCTGATGCGGGTTATCAATGCAGGACGCTGTAGCTGTGCAGGCAGAGTGGCTATGCCTGACCCGGTAACTAACAAAACCTGTCCCGGGCTGACAAAAGCGTCATTGCATACCCCGGTTATCAGCGTCTGTCGGGCAAGAAAACGCTCGTGGTCGAGGCGGGCATAGAAGTTGGCGGTCTCAGGCTCCGGATAAAATTTATCGCCGCTCTGTGGGTGGCGCGGGCAATAGTGATAAACCTGACCATAAGAGATGTTTTCACCATCCCCTCGCGTCACGTCTGCCTGCACCGACCGCAGCACGCGGTGTGCTTCGCGATGGTTATAATCTTTTGCGGTGACGCCCGCTTCAGCCACGTTATATGTGATATTCAGGTTCCAGATGGACTCCTGAGCATTGTCGTTCAGACCCGATGGATTGCTCAGCGGCAGTGACCTCTGACCGTCATAAGCGCTCTGCGCGTCGCCAAACCGGATGACCTCAGTCTTTGTGTCCGGCTGCAGTGTGAAGAAGTAAAACATGCCAGTTTCCGACAACAGACGCCGTATAAACTGCAGGTCACTCTCCTGATACTGGTTAATCTGCTCTCTTCTGGGGTAATCCTGTTTCAGGCTGAATTCATATTCCCACCCCTGAAAACCATGCTCATGCAGTATCTGGCTGACCACTTCCGGCACGGATTTATTCACAAAAAATCGGTGTGAGCGATATTGTTTATCCAGAAGCGAGAATCGGGGTTCTATGACGATAAGATAGCTGACCTGGTCTGCGGAACCCGCCAGACGGCGAAAATCGGTGATATAACCGTGAACAACCTTGTGTGATTCAGATTCAGGCAGTAAACCGGTTCGCATGGTTAGTGTGACCGTTTTGCGCAGCATCTGCTCCGGCTGGATGTCTTTATCCGGACTGGTGAACATCACACTGTAAAGGTAATTTACGCTCATGCCCTCTGTACCGGTCAGGTTTTCCACATCAACCGGAGAGGTACAGGATGGAATTAATAAAGAATAACGATTAAGCGTAGAGGAGACTGCCGATGCTGCATGTTGTAGTAAATCAGTCGGGATCATTGTCATTCGCTCCGTGATGACGAATTGCTATCTCCCTCACTGAGTGCAGAGGGAGTAACGCCGAATTATTAATAATTATTTTTACTGACCTGAAAATAGTAATACTTACAAAAACCGTTAACCAGTTAGCGTAGGCCATAGCATGCTTAGTTAACTATCACCATGGACTCTGCGTTTATTTCTTTAATGCCAGTTGGTTGTATCATCAAATATTCGCTTAATAGCAAAGCTGTAAAGCATGTAGCCGACAACCATTTCAAGCAGCGACAACACGCCCCATCCTATTCTCCATTGGCTCATGGAAAAAAAGAAAAACCATATTGAAAACCCGGAACCGGAAATAAAAAGACCCGTTCCCAGCCCCTGAGTGAGCCGGGAAATAAAAGATAACATTACCTGTCTTGCTCTCATAAACCCTCAAAGAAATATTTGCATATTTTCTTAAACTCTTCCGGATTAGATTCAGTGATATCGCATGCTTCCTCATAAGGCTTAACAACATCTTCTATAATAAAATAGAGTAAATCCAGATTCCCTCTGCTTTTAAGCTTATGCCAGCGTTCAAAATTTCTTTGCCTTAATGCAAGTGAGGTATAAATTGCCCTGGATTGTTCGGCCCCGATTGCCAGAATTCCTGATATTGCAAAACCAGACATAATGGATCCGAGCATACTGCTCAGCAGTACCCTTCCCGGATTGACACCTGTCAGCGATGTAAAAGTTGCCCCACCTGTCACCGTAGCGGATACGCTACCCATGGCCTTCAGGACATCATATCTGTCGACTCTGTCGATAAATTCATTTATGAACACTTCAATCGCACGAGGCAGAACGTCCTGTTCTGCTACACCGTTTTTTATTAACTCAGCAAACCGAATTTTATCGTCAAAACGGCTACTGTGGCTGTCAGTATCAAGGAAATCATATCCCAGATAAGCCAGTGATACGGGCAAACGAATAAGACCTTTTGTAAACGCTACCATCATTCCATCGCGATCGGCGTTTATTACAGCCAGCATTTTTCGGGCAATTTCCTTTGCGCTGTCCATTCGTTTCAGCCTTTGAATTCAATCAGTACACTGCCCTCTTCATTCCAGTCAAGACTGATGCTCTCTGGCAACTGTCCCCTGGCCTGATACTGCAGTAGCTGCTGACTCACAATCGGCAAAATCTGCTGGCTGAGCAAACTGTCAACGTTGCGCGCGCCGGTATCCGGCAGCAGGCAGCCGGAGGTGAGGGCATCACAGAGCGCGTCTGTGATATCCGTGTGCAGACCGTAGTGACGCTGCAGACGCTCTCTGACCTTTTCAAGCTTCATTTCAACGATGATACGCATCGTGTCACGGCTCAGCGGGCGGTAAATGACCGTCTGGAAGCGCGCCAGCAGTGCCGGCTGGAAATGGTCGCGGATAATCGAACGCAGCAGTTGCTGCAGATCTGCCTCGCTGGCGTCCGGCTGTTCGCTGAGCAACCGCGTTAGCGCGTCGCTGCCCAGATTGGAGGTCATCAGGATAACCGTATTGCGGAAATCAATTTCCCGTCCCTCGCCGTCGCGCATAAAGCCCCGATCAAATACCTGATAAAACAGGTTAATCACGTCGCGGTGCGCTTTCTCCACCTCATCAAGCAGGATCACACTATACGGGCGCTGGCGCACTGCTTCAGTCAGTACGCCGCCCTGTCCGTAGCCCACGTAGCCCGGCGGTGAGCCCTTGAGCTGGCTTACCGTATGCGCCTCCTGGTACTCGGAGAGATTAATGGTGATCAGCGACTTCTCGCCGCCGTACAGCGTGTCAGCCAGCGCCAGCGCCGTCTCTGTTTTGCCGGTGCCGCTGGTGCCCACCAGCAGAAACACGCCCAGCGGGCCATTCTCAGCGGTCAGGCCGGTTTTAGACGCCCGCAGTCGCTGTGCGATGGCGTTCAGCGCTGCCGGCTGGCCTGCCACGCGGTTTTCCAGCGTCTTTTCCAGTGTCAGCAGCGCCGTCTGCTCATTCTTCATTAAGGAAGAGATCGGTACGCCGGTCCAGTCGGCAATGACGCCCGCTACCGTACGCGCGTCTACGTCCAGCGTTATCAGCGGCTCACCCTGCTGCAACGTCTGCAGGGCAGAGTGTAACGTGCCACGCCTGGCGTTCTGCGTTGCGTCCTGACGACAGGCCAGTAGCGTCTCCATCATTTCGCGCTCGGCCTGGTAACGCAGCTCCAGCTGTTCAAGACGTTCCTCAGCGCGGGCAAGCTCGCTCAGAATGTCATGCATGCGCGCTGCCTGAACGGGAGCGCCCAGCGCTTCATCATCCAGAATGGCGCGTTTCTCAACGTTCAGCGCATCCGTGCGGGCACGTAACTGCGTGATGGCTTCCGGCACCGTGTCCTGACTCATGCGTACGCGGGCGCTCGCGGTATCCAGCAGGTCTACTGCCTTATCGGGCAGCTGTCGTCCGGTCAGGTAACGCCGGGAGAGCGTAACGGCCGCGCGGACGGCGGCATCGCTAATATGTACGTCATGATGCTCTGCGTAACGCGATTTCAGGCCTCTGAGCATCAGGCAGGCGGTTTCATCATCCGGTTCATCAACTTTTACCCTCTGAAAGCGACGCTCCAGCGCGGCGTCCTTTTCAAAGTACTGCTTGTACTCGCTCCAGGTGGTAGCCGCGATGGTACGTAGCTCGCCACGCGCCAGCGCGGGTTTGAGCAGATTAGCCGCATCTGCGCCACCGGCCTGATTACCGGCGCCGATAAGGGTGTGCGCTTCATCAATGAATAGCAGCACCGGCTGCTCCGCCTGCTGTACCTCAGTGATGATGTTTTTGAGGCGCTGCTCAAACTCGCCCTTCACGCCCGCGCCCGCCTGCAGTCTGCCGAGGTCAAGCGTGCGCACGCTGACCCTGCTCAGGCTCTCCGGCACGTTGCCTTCGGCAATGCGCAGCGCCAGTCCTTCCACCAGCGCAGTTTTACCCACGCCCGGCTCGCCTACCAGAATCGGGTTGTTCTTGCGGCGGCGGGAGAGAATATCCACCATCTGGCGGATTTCATTATCGCGCCCGTATACCGGGTCGATCTTTCCGTCGCGTGCATCCGCAGTCATGTCGCGGGTAAAGCGGCGCAGCGCCTCTGAGGCAGCGGATTTTTTTTCTCCGGTAAGCTCAGACGGCTGAACGGTGATATCCGGTATACGCTGCGGCTCCGCCTGCGGGCTTTCGTCCGATTGCGCATCCAGCAGCGGACGCAGTGCCGTTATCCGGGGTCGATCCAGGGTAAGAACCGGCCAGAGTGCAACACAGCACATCAGCGCATGATGATCGGCCATGGCGAGCAGCAGGTGCAGGCTGCGGATACGCTCCTCCCCGGCCATCGAGGCAGCAAGCCAGGCCTCCTTCAGCAGATGGTGCAGGCGGGCCGACAGCGCTGGCCGGCCACACACCTGACGTGGCCGATCGTTGAGAAAGCTCAGCAGATCCTGCCAGACGCCATCCATGTCCCACTCGTAGCGACGCGCAATGACCGTGATGTCCCCTTCTCCCTGCTCCAGCAGTTTAAGCAGCCAGTGCTCAGGTAAGATTTCTGCATGTGCGCGGGTCTGGCACAGCGAGGCGGCGGCCTCCAGCGCACGCGCGCAGAAAGGGTTAAGCCGGCGCAGCAGTGCTGCAGACGCATGTTCCATATATTTCTCTCCGTTTCAGGCACGCTACCGCCCCTGGCCGTTCACCGAGGCCCATAAGGCTTAAAAGCAGGATTGTCTGAGCGCATGGTGTAAAAACGCTCACTGAACGTGGCGACAGGTGTCGCCACAGGGGGGTTAAAAACTGTGGCCGAGGTGCTCTCTTTTATTGACATCAATAGGCCGGGTGACGCTGTTATCCAGAATGACGTGCCAGCAGGAGCTGCCCGTATCCGGTTGCAGTGTCATATGCCAGCGGGCATCACCGCCGCCATTTGGCCCCGCTTTCCGGTGTGGTCCGGCAATGACCTTGAGCGTACCGCTGCAGTAGGCATCATTAAGCTGAGAATCGATGGCACACGCTTTTTCAATCAGGCGTTCCGTATAGTTCTTGCTGAAACGCGGATCCTTCTGCCAGTTGGTTGCCCAGTTAGCGAGATGCGACATAACGCCTCCATTTGCAGGTGCTCAGAGCACAACGCCCTGAGCAGGGTGAATCAGTTACGCGGTAGCGCGTTCGTTCCAGGAATCGGAGTGGATGATGTTGCCTTCTTTATAGGTCCAGGTGATCTTTTCGTAGCGCAGCTCAACGTGCTCCAGATGGTTGTGCTTCTCCTTTGCCGGATCTTTGGTGTCGTGCATCACCGGATTCACCTTCACCACCTTCACGTTCTCAAGCTTTGTGTTGAAGTACTCAACTTCCTGACCCGCGTCGTTGATGCGATACCATTTGAACTCCGCCGATTTCAGAGTCTGTCCGGTGGTTACCGCTTTGTAGAGATACGGGCTTGACGCGTCGATTTCTTTAGTGAGCAGAAAGGGCGTATGAATACGGGTGCCGGTCAGCTTGCCGGTATTGTTGTCGGTAGGGATGTACAGGTTATGCTCCTGTGCCACCACCTCAATGCTGCCCTCGCGACTCTTCACATCTACAGATCCTTTGATGTCCGCTCCGCCATCATTCTTCAGCCACAGATAAACCGGAATTGCCATGGTATTGCTCCTTTTCAGATTAAGAATGGCCATCATCCTGTGATGACCGGGTGAGTCCGTCCGCTACGTGACAGGCGTCAGCATGCGGTACCAGACTGATTTCGACGCGACGGTTGCGCGCGCGCCCCGCCGCCGTGTCGTTGGCGGAAAGCGGGCGGTCATGGCCGTAACCCTGCACCGCAAAACAGCTCTCCGGCACGTCGCCGGTGTCGCGCATCCAGTTGCGCACGGCTTCGGCGCGTCTCAGTGAGAGCAGCTGATTACCTTGTGCACTGCCGGTACTGTCGGTGTGGCCGGCTATCACAATCAGCCAGCCGGGCCGGGCTTTGATATTCACCAGCGCGTGGATCAGCACCTTGCCGGAATCGGTTTTTAGCGTCGCCCTGCCCGATTCAAATAGCGACAGGCTGTCAAGGCGCACCGTTTTTGGCCCCTGTACGACCTGCCGGATAACCGGGGCCGGCGGCGGAGGTGGTGCCCAGCGGTGAATGGCCGCATTCACCGGTGCGGTCAGCCGCATGCCCTGATAGAGCCCCATACCAAACCGCATCGGCTCGCCGCTGCGTTGCCACTCATCCAGCAGCGTGCGGTCACGAATAAGCGCATTGCGCGCAAGCGTTTTCGCCGCAATGGCTTCATCAGGCAGGCTGTGCCACAGGGCAAGCTGATCGGTCACGCTCCGTATGAGGCGCTGGTTGTGAATGAAAGAAAAAAGCATGGCCAGTGCCAGAAACAGACCGAGCATCAGGCCAGCCATACGCACCGTACGTAGCCAGCGGCTGATACCCGGCCGCCGCGCTATGCCGGACAGAAGGCGATCCGGCAGCGGCAGTGAAAGCGGGGACAGGGTGTTTTCAGGTGAAAGCGTGGTCAGCCCGGCGATATGCTGCTGCCACAGGTTGTCCGCCAGCGCCGGCGCCGGCGTTAGGCAGAGACCGATCTGGCAGGGGCGCGCTGAATGCGAAGCTGCAAGCTGCCCCGCATACCACTGCATCAGGCTTTGCAGCCTGAGCGCGTGGTGAACAGAGTGCGCATCCTGTGCTGCCCATTCACTCAGTGAAAGGCGGGCCCGCTTGTCCGGATGAAACTGCAGCTCTGGATGGTCGGCCGTCAGGCTGAACCAGTATGTGCCGCTATCCCCGGACGAACTCCATATCACCGTCCGGAGCGGCGGCAGTCCGCTCAGCACGCGGCGGCACTGCAGAAATGCCCGCAGCCACGCGCACTGCTGCTGCGTAAATGTCTCTGCGGAGGTGTGCAGTCCGGGGACGATGGCCAGCATCACTGACAGCTGCGGCAGCAGTGACGGAGAGTGAAGAGCCAGCCGTTCCGCCAGCGCGGATAACTCACCGGGCTGGCGAACGTTCAGATACCATCCCTGTCCGGTCTCATGGTGATCCCGATCGCCAAACAGCGGCGCGGTGTCTCCTGTCACGAGGATTACCGGCCGGCGCCAGGTGTCAGGTGGCAGGCTGGCATCCGCAGCAGAGTGACTGGCAGAGGTGGACCGCTGCAACCGCCACAGAATAAACGCAGATACCAGCAGTATTAGCCCGCAGAACACCGCCCTGTTCAGCGGCTTCAGCCCCCAGTACTCCACTACCAGCAGCAGGGCAAGCCCGCTCCCCAGCAGCGCCAGGCCCTGACGTGAATCGGGTCGGAACATTACTGCGCCCCTGCAATGTGCGAGACCATATCTGCCAGCGCTGACTCCAGCACGAACCAGAGTCCGGCGAGCAGCATCACGGCCACTCCCCAGCTCAGCCAGTAAACGCGGCGTCCGGTGCGCAGACCTGCAGGCCGGATAACCAGCGGCGCATCTTCCGGCAGCGCAAACGGCGGGACCCGCGCAGCCAGCGCATTCACCACATCCTCACGGCGTTCATCATCCTGAGCGCGATAATGCCCGACGAACCCCAGCTGCAGCGTGCGGTAAAAGCAGGTCAGGACGGCGATCTCCGGCGCTGGCTCATGCAGCACGGTACGGATGCGATCCCATAACGCTTCCCCGCCGTTCAGGGAGCCAAAAAAACGCACCTGCAGCGGGTCACGGCTCCAGCGAGCCCAGCCATCATCCTGAACTCCCCGGTTCAGCACCGCCTCATCCAGCAACACGCAGAAGGCATATAGCATATGGTCGCAGCTGGCCTCGCTGACTCCGGCTTCTGACAGCGCTTCACGGGCTGACTTTACCCAGTTAACCGCCTCGCGATAGAGCGCGTGTCCGTTTTCAATTTGCTGACCGCCTCGCAGCTGGCTTACCATCAGCCAGCCCTGAAAAAAGAGTCGTTCCGTCAGCCTGTTAAGATTATTCATGCGCGCAGCACCGCGTAGAGTTCCAGCTTCAGCTCACCCAGCGATTCCGGGGTATAAAAAGTACAGCCGCCGGAGGCAAGCATCGCCTTCGCCGCATCCGTTGAAAGATCCAGCGCAAAGTACTGGTTCTCAAGGCGCAGCGGAATAGCTGCAGGCACATGGGGTAGCGGGCGGATGGTCATACCGCTCAGGGCAATATTCACCACTTCAGAAACGTCAGCGTGGCTGCCAGCCTTGCACAGCAGCGGAAAACGCGCCTGAAGTTCGTGATTTGGCAGAGACGATCGAACGGAGAGATAAAAATCTGCCCCTTCGCGCAAACGGGCATCGTGCAGCTTTCCCTTCCACAGTACGCCCTGATTCTCCAGCTCAATGGCGATAACGCGGGAAGGCAGACTCGCCTCCAGCAGCGTGTCCAGTAGCATAAAGAGCGGCGGGAAAACCTGCTCCGGCAGCTCATGCCGGTAATGTGGGATCTCATCCGGCGTATTGCTGAGAGAAAACGTCAGCAGGCTGCCCGCCAGCCGCACCAGCTCGCGATAAAGCAGTTCAGGATGACGTGACGGCGCGTGGTGCAGCTCTGTCAGTACCGGATCGGCGCTGTTTAGCGCATTCAGCAGCCAGAACAGGGAAACGTCGGACACGGCAAAGTCCGCCATACGCTCATTGCTTTCGCGGCGCAGCTGCATCAGATGCTGACGCCGCGCCTGCAGGCGGTGCAGCAGGTCACCCAGCCCCGTAACCAGCGCCGGACAGGCAGTCAGTGCCAGCATGGGCGGGATAAACGCCGCGTCGCGTACCCACTCTCCCTGCGCATTGCGCTTAAGACGGGCTACCGGACAGGTCAGATACGCGGCGTTTTCCTGATGCGCCAGCCGCAGCCGCAGGGCATAACGCTGCACCGCCATCTCCGTAATCTCATGACCGGCCAGTTCCTGCACGCGCTCCCGGGCGGCGACCCAGCGGCGCGGGCGCTCGCTTTCGGCAGCGTTGACCAGATTACCGCCGCTTGCGTTGATGAGCGGTAATGCCAGCACCACCTCCACACAATCCCGATCTGTGACGTTTGTTAAGTCACAGACTGGCGGAAGCGCATCAGCCAGGCGGGTATCAACCAGTGTGCCATCGGTAAAGCGGACGGCAATGCGCGTCGCATTCAGTTTTGCGAGTGCCAGCGCGCCGTCATCGAACTCTGCACACAGCACCCCCCATGGATGGGCCAGCGTCATACCTGCAACGGTGCCGGCCACGTGCGCGTCCCACATCGCCTGCTGCTGGAACTGCTGCGGCGTCAGAAACGCGCCCTCTTCCCATAACGGACGGTAAATTTTCATTCCGGATGGCCGCCTTACGCTTTCGCTTTTGGCATCCGGGATACCAGTGACAGGTTGACGTCCATGCCTTCCACCTGAAAGTGCGGCACCGCAAACAGCTTCACGCGGAAGAAGCCTGGATTGTCCTCAATGTCTTCCACTACTACTTTTGCTTCACGCAGCGGGTGCGAAGCCTGCAGCGCATCGCCCGGATTTGTCATCTCCGTCACCAGCATTTTTATCCAGTTATTGAGCTCCAGCTCCAGCAGGCGACGATCTTTGGTGGTTCCGATGTTCTCGCGCTGAATCAGCTTCAGGTAGTGCGCAATACGCGACAGCAGGAAGATATAGGGCAGGCGGGCATTGATACGGCTGTTTGCCGTCGCGTCAGCCGTGTCATACAGCGCCGGTTTCTGCGTGGAGTTTGCCGAGAAGAAGCAGGCGTAGTCGCGATTCTTATAGTACGAGAGCGGAATAAAGCCGAGGTTCGCAAACTCAAACTCGCGGGTTTCCGGGATCATCACCTCTGACGGGATTTTCACCTGGTTGCCGGTGCCGAGATCGTAAAGATGAATAGGCAGGTCATCTACTGCGCCGCCCGCCTGCGGACCGCGAATTTGTACGCACCAGCCGTTGCTGATGAAACTTCTCACCATATTTGCGGCAAAAGCGAACGCGGCGTTTACCCACAGATATTTCTCGTGGTCCGGTCCTTTCACCTCCTCCGCGTAGTTAAAACTGCGTACCGGCATGGTGTCGGGGCCCCAGGGCAGACGACCCAGCACGCGCGGCATGGTCAGGCCGATATAGCGGGCATCATCGGTTTCGCGGAAAGATTTCCACCTGATGTACTCAGCGCGATCAAAGTAGTTGCCGATATCCTTAATGGCCGCGACCTCTTCCATGGAGTCTTTCAGGAAGAACGCCGGACCTGCTGAACCGATAAACGGCATATGCGCAGAGGCAGCCACTTTAGAGATGTTGCGCAGCAGCGCGATATCCTGTGCGGATGCATCAAACTCATAGGCTGAAATGACTGCCCCAATTGGCTCACCGCCTGGCATATCGTATTCGGCAACGTAGGTCTGCAAATAGAGACCGCTCTGGACTATTTCCGGCGCATCTTCAAAGTCCTGGCGCAGGTCATCTTTCGATATGTCCAGCACGTCGAGCTTTACGTTCTGACGAAAATCGGTTTTATCTACCAGAGATTTAAGGCCGCGCCACACCGACTCAACCTTCTGAAACGCCTCATGGTGCATCACTGCATCCAGCTGACGGCTAATCTGCGCATCAAGCTCAGCAATGTGGTGATCCAGCAGATGCTTGTCGAGTTTCTCAACCTGTGTGTTGCTGCTTTTCAGACGGGTAAGCAGCACCTGTATGGCCGCGGTAACGCGCTCATCGGCCGAGGCGTCTGACAGCGCCTGACTATCCTGCCAGACGTTCAGATCGCTGAGTTCAGAGACCGGATTGAGATTGATTTTATCAAACAGCGAGGCGTAAACGCCCTCTGCTGCCGGGCGCTGCGGCACGGCGGCACTGCCCGCAGACAGGGTTTCATTCTGAACTGACATCAGGATTGTCTCTCGTATTAGTCCGTTAAGGGGAGAATTCAGTTGTGGTTACTGGCGAGGGCAGAAAGCTCGCTGCGCAGTTCACGGCTCAGGGCCGGATCTCTGAGAATGGTTTCAAACTCTTTGCGAAAGGTCGCATTGTCGAGCAGGTTGGATTTCAGATCGCGCAGCAGGTTGCGCATGGCCAGCATCACATTGAGCTGCGGGATTTGACGGGCAACCTGTTCCGGCTCGAAGTCCTTCATGCTGCGAAATGTCAGGCTGACCTGTTGTTCGCTACCGTCAGCGGCGACGGCGTCTGGTACAGCGTAATGCACCGCAGGTGAAAACTCGCTCAGCACGCTGTCAAAGTTGTTTTTGTTGACGCTGATTTTTTCGCGTTCAGAAACCACACGATTTTCTCTGCCGTTGCTGAAATCGCCTGTCACCAGCAGTTTCAGCGGCAGCTCAGTTTTCTTCTGTGCCCCGCCGGTATGCAGGTCAAGGCGCAGATTAATGCGTGCTTTAGGGATCTCGTTTTGATAAGAATTGCTCATATTTACTCCTGTAAAAATGGCGAAAAAAACAGATAATCCCTCTGCTTCCTTAGGGATATGGCGTGAATATAAAATAGGCCGGATTAATAAATCAACCGCATGGGTTAAATTCTTATAATTGATTTATATAGCAAAACAGCAAAAATTCGACTTAAGTCATTGAAATTGATTTTTAAAATATTGTTCAGATTTATCTTAAAATTAATCGATTGTATTTTTCATTTCGCCAGGTTATGAGACCTCTGCGTAGTTAACTTGATCAGTATATTTTAACTGTTGTTTTCTGGAACAGTTTTTCAATGTAATTAACGGACGAGTAAAACCAGACATCGCTAATCGCGCTCCATACCGCACACCTGCCAGCGCACCGCAAAGGCACCTTTGCAATCGTTTGGGACAACTATTCAAAAGAATACTCCGGTTAAGTAAACCGCCGCGGTTTCAGGTACAGGAAGTCGCGTAATCAAACTGATTTCCCGTCTGTTTAGGGATGTTTGACCGTTTTTTGCAACAGCGGGAGCACGGCAGCAGGCGCGCCGTAATGATGCGATTTGCGCTCCCCTGACCCGGAATACGCGTGCTATCTTAGCTGCTCGCTTAACTGCAATCGGATAAGAAACAATGGCAAAACAGCGCGTAGGGATTGTCTTCGGCGGCAAATCTGCTGAGCATGAAGTCTCATTACAATCAGCAAAAAATATTCTGGATGCGCTGGACCCGCAGAAGTATGACGCGGTGCTGCTGGGCATTGATAAACAGGGCCGCTGGCGGCGCTATGACGCCGGCCGCTTTCTGCTCAACGCTACGGATCCGGCGCGCATTGCGCTGCACCCGGAGGGAGAAGCCGTGGCGCTGGTACCCGGAAGCGTACGGGCGCAGTTTATCGGCTGTGAGCAGGCGGAGCCGCTGCCGCATCTGGATGTCATTTTTCCGATTGTGCACGGTACGCAGGGGGAAGATGGCTCACTGCAGGGGCTGCTGCGCATGGCGGATGTCCCGTTTGTCGGCTCGGATGTACTGGGGTCCGCTGTGAGCATGGATAAAGATTTTACCAAGCGTCTGCTGCGTGATGCCGGTCTTCGCGTTGCGCCGTGGATTAGCGTGACCCAGGCAGAGCGCGACACGCTGGACGCGGCAGCGGTCATTACGCAGCTGGGCCTGCCGCTGTTTATCAAACCGGCTAATCAGGGATCGTCGGTGGGCGTCAGCAAAGTTACCGATGCCGCTGAGTTTAACGCTGCCACCGATCTGGCGTTCCGTTTTGACCGCAAAATCCTGATTGAAACAGGGATTAAGGGGCGTGAGATTGAGTGCGCGGTGCTGGGTAACGACGTGCCGGAAGCGAGCCCGTGCGGTGAAGTAGTGGTGCAGGATGCGTTCTACGCTTATGACACCAAATATATCAACGCCAGCGGTGCGCAGGTGGTGGTGCCGGCAAACATCAGCCGGGAAAACAGCGCGGCTATTCAGGCAACCGCGCTGGCCGCCTTCAAAGCGCTCGAATGTTTTGGCATGGCGCGTGTCGATGTGTTTCTGACGGATCGCGACGAGATCGTGGTGAACGAAGTGAATACCCTGCCCGGCTTTACCAATATCAGCATGTATCCCAAGCTGTGGCAGGCGGCGGATCTGAGCTATCGCGATCTGATCAGCCGCCTGATTGAGCTGGCGCAGGCGCGACATCAGCAGCGTCAGCGCTTAGCCAGCACGATGTAAGCGGCGATCAGGCCACATGACTGGCGCTCAGCGCGGCGGCGGGCGCCACCTGGTTACGTCCGTTGCGCTTGGCGCTATAGAGATGTTTATCTGCTGCGGAAATCAGCCGGTTGATTACCTCCGGCCACTCCCGCTCGTGCCGGGCGCAATCCCACGCCAGGCCCATGCTGGCCGTCACCGTCACGCTGTTTCCTTTGATCCAGAACTTTTCGCGCGCCAGCGCCTGGCGCACGGACTCCGCCAGCCGGTAGAGCTGTTCCGGCACGGCATCAAACACCACAATCACAAACTCTTCGCCGCCAAAGCGGCAGATCATGCCCTGCTGCTGCGCCACCTGTTGGATACGTCGCCCAATCTCTTCCAGCACGCTGTCACCGGCGTCATGTCCGAAGTTGTCGTTAATGGTTTTGAAGTAATCGACATCCAGCATGATCACGCCGGTATGGCGCTGCAGAGAAAACGGCATCTGTTTCAGCTGTTCATACAGGCCGGAGCGCGACAGCTGCTGCGTCAGCACATCGACGTTTGCCCGCAGCGCCAGACGCTGATTAAGCTGACGGATAGCGTCCATACTGACCGCCACCAGCAGCGGGCTCAGCGCAACGGTCGCCACCCCGAGGCGTGCCGACGTAAGGTGGCCAATCGGCAACAGCGCGTCGTTACCCTGAATGTTCATCACGCCATGAGAAACCAGCACAATCTCTGTAATACCGGTCAGCAGGATCACCACGCTGGTGACCGGCATAGGCAGCACAATTGCACACCAGATCAGCGCCGGCACCGGAAAGGTCAGACTGCCGGCGCCGCCAATCAGCGCGCCCGCTGTCAGCGACAGCACCACGGCGAGCAGCGGCAGCAGCGTCGCCGGCGTCAGCAGCTGACGCAGAGAGACGCTGCGCAGCGGGCGGGCCAGCATAACGGGCAGCAGCATCAGCGAGGTCGAGATCTGTTCGCTGAACCAGTCAGCCCATGCGACCACAAAGCGCGCATTGAAATCGATGCCTTGCGCCCAGGCGCCCCAGGTCGCACAGGCAGCGGCCCCGAGTAAACAGGCGGGAAAAATGCGCATCGCATTGACGACCTGACTGCTGGCAGCCGGTGTCTGCAGCGGTCTGATCAGCATACAGACCGCGACAAGCGTAAACAGAATATTGGCGATATTGATCGTGACAGCAGCAAAGGCCCAGCCTGAAAATACCGTGTCGTTAAAAATCATCGCGGCCAGAGCAACAAAATAGCTGGAGGGCGTATGCAGAAAAGGCTGACGGACAATCAGTCCGGCAATCAGCGCATTGACAGGCCAGAACAGTGAAAACTCTTCAGGGACCCGCAGGTGGCTGCCAAGAAAACAGAAAAAGAGCGTAATCAAGAAAAGCGTGAGAGCATTTTTCTTATCGTTATGTTCATCAAACAGCGAAACGCGCATTCATCCGCATCCTGTAACCTGAAATCGTTGCCGCGTTGCAGTGGCACCCCCCTTTTATTGAACATCAGATCGTGCGGTGCCAATTCAGCGAACAGGTTCGGATTTACTCTCCTGTTCGGCTGGCTAAGGCATCCGGCCTGCAGACGTTCTGCCGCCGATTATGCCGCGCCCGAACAAAAACCGTCTACCCGTGATATCCGATTTTTGCCGGGCATAATCACTTACTTAACGGCTACCGGCCACTGGCTCAGCCGTATGCCCCGCTCCGGCGCATTTTCGCCAAAGTCGCGCAGAACCGCTTTCACATCCGGATCGAGATATTCAGCGTTACCCTGCTCTACAATCACCAGGCTGTTTTCCGGAATTTCTGCCAGCACGCCCTGCAGCTTAGGGTTATGCATAAACGTCAGGTTCTGATGAAAGCGCAGCACATAGTGATCGTCATGGCGGGTCAGCTGCAGCGCATTGCGGTGGCTCTGATAGATGCTGCAGAGGATCTGCACGGCGATCCCGAGGAAAATACCGGCCAGCATCCCCAGCAGGATGATGCCGCCAATCGTGGCCAGAAAAGGCACCGACTGCGCCCACCCCATCCGGATCTGCTCAGCAAACAAGCGCGGCATCGCCAGCTTGTAGCCGGTGTAAAGCAGCACAGCGGCCAGGCTGGCCAGCGGGATCGCGTTGAGCAGCGAACTGAACCACAGGCCGCAGACCAGCAGCAGCACGCCATGGATCAAAATAGAGAGTTTGCTCTGTGCACCGACGCTGACGTTAACCGAACTGCGAACAATAACGGCGGTAATCGGCATTGCGCCCAGTAACCCTGCCGTTAAGTTCCCTATCCCCTGCGCAAACATCTCTTTGTTGGGCGAAGGAGCCGGATGCTGCGGACGCAGTTTTTTCAGCGCCTCCTGGCTGAGCAGCGTCTCCAGGCTGGCGACCAGCGCCAGCGTAACCGCTACCACCCAGACGGCGGGATTCTGCCACGCCAGCCAGTCCGGCGTTTCCAGCTCAGCCACCAGCGCGGAAAAGCTGTCAAAGGCAGGGAGCGTGATACGCGGCAGCCCGTCAGCCAGCGCCGGAAAAAGCTTATCTCCGGCGAAGGTTGCCATACAGCCAATCAGCACCGCCACCAGCGGACCGGGGATCCAGCTGAGCACCCTGACTGACTTAACCAGCGGCGTGGTCCAGAGCCAGAGCGTCAGCAGGCCCGCTGCGGCCACGCCTGCCGCGCTTGCTGAAAATGCAGTATTGCCTGACAGAAGCGCCCCCAGCCCGCCCTCTCCGGCTGCGCCCAGCGCCACCGGGATCTGCTGCATAATCAGCAAAATGCCGATTGCGGCCAGCATGCCTTTAATCACGCTGCCGGGCACCAGCGCGATAAACCGCCCGGCGCGCAGCAGGCCCAGCAGGCACTGCAGGACCCCTGCCAGAATCAGCGCGGTCAGAAAAGCAGAAAAACTGCCCAGCGTCTGGATGGACGCCACCACAATCGTTACCAGCCCTGCTGCCGGGCCGCTAACCGCAAAACGCGACGGACTCAGCGCGGTTACCAGCAGCCCGCCAATCACACCGGTAAGCAGACCGGCGAAAGGCGGCAGACCGCTGGCCTGAGCAATGCCCAGGCAAAGCGGCAGCGCCACCAGAAATACCACCAGCCCGGCCGGAATATCCTGCCGCAGTGTTTTAACGTTCATGGCACATGCTCCTCAGCTGATTGCGGTACAGATGACGCGGGTAGTGTTCAGCACAACCTGCGCTATATTTATGACGCGGCAAAACGGCGCCGCGATATTTCACTGATAACGGTTTTTGTATCATCACAATCATCTTCTCTTTATGCCTGCGTATCTGAGTTGCTGATAATAAATGCCCTCTGCGCAGGAGGCCGTAGACCTCCGCAGCGGAGACAAAGCAGCTTCACCTCACAAAAATTGGTTATATCCGCTTAAGATTTAAGTTGCATCTTTATTATTTAACGCCGCGGGACGGCAGCCGCTTTGTAAAATAAAAGTCAGGAAAGGTAATTAATAAGTCAGTTTAAGCAAGCATATTTAAAAGAGGATAATTAGTTAAAGCTATTATATTTCAATGGATAAAAATCCATAAAAAATAATGCACGAAGCGGGCTGACAAAAATATACATATTATCTGGCAGCAGCGTGCACCGCGCTGGTGAATAATCGCACTATAACCAGGATAGTTCTTAGTTATTAAAATTAATGCTTAGCGCAATAATCTGTATTACCCGGAAAACATCAAAATTATCCACTCATCGCTGGCGTAAAATCAGGTTATATATCATGGAATGCCGCCAGCGCCTGGCAGCTAACGCAAAATGTAAATATGCGTGGCTCTGACGGTAAAACGTAATCCCCTGCGCTGCCGGGTGTTTTTTCAGTGGTCAAATTATTTACCGTCCCACTCTTTTATGCAGTTACTCCGGCTCTGCCCGGCAATCTCAGCGCAGGCCATCGTGAAACACAGCGCTGTGATACGGGCAGCCATAAGCTGAACGCATGACGTTAGCCGTGATGAGAAAGATATCTGCCGGAGCGCTGTAAAAACGTACCGGTTAACGTAAGCTGTGCGCAGTCGCCGGTTACGTTCAGGTCACAGGAGAGAAGTATGGAGAGTAGAATCTGCGGTCCGCGTTCAGCGCTGCTGGATAGCCTGACATGGCTGGAGTATGCCTTTCAGCCTGCGGGTCTGCATGCACCTGAGGCTGCCGCTTACGGACATCAGCGTCACAGCGCCCGCGTGGTGTTATCGGGACAAAACCGGCCGCCAAAAAGCTGTGAATCTGACGGTGTGATTGCTGAAGATAACCGTCCGGTAGCGGTTTACACTGCCGACTGCCTGCCGGTGCTGTTTGCCGATCCCGTGCAGCAGCAGGTGGCGGCGATCCATGCCGGGCTGAACGGCACGCTGAGCGGAATTCTGCAAAGCGCGCTGGATGCCCTGCTGGCACGCGGCGCGAGTATCGATACGCTTTGCGTCGCTATCGGTCCGGCCATTGGCCCCTGCTGTTATGAGCTGGGCGAAGATCGTATCCGCCAGATGCAGCAGCGCAGCGATCTGCCGCCGCTGCAGTGGACGCATCAGCAACCCGTGAATCCGCAGGCGGTACGTGCGCAGGCGCAGGCGCAGCAGCAGGGGGCGTGGTTCAGCCTGCCCGGGCTGGCGCGCAGCATCCTGCTAGAGCGCGGACTCGGGCCGGCACAGATTGATGTGGTCAACGTATGTACCTACTGTATGGCCGAGGCGGGATCCAGCTACCGGCGCAATACCCACTTCAGTAGTGGATACCAGTCGCGCTTTTCGTGGATCCGCCGTCGTTAATCGCTTTGCTGCCCTGTGAAAGGCCGGCCAGTGGATAAGCGCGCTAAGCGTCAGCAGAGCCGCGGCTCCAGGCGGTGAGATTGGCGCTTCCTTCTGAATCTCCACGGTTTAAAATATTGCCAGACAGGCTCTCGGGCCACGCACTACACGGCTACGCGCATACCGCCATCGACAAACAGCAGATGACCATTAACGAAATCTGAAGCGGCAGAGGCCAGAAAGATGGCGGCACCAATCAGCTCTTCCGGCTTACCCCAGCGCGCAGCAGGCGTACGCTTAGTCAGCCAGCCGGTAAACGCGGGATCGTCAGCCAGCGGCTGCGTCATCTCGGTGACAAAGTAGCCCGGCGCAATCGCATTAACCTGAATGTTGTAGCGCGCCAGCTCGACGCACATTCCCCGCGTCAGCATGGTGACCGCCCCTTTAGAGGCCGCATAAGGCGTGATGGTGTCGCGGCCCAGCTCACTCTGCATTGAACCGATATTGATAATTTTGCCGCGCTGGCGCGTTACCATCTGCTGCGCCACTTTTTGCGAGACAAAAAACACGGCGGTCTGGTTTACCGCAATTACGTCGTGCCAGTCCTGTTCCGGAAACTCCAGAAAAGGCCGCCGACGCTGGATGCCGGCGTTATTTACCAGAATATCGATGGCGCCCCACTGCGCTTCAATTTCATCGATCGCCTGATGCACCGCGCCGGAATCGGTTACGTCAAACGCTTTGGCCCGGGCGACGATCCCCTGCTCACGCAGGGCGGCAGCAGCGCGCTCTGCTCCTTCAGCTGTGGTCGCGTTAATAATCACTTCGGCGCCGGCTTCACCCAGGCCCTGCGCCAGCAGAAACCCGATACCGCGTGCTGAACCGGTCAGCAGTACACGCTTGCCGGCCAGAGAAAAGAGTGCATTCATAATATCTCCCTAAAAAGTCAGCTGAACTTTTGCCGCGCGGGTTTTATCGCTGGCAAACTGCAGCGCCGCATCAATATCCTGAAGCGGGTATTCCCCGCTGTAGAGCGGCAGCGGGTTGATAACGCCCTGCGCCAGCCACTCAACTGCCGTATTGAATTCATGCGTAAAACGGAACGATCCCGTCAGATTTATCTCTTTAGCAATCAGCGTCATCAGGGGGAAATCAGGAAATGCGCCGCCCATTCCTACCTGCACCACCGTGCCTCTGGCACACACAACTTCCAGGCAGCGCTGCAGTGACGCCGGATGGCCGGACGCTTCAAACGCAACATCGAAGTAGCCCTTATCCGCCATCCAGCCGGTGAAATCGCCGCTTGCCGCGTTAACTATTTGCGTGGCACCCATTTGCTGCGCCATCTCCAGCGAACGTTCACTGATATCGCTGCAGACAACCTCTGCAGCACCACGCGCCTGCGCGGCAGCGGCAATCAGACAACCAATTGGCCCGGTGCCGGAGATAAAGACACGCTTACCGGTAAGATCGCCAGCCTGATGCGTGGCGTGAATGCAGACCGCGAGCGGCTCAGCAAACACCATCACCTTTTCATCGGCATCCTGTGGAAAAGGCACGCACTGGCTGCTCGCCACCACTTTGTGCCGGGTAAATCCGCCATCGACGTGCGGGACATACATTGCACTGCCAAAAAAGCGCATGGCGGTGCACTGGTTCTCCTGCTGGCGCTGACAATATTTGCATTCACCGCAGGGTTTAGCCGGATTGACAGCCACTTTTTGCTGCGGCTGCAGGCGGGGATCGTCGCTTTCAATGACATAACCAATCACTTCATGCCCGAGTATCATGGGCATTTGCAGCGCAAAGCTGCCCACTTTTCCCTCCTGGTAGTAGTGCAGATCGGAGCCGCAGATTCCGCCGCGCGTAATGCGCACCAGCGTGCCGGAGCCATCCCATTGCACCTGCTGCTGTGCGACACTGACCTGCTTTTTGCCGGTAATAACGCAGGATTGCGTTTCAATATTCATGTTTATCCTGTGAGTCTGATGATGTGACGACTATAAAAACGGGTTAAACAGGATAAAACTGTGATGAACATCACTCAGAACGATGTTGCAGAAAAGATGTTACCGGGAACGTGAACTGGCTATCAGGTTGCTGCGCTCGGGCGCGGCCGCCCTGCGCGATTACCGGGCTGACAGCAGCTCCCGGCTATATTTAAATAGTTCCGAATCGGAACGGACGCCAAGCTTTTTCAGCGCCGACTGCTTCTGTCCGCTTACCGTCTTCCGGCTTCGTCTGAACTTGGCCGCAATCTGTGAAACGCTCATGCCATCAAGAAAGCAGCGGATCACTTCTGCTTCACGCGGGCTTAATAATCTTATTTTTTCGTGAAGAACCGGCTTACAGCTGATACAAAAATCATCGTCCGCCTTTTTTCCGGAAATGGCATACAGCGTCTGGATCTCTTCAGCAAGGTGCGTGGCTAAAAACAGGTTATTCTCAGCAACGGATCTGACCGCCGCCAGTACCTCTTCAAAGGGATGGCTTTTACCGATAAACCCGTTTACGCCGGCCCGGAGTACCATTCTTGCTACCGCCGGGCTTTCGGCAGAGGTTAAAACCAGCATTTTCTGCATCGGATAGTGATTACGTATTTGCTTTATTAGCGTCAGGCCATCAATTTCACGCTCGCCCAGCAGGAAATCCAGAATCAGAACATCAACACTGTGCGTACTTAACGCGCTGAAAAGCTCGCTGCCGGAAGACCAGGCAGCAACAAGGTGAATATCGGGATGGTTTTTCAGACATAGCTCAAAAACCAGACGAATCATAGGATGACCGTCAAGAACAGCAATACGGACTGGCTGAGTGTTTAAATCCAATCTGCCTCTCCTCTAAAAGTATATGACAGGTAAAAGGGCTATATCGTTTAACCTTTTCAGTTAACTCAGTGGTAATAGCAGGAAAATCACCTTCACAATGTGATTATTCAGGTAATTATATAAAAGCGATAAATAAAAAATTATTAAGATATGGAATCAACTGCTTCACAAATAAAATAAAGGATAATCCATCCAGAAAAAGAGGCACCCCGGCTGCTGGCTGCCGCTATCTGTGCGGCTTGGCGCGCAATAAATATATCACTCACCCGACCGCCTCATTCAGCTGCGCGCTATGATTAACAAGCATTATTAATAACATTAAAATAGCGGTTAAAATAATAAATTCTCTGTCTGACGCTATCTGAAGACTTATTTTCAGATTACTTTCCCGCTATAATATTTAAAACTCAGGCGAGTTGCGATGAACATAGGTTGCCGCGGTCTGATAATTACCCGGCGTTTCCGGAAAAAGGAATCCATGATGATATATAAAAAGTGCTAAGTCATTAGCCCTGTACTCTGACCCTTTCAGGGCGCGCCGGTCCTTCCCGTGCGTAACGAAGACAAGCTGATACTTCGTACGTAACCTGCCGCCCTGCTTTTTTTGACGTCTCTCACAAGCTCAGCGTCACCCTCTTCCATCATGCGCGATTACCGTTAGAGTTGACTCATCCGACCACTTTCGAGTACCCGATCATGATCGAGCACTACCCCTGCTTATTTACGCCTCTCGATCTGGGATTTACCCGGTTAAAAAATCGTTTTCTGATGGGCTCAATGCATACCGGACTGGAGGAGCACCCTGACGGGGCGGAGCGACTGGCGGCTTTTTATGCTGAGCGCGCACGCGAGGGCGTGGCGCTAATTGTAACCGGCGGCGTCGCGCCGAATGCGCAGGGTGTGGTGGCACAGGGTGGTGCGATGCTGACCGATGAAAGTCAGTGCGGCTGGCATCGTCAGATCACGACGGCGGTCCATGCGCAGGGCGGAAAAATCGCGCTGCAGATCCTGCATGCCGGACGCTACAGCTATCAGCGTGCGCTGGTAGGCCCTTCCGCACTCCAGGCGCCTATTAATCCTTTTACTCCGCATGCGCTGAGCGAAGCAGAAATTGAACAGACGATTGCCGATTTTGCCCGCTGCGCCCGTCTGGCACAGCAGGCGGGCTATGATGGCGTAGAGATAATGGGCTCCGAGGGGTATCTGATTAATCAGTTTCTGACGGCGCAGACTAACCAGCGCACTGACGCCTGGGGAGGCGATGTGCAGCGGCGGCAGCGCTTCGCCCGTGAAGTGACGCAGGCGGTACGCCACGCCACAGGTGAAGACTTTATTGTTATTTTCCGGCTGTCGCTGCTCGACCTGGTGCAGCACGGCAGCACGCTGGATGAAACGCTGATGCTGGCTGAAGCGCTGGAAGCGTGTGGCGTGACGCTGTTTAACAGCGGTATTGGCTGGCATGAAGCACGCATCCCGACGATAGCCACCTGTGTCCCGCGAGCCGGCTTTGCCTGGGTAACCCGCTACCTGCGCGAACGCGTATCCGTGCCGGTGATTGCCACCAACCGGATCAACCACCCTGACGTGGCTGAAGCCCTGCTGCGCGACGGGACTGCTGATATGGTTTCAATGGCACGGCCGTTTCTGGCGGATGCCGCGTTTGTCTCCAAAACGGCGCAGGGTCAGCCTGAAGCTATCAATACCTGTATTGCGTGTAATCAGGCGTGCCTCGATCAGATTTTTGCAGGCAACGTGACATCCTGCCTGGTCAATCCGCGCGCCTGCCACGAAACCCTGATGCCGGTTGTGCCGGCCACGCAGCCGAAGCAGCTGGCTGTGGTTGGCGCCGGTCCGGCAGGCATGGCTTTTGCCCTGCAGGCGGCTCAGCGCGGGCATAAGGTAACGCTCTATGAAGCGGAGGCGGAGATTGGCGGGCAGTTTGGTATCGCCCGACAGATCCCGGGTAAAGAGGAGTTTAGCGAAACCCTGCGCTACTTCCGCCATCAGCTTGCGGCAGCGAAGGTGACGCTGCGGCTTAACCACCGGGTCTGTGCCGAAGAGCTGACAGACGCAGATGAAATTATCATCGCTACCGGCGTAACGCCGCGTCAGCTCTCTATTCCCGGCATCGATCATGCCAGCGTGATCGGCTATCTGGATCTTCTGCGCCATAAAAAACCGGTGGGTCAGCGCATCGCCATTATCGGCGCAGGCGGCATCGGTTTTGATACGGCCGCCTATTTACTCCATTCATCAGAGGATTTTTACCAGCGCTGGGGAATCGATCGGACGCTGCAGGCGCGCGGCGGCGTTGTTCCTGCCCGGCCCCCCTCTCCCGGCCGGCAAATCTGGCTGCTGCAGCGTAAAGGCGGGAAGCCCGGAGCGGGCCTGGCGAAAACCACCGGCTGGATCCACCGCACCAGCCTGCAGGCGCACGGCGTAGAGATGTGGGGAGATGTAGAATATCTGCGCATTGACGATGCAGGGCTGCATCTGCGTCACCAGGGTAAACCGGTCACGCTGGCCGTGGATAATATTGTGGTTTGCGCCGGTCAGGAGCCGCTGCGCCTGCTGGCTGACGAGCTTGCCGCACGCGGCAAACCGGTGCGGGTGATCGGCGGCGCAGATGTGGCGCAGGAGCTGGACGCGCGGCGGGCTATTGCACAGGCTACCGCGCTGGCGCTGAGTCTGTGATCAGCGCAGTTTGACCGCGCGCAGCACCACAAACTTGGCGCTGGACGCCACCAGTTCGCAGTTACCAAACAGCTTCTTCATCTTCTGGTGATAGCCGAGGTGCCGGTTGCCCACGATGCGCAGCTCACCGCCATACTGCAGGCAACGCTTTGCGTCGCGCAGCATCTGCCACGCCAGGTGATCGGTAACCGCATGCTGCTGGTGGAACGGCGGATTGCACAATACCGCATGCAGCCGGTCGGAGGGAAAGCCGCTCAGCACATTATTAACGCGGAACTGACTGCGCGACAGATCCTGCGGGCGGTTAACCCTGACGTTCAGCTCGCTGGAGGCGACCGCCATATAAGATTCATCATAAAACAGTACCTCAGCCTGCGGATTCTGCTCCAGTGCCATTAAGCCAATCACGCCGTTGCCGCAGCCGAGATCCATGATTTCGCCTTCAATATTGTGTGGCAAATGCTGCATAAACAGCCGCGCGCCAATATCCAGCGAAGTGCGTGAAAAGACGTTGGCGTGGTTATGGATCTGGTAAGGCGTCTCATCGAGTGGCCAGACGGTAGTGTCCGCCGCCTCAGCCAGCGCCGGGGCGCTGTAACGGCTGTAGATCAGACGCGCTTTTTTCCAGGCCAGCGACGTTTTACTCTCACCCAGAATTCGCTCAAACAGCTGCAGGGTGGAGTTATGAATATCTTTCGCTTTGGCTGCCGCCAGAATCAGCGTCTCTGGCGTGGCCACGCTGCGCAGCGCGCGCAGCTGATGCTCCAGCAGCGCCAGCGCTTTGGGAATTTTGATTAAGACAGCAGCAGGCGCCGCAGGCAGCGCGCTCAGGCTGTCAATAAAGTGAATGCGATCGTCAGACAAACCATTTAAGCGCAGATTCTGTCTGGCTGCCTGCTGGCTCAGCCAGGAGTCGCTGACGTGCCAGATCTCCCGATCCTGCAGGCCACAGGTTAATGCCCCAAAGCTGTCATTGAACACCAGCACCGGACCTTCCGGCAGCGTCTGCTGCAGCAGATATTCATCGGCAGCATCCCACGCCTGTAACGGGCTCTCTTCGCGCATCGGCGGAAAGCGTTCCAGCGTAAGGGTGCTATGGGTCAGTTCAAGTTGGCTCATGGGATCTCCGGCGTGGTACACTTTGCGCAATTTTCGCCCTGAAAAGGGGGGCGCAGTATACTGTCTTTCGTCAGGAATCCCAATGTCATTAATTTATCTGCAGGGTTATCCTGAAAATATCCTCGAACAGGTGCAAATGCTGATTGATCATCAGCGATTAGGCGCGTTCCTGCAGCAGCGCTATCCCGAGACGCATGATGTGGTCAGCGATCGCGCGCTGTATGACTACACGCAGGCGATAAAAAATCGCTATATGCGCAGCGCACCGCCGGTAAGCAAAATCCTCTGGGATAATAAAATCAAAGTGATGAAGCATGCGCTGGGGCTGCACACGGCCATTTCCCGCGTACAGGGCGGCAACCTGAAAGCTAAAGCGGAGATCCGCATCTCCACCTTTTTCCGCCTTGCTCCTGAGCCTTTCCTGCGCATGATAGTGGTGCACGAACTCGCCCACCTCAAAGAGAAAGAGCACAGCAAAGCGTTCTATCAGCTCTGCTGCCATATGGAGCCTGACTATCATCAGCTGGAGTTTGACGCGCGCCTGTGGATGACCGATCAGGCGATGCGCGGCAACGCAGCTTAAAGAAACTCCTGCGCTTTCTGAATCAGACTGGTTTTGGTCAGGGCGCCCATAAAACGACGCTCCTGCGGATTATTCAGCACTGGCAGCCGCTCGAGCGTCACGCGTGAAAACGCCTCCCACCCTTCGCGCATGCTCTGTCCCTGAAAAATGCAGGGAAAGTTGCTATCCATGACGGTGCTGACCGGCGAGTCCAGAGTGATCTCCTGCGCCAGTACCTTGCGCGAGATCTCGTGAATGGAGACCACGCCCAGAAACTGCTCCGCCTGATTCAGTACGTAAACATAGCGTTCACGCTTCAGCGAGCTGACCGCCAGCGCCTGTCCGACCGACTCTTCCGGCTGCAGCGCTGCACCGGGAATAATCAGCTGATCGACACGCATATGGTCAAAATCATACCAGGCTTCAGAACGGCTCAGGTGATGGCTGACCACCGGATAGGTGCTGGCGGACTGCAGGCGGTAGACCACCATTGAAGCCAGGACCGAGGCGATCATCAGCGGAAACAGCAGGCTGCTGTTAAGCGTCATCTCCAGCACCATCAGCATCGCCATCAGCGGAGCCTGACTGACAGCGGCCAGCACGGCGGCCATGCCTATTGCTGCATAGAGCAGCGTATCGCCCACCGGCAGCTGCAGCGCGGCTGCGCTCTGCGCCAGAATCACCCCGAGCAGGGCGCCAATCAGCAGCGACGGCGTGAACAGCCCGCCGACGGCATTTGAGCCTACGGAGAGGGTTGTCGCCAGCGTTTTGAGCAGCAGCAGCAGCAGCAGTCCGGTGATGACATAGTGCCCCTCAATGATCTTCACAATCACTTCATAGCCGTTGCCGAGAATATCCGTGGAGAGCAGCGCCAGCAGGCCGACAGCGACGCCTCCTGCGCCAAGCCGCAGCGGCAGCGATCGCACGCGGCTGAATAGCCGCCGGCTGCGGCCAATCAGCGCGATCAGCAGCCAGCCGGCAACGCCTGCTACCAGACCAATCAGCACTGTCATCAGCAGGCTCACCCCATCCATCTGAAACAGCGTATCGGCAAGCGGATAAAGCGCATTGCGAAAACCCAGCGCCCACATGGTCATCACCGCCACCGCAGAGGCCACAATCAGCGGGATCAGTCGCTGCAGGGCTGAAATACCAAAAGCAATTTCAGCAACAAAGATCGCCGAGGCAAGCGGCGCGTGGTAAACCGAGGAGAGGCCCGCTGCTGCCGCCATGGCGACAATGTCGCTGTTGCGCAGATTGAGCGATGCCGGCAGCCAGCGTCCCAGCAGACTGCCGCTGAGCGCTGAGAGTTGTACCATCGGCCCCTCTTTACCGATTGAAGCGCCGCTGCCAATACTGGCGATTGAAGAGAGCGCGCGAAACAGTGAGGTGCGCGTCGGCACGGCATCCAGCCTGGCGTTAATCACTTCCAGGTAGTCTGTTTTTACCGTTTGCTGCTGCTCAATTGCGACGGCATAGCGCAGGAACCAGCCCGCCAGTACGCCGCCGCCGCCCACCAGCAGCGGCCAGAAGATCCACGGCCAGACGTGCATCGCCACGGTGATCTCATGGTCACTGTTAAACAGCAGCTGGTTAATCACATCGATAATGCCACGAAACGCCAGCGTCACCAGCGAGGCCATCAGCCCCACCGGAATGGCGATCAGCAGCGTGGTCCAGTTTAATGCATGTTTGCTTCCGCTCACCCGGCTCTCCCGTTCGCAGGCTTTCAGACACAGGGGCTCACTATATTGGAATGCGAATCGCAGGATCAAATAGTGCCGCCAGGTTTCCTGCCGCCGCGTGCTACCCTGCGGCTTTATTTTGTCAGGAGAGCAGACCTGTGATTCGCTTTGCTATTGTCGGCACCAACTGGATTACCCGTCAGTTTATTGACGCAGCACATGAGAGCGGCAGGTTTACGCTCAGCGCAGTCTATTCACGCAGCCAGCAGCAGGCTGACGCCTTTGCCGCAGATTACGCCTGTCCGCTCACGTTCACCTCACTGGAGGCTCTGGCGGCATGCCAGGATATCGACGCGGTCTATATCGCCAGCCCGAATGCACTGCATTGTGAACAGGCGCTGCTGTTTATGTCTCACGGCAGGCATGTGATCTGCGAGAAACCGCTGGCCTCCACGCTGCGTGAAGCCGAAGCGATGATCGCCTGCGCACAACGGCATCAGGTTGTGCTGTTTGAAGCCTTTAAAACCGCCAGCCTGCCTAATTTTCTGCAGCTGCAGCGCACCCTGCCGCAGCTGGGCACGCTGCGTAAGGCGCTGTTCAGCTACTGTCAGTACTCTTCCCGTTACCCGCGCTATCTTGCCGGTGAAAACCCGAATACGTTTGACCCGCGCTGGTCCAATGGCTCCATCATGGATATCGGCTATTACTGCCTCGCTGCTGCCGTCACGCTGTGGGGTGCGCCACAGCGCGTCACGGCTGAAGCCACGCTGCTGGCGAGCGGCACAGATGCGCACGGCACCGTGATACTTCACTATGGCGAGTTCGACGTCACTCTGCTGCACTCCAAAGTCAGCAACTCCGCTATTCCGAGCGAAATTCAGGGAGAGGAGGGTTCGCTGCTCATTGAGAAACTGGCAGAGTGCCAGCAGCTGCGGCTACTGCCACGCAGCGGTGCTGAGCAGAATCTGACGCAGCCGCAGCACAGCAATACGATGCGCTATGAAGCAGAGGTGTTTGCCAGCCTGGTGGAAACGCAGCAGATCGCACACCCTGGCCTCGAAATTTCGCGGCTGACAGCAGCGCTGCTGACCACCATCCGCCAGCAGACCGGCGTGATATTTCCCGCCGATCGCCAGGAAGTGTAAATATTGCTAAATATGACTGGTCCTGCATTGCATCGGAGTGCGGCTGCGCTATTTTTTTCTAAGCAAAGGGGAGTAACTTGTCAGCTGATTGATCGTCATTACGATGTGTAGCGCATCCGGTCGTCAGGCAACCCGGAAGTGATTCTGTGTTGTAAGTGAGACCTTGCCGGAAGGCGAGGAGCGCTTGCAGCGTAATGAAAGCGGCTTACGTCTTCTGACGGAGCCGTTTTTTTTAACTTTCGTACAGGACACCATTATGCAATCGATAGGCACACCGTTACTCTGGGGCAGCTTTACCGTTGTTGTGCTGATTATGCTGGCGATCGATCTGCTGCTGCAGGGCCGGCGCGGCGCACAAACTATGTCGTTCAGACAGGCGGCTATCTGGTCGCTGATCTGGGTTTCCGTTTCACTGCTGTTTGCTGCCGCTTTCTGGTGGTATCTCGATACGCACGCCGGGCGCGAGGTTGCCACTACGCAGACGCTTGCTTTCCTGACCGGATACGTGCTGGAAAAAGCGCTGGCGGTGGATAACGTCTTTGTCTGGCTGATGCTGTTCAGCTACTTTGCTATTCCGCCCCAGCTGCAGCGGCGCGTCCTGATTTACGGCGTGCTGGGTGCCATTGTCTTGCGTACCATCATGATCTTTGCCGGCAGCTGGCTGGTCATGCAGTTCAGCTGGATCCTCTATATTTTCGGCGCGTTTCTGCTGTTTACCGGCATTAAGATGGCGCTGGCGCGTGAGGATGACACGGCCGTGGGTGATAAACCGGTGGTGCGCTGGCTGCGTCAGCATCTGCGCATGACCGATTCGCTGGAGGGTGAGAAATTTTTTATTCGCCGTAACGGCGTACTGTTTGCCACCCCGCTGCTGCTGGTTCTGATTATGGTCGAGCTTAGCGATGTGATTTTTGCTGTCGACAGTATTCCGGCTATTTTTGCGGTAACCACCGATCCCTTTATTGTGCTGACCTCGAACCTGTTTGCCATACTCGGCCTGCGCGCCATGTATTTCCTGCTGTCGAATGTGGCTGAGCGCTTCTCTATGCTGAAATATGGGCTGGCTATCGTGCTGGTGTTTATCGGCATCAAAATGCTCATCGTCGAGTTTTATCACATTCCGGTTGCTGTCTCACTCAGCGTCGTGGGCATTATTCTGGGTGGAACGCTGCTGATTAACGCCTGGGTTAACCGGCGAAATGACCGCCGGCGCATCTCACCATAATCTTCTGCAGGGGCGTAAATCGCCCCTGCTTTATTTCGCCTCAATGAAACTTTCCCTTTTTTATCTCTGTCACACTTCCTCTGTTTAGCAGATTGAAA